>Ga0308158_10002154_pt1 | contig 19100 bp, 16 predicted proteins | sample PhyBR2_FD_201038 | JGI IMG/M metagenome (GOLD analysis project Ga0308158, IMG submission 201038) | Phyllosphere microbial communities from UC Gill Tract Community Farm, Albany, California, United States - DLSLB.R2 | ecosystem: Host-associated > Plants > Phyllosphere > Unclassified | place: USA...
GCGTCGTGATCGCGGGCGGTGGCACCGCCGGATGGATCGCGGCCGCGGCGATCGTGCGCCAGCTCGGATCGCTCGTCGACGTGACGCTCGTCGAATCGGACGAGATCGGCACCGTCGGCGTCGGCGAATCCACCATTCCGACCGCGCGCAGTTTCCATGCGTTTCTCGGCATCGACGAAGCCGCCTTCATGCGGGCCACGCAGGCGACCTTCAAGCTGGGCATCGCGTTCGAGAACTGGCGCCAGCTCGGCGACCGCTATTTCCATCCGTTCGGCAGCGTTGGCAGGTCGGTGGCGATCGCCGACTTTCAGCATTTCTGGCTCGAGGCGCGTGCCCGCGGGTTCGGTGGCGCCTACGGGGATTATTCGCTCGAACAGCAGGCCGCCGGCGCGGGGCTCTTCGGTCACGACGAGCAGCATTCGCTGGCATACGCCTATCACCTCGACGCGACCGCGTATGCGCGGTTCCTCCGGACATTGGCAGAGCCCTGGGGTGTGCGGCGCGTCGAGGGACGCATCGACCGGGTCGAACGCGACGGCGAGGGGGGCGATATTACAGCGCTCGTCCTGGTATCGGGCGAGCAGATCGCGGGCGACCTGTTCATCGATTGCACCGGGTTTCGCGCGCTTCTGACCGAGGGCACGCTCGGGACCGGTTATGAGGACTGGTCGGAATGGTTAGCCACCGACCGGGCGCTTGCGGTGCAGACGGAGACGGTCGCGTCGCCCGTGCCGTACACGCGCGCGATCGCGCACAGTGCCGGCTGGCGCTGGCAGATCCCGCTCCAGGCGCGGACGGGGAACGGGCTGGTCTATTCCAGCCGGCACATGAGCGATGACGAGGCGCATGCGACGCTGATCGGCGCGCTCGATGGCCGGCCGCTGTTCGAGCCGCGCCCGCTGCGTTTCCGCTCGGGGATGCGCCGACAGGCGTGGAGCCGGAACTGTATCGCGCTGGGTCTCGCGGCGGGATTCATCGAGCCGCTCGAGTCGACCAGTATCCACCTGATCATGAATGCGGTGATCCGTCTGATCCAGCTGTTCCCGTTTCGGGGGGATGATCACGCTGCGCTCGCCGCGCGGTTCAACGCGCAGTCGCGACACGAGTGGGAGCATGTGCGCGACTTCATCATCCTGCATTACCACGTCACCGAGCGTCGCGATTCGCCGTTCTGGCGCGACTGCGCGCGGATGACCGTTCCCGACAGCCTCGCCGCGCGGATCTCGCTCTTCACCACGACCGCGGGTGCCTGGCAGGGACAGGACGACCTGTTCCGGATCGATTCCTGGGTTTCCGTCATGCTCGGGCAAGGCGTCGTGCCACGCGCGCATCACCGCATCGCGAGCATGATCAAGGGACAGGAGCTGCAAAACTCCTTCGCGGATCTGTCCAGAGGAATAGCGCGCACGGTGCGGACGCTGCCGCGACATGGCGAATTCCTCGCGCGATATTGCCCTGCTCACGGCTGATGCCTTGCGCCGCCGTTCCTGCATGCGGGCCTAGCCGCTTTCTTGCGACGAACGCGTGTCCAGAGCAGGAAGGCGAAAATGGGCGCACGCGTGTCTGGAGGCGGGTCTTTGGAGACCCGGGCTGCCGGGCAGTGTCGGCCAACGTCTGACATTGCGCGGGACTCGCAGTTCGCCTCGCGCGTCTCTTCCAGTACGCAGCGAGTCCGCGTTCCTTCCCGAACACGACGGTCATGACGGCGGGTCGGTCGCCGAGCGCGGTCGTCGCAACGATGAATGACCGGCGTGACGGTGCCGAATCCCTCCACCAGCGGCCCGGGCGCTTACGCCTAAGACGCAAAAAGGGCACCCGGGTCGCCCCGGATGCCCTGTTTCTACAAGCTGCTTGGGAGCAACCTGGCTGCGATTTTACGCGATCGGTCTTTTAGATGCCATTCGAAAGATTGGTGTCCGGATCGTTGGTGCGCATGTCGTCGGCCTGATTCTGGCCGGTTGCGCGCACGGCGTCGGCCTTGTTCTCAAGCGTGGCTTCCGCTGCGGCGTTGCCCGTATCGTCGGCCGCGTCTTCGAGGTTGTCGGCAACGGCTTCGGTGTTCGACTCGATCTGATCAGCCGCCTGCTCGCGCGGGCTGGAGTTGCAGGCTGCGAGCGAGAGCAGGCCGGTAGCGACGGCGACAGCGAAAACTTTCTTCATGATCAACCCTTTTTGTGGTGGCACAGGGATACACGACGGCCGCCGGATTTCAACGCCTATCCGCTTGGTCGGGTATCGCTGTTCCCGCCTAGTTGGCCGCGATATCCTGCCCGAGCCACGCGGTGCGAAACGCGATCTGGCGGGCGGTCGGCGTGATGCCCGCGGTTTCGTAGCGGACCACCTCGACGGTGGGGTCGGCGACGAAGGTCAGCGTGGCGCGGCGTTCGAGGCCGCGCTGGCGGTAGACGATGTCGGCGGTCTGGCCGGGTTTGTAGCGCGACAGCGCCGCGGCCATGTCCGCATCGCTGGTGATCGACGTCCCGCCCAGACTGACGATCTGGTCGCCATTGTCGAGGCCGGCGCGATAGAGTGGCGTACCGGGTGCTGGCGCGCCATCGATGCGGACCTCGGTGCCGGTCGCCTTGAGGCGGACGTTGCCGAACCACGCGGCGGCCGGGTCGGCGGGACGCAGCTTCAGACCCGCCTGGTCGAGCAAGGGGGCATAGTCGGGGAGCGCGCTGGCATCGATCGAGGTCCTGAAGAAGGCGTCGGCGAAGGCGGGGTCCTTCGTCACCGCGCCCAGCGCGCGCGACAGGTCGGCACGCGTATAGGGGCGCTCGGGCTTGCCGAAGGTCTGCCACAAATGCCGCATGAAGGTGTCGAGCGTGATGTCGGGGTACCGCTGGCGCAGCGTCAGGTCGAGCGCGAGCGCGAGGCCGGCGCCATAGGTGTAATAGGACACGAAGATGTTGGGGTTGGTCGCGTCGATCGCCTTTGCCGCGTCGACGAACGGCGCGCGCAGGCTCATCTCCTGCGGGCCGCCATAGTTGCGGGCTGTACCGGTGGTCAGCGCGTTGACGGTCGCGCCGACCCCGCGCAGATACGCGTCGATCGCGGATTCGCCCGCGCGGCGGATCATCAGCGGCCCGTAATATTGCGTGAACCCTTCGGCGAGCCACAGCGACGGGGTCGGGTTGGCGCGGGTGAAGTCGAACGGCTCGAGCTCGGCGGGGCGGATCCGCTCGACATTCCAGCTGTGGAAGAATTCGTGGCTGAGCGTGTCGATCTGCGAAAACTTCGCGGCCTTGAACGAGCGCGGCTGCGAGATGATCGTCGAGTTGCGATGCTCCATCCCGTCGCCGCTGATCTGCGGCATGTAGTCGGCGATGAAGGTGTAGGTGCCGAAGTCGTAGGCGGGGTGTTCGCCCCAAAGCGCGATCTGCTGCGCGACGACCTTCCTGGCGCTGGCGGCGAAGCGATCGAGATCCGCGGGCGTCCCGTCGTGATGGACCGCGAGGCGGATCGTGGCGCGTGTCGCCCCTTCGCCGACCTGCCATTCGCGCAGGTCGAAATCGGAGAGCTCGGTCGGGCTGTCCATGAAATACTGGAAGTCGGGCGCGGCGAAGGTGTAGCGGTCGCCGGTCGGCTGGAGCTGCGTCGCGACCTTCCACTTGGTGTCGAAGGGCACGAACCGCACGCGGATCGGGCGCTTTTCCTGTCCGGCCGCCCACAGGAAGGTCGCCGGCATGTTGAGATGCGCGTGCGTCGCGTCGATCTGCGCATAGGTACCATCGCCGTGATCGCCGAACAGCGTGTAGGTGACCGTCACCGTGCCGTCGTGGCCGGATACCGTCCAGCCATAAGGGTCGGTCCGCGTCACCGCGAGCGCGCGACCGCGGCCATCCCTGGCGGAGAGCGCATAGACGTTCTTGGCGAATTCGTGGATCGCGTAGCGGCCGGGTGACGACCGCGACATCTGGACGCGCAACGGGGCAGGGCCGAGATCGCGCCAGGTCGCGGTGACCTGCGCCTCGTGATGGACCGCATTGGGGAAGCTGATCTCATACTGCGTCGCCGTCGGGGCATTGGTCTGTGCGATCGCGGGGGGCGCGAACGGCATCACCATGGCGGTAAACGTCGCGAAAACGGTCTTCATGGCTGGTCCCCCGGATAATCTCCCGGGTAGCTAGGATCGGACGGCATTCATCTTGTCAACTTGCCCGCAGGGGGCGACGCCGGAGGAAGACTAATCTTCATAAATATTACGCCGGCATGAGACGGCAATAAGAGCGTGCTGCCGGGACACGGGGGAGACCCAAGGAGGCGCGACGGCGGTCTGGCTGCGCTACCGTCCGTGCAGGAAGGCATGACCGTCGGGAGCCGCGCAGGTCGACAAGTCATTCAAATAACCAGATTTGAGCCAGTGACCCGACGGCGTGACGCTGTATGGTCCGGCTTCGTTTGCGGGGGGATGCGCATGGTTTCGGTGTCGAGGCGTACCGTGCTGGCGGTTCCATGCCTCGGAGCGGTCGCGGTGACCGCGACGGGCGCACGGTCGGCGCAGTTGCCGGCAACGCTCGACGCGATGCCGGCATGGCTGGAGCTGGCGTCGGTGCCCGGTGCAAGCTGGGCGGTTCTGCAGGCGTCGGGCACCATCGCGAGCGGCGCGGTCGGCTATGCCAAGGCGAATGACGTGCTGGCGACGCCCGACACGCTGTTCGAAGTGGCGTCGCTCTCCAAGGTCGTCCTGGCGGCCGCCGTTCATGACATGGTGCGCGCTGGTCTGATCGATCTCGACAGGCCGGTGGCCGACCATGTCGCGTTCACCGACGATCCCCGCACGCGCACCATCACGCCGCGGCACCTGCTCTCGCATTCCAGCGGCCTGCCCAACTGGCGGGACGCGGCGGGCGAAGCGCTGACGAGCGCGTTCACCCCCGGCACCAGATTCCGCTACTCGGGCGAAGGCTTCGTGCTGCTCGGTCGACTGATCGAAGCGGTGACCGGTGAGACTGCCGCGCGGGTTGTCGCGGCGCGCGTCCTGCGGCCGGCGGGGATGCGCCGGAGCAGCTATGGCTGGGCGCACGGCAGCGAGCCGCTGGTCGCGTGGGCGCATGATGGCGCCGGTGCGCTGCTCGCGGACAAGGGGCCTGCAGAATTCGCAGCGCGTCGCGATGCCGGGCCATCGACACCCGTCGACCGCTGGACGCAGGTCGAGCGGGAGAAGGCGGCCGTGTCGCGCGGGACGCCGGCGATGCCGATGTTCACGATCCCCAACATGGCGGCCGGGCTGTGGACGACGGCGGCCGATTTCGCCCGGTTTCTCGCGTATGCGCAGCGCTACCCGGTGCTTTCGACACCGACGACGCGCGTCAAGGGGACGCTCGACTGGGGTCTTGGGTGGGGGCTGGAGCGCGGTGCGGACCGACGTTTCGCTTGGCACTGGGGCGCGAACGACGGCGTTGCCAATTTGTTTGTCGTCGATCTGGCATCGAACATGGCGGTCGTGGTTCTCACGAACGGCGATTCCGGGCGCAAGGTCTATGAGCGTGCTGCCCGCGCGATCTTCGCCCGGGAGTTCGATGCGTTCGCGTGGCTGAAGTGATGGATGTTCGCGGCGGTGGTTCGGCCTGCGCTCCGTCCTCGGTTAACGGACCGAGCCGGGTCGCCGGGCGCGGCCGATGGGTCGGATGAACGATCGGCGAAAGTCGGCAAGGCGGTCCGAACGTCTGCAACCGGCGCTCGCGAGCGGCGGGACTGCGGCAGCCGTACTCGTGCCGAACGCAGCGGGCGCGGCGATCGTACACCAGACCCGTTCCCACTTCGTTCCGTGTTTGCTATCGGTGGAGGATGACCGCCGTCGCCCGCACGATCGTCCCCGTCGCCATGGACGCCTGTTTCGCCTTCCTGGAAGCGGGCATCCGGCTGGTCGGCGCTGCCGTTTCAAGCCGCACCGCGGCGCCGTCAGCCATGCCGGGCCGGCGCCCGATCGTCGCGGCGACGATGGCGTGACCCTGGATCTGTTCGACGCGCCGGTGCTGCCCGGGCTCAGTACGCGCGGCGACCTGGTCGATGCGGGCGAGGAGCACGCGTTGATCGAGCGCATCGATGCGACCGATCTCACGCCCTTCCGCTTCCAGGGCTGGACCGGCAAGCGCCTCACGACCTCGTTCGGGTGGAGCTATGACTTCGAGGTCGGCCGGCCGGCAGAGGCACCGCCCATCCCCGGGTGGCTGCTGCCGTTCCGCGACCGGGCGGCCGGTTTTGCAGATCTCGATCCGGAGGAGCTGATCCAGGCGCTGCTCATCCGGTACGATCCGGGTGCGGGCATCGGATGGCATCGCGACCGGCCGATCTATGGTCATGTCCTCGGCATATCGCTCGGCGCGCCCGCCGAGATGCGGTTTCGGCGCAGACGCAGCGACGGGTTCGACAGGGCGTCGGTCCCGCTCGATCCGCGCGCCGCCTACCAGCTGAGCGGACCCGCCCGTCACGACTGGGAGCACAGCATCGCCGCGATGGAGCGGCCGCGCTGGTCGATCACGTTCCGCAGCCTTGCGGGTCGACCATGACGGCCTCCGACCCCGTTCACCAGCCTCCATCGCCCGCATCGGATGCCGCCGTACCCGACTTCGTGGTCGTCGACGTGGAGACGGCGTGCTCGCGAGTCAGCAGTATCTGCCAGATCGGTATCGTCGGCTTCAGGAACGGCGTCGAGCTGTTCGCCTACGAGACGCTGGTCGACCCGCTCGACCATTTTTCGTCGTTCAACACGCGCATCCATGGGATCACCGGCGATCATGTCGTTGGCGCGCCGAACTTCGGCGACGTCCATGCCGTCATCGACGGCCATCTCGCGGGCCGGATCACCGTCGCGCACTCCTTCTTCGACAAGGGCGCGCTTGGCGCCGCGTGTGCGATCCATGGGCAGGCTGCCATCGAGACGACGTGGCTCGACAGCGTGCGCGTCGCGAAACGCGCGTGGCCCGAGCTGCCCAGTCACAGGCTCAACGTGCTGACACAGTTCCTTGGCGTTCGGCACAAGCACCATGATGCGCTGAGCGACGCGCGTGCAGCCGGCATGGTGATCGTGCGTGCGATCGAGCACACCGGTATCGGGCTCGCCGGCTGGCTGTCGTCGACGAGCGGGCGCCGCGGTGTCGCGTTGAAGGCCGCCGCGACGGGGCCGCTCAAGGGTCAGCGCGTGGCCATCCTCGGCGGCGCCCGTGATGGCACGCTCGCGCGGCATCTGGCGGCCGCCGGTGCGCGCGTCATGGCCTCGGTCGGTTCCACGACGACGATGCTCGTCATCAGTGATGACCAGCCGTTTGGCCGCTTCGTCACCGCGCATGCGGACTACCGCCGGGTGGAGGAGCTTCGGCGGGGCAAGGCGACGATCGAGATCGTCACCGAAGCGGACCTTCGTCATCGCCTCGCGCTGCCGCTGACGTGACGGAATTTCGGGCTTCCCTTCGCGTCTTCCGGAACGTTGGCATCGGCGATGCGCTCGGACGCCGGAGCCTATGACCGTGCCGAGCCTGCGGCACGGTCGCATTCCCGACCCGAAAGACCTGCCATGATCGCCGCTTTCGGGTTGCCCGACCCGTACATCCTCATCCTGACCGGGTTTGGCCTGCTCACCGCGCTGGTCGTCTGGCTGCCGCTGGCGCTCCGCAAGCTGCCCTTGTCGTTGCCCATCGTGTGCATCGGGCTCGGCGCTGCGCTGTTCTCGCTGCCGCAGGTGACGCTCAGGCCGCTACCGCTTCTATACCCCGAGATCACCGAACGCTTTACCGAGTTCGTCGTCATCATCGCGTTGATGGGCGCCGGCCTGAAGATCGACCGGGTGTTTCATTGGCGCGAGTGGGTGGTCACGTGGCGTCTCCTTGCGATCACGATGCCGCTCGGCATTCTCGCCATCGCCGCGGTGACGGCGTGGGGGATGGGATTGCCATGGGCGATTGCGCTGCTGCTTGCGGCGAGCCTGGCACCGACGGATCCCGTTCTCGCCTCTGATATCCAGGTCGGGCCACCCAAGAGCGACGACGAAGACGAGGTGCGCTTCGGACTGACGTCGGAAGCAGGGCTCAACGACGGCTTCGCGTTTCCGTTCGTCCATCTCGCCATCATGGCGGCGGCCGCTGCCGGCACGCAGGAGCCATGGCTGGGTGAGTGGCTGAGCTACCGCGTGCTGTGGGAAATCGGCGCGGGCGTCGGCGCCGGCTGGCTGATCGGCCGCGCCTTTGGCTGGCTGACCTTCCATGTTCCGGCGCAGACCAAACTGGCGCAGACCGGCGACGGGCTGATTGCGCTGGCCGCGACGTGCATCTCCTATGGCGTGACCGAGATCATCCACTGCTACGGGTTTCTCGCGGTGTTCGTCACGGCACTGACGTTTCGCGGGACGCACCGAACGCACGATTTCCATCACGACATGCACGATGTCACCGAGCAGATCGAACGACTGGCGATGATGGTGTTGCTTCTGCTGTTTGGCGGTGCGCTGGTCAGCGGCCTGCTGGCATCGGTCTCGCTGACGGACGTGCTGGTCGCGCTCGTCATTCTGCTGGTGATCCGCCCGGTGACCGGGCTGATCGGGCTGTGGGGTCACCGGGCGGATCGGTCGGAGAAACTGACGCTGGCCTTTTTCGGCATACGCGGCGTCGGGTCGATCTATTACCTGGCCTATGGCCTCAACCATATCCACGTGACGGGCGCCGAACGGCTCTGGGGACTGGTCGGGCTGGTCGTGTTGTTCTCGATCGTGCTGCACGGGCTCACCGTGACGCCGATCATGCGTCTCCTCGACCGCAGCCATGGGCGAGACCCGGACAAGGATGAGCGGCCTGCCGAAGGCCGCTGACGTCTTCGCGTCCCAACACGTGTGACGCTTGACAGCGGGAGCAAGGACAAGGACGATGATAGAATGCTGGCCCTGCTGCTTCTCGCCGTACAAGTTACTGCCGCGCCGCCGTCGCCGGATATTGTCGTGGTTGGCAAACGAGCAGAGCGAGAGCTGGCCGCTTGCATTGCCCGCAACTGTTCGCCGGACGAAGAGATCGAACTTACGCTCCAAACCTCTGTCGAGCAATTTACCGGTGGCCGGTATGACGATGCCCAGCGGTCTCTCCAGAAGGCGATCAAGCGCAACGTGGCGTATGCAGAGCGGTTGCCGGGCCCCGTCTCAAGTCTTTACGCCACGCTCGCCACCGTTGCCGAGCATCAAGGCAATGACGAGCTGTGGCTGAGGTCGGCCCGCAACAACGTAATGACGCTGCGCCGCTATCTGGGGGAGGCCAATAGCGCGACGTTGGGGCAGGAGATCGACTTTGCCGATACTCTGATCAAGCTGGGCCGGCTTCAACTTGCCGAAGGCATTTATAAAAAGGTCGAGCGCCTGGCCATTGCGCAGGGACAAGGCGAAATCGCCGCGGGGAGCGCCTTTCGGCGGGCGTGGCTGCTCATGGGTTCGGGTCGCTACAAGGACGCCGAACGCGTCGCGGACGAAGCCGTCGGTCTGGCGGCCAAGAACAAAACGTCGATGACCGACCTGCGCGACATATTGCGCGCCAGGATCGCGTTCCAGCAAGGCAAGCGTGACGGAATCGAGGCGCTTGCCGCGCGACTACGTCAGAACCCCGAGGGGCCGCCGAAGCTGCTCTATGCGCCACCGATCAATGACATCAACGCGATCCGGACGTTGGTCGAAAAGGATCCCTGGCATGATTCGAAGATCAGATTTGCCGATGTGGGGTATTGGGTTCGGCCTGACGGAAAAACGGCCGGCGTCGAGGTGCTGCGTAATGCCGGGCTCGGACAATGGGCGCCCGGGATCCTGAAGCAGATCGGTTCACGGCGCTATATTCCCCTTAGCGGCAGCGACAATGATGCGGGCATGTACCGGATCGACCGGTTCACCGTGCGGGCCACGTTCGAGATACCAACGGGCAGCCGCATACCGCAGCGGATCGGTCCGCTCACCGTCCATGTCGTCGATCTCACCGAAACCGATGCCATGAAAGAGGTGAGCCGCAGACATGCGCGACAGGCACGTCTGAACGCCGGCAGCTAGCGGTCAAAGGCGCCGACGTTTCGGCAGCGGCGCGCTTTGCCGCGATTACACGCACCTCGTAGAGCCGTGACGTTCGCTGATGTCGCGCCCGGTGACGTGCTCCGTCAGACGCAATGCGAAGGCTGGTGCGGGGCAGTCCGCCTCGGGCTGACCGTATCCTCCGCCAGTCCGTCGATCGGGCTACGGGGCGACACGATGGCGTTGGTCGATACGACAGCGTGATGATGCGCGACGGTAATCTCGTCGTTAAGGATTTCCCGATAACCGATTGCAATGCGACGAATGATTATACGATTGGGTGATTCACCGCTCGGTCCGATGGCTCTCGGCATTGCCTATTTCGCCTTTGCAGTGGTGTCGCTGCTCGCGACACGCGGGGCGCATGGCATCGCTGCGATCTGGCCGCCGAGCGGGATCCTGCTGGCGACGCTGCTGATCGTCCGCCGGCGATCGGTCTGGCGGTTCGCGATCGCGGCGCTCGTCGCGAGTTTCGCCGCCAATTTCCTCACCGGTGCCGATCTCTACGTCTCCGTGGGATTTACCGCCGCCAATGGCCTCGAGGCGGTCGTCGCCGCGCTGCTGCTGCGGCGGCGGTCGGGACGCCGCGTTTCGTTCGTCGATCCGGCGGGGCTCGCCGCGTTCTTTCTCGCCTCGCTGGTCGCGGCGCTGGTGAGCGCGGGCGTCGCGGCGTGCATCGCGCCGCAGGCCGGCCGCGCGTTCATCCTGTCTTGGTTCAGTACCGTATGGCTCGGCATGCTCCTCGTCACGCCGCTGTTGCTCGCGCTGTTCGAGCTGCTGGTGTCGGCACGGCAGGCGGTCGCGCGGCGCGATGTCCTCAACCTCATCGCTATCATCATCTGCACCGCGGTCGCGGCGGGCGCGACCTTCTCGCAAACCCAGTTTCCCATGCTGTTCGTGCCGATGATGGTGATCGTCGTCGCGGTCCTGCGTGGCGGCATGCTCGGCGGGATCATCAGCATGATCGTCGTCGCGGCGATCGGGTCGCTCGCGCTCGGGTGGGATTCCGGCCCGATCTTTCTGATCCGGGGGTCGCACGACTCGCGGCTGCTGTTCTTCCAGTTCTATCTCCTGTCGCTGTTCGTCTCGGCATTGCCGATGGCGACGCTGCTCGCGGCGCGCGATCGCCTGAGGGTCAATCTGTCCGAGCGTATCCGGCTGCTCGATCAGGCGGAGGCTGCCGCGCATATCGGCCACTGGCGGGTGAATTCGGTCAACCAGACGATTTTCTGGTCGCCGCAGGTCTTCCGCATGCACGGGCTTCCCGAAGATCGGCCACCGTCGCTCGAACAGGCGATCGGCCTGTATCATCCGGATGACCGGGCGGTTGTGTCGCAGGTTGTCGCGGAGGCACTCTCGAGCGGGCAGCCCTTTGCCTTCGAGGCCCGGATCGTCCGGCCCGATGGCGCGATCCGTCATGTCGCGACACAGGGCGAGCGCGATTATTCGTCGACCGACGACGCGATCGGGCTGTTCGGCCTGATCCGTGACGTGACCGAGCAGATCGAGGCGCGGAAGGTGCTGCAGGATGCGCGCGACGCCGCCAACCGGAGTGCGGAGAGGGCGATGGCGCTGGCCTCTACCGATGCGCTGACCGGGCTGGCGAACCGCCGGCGGATCGTCGAATATCTCGATGCGACGCTGTCGGACGTCGCCGACGGCGATGCCGGGCTGTCGGTCGTGCTGTTCGACATCGACCATTTCAAGGCCGTCAACGACCGGTACGGGCATGATGTCGGCGACGAGGTGCTGAAGCGCGTCGCGGCCTCGGCGATCGAGGGATTGCGGAGCACCGACCTGATCGGCCGTTATGGCGGGGAGGAATTCGTCATCATCCTGCCGCGGACCGATGCGGACACCGCGTTGCAGATCGCCGAACGCGTGCGGTCCCGGATCGAGGCATCGCGGGGTGGCACGCAGCCGAAGGTCACCGTCAGCCTGGGCGTTGCGACGACGCAGGGCGACGACACGGGGCATGTCATCCTCAAGCGTGCCGATGTCGCGCTGTATGCGGCGAAAGATGCCGGGCGGAACCGATTGCGCTTGGCGTCATGATGCTGCGGCGTCAGGATAATCCGCGATCAGCCGCGACAGGCGGCGATGCGGCAAAGTCGACTCGACGGGAGGAGCCGACGGGGGAGGGCGATGTGTCTCTGACGGCAGATCAGATCAGGCTCGTGCGCGAAAGCTATGCGCTGATCAGCCGCGCACCGACGCGCTATTCGGACGCGTTTTATTACCGACTGCTGCTGGATCATCCGTTCGCGCGCGCGCTTTTCCCCGACGACATGGCGCATCAGATCGCCGTCTTCTCGAAGTCGATCGACGCCCTGGTCGAGAATGTCGTCGATCTCGGGCGGCTGCATCCCGAGCTGTCGGCGCTGGCGCGACGACATGTCCAGTACGGCGTGAAGCCCTATCATTATGCGGTGATCGGCGCCGTCCTGATCGATACGTTCGCCGACATTCTCGCGGACCGTTTCACGCCCGCAACGCGTCAGGCCTGGGAGGCGGTGTACGCCGAGACGGCGGGGGTGATGATCGCCGACGCCTATCCCGCAGCGGCAGGCCTGTTCGACCCCGGGTCCTGACGTCTGAAATCCGCCGGGTTCAGCGTCAGCGTCTGCCCGGGGGACAATGTCACGCGGCGCTGACGATCGCCGTAGTGCAGTGTCCATGTTTCCGAGATCGCTGACTGCATCCGGACGTGCTGCAAGGTGCCGGCGTTCCAGGCGAGATCGAGTTCGGCGGCGCCCCGGACGCGAACGCCCCGGATGCTCCCGTCGGGCCAGGCGCCCGGCAATGCGGGGAGCAGATCGATCGTCTGGCCCCGGCTGCGTACCAGCATCTCGGTGATGCCCGCGGTGCCGCCGAAATTGCCGTCGATCTGGAACGGCGGGTGCGAATCGAACATGTTGGGATAGGTGCGCCCCGGCCCGAGCAGATGGCCGAGGATCGCGTGCGCGTGCTCGCCGTCGTCGAGCCTCGCCCACAGGTTCAGGCGCCACGCCAGCCCCCAGCCGGTGGCGTTGTCGCTGCGGATGCGGAGCGATCGGCGTGCCGCGTTGGCGAGGGCGGGCGTTTCCTCAAGGCTGATCTGGGCGCTGGGATAGAGCCCGTAGAGGTGGCTGACATGGCGATGCTGGAGGTCGGGCGCGTCGAGGTCCCAGTCCTCGATCCATTCCATCAGCTGCCCCTGTGCGCCGATCCGGTTGGGGACCAGTCGCGCGCGGGCGGCCGCGACGTCCTTGGCGAGCGAAGCGTCCGTGCCGAGGATCGCGGCGGCGGCGACGACATGGTCGAACAGGTCGCGCAGGATCTGCATGTCCATCGTCGGCCCAGCGCAGATCGAGCTGCCATGCGGGTGCTGGTTCTCGGGCGACAGCGACGGATTGGTGACGAGCCAGTCGGTCCCCGGATAGCGCACCAGCGTGTCGAGGAAGAACAGCGCGGCGTCGCGCAGCAGCGGATAGATTCGGCGCAGAAACGCCGGGTCCCGACCATAGTCCCAGCGGTCCCACAGATGCAGGCACAGCCACGCGCCCCCGGTCGGCCACATGCCCCATTGCGCGCCGTCGATCGGTGCGGTCGCCCGCCACAGATCGCTATTGTGATGCGCCACCCATCCGCGCGCGCCGTACATCACGCGCGCCGTCTCCGCTCCGGTGACCGCGAGATCCTCGACCATCCGGACGAGCGGCTCGACGCATTCGGCAAGACCGGTGGGCTCGGCAGGCCAGTAGTTCATCTCGGTGTTGATGTTGATCGTGTACTTGCTGTCCCATGGCGGACGATTGCTGTCGTTCCAGATGCCTTGCAGGTTCGCCGGCTGGCTGCCCGCGTGCGACGACGCGATCAGCAGATAGCGGCCGAACTGGTGATACAGCGCCACCAGCGCCGGATCGGCGGCGAGCGACGGCGCCGACAGCGAGTCGGGCGAGGTGAGTGCGGCGATCCGCACGTCCGTCGGCCGGTCGGCGGCGGCGGTCCGGCCGAGGTCGATCGTCATGCGGCGGAAGAGCCGGCGATGCTCGGTGACGTGCGCCTCGCGCAGCGCGTCCCAGCCTTTGCGCGCCGCGCGGTCGATCGCCACCGCGGTCACGTCCGCCGGCTTGCCCGACACGTCGTTATAGCGGCGATGGCTCGTGTCGAGCGCGACGATGGCGACCATTTCGGTGGCGCCGCGCACGACGAGCGTGTCGCCCTCGACGGCGATCCGCGCGCCCGGTGCGATGATACGCGCGCGGATCGCCAGCGACAGCTTCGCGTCGATGCCGGACGAGGGCTGGTTGTGGCCGAGGAAGACGATGTCGGGTCCGCGCGCATCGGTCTTGCCGATCTGTCCCGGCTGCAGGGCCACCGCGACATCGAGCGCACCCGGCCGGTCGACGATCAGCCGCACGGCGATCACCCCGTCGATCGCGCTGGCGAACACCTCGCGGACATAGTGGACGCTAGCGCTCGTGAACGACACGCGCGCGATCGCCGTATCGAGGTCGAGCGCGCGTTCGTAGCGATCGGTCGTCGCGAGCGCGGGCAGCGTGAATGTCAGGTCGCCCGCGGTCTGGTACGGCATCTGCTTGAGCGGACGCGCCATCATCCGCGCGTTGATCAGCGCCTCCGCGTCGGCATAGCGGCCTTCGAACACCATCCGGCGAATGTCGGCGAGCGCGCCGCGCGCCTCCGGGCTGTTGGGGCGATAGGGGCCGCCGGCGTACAGCGTATCGCAATTGAGCTGGAGCCGTTCGCTGGCCGCGCCGCCGAACACCATGGCGCCGACGCGGCCGTTGCCGATCGGCAGCGCCTCCGTCCAGGCGGCGGCCGGCTGGCGATACCAGAGTCGCCACGGGTGGTCGGCACCCTCGCGCGGCTGTCCGATCGCCGCCGCGGGTCCGCTCAACAGGACCGCCGCGCCCGCGGTGCCGGCCTTCATCGCTTGTCGACGCGACAGGGTATCCATGGACGCACTTCCTTTGGCCGCTGCGGATCTTTCGGGGGGAATTGACCGGATCGGGCTTGGGGGGATGATGGTTGTCCGCTTTTCGCTGTCGGTGCGCAATGTCGGGGATTTGCCGACCGATCGCGGGATGGAGGTCTGGTGCGCGCATGTGCGGGCTTTGTCGCTCGGACCGGTGACACGGGAGCGGTATGCGGCATCATGGTCCGCGCAGCGATGGCGCTACCTTGCGCGAACCCGGTCGCCGCGGCGGCTTCGAAGACGGCGGCTCAAGGCTGCCGTCTTCGAAGCCGAAGTGTATCAAATGTAAAGTAGGCCGATAGTAACGTCGTGCCTCATTCGCCGGGGGCGTCGCCCTTGCGCTTGCGCGCGACCGGCTTGGCGGCATCCGTCTTGCTTCCGACAGTCTCACCGGACTTGCGACCAAGACCGATCTTCATCGCCATCGCCCGGCGGCTTTCGGAATAATTGGCCGAGACCATCGGATAGTCGGCCTTGAGGCCATAGCGCACCCGATATTCTTCGGGTGTCATGCCATGCGTCGACAGATGGCGGCGCAACGTCTTGTACTTCTTTCCATCGATCATGCTGACGATGTAATCGGGATCGGCAAGCGACTTTCTTGCAGTCACGGCGGGAGAATAGTCGGTCGGTACGTCGGTGGTCGTGCCCGATGCCTGCGCATTGCCAGCAAGCGCCGCGATGGAATTGTGCATCTTGCCGAGAAAAGCGGGCACCTCATCGGCGGACGTACGCGTGTTGGGATTGCTTAACCATGCGATCGTCAACTCGGTCGCGAGTTCTATAGGGTTCAGTTCGATGGTATCTGCAGACATATTGTGCTCCATTCTATTCATGCGGCGTAGGCTTGAATTCCAGTAGCTACAACCCCGCCTGCAATCGATCGTTGCATCAGGTAGAAAATTATAGGTTAAGTTCTTGTCCAAACGCGTTGATGGCTAATTGTAACGATATGCTGTCGAGCAATAGCGTTCATTCATCGCGTAAATGTCCCGGCATGCCTCATCATGATGCGGCGGCTTGCCGGCATTGTGCGGATTGTCCCGGCCGTCATCGCCACCTGCCGCCACTGGCGTCGTGCGACCGGCTTTCGTCGTTGCCGTGCGGAAGTTTGGGGGAAGCAATGCGCGCGTCGGCGCCTGATCTTCGCGTCTTCTCAACCCATCGCGTGTATTGGAACGACCGCGAGGCGAAGATCTCGGCGTTCCATGGGGAGCATGTCACACCCCGCCTGGTGCAGACGCACCACGCGAGGTGCAAGGCATCCTTGCTGCTCAGAGCTTTTGTGCGGCGGGCGTCGGGTCGTCCGGGCGTCCGGGGCAGGGCAGGGCGCGCTGCTCGCCGTCAAACCCGATCGGGCGATGGGCCCCGATCCGCAGGGCTGGTGCCGGCTTAGGCCTGTTTGAGTTTGTGCGCGGCGTGCCCGAGCGCGAGAAACGTTGCCAGGGAAGAGCCAGCCCACCCGACCAGGATCATTGCCATCGATACACCCTCTCATCCGCGATGCGATCTGCACCGTCGATGGCGTACCGTAAGCCCCAAACTCTTATGGTTAACAAGGCACCGAAGCTGACCCAATGCTCAATTAACGGGGGAATCCGGCGAGATCGCGTAGTGCCGCGCCGCACTGGGCCAGCCCGCGGCCTTGCAGGGCCAACCGGAAGGGCTATTTTACCGCGATGGCTGACTTTGACGATTCCGCGGATCCCGAACTCGGTCCAGCGTGCAACCGGCTTGCGGCGTGGGTCGAGCCCTTGCCCGTGGCGGCGGTGATCGACCGGGACACCGGACTGACCGAGCGCGACCTCGCGCTGATCCTGCGCCACCTGCACGCGACGCGGCACCAGCGGCCGACGGCAGGCGGCGACGTGGAGGCGGCGGTCGACCGTCCGCAACGCGCGTCGGTGCCGATCACCGCGAAGCACTGACCGCGCTGATCGACCGCGCTGGCTCCTGAACCCGTGGCGGGTGGGGAACTCCGGTCGCGGCATCATCGTCCGGGTCAAGATAGTCATAGTCTTTTGGCCGTAGAACCGGCGGGCTTATTCATGGCAGGTCAATGCCGCGAAGTAGTGTTAAAGTCTTTACGACCATCTGCGTGACCAATGCCGATACGACGCGCTGTCCGGAACAAGTAAAAAGCTGCGCAGGATTAGTGTCTAAGTTAAGCCAGTGTTCAGTAACGTGATCAGCCTTGACCGATGAACGTTTCACGCAATTGCGTGCCAAACCGAGACATGCGGCAAATTGTATGTTTCAGTCATATTCTGTTTATGTTGGATCGTTCAGTCGTTGCGAATGGACAAGGAAGCAGACCCATCGATTCCGGATTGGAAGATTGAAGGAACGCTCGCTGCGGCCGAGCGCGCCGCGATTGTTGCCGCTCTGTCATATTGCGGGAACTCGCGAACGCTGACGGCAAAGCGGCTCCGGTGCGGGCGCGCCACGCTGTACCGAATGGTCGCGGAGTTCGAGATCGAGATGCCGCCGCCGGCAAGTACCCAGTCGGCCCCTCAGCCCGACCAGCACGACCTGTCCCGGATCATCGTCCTCAACGATGGACAATATGTGCTGATCAAGAAACGCGAGCCCGCCTGAGCGGAGTCACGCCGATGGCTGAGGGTTAGCGGGGCGCAGCGTGCCCGCGGCGCTTGCCAGTGAGCAGTGCCGGCGAATAGTCGGTCGCGGTCATGAATATGCTTTCGACCTTCGCGACGATCTTGCCGTCCGCCTCGGAGCTGGCGACGACGGCGCGCCATGCGGGATCGGCGCCGAACGCCTTCCAGCTGGCGTCGCGCGACGTGCGATCGGCATAGCTCAGGATGTAGACGAGCCGGCCTTCCGGCGCGGCTTCGGTCGGTTCCTCGTTCCAATAGGCGACGTTGCGCATGCCGTGTTTGGCAAAGAGCGTCATCGTATGATCCCTGAAGCGCGCGTTCAGTGCCGCGAGCTTGCCTTTCTCCGGATAATAGATCCGCAGTTCGAACAGTGCATCCTGGCGAGCGTGGTGCGCCTGTTGCGCGGGGGCCGCGGTGGTCGCCGGGACGAGCGCAAGACCGGCAAGCAGATAAAGTCGCAGCATCGAGCGCTCCTGTTCGGGACGAGGGTGTCGGCCAAGCTACGGGAATCCTGTCATCGTGCAACCGGCCGATCATCCGCCCCGTGCGCTGCCGTATCGGACGTACGGCACCGGCTGGGCGGCCAGGGTACGGGGATTCCCGCGGCCTGAGATCGCGTCAGCAGTGCCCATGATGCCGATATCAGCCGGGTCGCCAGGCTCGGAAGCAGTGGTGTGCGGTTACCGAACAGTAAGTGCGGCGCGATCTATAGTCATCGGAAGGCAATATATAAGATTATTCCGAATGATTGCTGGACAAAGGCAAATTTCCTTTTCATTGTTTCCGCGCGGCCACATTGACGTAAGATAATTACGCAGGTGGTTGACGTCGATCGTAACAGGAGGGGATTGCATGGCGCTACCGTTCAAAGCCGGATTGCTCGTGACGGCGCTTGCCGTCGCCGTGCCGGCATTCGCGCAACAGGTCACCGACCCGACGCCGGGGTCAGTCCAGCAGGACCCTTCGGTTGCCGGGCAGGATCCGACCCCGCCCTCGGCAGAGGTCGGCCAGAACGACGTGACGACGACCAGCAACGACGACATCGTCGTCACCGGTATCCGCGGCAGCCTGACGTCATCGGCGCGGACGAAGCGCGAAGCCAATCTGATCGTCGACAGCATCTCGGCCGAGGACGTCGGCAAATTTCCCGATGCGAACATCGCGGAGTCACTCCAGCGCATCACCGGCGTGGCGATCGACCGTTCGGGCGGCGAGGGGCAGTTCATCACGGTCCGCGGGCTTGGCCCGGAGTTCAACACGGTGCTCGTCAACGGTCGCGTGATGGCGACCGACAATCCGGGCCGCGAATTCTCGTTCGACGTGCTGTCGTCCAACATGATCCAGCGTACCGACGTCTATAAGTCGAGCGTGCCCGAACTGCAGGAAGGCGGGATCGGCGCGACGGTCAATATCGTCACGGCAAGGCCGCTCGACGGGCGGAGCGGCTTCCATGTCGCGGCGTCGGCCGGCGCGA
>Ga0308158_10002155_pt1 | contig 19092 bp, 11 predicted proteins | sample PhyBR2_FD_201038 | JGI IMG/M metagenome (GOLD analysis project Ga0308158, IMG submission 201038) | Phyllosphere microbial communities from UC Gill Tract Community Farm, Albany, California, United States - DLSLB.R2 | ecosystem: Host-associated > Plants > Phyllosphere > Unclassified | place: USA...
CGATCCAGGCCGAGGCCATTCCTGTCGTGCTGCAGGGCCGTGACGTCATGGGCGCGGCCCAGACCGGCACCGGCAAGACGGCCGGCTTCTCGCTGCCGATCATCCAGCTGCTGATGCAGCATGCCAACCCGAGCATGTCGCCGGCGCGCCACCCGGTGCGCGCGCTGATCCTCGTGCCGACCCGCGAACTGGCGGTGCAGGTGGCCGAAAACGTCAAGGCCTACGCCAAGCACACGCCGCTGCGCGCCACCGTCGTCTTCGGCGGCATGGACATGAAGCCGCAGACCGAAATCCTGCGCGGCGGCGTCGAGATCGTCATCGCCACGCCGGGCCGCCTGCTGGACCATATCGAGCAAAAGAACGTCAGCCTCGGCCAGGTGCAGATGCTGGTGATGGACGAAGCCGACCGCATGCTCGACATGGGCTTTTTGCCCGACCTGCAGCGCATCATCAACCTGCTGCCGAAGCAGCGCCAGAACCTGATGTTCTCGGCCACGTTCTCGCCCGAAATCAAGAAGCTGGCCAACACCTTCCTGAACAATCCGCTGACCATCGAAGTCGCGCGCAGCAATGCCACCGCCGACAAGGTCACGCAGATCGTCTACAAGGTCGACGAAGGGCAGAAGAGCGACGTCGTCGAGCACCTGATCCGCTCGCGCAACCTCAAGCAGGTGATCATCTTCTCGAATACCAAGATCGGCGCTTCGCGCCTGTCGACGCACCTCGAAAAGCGCGGCATCAAGGCCTCGGCGATCCACGGCGACAAGACGCAGCAGGAACGCATGGCGGCGCTGGACGCGTTCAAGGATGGCGGTGTCGAAGTGCTGGTCGCGACCGACGTCGCCGCCCGCGGCCTGGACATCACCGACCTGCCGGCCGTGATCAACTACGACCTGCCGTACAACGCCGAAGACTACGTGCACCGGATCGGCCGCACGGGCCGCGCCGGCGCTTCGGGCGATGCGCTGTCGGTGTATTCCGAAAAAGACGAGCGCCTGCTGCTCGACATCGAAAAGCTGATCAAGCAGACGATCACGCGCGGCACGCTCGACGGCTTCGTCGCGCCGGCCAGCCGTGGGCGTGATGCGGCTGGTGGCCGTGAATTTGGCCGCGAGTCGGGCCGTGACGCGGGCCGCGAATCTGCCCGTGACGCGGGCCGCCCACCGCGCGACGCCAGCCGCGAATTCGTGCGCGATGGCAGCCGTGATGCGGCAGCGCCGCGCGATGCAGAACGCGGCCCGCGCCGTGATGTCGATGCCGGTCGCGGCGCACCGCGCACGCCGCGTACCGGGCCAGGCCCGGGTTCGCGCCGCGAGCGCGTCGACCCGTGGTTCCTGAAGCCGTACGAGCCAACCAGCAACCCGCGCAAGGATACCGATCCGGTCAATGCACCGGCCAAGCCGGGCAAGCAGAAGCTGGCGTTTTTGCTGGGTGGCGGGCCGAAGTAAGCCTGTTGACGCCTCAAGAGCCGCGCCAGTGGCGGCGAGGTGCGCGATGGCGCGCCCCTCGTCCTTTCTGATCGCCGCCATGTTCGAGGGCCATTTCGGATCGACTGGCTGAGCTTATTGGCTCAACATCAATGATCCGGTTTCCCCACATGGACGTGATCGAGCATACCAACTTTGACAAGCCGGGAAATTACAAGGGTCCGCACCCGGAACGTAATTTACGACAACGCCTTTATCCCACCAATGGCGCAGATCTGCCAGGCATGAACGTGTTGGCCAATCGAGAGCATCTCTTTTACCCGAGATGCGGATATGCCTATCCCCGCCGAATAATCTCATCTCTATCTCGACCGGTCATACTCGCCCCACTGCTCAGTTATAATCGCACTCTTTTCGTGCGCCAGCATCCGGCTGAGACTGGTCGTTGACGACTGGTAGGCATGAACTTGAGAAAACGTCCTGTGCGGCCCCGAAATCCTTGCGTAACGTGCTTTATCACGATGATTCAAGCCGGATTGGCACGTTTTTTTGAACGATACTCTTCCTAAAAATAAATCACTGTTTGCAGACTTTCATCATTTTGACGCGGGGAGCAATCCCCGTGGTGACAACTACCTGCAGTGAGATGTCTGGTCCCGATGATATGAATTGGCAATACGCTGACGGCGTTGTATCCTTGCACATTTACGAGCAACAACTCGTTAACTGATGGCGCATTGACGAGTTCTGAACAGCTTGATGTTGGCAGGGAGGATGGTCCTCTTGCTACTTCTGGTTATTTCCACCGTCTTATTTCCGAATCGTGACGCTTTGATGCCCTTGTCCGCATTCATGCCTCGTTGATAACAACGATTACTGCATGCTGCCTGCTGTTTTGATGTACCAGACACGTAACCGACTTCCCTTGGAATTAATAATGCTATGAAAGCAACTCTTCGCAAAACTGTACGAAAACTCGCTGATCTGCCACTTATCGGCAGGCTGGTCAAGATCGGAGTCGCTGTCATCCGTCTTCCAGAATTTCGTGCGTCGCTCGAAAGCGCGTTGTATCAGCAGCGTCCGACGTCGGCAACCGCAGCTGACGGTTACAGCGTATTCGAGTCGCAACAGCTGCCGACACTATTGCAAGCTGTATCCGATGTGAATCATCGTCAGTTGGTTGAGGCCAATGGCCATGCAAACTTGGTTCGTTCGGTTCCAGTGAGCCTGCGCAAACTGACGCGTGAAATTGTGCAATTGCGTGAACAAAACCAGCGCCTCGAGTCCGAAATTGGGGCACGCTTTGCCGCCATTGAGCAGACCAGCAAGGATCTGGGCGTACAGTTGGCGGCATCCGACGTTAACTTGGCCTCTCACGCTGACAGCTTGGCCATTGTGCGCGGTGAAGTGACGGGCGCCGCTGAGCGGGCATCCGCTGAAATTGCAAATGTCATCGAGCGGGTAACTGGTGAAATGGCGAAGGTTGTCGAGCGACTGTCCGACAACGAGCGCAAATTATCCGAGATGCAGTCCGGTCGAGACAGCGTTGCTGCTGAGCAGGAAGCCTCACAGAGCCGTGTCGCCGGGCTTGCCGAATCGATCCAATATCTGCTGGGCCGCGTCGAATTTGTGCGCCGTGAACTGATGTTCGAAATGCGCTATGGCGCCGTGTCGCCTGGCGCCGAAGGCGAAAAGCTGGTCGTCAAGGGTGAAATCCTGGAGGTGGCAAAGGTAGAAGAAGCCCGTGCATCTGAAGCCGGCATCCGCTTGAACCTCGGGTGCGGCCATGTGCCACTTGATGGCTATCTGAATGTTGACCGTCGCGCGTTACCGCGGGTCGATATTGTTGCTGAAGTCGACCAACTGCCGTTCGGACCCGGCGAAGTCGCCGAAATTTGCTCGGCTCATTTGCTCGAGCACTTCCCGCAAGAACAACTGCGCCGCGAATTGCTGCCTTACTGGGTCTCGCTGTTGCGCAACGATGGTGTGTTGCGTGCCATCGTTCCTGACGGCGCAAGCATGGCGCGCGCCTTTACTTCGCAGGAGTACGAATTCGAATCATTGCGCCAAGTCACGTTTGGTGGCCAAGACTACGATGGCGACTTCCATTACAACATGTTCTCTCCTGATTCTTTGAGCGAAATTTTGCGCGAAGCTGGCTTTACCCGCATTACGGTGGTCGCGGAGAACCGCGAAAACGGCGGCTGCAAAGAATTCGAAATCGTCGCTGCGCGCTGAATCCCACAGTTGCGCGGCAAGAAGAGGTAAAGGAGCTCATGTCAATGAATGAACAGCAGTACTACCCGTCGGTTTCCGTGATCATCAACACCGATGGCCGCGCAAAATGCCTGGCCACTTGTCTGGAAAGCTTACGCTATCTGCGGTATCCAAACTTCGAAGTTGTTGTAGTAGCAGGGCCGACACGCGACGGCACGCACGAATTGTGCGAGTCTTATGGCGACAGTATCAAATACGCAACCTGTCCTGATCGAAACTTATCTCAGTCACGCAACATATCGATCGCCATCTCGGCAGGAGAATTCGTCGCGTTTCTCGATGACGATTCGGTACCTGAGGCCGAGTGGCTTGACGATGTAATGCCCGCTTTTCTGGATCCCGAAGTAGCTGTCGCCGGCGGTTTTTTGCATGATCACACCGGCAAGAGCTACCAATGGACATTCGGTACTGTCGACCGCTTTGGCGGCGCCGATACCAACTGGCGCACGGCGGCGCCACACTTGAATTTCCCGGGCAGCTTCAATTATCCGCACGTTATGGCCAACAGTGTGTTCAGGCGCTCTGCGGTAGTAGAGGTGGGCGGCTTCGACGAGGAATACGAGTACTTCCTCGATGAAAGCGACCTGATCGTCCGTTTCGTCGATGCCGGACTCAAGGTGGCGCAGCTCGATCGGGGTTTCGTGCACCACAAATACATGCCGAGTCACATCCGTAACGAATCGAAGGTGTTGACCAGCTGGCACTCGGTTATCAAGAACAAGACGTACTTTGCACTTCAGCATGCCCGCGAACATGTTGGCATCGATCGCATCACGCAGGTAGTGCAGGAAACCATTGATGAATTCCGCGGCGGCGTGCGATGGGCCGTTGGTGAGAACAAGCTGACGGCTGACTACCTTCCGCGCTTTGAGGAAGAAGTCAATCGCGCCATGGAAGAAGGGCTGCAAAGAGGCTTGTCCGGCGTGCGCCGTATTCCAGGCGGGATGGCGATGCGCGGCGTGGCCGATGTCACGCGCTTTGTTCCTTTGCTTGAGGCCGCCGATCAGCGTTGCTATCTGTTGCTCAGTCAGACATACCCGCCTGGTAGCGTTGGCGGCATCGGCAGGTATATTCATCAGTTGGCGGTCGAGATTGCGCGCATCGGCCATCAGGTGCATGTGCTGACCATGGGTTCTGGTCATGACCGCGTTGACTTCGAAGATGGCGTCTGGGTGCACCGTATTTCACCGCGTGAATTTGCGGTTCCGGAGGGGATGCAGATTCCAGCCCATTTGTGGAATTACTCCCGCACAATGCTGGCTGAGGCCGAAGAAATTGGGGCGCGCCGCGAGATCGATGCCGTCTATGCGCCGGTATGGGACCTGGAAGGCATCGCCTTCCTTCATTCGAACGCGTACCCATTGGTGACCAGCCTTCAGACGACCATGGCATCGTACCTGGACGCCAATCCGGGAAAGCGTGGGAACGTGCAGTTCATGGAGACGTTCGCAAATCCAGTGTTGGCGCTGGAGAAGCGCCTGATGCAGGAAAGCGGCCGTATCCATGCGATCAGTGCAGCAATCGTTGAAGAGATCGAAAGCCAGTACAAGTTTGTATTCGATCGTGAGCGTCTGGATCTGATTCCGCTCGGCCTGACTGACTGGTCGAAGCGCGAGGTTGATGCACCGGTAGCCCTGGCCGTCGGCGCACTGCGTCTGTGCTTCATCGCCAGGATGGAAATGCGCAAAGGCGCCGACGTATTCCTGTCGATCGTGCCGCGTCTGCTCGAACAGTATCCTCATCTGCATATCGACATGGTAGGAAACGACACCATTGTGCAGGCTGACGGGAAAACCATGCGCGCTACGTTCGAAGCGGCCTACCCGAAACTGGCAAGTAGCCACCGCATCGATTTTCATGGCAACGTCGCTGAAGAGACGCTGCGCGGATTTTATGCACACGCTGATCTGGTGGTGGCCCCTTCGCGTTTCGAGTCATTCGGCCTGGTCCACCTGGAGGCGATGATGTACGGCAAGCCCATCGTTGGCTGCGCCGTCGGTGGCATGGCAGAAGTGGTCGCAGATGGCGAAACTGGCCTGCTGCCGGCCCCGGGGAATGCAGAAGCGCTATTTGTAGCGATCACGCGCATTCTCGACGATCGCGATCTGCGCGAACGCCTGGGGGCAGCCGGTCGAAAGCGCTATCTGGAGCGCTTCCAGCCAGGTGCAATGGCCGTTGGTGTAGTGACGGCGCTGAAACGGCTATCCCGGACAGGTAAATGAAAATTGCGTACCTAAATAGTATCTGCCAAAAATACGATGCTATCTCGAATGCCATCCGGGAAGAGATTGGCTGGCTTCGTGAGGCTGGGCACGAGGTGCGTCTGTTCGCTTATGCCTGCGAATTCGACGACGTGCCCTACACAATCGTCAATCGGGAAGCGGACGTGGTATTCGATCCGTTTTTCCAGGATTGTGATATGGCGGTATTCCACTTTGGTGTGTTCTATCCGTTGTTCAATGTACTGTTGACCGTGCCCAAGAGCGCACGGCGGATCGTTGTATTCCACAACATCACACCCAAGCATGTGTTGCCAGCCGCCTCGCACGCGTTGATCGACCGTTCATTTGTACAGATGGCGAACATCGCCTTTGCCGACCATGTCATCTGCGACAGTGACACCAACCGCAATGTATTGCGCGAGGCCGGGGTCACGGTGCCGGCGTCGGTATTGCCACTGGCTGTGCACACGCAGCTGAAAGCACCTGCCGCCAAGCCAAGCTTTGCCGATGGTGTCGTGCGCATTGCGTTCGTCGGGCGCCTGGTACAGTCAAAGGGCCCGCTCGATTTGCTGACCGCCGTACAGCATCTGCTGACGCACGATAAGCGCTTGCGCTTGCAGCTTGATATGGTCGCCAACCTGGGTTTTTCGGATCCACAGATGGTGGCATCGGTGCGTGCCGAGCTGGCACGTCTGGAAGCACAATTCAGGCGCCGCCTTGATGCCCGGTTGCATGGCAATGCGCCGGAAGAACTCAAGCTGCAGGTATTCACCAACGCCGATATATTCGTTCTGCCGACACACCACGAAGGTTTCTGCGTGCCGATTCTGGAAGCGCTTGCAAGTGGCTGCCGGGTCGTTTGCTACGACAACAGCAATACGCCGGCAGTGTCTGGCGGTTTGTCGGCATTGGTACCGACCGGTAACGTCGCTTATCTGACCGCGGCTATCGGGGTTGAAGTCGAGCGCGTTGGGAGCAATGCGTGGCGCGTCGATGGTGATTATGAGCAGGCCGTGGACCTGTCGCAAAAACATCTCGACAGCTTCTCTGTCAAAAACGTACGTGCAAACTTCCTGGCATTCATCCGCCGGCAGACTGCTTCTCGACACTGAATAAGGAAATCATGCATCAATCTGGAATGAGAAACAGCCTTGGGCTGGCCTGGATGCTGGCCCGGCGCGACCTCAAAAATCGCTATGCGACCAACTATGCAGGCATTGCGTGGAACGTGCTCGTTCCGCTGTTGTACGCCCTGATCAACGTGGTGGTTTTTTCGATCCTGATGAAAGGGCGGATGGGTGATCGTTACGCCGACATCCCGTTTTCGCTGTTTTATTTCGTACCTTTTTCGCTATGGGCATTTTTTTCTGAAATGACGGGGCGTAGCACGTCGATCCTGCGCGAGTATGGTTACCTCATCAACAAGATCGCTTTCCCATACTGGGTATTGCCATTGGTGCCGCTCGGCTCGGCATTGCTGAACCAGTTCATTTTGTTTTGCATCATCGGCGTGTTGCTGTCGAGCTTGTCGATCGTGCCTGCCGCCAGCGCGCCGTTGTTCATCCTGGTTTGGCTGGTCACGGTTGTCCTCACGGTAGGCATTGCCTATGCCTTGTCGGCAATCGCGGTCTACGTGCCCGATCTGTCGCAGATCGTGCCAGTCTGCGTCAATATTCTGTTCTGGCTTTCCCCGATCCTGTACTCGGCGACGCTGGTGGAAAAGGACGGTCCCCTGTGGGTGCGCAAGCTGATCATGGATTACAACCCATTCACCTACATCGTCGAGATGTCACGTCAGTCAATCTTCGGCGCCGGCGACGTGTCGCTCACTGCACTCGGCGGCCTGGCGCTGCTGGCGCTCGTCGTGCTGGGATTTGGTCTGCTGGTGTTCCGCAAGCTGAAGTCCGGTTTCGCAGATGTTTTGTAACAAGGATGCAATATGAGTGCGAGCAGTAAGTTACCCGTCGTTGAGCTGCATGGCGTATCGAAGATCTACCATAGCTATTCCACCCCTCAGCACCGTCTGTTCGAGTTGCTCTCCGGAGGCCGGAAGCAGTATGCACGCGAAACGCGCGCGCTGGACGACGTCTCGTTTGCGCTGGAGCGGGGTGGACGCCTTGGGATCGTTGGTGAAAATGGCAGTGGCAAAAGTACGCTGCTGAAAGTACTGGCAGGCGTGCTCAGCCCGTCTCAGGGGACGGTGGCCGTGCGTGGCCGTGTCTCGTCGCTGCTGGAACTTGGCGCCGGCTTCAACCCTGAACTTCCCGGGATCGAGAACATTCGTCAATTCGGAATGCTGCATGGCATGAACCGTGACGAGATCGAGCGGGCGGTGCCCGAGGTCGTCAAGTTCAGCGAACTGCGCGATGCCATCAATCATCCGGTCAAGACCTACAGCAGCGGTATGGCGGTGCGCCTTGGCTTTGCCTGTGCCGTGTATGTCCAGCCTGATATCCTGATTGTCGATGAGGCGCTCAGTGTCGGCGACGCCTATTTTCAAAACAAGTGCATGCACAAGATCAAGTCGCTGCTCGACAACGGCACGACGTTCATCTATGTCACCCACGCGGCTGACTCGATTCGTGCATTGTGCGATCAAGGCTTGTGGCTCGAGCGTGGCAAGGTTCGTTTATCGGGCTCGTCAGCCAAGGTGGGCGCCGCTTACCAAAGCGATGTGTTCAAACGCATCGTTCGTGCCGGCCTGCCAGAGCCGGAATCCGATGGGGGCAGTGTCGCCGTTCTGGATAGTAATGAATTGCTTGCGGGTAGCACGGTCGTACCAACCGGGCCGCTCGCCGGCACCGCGGCGGCCGGTACGCCGGCGGCTGGAACGCCCGCGACCGCTTCTCCTGATGCCAACGGTTTCGTGCTTACCTCCGGCGGTGCAGGTGCGGTTGCAACTGACCAGGCCCGTCATCAAGCATTCGAAGAGCGTGTCTCCGATTTGCGTACCGGCAGTGGTGAAGCACGCATCGTCGATATTGCCTTGATTGGCGCAGATGGTCAGGAGACTGACAGCCTGCCTCTCGATGCTGCCTGCACAGTCCGCGTATTCTATCGCTGCAGCGCACCGTTGCCGCCCCAGTGCGCGTTGACACTTGGTGTAACCGACAGCGTCGGGCGTCAGTTATTGCATTTCAATTCCACGCCTTCGCAGGTATTCCTGCCTGAAGATGGTGCACACATGCTGCGTGTGGTTGAGTTCCAATTCATTAATCCCCTGTCGCCGGGCGAGTACGGCTTCATTGCCGGGATCGGTACCTTTGGCCTGAACCCGCGTAATCATGGTCAGTACCTGACTGATCGTATCGTCGACTATGTCGCCGGTGGCGCCCGGTTTTCGGTCCGCTTCCCCGATGCCCCGTCGGAATGGGATCTGTGGGGTATCGTTCACACGCCCTTCCAGGTGGCCGAGTACTCGCTCGATTGAGGACGCTGGACATGCCGGAATGCCGGGAAAAGGACGGCAAGCTCCTCGGCCTCTAACTGTTGCGGGTGCTTGCTGCCTTTGCAGTGCTGGTCTGGCATTACCAGCATTTCGCCTTCGACGGCGTGTCGATTGTCGTACAGCGAGATGCCCAGCCCTTCTACGGGTTGCTGCATCCGTTCTATGACTACGGCTGGTATGGCGTCCAGGTGTTCTGGAGTATCAGCGGTTTCATTTTCTTCCGGCGCTATGGCGAGAGTGTCGCCGCCGGAACGGTCAGCGCATGGCGCTTCTTCGTCCTGCGCTTTTCTCGTCTCTATCCGCTGCATTTGGTAACGTTGCTGCTGGTTGCACTGCTGCAGTACGTTCACATTACGCAGCTCGGCCACTATTTTGTATACAGACACAATGATGTCTACCATTTCTTGCTCCAGTTATTTCTGGCCAGCCATTGGGGACTGCAGGATGGCTACAGCTTCAATGGCCCGATCTGGTCGATTTCCGTTGAGGTTCTTGTCTATCTTGTCTTCTACGTCTCGCTCCTGCTATGCAAGAGGGCGCTGCCGCCGATACTGACCGGTGTGGCACTTGCCATCGGATTGCGGGAAGCAGGTCTGGAAAATGCGGTCACCGATTGCATTGGTTTCTTCTTCGCAGGGGGGATGGGCGCTCTGTTGATGAAGAATTTTTCGGCGAACCCGGCTGCAGGTATCGTACGTCCACTGGCATGGGCAATCACGATTGCTGCGCCCGTTCTGGCTGTGTTATTTGCCAGGGCGCCAAGCGCTAATGCTGTGATTTACTCCATGACCGCCTATGCGCCGTTCGTTTTGTATTGCTTTGCGCAACCTTTGCGCATGCGCCAGGATATTGGGAAACTGGTCGAAGTCGCAGGAAACCTGACCTATGGTAGTTACTTGCTGCATTTCCCGTTGCAACTGGCCATCGCCTGGTATTTCAAGTCGTCCGGAATGACTATCCCGATGTATGACGGGTCGCTCTTCGTCTTCTATATCGGTATGTCTTTCGGCGCCGCCTTTATCGGTTATCGCCTTTTCGAGGCGCCCGCTCAAGCGTTTCTCCGCCGTAATTTGATACCGCAGACCGCTCGTCCGTCCCGCGTTTAAGCGTCGCTGTTATCTTGCGCTGGATGCCACGCCAGAACGCGGCGATGCAGCATTTTATGGCCCGTCATCGCCCAATCTGCGCCAGCACTGCAGCAAGCTGCGCCGTTGCGTCGTCGGTTCCGGTGTCTGCGCCGCGCAGCTCGAGCACGCAGGTAGTCACGCCACGTGCGCGCCACGTGGGGGGCAGGACTGTCCCGGTTACCGGGCCGGTGGCGGCATGTAGAGCCAGCACAACGTCACCGGATTTTGCATCCACTACCGCGTCCTCGATCTGCAGGTCGCTGCGGCCAATCAGATCCAGCGTAAAGCGGCGCGCATAGTGGTAGCGAACGCCATCATGGTGGACCGGCTCGATGCGCCACCCTGGATAGGAACCAGCCAGCAGGGCGCAGAGCTGGGCACGTGCAGGCAGCACCCCCGGCAGGCTGGCGTCTTTCAGGGCGCCGATATCGACCAGTACCTGGCGTGCGCCGCTGCCAGGGCGGTTGGCGGCAATTGCCGCCGCTGTTTGCAGAAGGTCCGGCTGCGCGGCGCCAGCGCTGGCCGCGCCCAGCGCTGCCAGCATTCCCTGCTCGGCGCGAACCGGACTGCGCAGTTCGATCGTCTCAATGGCCTCACGGAAGCGTTGCGCAGCCTGTGCCGGCGCGTGATGCGCATGGATATAGCGGCTTGCCTGCTCGCTCAGCCGGATGCGCAGCGCGCCATCCGCATGCAGCCGCTCGATCGCCGTAACGAGCGCAGCATCGCTGAAATCGTCATCGAGCCTCAGGCAATCGGCGGCCGGTATTTCCGCCGCTGCCCCATGGGCGTTCAGGATCGTTGGCAACCCGAATGACAGACAATCAAGAATACTGGCGGACGTTTCTCCGCGCGAATCGCGGCGCAGCTGGATTGCCCCATCCGCCGCCGCCAGCCATGCACGGTATGCATCCTGGCTGACATACCCCGTGATCCGGATGCGGGGATGTGCGGCAACGCGCTCGCGCAGCGCCACGCCGAAGCGGCTAACGGCCAGCTCGCCCACCAGCACCAGGTGGCAGTGCTGGTCGCGTGAAAGCGCGCTGTTGAGCCAGGCATCGACGATTCTGTCGTTGCACTTGGTGGAAGACAGGAAGCCAAAGGAGCACAGCACGAAATCGTCCGCTGCCAGGCCGAGCTTGCGGCGCGCACCCTCGCGATCGATGCAATCCGGCAGCGTACGCAGCAGCGGCAGGACGCCCCAGCTGGCGGCGAAGCCGGGGCCATACCATTGCTCAGCCAAAGTGCGCGCATGTTCGGAATGCACCAGCACCCCGGTAGCGCGATCGAGGACATTTTTGTTGCACGGGTAGGCCAGGAAAGATGCGATGCGGCCGTCGGCCTTCTCGTGCATCAATGCAGGATAGCCATGTGCTCCATACAGGGTGCGGCAGTAGTTGTTCGGCAGATGATGATTGATTTCGTCGTGGTTAATGATGCCACTCAGGAAAAAATCATGCAGCACAACGACGCCCGGATGTCGTTCGAGAAGGCCGAACATATGGGAATGGAATGCGGAGTTGCCGAACTGGTAGAGGATGCGATCGAATTCGTGGGCATGTTCGCTGAACCACGCCGCTGTGCGTCGCATGAATTGCTCCGGAACCACACTGCTGTCGACGTCGTCCTGCGCGAGTACCAGTTCGATGTCGTAGTAGCGGGCCAGCTCGGGCAGCAAGTCGGCGCTGAAGTCGGCGATGCCTGAGCGCAGCGGCGGGAATGGCGATACGAACGCCATTCGTGGCTTGCGCTGTGGCATCTCTATACCTGCCACCTGGCTGGTGACGCGCGCCGTCGTCCGCGCGTGATGTTCTTCGAATGCGGCAATGGCGCGCTGTGCGCTGGCGTCCCAGGAAAACCGGGTAGCCTGGGACAGGCCATGGGCGCGCAATTCGGCACTGCGTGCCGGATTGCACAATACAGCGGCCATGCTGGCGCAGATGGCATTGACATCGTTGGGATCGAACATGGCATCGGCGCGGCCGATCACTTCCGGGATGCTGCTGGTGTTCGAGCCGATCACCGGCGCGCCGCAAGCCATGGCCTCCAGCGCCGGCAGGCCGAAGCCTTCGTGCAGCGAAGGAAACACGAACAGCGCCGTGCAGTTGTACATCGAGATCAAATCGTCGTCGGAGACAAAACCGGTTAGCACCAGGTCGTCCTTCGCCAGGCCGGCCTTCGCCGCCAGGCGCTCAAGACGGAAGCGGTCAGGGTCACGGATGACGCAGACCACGGCCAACTGGTATCGACGGCGCACCTCCGGCGCCAGCATGGCGTAGGCTTCGATCAGGCCTTCGATATTCTTGCGGTAGTCGATGCCGCCGGTGTACATGATGAAGTCGCGCTTGATCCCATGGCGCGCCAGAAGGTCGGCGCGGGCCCCGGGGGTCAGTACACGCGGGCGAAACACATCATCGACTGCCGAGGAGATGTTGATGACGCGCTCGGGCGGTAATTGCAGAAGGTCGATGCCTTCCTGGCGTGCAGATTGGGAAATGGCGAGCAGCAGCCCGGCCCTTTTCATGCTTTCGAGCTTGCGGTAATACCATGCCGCCAGGTTCGGGTCGCCCAGATAGCGCTCCTTGCGCATCAGCGGAATCAGGTCATACAAGGTAACGGCAGTGCCGAAACGGCCTTCGTCAGGCGGGACCGACGCCACCACATTGTCACCCAGGCCCTCGAACAGGCTCGCGACGTGAACCATGTCCGGGCGCAGGCTGGCAAGGTACTGCGTGCGAATGCGTTCGGCTGCGTGCACGCGCCATGCGTTGCGCGCATCGACTTCGCCTACGGGTACTGGCGTGACGAAGGTACTGATCTGTGACTGAGGGAGCAGGGTGTCGAAGGCCTGCCTGATCGTGGCGACGCTGTCCGGATAATCTTCGTTGAGGACGATGCGCACGTCATTCCCGGCGCTGTTGCGCGCCATGGCCAGCGCCAGCGCCATCGAATAGCGGCCGATACCGCGGTGCATGCTGGAGGCCTGGCATGCCTGCAGGTCGAGGATGATGCGCATGAAATGCCTTACGGTGTAGGGGCGTGGTCTGACGCGCGGCGCAGGTCGGCCAGTACCTGGCGCGCGCTGTCGGTCAATTCGGACTCGTCTGACAGGATGACCGGCAGGCTTTGCCAGTCCGCGCGGCGCGACAGCGCAACGGCGCCACGCACGCGTCCGGCCAGGCCCGGGAAGCGGTAAATCTGGCGGCGCAGGAAGTCATCGAGGCGCGGGCGCGCCACGACGAAGCTGATGGCACGCAGCGCGGCGGCCTTTGCCACTTGCCGTGCCCAGGCACGGCCGCGCCCGACCGTCATGCGGCCGGCGCCGTATCGGCGCAGTGCGGACACGCCACCCCATACACATACTGTGGCGACAACTGCTCGCGCGGCGTGACGACGGCGCGGCAGGCAAAGCACTGCGTGGTGACGGTGGGTTCGAGTTTGGGGTTGAGCGCCGTACGGTAATCGAACACGAAGCAGTCGCCCGTGTAATGGGCGCCGCCCACGTCCTCGAAATACTTCAGGATGCCGCCCTCTAACTGATACACGTTGTCGTAGCCGATGTTCTGCATGTGGATCGCCGCTTTTTCGCAGCGGATGCCGCCGGTGCAGAAGGTGACCACGGTCTTGCCGGCGAAGTCTTCCTTGTGGGCGGCGATCACGTCCGGGAATTCGGTGAACTTGGCGATGCGGTAGTCGACCGTGTTGTCGAAGGTGCCGACGTCGACCTCGAAATCATTGCGGGTTTCGACCATCACGACCGGCTTGCCGGCATCGTCATGGCCCTGATCGAGCCAGCGCTTGAGCGTGCGCGGGTCTACCGAGGGTGCGCGGCCGAGCTCGGGCTTGATCAGCGGCATGCGCATGGTGATGATCTCGTTCTTGATCTTGACCAGCATGCGCTTGTGCGACTGCTCTTCGGAATAGCTGTACTTGACGTCGATGTCGGCAAAGCGCGGGTCGGCGCGCAGCCAGGCCAGGTAGGCGTCGATGTCGGCCGGAAGACCCGACAGGAACATGTTGATGCCTTCCGGCGTGAGCAGGATGGTGCCGCGCAGCTTGCGTTCCTGGCACACGGCCTGAAAACGCGGACGCATGGCCTCGGTATCATCGAAGGTGATGAATTTGTAGGCGGCGATATTGACGTAGCGGCCGGCGCCGGCCTGGACTTCAGCGGCGTCCGTCGGGACGGGCGCCTGGTGGGGTGTGGTTTGCATGATTGCCAAGAAAATCGATGTCGTTCAGCCGGTATTATAAGCGCTTGGACGTGCGTCCAATCGCATCGGCGGCGGTGGCGGCAACGCTGGCCGGCGGCGCTGCCAGTGCCTGTGCGAGCGCGGCCGAGCCGCATAGCAGGCGGTCGGCGTCCATGCCGTGCGCCGCAGCGGCATCCGCCGCCGTGTGCACGGCAAGGGTCACGGTCACGCCGCGGGCGCGCCAGGCCGCCAGCAGACCGGCATCGCGCGCCGCCGCGACAGCCGGCGAGGCGGCCCGTGCGTAATAGATGTCGCCGGCATGCATGTCCACCACGGGTTCGGCCTGGGCCGGCCAGCCAAGGCCCAGCAGGCGGCCGACCGCGTTGCGCGCCTGCCGGTAGCGCGGCGCACCCCCGGTATGCTCGAGGTACACCGGCTCGATGCGCAGGTCGGGCCGCACTTGCCCGAGCAGTTCGCGCAGCTCGCCGGCAGCCAGTGCGTCGGGCGTGGCGCCGGGGCCGGCCCAGTCGCTGACGTCGACCAGCAACTGGCGCCGTATTCCGTGTTCATTCGCCGCCAGCGCCGCCGCCAGAGCCGGCAGCGCGGCGTCGGGCCGCTGATGGCCAGCGCCATCGTGCGCCAGCGCCGTGCACCACGCCGCATCCCGCGTGGCGGTTTCGGTGCGTGCATGCGCGAGCGTGGCCAGGTACAGCTGCGCGCAGGCGGCGGGGCGAAACGCCGCGTCGAGCAGCGCCACAGCGCGGGCGCGCAGGGCGCTGCGGCGTGCCGGGTCAGCGCGCAGGGTCTCGAGCGCGGTGCTTAATTCGGCAACGTCGACGATGTCGGGCAGGCGCCAGACGGTATCGGCCGGGAATTCGGCCATCGAACCGTTGGCGTTGACGATCGTCGACAGCCCGTAGTTCAGGCAGTCGAGTACCGCGCCCGAACTTTCGCCCTTTGCCTCGCTGCGCAACTGGACCCCGACATCGGCGGCCTGCAGATACTGGCGATACACCGCTTCGTCGGTCCAGCCGGCGATCCGGATCCGTGCGCCGGCGCCCGCGCCGCGAATCAGTGCTTCGACTTCGACACCGTACGGGCTGTCGTGGTTCGCCCCGACCAGCACGAGCGTGCAGGCATGGTCCGCATGCAGCGTGCTGCCGATCCAGGCGCGCAGTAGTTCGTGGGTCAGCTTGTGGGGGGCGATGAACCCGAAGCTGCAGACCAGGAAGCAGTCGGGGGCGATGCCCAGCATGGCGCGGGCCGCGGCGCGGTCGACGCTGGCAGGCGGCGTGCGCGGATGCGGGATGACGTCGATATGGCGCGCGGCGCGCTCGCCGAACCAGTCGGCGGCGAGCTGCCGTGCGTGGCGCGAATGGACAATCACGCGGGTCGCATTGGCGAGCACCGGCAGGCTGCAGGGCCAATCCTTGTGGGCCTGGACCCGGCCGGCCGGGGTTTCGGCTGCGCGCACGGCGCTGTAGCCGTGCGACAGGAACAATGCTTCGGCCCAGGCCTGCGGCGCGGCGCCACTCATCTGCGCCTGCGCGAGCACCCCGCCAATGAAAAAATCGTGCAGCACCACGACGCCGGGATGGCGTTCGAGCAGCGCGAACATATGACTATGGTAGGGGCTGTTGCCGATCTGGTAGAGCACCTGGTCATAGCCGGCGCCGTGCTCGGCGAACCACGCGCAGCTGCGCAGTGGCAGGCCGGCCAGGGCCGGCGGCAATGTCGTTGTGTCCTGCGCTACCACCAGCTCGATATCGGCATGTGCCGACAGCTCAATCAGCAGTTCGACGGCGTAGCTTGCCACGCCGGTACGTTCAGGCGGCAGTGGCGTGACAAACGCCAGGCGCGGCTTGCCGCCGTGTGGTCGTGGCGCACTGCAGTCGAGGGTGCGCAGGCTGCGCAGAATGGCGTTGGCGCGCGGCGACAGCGCAGCGACATGGTCGGGGGCAGGCTGGACCGGCGCAGCAACGCTGCCCGTTGTCATCATCATCGCGTAGGCGCGCCGGTACAGCATCGGTGAACGCTTGAGCAACTGCAGCGCGAGTCGCCTGATGTAGGGCCGGCGCAGGATCATGCGCGCCGCCAGCATGAGCGGTGTCACCAGCAGGCGCCGCAGATGGGGCGCTGCCTTGCGCTGACCGTCGGGCGCCGCGCCCGGTACCGCAACGGCCGGCAGCACGACAGGCGGCACGATGACAAGGGCGCAGCCGTCGGCTGTCCGCGCCGCGTCGGCCTGCGGCGCCGTGGTCAGCACGTCAAGCAGGGTGGCGCCGTCCCACGTCATCGGGAGCGGCACGCTGGCAGGCTTGCCAGGCGCAAGATAAAGCAGGGGGAATTCATCGTGGTAGAAAAATGCCGGTCTGAAAGTCGCCGGCAAGGGTAGGGAACAGAGCATGATTATAAGGCAGCATCCCCCCGTGCTGCCGGGTAGCCTCGTCAGTTGCGCCGTGACACTAAAAATGATGAATCACGTAAAAATAATATTTACTTAGAGAATTAATTCGTGTCGATAATTTTTACATAGGCAATCTTAGTTTACAAAAGATTACCTTCAAGTCATTGATTAGTAAGAATAGTTTGCATGTGGCATAACAATTGCTTAACTGTCATTCAATTCCATCCACCCTGAATGAGACACTTGATGATCCGTCCTATCGCTTTCCTTACCCTGGCCCTGGCCACCGGTTTCGCTGCTGCAGCACCTGTTTCCACCGACGGTAACCTGATCAGTAACAAGAACGGAACGTTCACCACCAATTCCAATACGGCGGCTGTCTATTCGCTGAGCGAAAGCCAGTCCGGCGCCATCGTGATCGATTTCAAGTTCTCGTACACGGGCACGGTCGACAACAACGATTATCTGGGCGTATGGTTCGGTAACGCTGGCAATGCCAAAGCCTACGAAGGACCAAGCATCGGCTTCAAGGCCAATTGCGGCTCGCTCGACAGCGCCGTCAGCAGCTGCACCAATGACCTGTACATTCGTACCAGCGGCGTGGGCGGCGAGTTCCTTGCCGGCAGTGCTCTGGAAGCAGGCATGTCGTATCACGTGTTCGGCCATCTGTACAAGAGCGGCAAGAACGGCGACACCTATGACAGTTTCGATGCATGGCTGAACCCGACCGAAAACGAAATGAGCAAGTTCCTCAACCCTGATGCGACGACCTACGGCAAGTCATCGCTGACGTCGTTCAACACGGTCGGCATTCGTACCAACACCATTGACAAGGGCCTGGCAGTTTCTGTGAACGAGCTGAATGTCAACGAAGTTCCTGAGCCTGGCACCCTGGCGCTGATGGGCCTGGCACTGGCAGGCATGGGCAGCATCGTGCGCCGCAAGCGCGCCTGATCCTGCTCTGCCCCGCCGCGCTTGCGGCCATGGCAGGCATGACCTGAACAACCCCGCAGGCACGCGCCTGCGGGGTTGTTTCTTTTTTGGCCAGCCATTTCCAGTTCACGCTCCGTGGCCGGGGTGACGCCTGCAGTTCACCGGTCCGGCAAGGTAAAATACAGGGATGACTTCCCCCACCTTTACCCATCTGCGCATCCACTCCGAATACTCCATCGTCGACGGCCTGGTCCGTATTGACGAGCTGGTCAAGGCGGCGGTCAAGGATGGGCAGCCGGCGCTGGCCGTGACCGACCTGGCCAATACCTTTTGCCTGGTGCGCTTCTACAAAGAGGCGCGCGGCAAGGGCGTCAAGCCGATCGTGGGGGTCGATGCCTGGATCACCAACGACGACAACCGCGACAAGCCGCATCGCCTGCTCATTCTGGCCAAGAACCACACCGGCTACCTGCAGCTGTGCGACCTGCTGGCGCGCGCCTGGCTCACCAACCAGCACAAGGGCCGCGCCGAACTGCGCGCCGAATGGCTCGAGGCGCTGGCCACGTCCACATCCACGCTCAATCCCGAGCAGTCGCAGGCCAATGGCCTGATCGTGCTGTCGGGCGCGCACTTCGGCGACATCGGCCAGGCCATCGAGAACGGCGACATCGCCCGGGCCGAAGCCAATGCCGCGCGCTGGGCGCGCGTGTTCCCCGGTCACTTCTATATCGAGATCCAGCGCGCCGGCCAGCTCAATCAAGAGCAGCAGGTGCGCCATTCGGTGGCGCTGGCCGGGCGCCTCGGCTTGCCGGTCGTGGCGACGCACCCGGTGCAGTTCCTCGACAAGGACGAATACATCGCCCACGAAGCGCGTGTCTGCATCGCCGAGGGCGAGATGCTGGCCAACGCCAAGCGCGTGCGCCGCTTCAACGAGAACATGTGCTTCAAGTCGCAGGCCGAGATGGCCGAGCTGTTCAAAGACCTGCCGGGCGCGCTGGCCAACTCCGTCGAAATCGCCAAGCGCTGCAACGTCACGCTCACGCTGGGCAAGCCGCAGCTGC
>Ga0308158_10002158_pt1 | contig 19076 bp, 19 predicted proteins | sample PhyBR2_FD_201038 | JGI IMG/M metagenome (GOLD analysis project Ga0308158, IMG submission 201038) | Phyllosphere microbial communities from UC Gill Tract Community Farm, Albany, California, United States - DLSLB.R2 | ecosystem: Host-associated > Plants > Phyllosphere > Unclassified | place: USA...
AGTCACTGTTTCGGACCCGCGTCCGGCCGGTTCGGGGCCGGTCGGTGTCGCCGCGTATCGTCGGCGAAGAGAATTGTGTCCGACTGTATCCGCCGCGCTTTGGCCATGAGACAGGACGACAGATCGCGCTTCTTCCCGCTCGCCGAACGCCAATGTCCCAGACCTCCGCCGCCCCCGTCCTTCTGGTCGTCGACGACGACCGCGAGATCCGAAACCTGTTGTCCGACCATCTGGAACAGCACGGGTTTCGCACGGTGAAGGCCGCCGACGGCCGGGCCATGAAGGCGGCGCTGGAGGCCGGGCCGGTCGATCTGGTGGTGCTGGACCTGAACCTGCCGGACGAGGACGGCCTGGCGCTGTGTCGCGCCATCCGCGCGGCGTCCAAGATTCCCGTCATCATCCTGACGGCGCGGGGCGATCCCATCGACCGGATCGTCGGGCTAGAGATGGGCGCGGACGACTATATGGCCAAGCCGTTCGAGCCGCGCGAGCTGGTGGCCCGCATCCGCACCGTCCTGCGGCGCGCCGGCGGCGAGGCGACGACGAACGAGGGTCGACACGCCGACTTCTCCGGCTGGTCGCTGGACATCGCCGCGCGGGCGCTGACGGCGCCGGACGGACGGCTGGCCCCGCTGTCGGGCGCCGATTTCGACCTGCTGCACGCCTTGGTCAGGAACGGCGGCAAGCCCCTGTCGCGCGAGCGTATCCGCGCCCTGTCCACCGTCGCCGACGCCGACGATCGCGCCATCGATCTGAGGGTCAGCCGCCTGCGCCAAAAGCTGGGCGACGACGCCAAGGCCCCGGCCCTGATCCGTACGGTGCGCAGCCTGGGCTATATGCTGGCGGGGCCTGTGACATGGCGAGCGTGAGAACCCGCCACGGCCGGGCCGAGGCCGAGACCACGCGGCTGTTCCTGCTGCTGCTGGTCGGCGCCCTGCTGGCGGCGGGCGTGACCTTCGCCGCCCTGGGCCTGAACCATCGCCATCGCCTGTCCCAGGCCCATGACTTCACCACCGCCGAACGGATCGTGGATTTGGCCGGCTCCAGCGACGATCCCGCCGCCGGCCTGACCGACGGACTGCCGGATGCGGCGGGCCAGAGGCTGGGCGCGCCCGATCCGTCGCTGACCCATGCGGTCGCCGAGGCGCTGAAGCGGCGCGGCGTGGACGGCGTCTCGGTCAAGGCGTTCGAAGCCTCTGCCGGGGCCTGCGGCGCGGCGACCGATCGTCTGCGGTGCCGCATCCTGGTGCTGCGGCCGGTCAATGGCGCGCCCGTCCCGGTGGCGATCAGCCTGCCGCCCGCCCCGCGCCCGTGGACGCTCAGCCGCGAGGCCGCCGTCCTGCTGTTTGCGGGTCTGGCCGCCGTGCTGCTGACCGGCTGGATGGCGTCGCGGCTGGCGGCCGGGCCGCTGAACCGTCTGTCCCAGGGCGCCGTCGCCCTCAGCCACGATCTGGATCGCCCCCCCCTGGTCGAGGAGGGCGCGCGCGAGGTCCGCGAAGCCGCCGCCGCGCTGAACGCCATGCAGACCCGGCTGAAGGCCCTGATCGAGGATCGCACCCGCGTGCTGGCCGCCGTCGCCCACGACCTGCAGACGCCCCTGACCCGGATGCGGCTGCGCGTCGAAAAGATCGAGGACGAGACCCTGCGCGCCCAGTTCATCAGCGACCTGGCCGGCATGCAGCATCTGGTCCGCGAAGGGCTGGACTTGGCCCGGATCGAAACCACGGTCGAGGCCATGACCCCCGTCGATCTGGACGCGCTGCTGTCAGCCATCTGCGAGGACGCGGCCGAGGCGGGCCAGCCGGTCGTCTTCACCGATGGCTGCAACGCCGTCGTGCCGACCCGGCCCCAGGCCCTGCGCCGCTGCCTGACCAATCTGGTCGACAACGCCGTCCGCCATGGCGGCGACGCGGCCGTCAGCGCCGCGCGCGACGACCATGCGGTGCGCCTGATCGTGCGCGACCACGGTCCCGGCGTGGCGCCGGATCAGTTGGAGAAGCTGTTCGAGCCCTTCTATCGCCTCGATCCGTCCCGCTCGCGCGACAGCGGCGGCTCCGGCCTGGGCCTGACCATCGCGCGCCGCATGGCCGAACGCGCCGGCGCCCATCTGACGCTCGCCAACGCCGACGGCGGCGGGCTGGAGGCGACCCTGACCTTTCCGCAGCCCTGACAGAAAGGTCGCGGCGCCTGCATCCGAACGCCGCGCTCGCCGCCTCTCTCTGAAAGCGTTAGCGTGACGCGTTCAGGAGACCGCCCCTTGCCTCATTCGTTCCTCGCCCGCCGTCGTCCGGCCATCCTGCTGCTGGCCGCCAGCGCCCTGGCCCTCACGCTCAGCCCGCTGGCCAGCCGCCCGGCCGCCGCCCAGGATGCGGCGCGCATGGATCAGGTGATCCGCGCCTCCAGCGACGCCGACGCCTTTTCCGGCGCCGTCCTGGTCGCCCGCGACGGTCGTATCCTTCTGGATCAGGGCTACGGCCTGGCCAACCGCGAGTGGAACATCCCCAACGACGGTGATGTGAAGTTCCGCCTCGGCTCGCTGTCGAAACAGTTCACCGCCGTCGCGGTCATGCTGCTGAACCAGCAGGGCAAGCTGGATCTGGATGCGCCGATCAAGACCTGGCTGTCAGACGCCCCGGCCGCCTGGGACGCGATCACCCCGCGCCATCTGCTCAGCCACACGGCGGGCGTGCCCAACTTCACCGCCTTTTCCGACTTCGAGGCCCAGAAGACCCGGCCCGCGACGCTGCCGCAGTTGATCGCCCGGTTCCGCGACCGGCCGCTGGACTCCGCGCCGGGCTCCCGGTTCGCCTATTCCAACTCGGGCTATGTGCTGCTCAGCGCCATCATCGAGGCGGCCAGCGGCCAGACCTACGCCGATTTCGTCAGCGGCTACGACCGCCACGACGTGATCCTGCCCCGCCGGGCCTCGGGCTATGCGCCGGGCGCCGACGGCGTCGTCAACGCCGACTATGTGGACATGACCATCCCGACCGGGGCCGGCGCCCTGTATTCGACCACCCACGACCTGCTGAAGTGGGAACAGGGCCTGTTCGGTGAGCGGCTGCTGAACGCCCAGTCGATGACCGCCCTGACCACGCCGGTCCGCAACGGCTACGCCATGGGGCTGATGGTGTCCGAGGCCGACGGCAAGCGTCTGGTCTGGCACAACGGCGCCATCGAGGGCTTCAACACCTATATGGCCTATGATCCTGGCGACCGGACCGCCGTCATCGTCCTGGGCAATCTGAACGGCGAGGCGCCCGACAAGCTGGGCGCGGCCCTGGTCACCCTGGCGCGCGGCGGAACCGTCACCCTGCCCAGCGAACGCCGCGCCGTCGCCCTCTCGCCCGAGGTGCTGAAGGCTTATGAGGGCGTCTACAATCTGGCCCCGACCTTCGCCCTGACGATCTCGGTCGTGGACGGCAAGCTGATGGCCCAGGCCACCGGCCAGCCGGCCTTCGCACTGACGGCGGAGGCTGAGGACGCCTTCTACCTGACCGCCGTCGACGCCCAGATCACCTTCACCCGCAACGCCGCCGGCGCCGTCGAAGGCCTGGTCCTGCACCAGGGCGGCCGCGACATGCCGGCGAAGCGGCAGTGACAGGTCTTGAAATTTCCCGATTTCAAGGCTAGGTTGAAGGCCTGATCTGATGAGGTGAGAACTCCCTCCTCACGCACTCCGTCTCACGACGGCGTAAAGTAGGCGAGAGCCGAAAGAGATGCGGGATCTTGGGACCCCGCCGTCCGATTGGAAAGAGGCCCCGTCATCGGCGGGGCCTTTTGCTTACACGGGCAGCCAGTAGCCTTTGGCCACACGCCCCTCCAGATCGTGCTGCGACACGCGGTAGGTGCTGGCGACCACATAGCGCCCCTGCGCATCCGGTTTCAGCTTGATCGCCACCAGCAGGATCGCCTTGGCGACGGCGATGCGTCGAACCATGACGAAGCCCTCTCGGTCTTTCGGCCCCTGCCCCACCCAATCGGGCGCCTGCAAGATTTGGCCGATGTGTCGAATGCAGAGGGCATAGTCAGCAGAATGTCGATCTTCCGCATGTTCCTGAGCGGATGCTGAAAAGTGGACAAGACCGGGGCGCAGCGTCCAGCCCATCGCGTCGTTTACGACGCCGACAGCCAATGGACCGCAATCGATCGGCTTGTATTTCGCCATCGCCTCTCTCGGAGATCGAGATCATCCGACTATGGCCCCGATATATATTTCAGGTTGTGGCTCGCGTTGCACCGCGCGTCAATTGCGGCGTCGATCTAAGCGAAGAAACGCAAAACGCCCGCCGTCACCGGCGGGCGTTTCGAAATCGCGGATCGAGAATCGATCAGGCGGCGACGGTGACGACGCCCTCGGCCGGGTCGCGCAGCACGTAGCCGCGGCCCCAGACGGTTTCGATATAGTGTTTGCCGTCGGCGGCGGTGGCCAGCTTCTTGCGCAGCTTGCAGATGAAGACGTCGATGATCTTCAGCTCGGGCTCGTCCATGCCGCCGTACAGGTGGTTCAGGAACATTTCCTTGGTCAGGGTCGTGCCCTTGCGGAGCGAGAGCAGCTCCAGCATCTGGTATTCCTTGCCCGTCAGGTGGACGCGGTGACCGTTCACCTCGACCGTCTTGGCGTCCAGGTTCACGGCGATCTCGCCAGTGTGGATGATCGCCTGGGCGTGACCCTTGGAGCGACGGACCACGGCGTGGGTGCGCGCGATCAGTTCGTCCTTGTGGAAGGGCTTGGTCATGTAGTCGTCGGCGCCGCCGCCGAAGGTCTTGACCTTGGTTTCGATCTCGTGGCTGCCCGACAGGATCATGACCGGGGTGTTGACCTTGCCGACGCGCAGCTGGCGCAGGACTTCCAGGCCGCTCATGTCCGGCAGGTTGAGGTCAAGAAGAATGAGGTCGTAGTCATAGATCTTGCCCAGATCGATGCCTTCCTCGCCCAGGTCCGTCGTATAGACGTTGAAGCCTTCCGACTTCAGCATCAGTTCGATGCTTTGGGCGGTTGCGTGATCGTCTTCAATCAACAGGACGCGCATACGTGCCCCTCCAGGCAAAAGCTTTGCGGTAACCACCCTGACACACGGCCGGGTAACCTTGTTCGCAAGTTAAGACGTGAAAACCTTAAGAAGGGTTAACGCCATCCAATTGAGGCGAATCTAGGCTGATTTGCGAATCGGCGTCGAGGGGCTGGAGTCAACGATTCGAAATTTATTAACCATGTTGGACCGCGCCCCGTGTTTCGGCCGACATACCGCCCGTCCTCTCACCTCCCTCACGCACGACGTGCTGCCCGCAACCTCAAGGCTGTTAAGCCGCCACGACCGATTTTGGCGCATAGTAGGACGATATTCCTATCGCGACGTCACGGCCGCCTATGATGCCGGCGTCGAGAGTTCGTGAGAGGGAGACGTTTCGTGCTGGAGGATTACAGGGTGCCGGTCACCGAGGAGGATCAGGTCAAGGCCGGGCTGGCCATTCATCTGATCGCGGCGCGCACCGGCGCCCATCCGTCGCAAATGACCGGCCGGGGCCGGATGAACCCACGCGCGGCCCGCCCGCGCTGGCTGGCCATGTATCTGTCCCACGTCGCCTATGGCTGGACGTTGGAGCGCGTCGGCCACGTCTTCGGCGTCAATCGCGCCAGCGTCGGCGCCGCCTGTCGCTGGGTCGAGGACGAGCGTGAACGGCACAGCATCGACGATCTGATGAACGACCTCGAAGGCTGCATCCAGGGCCTGTATCAATCGCCCCGCCTGGAGCTGCCGCAATGAGCCGGCTTCTGGAACGCGCGCGCGATCTGATGGCCAAGCCCGGCGCCTGGCTGTCGGCCGAGGGCGGCGCCTATGCCTTACGCCTGTCGCCGGATCGCCGCAGCCGCATCAGCCTGACCCTGACCGAGACCGAGTTCCGCGCCCTGATCGACCAGCCCGGCCTGCGCGTGCGGCCAGGCGGCGGCTGGTCGGGACGCGCCCAGCCGGACCCGACGCCGTCCCCGGCCCCCGGCCGTCCCGGCTTCGTGGCGGGCGAGCGCGACCTGATGCAGCCGGACGGCCGCATGGTCCGCGCGCGGGCCAATCTGGGCGAAAGCCCCATCGCCTGGCTGGCGCGGCGCAAGGATGCGTCCGGCCGCCCCTGGCTGACCCCGGCCGAGGCCGCCGCCGGCGAACGGCTGCGGCGCGAGGCGGAACAGGCGACGAAGGGCGCGTCGCTCACCATGCGCTGGGACGCCCTGCCGACCTCCGGCTCAGGAACCGCCGCGCGGATGGAGCCGACCGACCGCGCCCTGTCCGCCGCCCGCCGCGTCGAACAGGCGCTGACCGCCGTCGGCCCGCGCCTTCGCCCCATCCTGACCCGCATCTGCATCCACGGCGACAGCCTGCAACTGGCGGAAACGGGCCTCGGCCTACGCCGCCGCCAGGGTAAGACCGTGCTGAAACAGGCGCTGCAGGCGTTGGCGGATCACTACGGGATTGGATGAAGTGCCCAGATCGCACTGGATTTTAATGCGGGAAACGGACGCGGCAAATGTCGGCTTTGGGTGGAACGTAGACATCGGCGGGGGCATGATCTGGTTAGAATGGACGGCGGACCTGGGCGACAAATACAATGACGACAGATAGACGGCGGCGGGCTGCTGTGGTCGGCGGCATCGCCTTGGTCATGATAGCTGGTGCGATCTTTTGGCGGCTCGCGCCAGATGGGGCTTATCCATCCGGCCTCATCTACTCTGTTATGATCCCGGTCAGCACATTGGTTATCGGCCTCGTGCTGCTTGTGAAATCTGGGTTCATCGACCTTCTCAACACTACGAGAGTAGAAAGAAAAGCCGCTACGGAGCGTCAGAAAGCTGAACTTGCTAGGATGATGGCGCCGTCGATTGCTCTAGTTATCATTATATTTTTGGCAGGTGCGTTGATGTGGGCCGCGCCGATGGCAGATGGCCGATTTGGCTGGGGCGGCACAGCGGTCGCCACGTCTCTATATTTTGGAGGTCTAGCCCTGCTGCCACTCGTCTCGCTTTTGGGAACGCTACTTCGGTTTCGAGAAATCTATATTCTAACTCAGCAAATCTGACGTCGTGGCTGTCCGCAATGGGTGGTTAGCGGAACTGAGCCGAACCTCTTAGAGGCGGCCTTTTAGCCGTTCTGCGGCGGCCTGCATCCTAGAGTTTGCTGCCTGCTCCATGTCTCGACATTCAGCAGCAGTTTTGTCAGGGCGGCTAGGGTCTGCAAGACCTTGCTCATACCCCTGCCTGAAACTCGAGATTAGCCAAGTCGGCACGCCCGGAGGTGCCTGATCGGACGTGAGGCTATCCAGCCGCGCCTTGGCACCGGCGGGTAGGTGAGCGGCGCACGTACCGGCGTATCTTCCCAAACCCATGAATGCGGCGACGGCTTCGGCGGCGTCAGTGTTCGCGGGAATGATGATCGGTGGTCCTGCATCCTGCGCCATGAGGCTGGCACTCAAAAAAAATGCAGCAACGATCATCTTCTTCCCCGTATCTGAGGACGGCCGACGGACAATCCCCGGATGATCCTTGCATATCGTCAGGTCGTTGGGGAGCGCCGTAACGATGATCATCCGAAAGACCGCTACGGGTCGGGAACGGACGTTACCAGACCTGCCGTTAGTTGATGCAAAGGTCGAGTGTCAGCGAAACGGCAAAGATTGCGAACGCGATGCGAGCAGTGACGATGCAAACCCAAGCGAGCGGCATATTCACGTCGGCTCTCGCCACAGTGAATATCCGCATGAATGAAGCAGGCTGCCACCATCGATCAAGAAATGTGTCGCCTTTCCAAATGGGCTTCAGCAGCGTCGCCAACGCTGCGCTCGCGATATGGATGAACAGCGCAGTGACTGTCACAACGGCGAAAGGAAAATGGTCAAGGCGCATTTGGCAACCAATGTGACGTGAGCTGCAAATGTCCGCAACGGGTCGATTTGCGAAGTTTGCTCACTTCCCGAAAGCGGACATCGGTTGCCCTTGCCAAGGAGCGGACGTTGCGGACTTCCGATAGAGGTGGAAAGCGGAAGCTCGGGGGCCATAATTCGACCCATGTTCTCATCAGCGCTCATCCGATGGTCCGTGCTCCTAGCCGTCGCAGCTTCGCTCTTGAGCTGCGAGCGCAAACCCGAGCTCTTCGCTGACCAAATAATATGGATCGAGCGAGCGACATTGGAGGGCCCTGTGTGGAGGACGCCGGGCTTAGAGGGTCTAAAGCTCCCTAGCGCAAATGCCGTTCGCGTCGATGTCGGAAGTCTTGACCGCGCGACATCAATCACCCTTGAACGTGAGATTGAGCGCCATAACCGAACCGTCTCCCGTGAGATGGTTGTGAAAACTTGCCAACGATAAATGTCCGCAACGGTGCGGAAGCGGATATTCTTAGCTCCACCCACCCGCCTTGTCGGCAATGGCTGCCACTGCGAAACTAGCTCCGACCAGCGCAAGAAAAACCGCAGCCGAAATCAGAGACCATTTGACTTGCAAGCTTTCTGGTTTCCGCTGGCGAAAGAGCGCCCACCAGACAGGGAGGAAGTTAGCAGCCCCCACGAACCATGTAACGACCGCAGCAAGGCAGATCGCGATGAATGCGTATTGCATGGCTTGAGCAAGCGGGGTCATAGCTTGTTCTCGATCAGCTTCTGAATGTCCGCAACGGGTCGGTGTGCGAAATCGACACCAGCGCGGAAAGCGGACATAGGCCACGCAGCCAAAAAGCGGGCGTGTCTCTTGCAGCTAGGCGTGGACAGGCGCCTAAGCTATTGCGGACTTGGTCAGAGCATAGCAGTGGCTCGGTCCAGCAACTTCGTCGAGTTGAGGGCGTGCTTCCCAGTTGGCCAGGGTGGCTTCGTAACTTAGCCCCACGCGTCGCAGGACCGCAGCTGACGCGGCATTATTTGGATGGCATGTCGCCCAGACGCGCAGGATGGCGGGCTGCGCGATGACCCACGCGACGACGACTGATGCAGCTTCGGTGGCGAAGCCGTTTCCCCAAAAGGGCTCAGCGAAGATGTAACCGAAGTCGGCCTTGGGCGGTGTGAGCCGCAGTTCCAGCACGCCAAGGAAAGCGCCAGACGTCTTCGCAGTAACGGCCCATGGAAAGGCCGAGCCCGCAATCCAGCAGTGCTCACAGCGCTGGGCGAAGGCCAAGCTGTCAGCGATGTCCTGATGGCGCCGAAATGGCATGAAGCGGGTCGGAGCTGCCTCTCCGGCATACTGGAAAATGCTCGCGGCATCCGATCGCCGGACCGGACGCAGGCGCAAGCGCTCAGCTTCAAAGGTGTCAGGAGCCCGCATCCGCCGACGATATGCGCCGGCGTCGAATGTCCGCAACGGGTCGATATCCGAAATGGCCATCACGGCGGAAAACGGACCTCCGCTTAGATTTCGTGCTGCGCTGACAAGAGAGCCCCCACTGCACCCTGTCATGCCCGCTCAGATCAGGGCGATGGGGATCAGGATGGCCAGAAGGTAGATTAGCGCCCGGATCAGGGCCAGGACGGCGATGACGGCGCCGCGCGCCTTTGACACGTTCAGCCGCCGGGCGAACCAGCGGGACTGCACCACGACGAACCAGGCCGCGCCGACGATCATGATCGCCGCGCCGATCGCATTGGGCAGTTCGGGTCGCTGAAAGATGGTCCCGCCCGCCGAGACGAAGGCGGCGCAGACGGCGGCGAGATAGCATTGCGCATAGAAGGGCGCGCGCAGGGTCTCGCGGGCGATGCGCTTCTTCTCATGGCGCAACAGGGTGACGGCGGCGACCAGCGGGATCAGGCTGAAGGCGAGCGAGCGGAACAGGACCAGGTTCTGCTGGGACGCATAGACCATGCGGCTGAGGTCGGTCGCCTCGGGCGGCGGCGGCACATGCAGCGCCATCGACAGCAGATTGGTCAGGACGATGGTGGCCAGCAGGAACAGCGGCGGGCTGAGCGCGTCGTCGTAGCGACGCTCCTCGCTGTCGCTTTGCTCGCGGTCCGAATAGTCCATCGCCGCCAGCGGCCCGCGCAGGATGCGCCACAGGGTCAGGGGATAGAAGACCAGCCAGCTGACCGCCTCGAAGAGAAACTCCTCGAAACTGCGCAGGATCTTCAGCAGGTCCATTCGCGTCCCCGGTTACGACCCCGCGATCGTGGGTCGCCGGGCCGGCGGTTGCAACCCCCGACTACTGAACCGCCAGCGCCGCCTCGCGGATGCGGCCGACCATGCTGTTCAAGCCATTGGCGCGCTGGCGCGTCAGGGCCGAGGGCAGGCCCAGCCGATCCAGCGCCGCGCGGGCGTCGAAGGCGACGATCTCCCGCGGCGTGCGGCCGGAATAGAGCTTAAGCAGCAGGGCGATATTGCCCTTGGACAGGGCGCTGTCGCTGTCGGCGGCGAACCACAGCCGCCCGTCGTCCTGCGTCGTCGCCAGCCAGACCTGGGCGGCACAGCCCGGCACCTTGTTGGCCTCGATCCGGTCGGCCTCGTCCAGCGGAGCCAGCCCCTTGCCCAGTTCGATGACGTATTCGATCCGTTGCTCCCAATCGCCCAGCAGGTCGAAATCCTCGGCCAGTTCGGCCAGGGTCTGGTCCAGGGTGTCGGTCGGCGGCGTGCGGTCGGTCATGCGCCGCCAGATAGGCCGCGCGGCCGTTAACGACAACCGGCCGTTTTGTCCCCCGATATTCATGGTGAACGCCGCAATGGTGTTCGCCTCAGGGGGGAGCGGCCTCGCACCGACTCAGCCGCAGCCCTAGTCTGGGCGCAGACGAAACCCATGGCCCGCCCTTCTTGAAACCCGACGCCCACGCCAGATACGAGGACGACCCGACGCACGACGCGGCGTTGGGCGCTCCGCTGGTCGCCTTATGGCATGCGATCTGGGCGGTGGCTGTGGCCCTGACGGCGCTGGCGGCCCAGATGATGGACGGGCTGAAGGACGCGCCGCTGGTCGCCCTTCTGCTGATGGCCTTCCCCGGCGTGTTCGGCGTCGTGCTGATGGTGCGCGACAGCGTGGGGCTGAGGCTGGCCGTCATGGGCGGCTGGATCCTGGCCGCCACCGCCTCTGCCGGCCTGACCGGCGGCGTGACCGGCGCCCTGCCCGGCCTGATCCTGACACCGCTGGCGGCGGGGATCGCCCTCGATCATGCCCGCGTCGGCGCCGATCGTCTGACCCGGATGGGCGCCTTTGCGGTGGCCCTGCCGCTGCTGGCAGGGCTGATCTCAACCTGGCTGAACGGGGCGGAGGCGCAAGGCCCCTTGCTGGCCGCCGTCTCGGGCCTGCTGGCCATGGGCGCGATCATCGCCGCCATGCGCCTGACCTGGAGCGCGCGCCAGCGTCGTCTGGCCGAAGCCGAGGACGAGGCCGCCCGCATCGCCGCCCTGCTGGAGGATCAGCCGGCCCTGACGCTGCTGCTCGATCCATCCGGCCGCGCCGTCGCGACCTGGGGCACGCCCCCGCCCGCCCTGTCGGTGCTGGCCCTGACCGAACAGGGCCTGATCTCGGCCGTGCATGCGCCAGACCGCCCGGCCGTTTCCGCGGCCCTGGCTCGCGCCCTGTCGGGCCAGTCGGTCGAGGTCCAGTTCACCCCGCGCATCGCCCTGGACCGCCGGGTCGTCATGATCCTGGGCCCGTTCCAGCACGAGACGGACCGCCCGCGCCTGATCGCCCAGGCGTTCGACGGCACGGCCCAGTTCGCCCGCGAGCTGGGGCTGGAGACCGCCCGCGTCGAGGCCGAGGCCCAGTCCGCCGGCAAAACCCGCTTCCTGGCCAATATGAGCCACGAGCTGCGCACCCCCCTGAACGCCGTGATCGGCTTTGCGGACATCATGCGCCAGAAGCTGTTCGGCCCCCTGCCCGAACGCTACGCCGGATACGCCGACGCCATCCATCAGGCGGGCGGACACCTGCTGGACCTGATCAACGACGTTCTGGACCTGTCCAAGATCGAGGCCGAACGCTACCAGCTGGCGATGGAGACGTTCGACGCCCGCGACGCCGTGTCCGCCGCCGTCGCCCTGGTCCGGCTTCAGGCGGACGACAAGGGGGTCGATCTGGCCGCCGTCCTGCCGTCTGAGCCGATCAAGGTCCGCGCCGACGCCCGCGCCCTGAAGCAGATGGCGTTGAACCTGCTGTCCAATGCGGTCAAGTTCACCCCGACCGGCGGCTCGGTCACCATCACCCTCGACGCGGACGGACCGGATCTGGATCTGGCCGTCTCCGACACCGGCGTCGGCATCGCGCCGCAGGATCTGCAACGCCTGGGCCGCCCCTTCGAACAGGCCGGCGGCGCCGATCAGAAGGCGCAAGGGACCGGCCTGGGCCTGTCCCTGGTCCGCAGCCTGACCGAACTGCACGGCGGCCGCATGACCATCGACAGCACCCTGGGCGAAGGCGCGGCGGTGATGATCCGGTTGCCGGTGATGGTGGTGGAGACTAGCGAGGCGGCTGTCGATGCGACGCCGGTCACGGTCGAAGCCTAACCGCTCCATCAATCGCGATTTATTTAATCTCGGCGGCTGTTTGGCATTGTCGGATGAAGGTGTCCGCCAGCTCTCTTGGCGGAGGCGGATATCGCGTCGCTCCATCGCCATCAGCATAGACTTCGCTCACCTCAAACCATGGCCCGCGTAGCAGCTGATTGAGCTCGGCTTGCGAAGGGTGCAGGACATAGTGCGCCGACTTGCTGAAGCCCCCATATTCCCATATCGGCTCGGCCAACAGCGACACGTCTCGGCTTCGAAGACCGAACATCGGCATCAAACGCGGCGGCCCGCCGAGATCGGTGCCGAACTCGTAGACTTTTCCCCAGACCGTCAGGCTCCTGTCTGCCTTGCATGAAAGCAGAACTTTGACGTCAGGGACTGACGGGTACAGGCTGTCTCTCTCGGCGATCACCAACGTCGGCGTGTTCGCCCATATCGCGGGTGCGCGGTCCCAGACATAGAGGCGATCGAAGTCGTGTTGGGCGAACACCATCACTGGCGGTCGCGACGGCTCGTCTCCTGAACAGGCTGTGATCAGAGCTGCAACGACGACGACTGACAAGACATTGCGCATAGCCCGATGGATGCACGTCAGACGAATGCCGACAACCGAAACCTAAACCTGCCCCATCGCCAGGAAGGCCCTCCCCGCCGCGAAGTCGCCGGCTTCGAAGGTGGAGCGGGCTATGCTGCCGTCGCGGAACAGGAACTCGACGGTGAAGACCTCGCGCGGGTCCAGCGCCGACAAGGCGTCGGCGGCGGCGGCGGGGAACAGCCAGGCCTGACCGGCCGGGCGGCCTTCGGGCAGCAGCATCGTATCGGCGCTGGTCACGCCGGCGGCCCAGAAGGCGCGGCGTTGCGCGGCGGGCGGCAAGTCTTGCGCCAGCCACGGACGCGGCGCCACCGTGTGGTCGCGCATCACCACCCGCACCCCGGTCGGCCGCGAGCGCCCCTGCCAGGACACGACGGCGGCCAGTTGATCGGGCCGGTCCATGCCGCCCACTACGCCGAACCGCACGGGCGAGGCGCCGGTCACGGTCGCCTGCATCAACCGCCAGGTCGGGCGCGCATAGGCGGCGCGATCCGCGCTCCACTTTCGGCGATCGCCGGGAAACTCCATCCGCGTCGTGCGCGACCAGCCGGAAAAGGCGGTCTGGACCCGGCCCTGAACCGTCTTCAGATCCGTCGAGCCGCACGGCGTCGTGTTCGCCCGCGCCCGCGCCCGCTGCGCCGTCTCGGCCAGCTGCCGGTCGTTGGATCCCGCCCGCAAGGCCGCGCCACGCGCCTGATAGGCCGCAGCCGTCAGGGCGGCGGTCAGTTGCGGCTCGAACAGGCCGCAGCGGTTGTTGGCGGCCAGCACGAAGCTGCGCTCATAGAAGCGGTCCTGCGGCGCGGCGAAGGCCACGACGGGCGCCGCGGCGATCAGCGCGGCCGACACGAAACCTCTGGCTTGCCGGGGGGAAAGGCCTATCCTCATGCCCCGACCCTAGCGCGCCAGGGTTGGGGTTCCGTGTTCGAGCAGGGTTAGCGAATTGCTTCTTTCCAGCGACCTGTGGGTCAGCGCCCTGATCCGCCGCGCCCAGATCGAGGGCGCCTATGCGACCGTGGTCAAGAAAGGCGACGCCCGCGCCGGCTCGGTCATCGTTAAGGCCTACGACACCTCCACCCGCACCGCCCGCCTGTTCGCCGAAGCCTTCGGAACCCACGGCGACCGCCTGTGGATCCAGCCCGTCACGTCCGACAGCGAAAGCGAACTGGACGCCTATATCGCCCGCCAGCGCGGGTATGACCCGGACCTGTGGGTGGTCGAGATCGAGGACAAGCAGGGGCGGCACTTCATCACGGAGACGGTGCAGGCTTGATTCCCGGCGCTCTGATTTGAGCGGGATTATTTATCTCGCCCATCAAACGCCGCGCGCGCCTCCTCGATGCGGTCGATGTTTTTTTCGGCCCACATCCAGACGCCGCAAAAGGCTTCGGCCAGTGTGAAGCCCAGGTCGGTCAGGCGGTATTCGACCTTGGGCGGGATGATGGGGTGGACGGTGCGGATCACCAAGCCGTCGCGCTCCATCTGGCGCAGGGTCTGGGTCAGCATCTTCTGGCTGATGCCCCCGACCAGTTCGCCGACGCGGGTGAAACGTGTCTCGCCGTGCTCGGCCAGAACCTCCAGGATCAGCATGGTCCATTTGTCGGCGACGCGGCCGATCACGTCGTTGACCAAGGCCTCCACGCGCGGATCGGCGACCTCGCCGGTCTCGGGATGACCAATTCTTGCGGGCGGAAGCTCCGTCATAGCCATTTCTTTCTGTACGGTAAGTAGGGCAGTTCCGAGTGCCTACTTTCGATTAGAGAGTGATCGCCATACCTCGCTTTCATCGCTGACGCATCCCGAGGAGACGATCATGAACATCACCGGCAACACCATACTGATCACCGGCGGCGGCACGGGCATCGGCCGCGCCCTCGCCGAGGCGCTGCACGCGCGCGGCAATCAGATCATCATCACCGGCCGTCGCGAAGGCGTGCTGAAAAAGACGGCGGCCGCCAATCCCGGCATGGCCTGGGCGACGCTGGACATGGAGGACGCCGCGGCCGTCGCCGCCTTCGGCGCCCAAGTCGTCAAGGACCACCCCGCCCTGAATGTCGTCATTCTGAACGCCGGCATCATGAAGGCAGAGGACTTGAAGGCCCAGCCGTTCGACCTAGCCGCCGTGGAGACGATCATCGCCACCAATCTGTTGGGGCCGATCCGCCTGACAGCCGCTCTGCTGCCACATCTGACGGCCCAGCCGAAGGCGACGGTGATGACGGTGACGTCGGGCCTGGCCTTCGTCCCGCTGACGGCGACGCCGACCTACAATGCGACCAAGGCGGCGTTGCATTCGTGGAGCCAATCCCTGCGGCATCAACTGGCGGACACTGCGGTCGAGGTGCTGGAACTGGCCCCGCCCGGCGTCGCCACCGACATAATGCCAGGCCATGCGGAAAACCCCTCCTCCATGCCGCTGGCCGACTATACGGACGAAGTGATCGGCCTGATCGAACGCGGCGAGACCCCGCGCGGCGAAATCCTGGTCGAACGGGTCAAGCCGCTGCGGTTCGCGGAAGCGAATGGCTACGACGCGGTGTTCGAGCAGTTGAACGGCGCGCACTGAGGCCGCGCACCAAGACCTCTCTCTCCCCCGGCGGGGACGGAGAGGTCCAGCGCGGGATCAATCCTCGTCCATCTTGAGCGCCGCGATGAAGGCTTCCTGCGGGATTTCGACCTTGCCGAACTGGCGCATGCGCTTCTTGCCGGCCTTCTGCTTCTCCAGCAGCTTCTTCTTGCGGGTGGCGTCGCCGCCGTAGCATTTCGAGGTCACGTCCTTGCGCAGGGCGCGGACGGTCTCGCGGGCGATGATCTTGCCGCCGATGGCCGCCTGGATCGGGATCTGGAACAGGTGGGGCGGGATCAGTTCCTTCATCTTCTCGACCATGCCCCGGCCGCGCGTCTCGGCGCGGGCGCGGTGGACCAGCATGGACAGGGCGTCGACCGGCTCGGCGTTGACCAGGATGGACATCTTCACCAGGTCGCCGACCTTGTATTCGGTGATCTCGTAGTCGAACGAGGCGTAACCCTTCGAGATCGACTTCAGCCGGTCGTAGAAGTCGAACACCACCTCGTTCAGCGGCAGCTCATAGACCACCATGGCGCGGTTGCCGACGTAGGACAGTTCGATCTGCTGGCCGCGACGGTCCTGGCACAGCTTGATGACGCCGCCGAGGTATTCGTCCGGCGTCAGGATGGTGGCCTTGATCCAGGGTTCGGCGATCGTCTCGATCTGCATCACGTCGGGCAGGTCGGCCGGATTGTGCAGGTCCATTTCGGAGCCGTCGCGCAGGCCGATCTTGTAGACGACGGACGGCGCCGTGGCGATCAGGTCGAGGTTGAACTCGCGGCTCAGGCGCTCCTGGATGATCTCCAGGTGCAGCAAACCCAAAAAGCCGCAGCGGAAGCCGAAGCCCAGCGCCGCCGAGCTTTCCATCTCATAGGTGAAGGAGGCGTCGTTCAGACGCAGTTTGCCGATCGCGGCGCGCAGGTCCTCGAAGTCGGCGGCGTCCACCGGGAACAGGCCGCAGAAGACCACCGACTGGACTTCCTTGAACCCCTTCAGCGGCTCGGCGGTCGGCTTCTTCTCGTCGGTGATGGTGTCGCCGACGGCGGCGTGGGCCACTTCCTTGATCTGGGCGGTGATGAAGCCGACCTCGCCGGGGCCGAGCTGATCGACCGGCGTGTTCTTGGGCAGGAAGACGCCGACCCGGTCGATCAGGTGGGTCGAGCCGTTGCGCATCATCTTGACCCGCATGCCGGTCTTCAGCACGCCGTCGAAGACCCGCACCAGCACGACGACGCCGAGGTAAGGGTCGTACCAGGCGTCGACCAGCATGGCCTTCAGCGGGGCGTTCACGTCGCCCTTGGGCGCCGGAAGCTTGGTGACGATGGCCTCCAGCACCTCCTCGATGCCGATGCCAGACTTGGCGCTGGCTAGGACGGCTTCGGATGCGTCGATGCCGATCACGTCCTCGATCTGGGCGCGCACGCGATCTGGCTCGGCGGCCGGCAGATCGACCTTGTTCAGGACCGGGACGATCTCGTGGTTGTTGTCGATGGCCTGATAGACATTGGCCAGGGTCTGGGCCTCGACCCCTTGCGAGGCGTCCACGACCAGCAGCGAGCCTTCGCAGGCGGCCAGGGACCGGCTGACCTCATAGGCGAAGTCCACGTGGCCGGGCGTGTCCATCAGGTTCAGGATATAGTCCTGCCCGTCCTTGGCCCGATAGGTCAGGCGCACGGTCTGGGCCTTGATGGTGATGCCCCGTTCCTTCTCGATCTCCATATTGTCGAGCACCTGTTCGGACATCTCGCGCGCGGTCAGGCCGCCGGTGTGCTGGATCAGGCGGTCGGACAGGGTCGACTTGCCATGATCGATGTGCGCGACCACGCTGAAGTTGCGAATGTTCGAGATCGGGGGAGTCGTCATCCGCGCGCCCCTATCACGCGCGGGCGCCGGGGACCAGACGCGGCACGATCCGCAGCCAGCACGACCGCGTATTACAGCTTGGCAATGATGGCGTTTGTCTTTGAGCGCGGCCCTGGGACGCTATAAGGGAAACAGCCATCGCCTGATCGCTCTTCAAGGACGTTTTTCCGTGCTCCAGACGACCCGACCCACATTTCTGGCCGGTGCGGCCGTTCTGGCCGTCCTGGTGCTGGCCGGCTGCGGCGGCGGAGACGACAAAAAGGCCGACGGCAAGGAGGCGGCCGGCGCGCGCCAGACCGTGACCGCCGCGACCGTGACCCAGATCAACCTGGCCCGCACCGTCAACGCGTCAGGCTCCGTCTCCGCCTGGGAAGAGGTGCCGGTGGCGGCCGAGACCGGCGGCCTGACCGCCGTCGCCGTCTATGTGGACGAAGGCTCCTACGTGCGTCAGGGCCAGCCGCTGGTGCAGATGAACGACGTCCTGCTGCGCGCCCAGCTGCGCCAGCAGCAGGCCCAGGTGCAACTGGCCGAGGCCAATGTGGCGCGCGACAACGCCGCGCTTGATCGCGCGCAGCAGCTGAAGGAACGCGGCTTCCTCAGCCAGGCGTCGCTGGACACGGCCCTGGCGAACCAGCGCAGCTCGAACGCCAATCTGGCCGCCGCCCGCGCGGCCCTGAGCCAGACCCAGACGCAGCTGTCGCAGGCGACCATCCGCGCGCCGGTCAGCGGCCTGATCATCAGCCGCAGCGTCACCAAGGGCCAGATCATCGCCGCCGGGACCGAGCTGTTCCGCATGGTGCGCGACGGCCGGCTGGAACTGGACGCCCAGGTGCCGGAAACCGAACTGTCGCTGGTCCGCGCCGGTCAGTCCGCGATCGTGGCCTCCAGCGAGGCCGGCCAGACCACCGGCTCGGTCCGCATCGTCACGCCCGAGGTCAATGCGCAGACCCGCCTGGGCCTGGCCCGCATCTCCCTGGCCCCCGGCGCCCAGCTGCGGCCCGGCATGTTCGCCCGCGCCGAGATCGCCGTCGGCGATCAGCCCGCCCTGGTCGTGCCGTCCTCGGCGGTCGTCTATCGCGAGGCCAAGGCCGGCGTCTATGTCGTGGGTCAGGGCGATGTCGTCCGCTTCGCCCCCGTCACGACCGGGGTTCGCAGCGGCGACCGCGTCGCGGTCACGGGCGTCCAGGCCGGTCAGCGCGTCGTGGTTCAGGGCGCAGGCTTCCTGGGCGAAGGCGACCATGTGACGGTGGCCCCGGCGACCGCGGCGCCCCAGCCGGCGACGCCCGCCGCCCCTGCCCCCGCCGCTGCAGCCGCGCGCTAGGATCGGACCGATGGGCTTTCAGAACATCTCGTCCTGGTCGATCAGGAACCCGATTCCCATCGTCCTGCTGTTCGTCGTCCTGACGATCGCGGGGACGATGAGCTATTTCAAGCTCAGGACGAATAACTTCCCCGACGTGGATCTGCCGGTCGTCGCCGTCACGGTGGTCCAGGCCGGCGCCGCCCCGACGGAGATGGAGACGCAGGTCACCCGCCTGGTCGAGGATGCGGTGGCGGGCCTGGGGTCGGTCAAGCACATCACCTCGGTC
>Ga0308158_10002162_pt1 | contig 19053 bp, 17 predicted proteins | sample PhyBR2_FD_201038 | JGI IMG/M metagenome (GOLD analysis project Ga0308158, IMG submission 201038) | Phyllosphere microbial communities from UC Gill Tract Community Farm, Albany, California, United States - DLSLB.R2 | ecosystem: Host-associated > Plants > Phyllosphere > Unclassified | place: USA...
CATGTTGATACATGCCCCAAACGGAGAGGTCCGTTTGCATCAAATCACTGGCTACCACGCTGCTTCTCCAACTTCTGATTCAGGGATGCGAAACAAGCGCGAATAATAGCAAAATAGCGGCGAATTGATAGTAGTTCTCATTAGTATTTACAAACCCAATCGCCGTTATTGACCTCCCATTGACCCTGTTTAAATACTTTTTTCAGGGATGTTTCGAAAATGTGAAGTTGCATGAAAATTTATTAAAACAACGTTTCAAAATGTGACGTGATTCATTCAATCAGCATTGCTGCATTTTACTCAGACGCGTTTTCACTATGCTGGCTGCACACGGCCCTGTGCGGTTAGCCCAGACTCCAGGCCGTCCTACCTCTGCGGGAGACAATATAATGAGAATGACGAAAACATGCCTGGCCAGTGCCCTGGCGGCGATGATGATCAGCGCCACCGCCACGGCACAGGTAATTAAAGTGGCTGAAGTCCAGCCTGCCGGCTATCCCACTGTGGTCGCCCTGCAACACATGGGTGACAAACTGAAACAGGCCACCGATGGACGGCTGGAGATGAAGCTCTACGCCGGTGGCGTGCTGGGCGATGAAGATCAGACGCTGCAACAGGTGCAGCTGGGTGCCATTGATATGATCCGGGTCTCGCTGGCGCCGGTCACCTCGATTGCTCCGGAAACCAGCGTGCTCACCCTGCCCTACATTTTCCGCGACGTTGACCACATGCACAAAGTGCTGGATGGCGAGATAGGCCGCGACATTGCTGACAAGTTCGACAAAGATTCCAATGCCCGCATGGTGTTCCTGGGCTGGACCGATGCCGGTGAGCGTAACATGATTACCAAGAAGCCACTGGCAAAACCGGACGATCTCAAAGGCATGAAGATCCGGGTTCAGAACAGCGCTATCTCACTGGCGACGCTGAAAGCGATGGGCGCGAATCCGGTGGCGATGGGCGTCAGTGAAGTGTTCAGTGCGATGCAGACCGGCGTGGTTGATGGCACCGAGAACAACCCACCCACCTTTGTTGCTCATAACTACATGCCGGTCGCGAAGTACTACACCCTCACCGGCCACTTTATCCAGCCAGAGATGATCCTGTTTTCAAAGCGCGCCTGGGATCGTCTGAAGCCCGAGGATCAGGCACTGCTGAAGAAACTCGGCAAAGAGGCGCAGGATGAGGAGCGCCAGCTCTGGGCGACCTACACCGAACAGTCGATTGCCAAAATGAAGGCGGGCGGCGTGACCTTCCAGCAGACAGACCGCGACTACTTCGTTAAAGCGACCCAGCCAGTGCGCGATCAGTTTGGCGGCAAATATCAGGATCTGATGACCCGGATCGCTGAGGTGAAATAACCCAGACGCCACACTGTTGTGTGGCGTACTTAATCAGGGATCAACTATGTCTGCTTATACGCGTCTGATGGATGGGCTTTATCTGCTCTGTATGCTGGTGGCCGCCGTAGCGCTGTTGATCATGGTGACGGTAATCCCGATTGGGATCTTCGCCCGCTACGTGATGAACGGCGCGCTCTCCTGGCCTGAGCCGGTCGCCATTATCTGCATGATCATTTTTACCTTTATCGGTGCGCCGGTCGGCTTTCGTGCCGGAACCCATATATGCGTGTCAATGGTTACGGATCGTCTGTCACCTGCCCGGCAGCGTCTGATGCTAAGGGTCTGCGATCTGCTGATGATCATCACCTGTCTGGTGATCTTTCAGGCCAGCTACAGCCTGTGCGAAGCAATGTGGGTGCAGACGCTCGCTTCCCTTCCAGCGGTGACCTACGGCGAGATGTATCTGCCGATCCCGATTGGTGCCCTCTTCACCCTGCTGTTTGTCATTGAACGATTGCTGACCGGCGATCAAAGTCAGCGGCCTATTGTCACACTGGGCGGCACCCACTAATCCGGAGCAGAAGATGGATGCATTAATCTTGATAGGCAGTTTGCTGGTGTTGCTGTTAGTGGGTTTTCCGGTCGCCTTTGCGGTCGGCCTGAGCGCCTTTATCGGTGCCTGGTGGATCGATCTGCCGCTGGAAGCGGTGGTGATCCAGATTACCAATGGGATTAACAAATTTTCGCTGCTGACCATCCCGTTCTTTATCCTCGCAGGTGCGATCATGGCGGAAGGTGGCATTGCCCGGCGGCTGGTCAACTTCGCCTATATCTTTGTCGGCTTTATTCGCGGCGGCCTCTCGCTGGTTAACATCGTTGCCTCAACCTTCTTTGGCGCCATCTCCGGGTCGTCGGTGGCGGATACCGCCTCGATTGGATCGGTGATGATTCCGCAGATGGAGGAGAAAGGCTATCCACGCGATTTTGCCGCGGCGGTGACCGCCAGCGGCTCCGTGCAGGCGGTGCTGACGCCGCCCAGCCATAACTCGGTGATTTACTCGCTGGCGACTGGCGGTCTGGTCACCATCTCCTCACTGTTTGTCGCGGGTATCCTGCCGGGACTGATGCTGGGGGGCTGCCTGATGGTGATGTGTCTCGGTTTCGCGCGTAAACGTGGCTACCCTAAGGGAGAGCGTATTCCGTTTCGTCAGGCGCTGAAGATTTTCTTCGACGCGTTCTGGGGCCTGTTCACCGTCGTCATCATTATGGGTGGGATCCTCTCCGGTATTTTCACCGCTTCAGAATCTGCGGCGATCGCCTGTATCTGGGCCTTCTTCGTTACCATGTTTATCTATCGCGACTTTAAATGGAATCAGCTGCATATCCTGCTGTTCCGTACCATTAAAACCGTCACCATCGTGATGGTGCTGATCGCCTTCGCGGCCGGGTTTGGCGCGGTGATGACGTTCATGCAACTGCCGACGATGATCACCGAAGCCTTTACCAGCCTCTCCAGTAATAAATATGTGATTCTGATGTGCATCAACATCCTGCTGCTGGTGGTGGGTACGCTGATGGACATGGCTCCGCTGATTCTGATTCTTACACCCGTATTGCTGCCGGTGGCGACCTCACTGGGCATCGATCCGGTGCACTTCGGCATGATCATGCTGACTAACCTGGGTATCGGGCTGATTACACCGCCGGTCGGCACGGTGCTGTTTGTCGCCAGCGCCGTCAGTAAGCAGAAGATTGAACAGGTGGTGAGCGCGATGCTGCCCTTTTACGGCATGCTGTTTATTGTTTTGATGCTGATTACCTATATTCCCGCCATTTCGCTCTGGTTGCCGCGCCTGATGGGCGTGATGTAAGGCAATGAAAACGGGCCCGCTTGCGGGCCTTTTTTTCCTGCGGCGCACTCTGATAATCACCATTGAATCTCAACCCTGCTGGCTGTTTCGTGGTAACGTGAGGGCTTAGTCTGAAGCGGTAAAGGCGACTCATGACCACCAGAAAAATTGATACCACGCTCGTCAGTGCAGGACGCAGCAAGCGTTATACCCAGGGCTCGGTGAACAGCGTGATTCAACGGGCCTCCTCGCTGGTTTTTGATACGGTCGCGGAAAAAAAACGCGCCACCGCCGGTCGGGCAAAAGGTGAACTCTTTTATGGCCGTCGTGGCACCCTGACGCACTTCGCGTTGCAGGATGCGATGACCGAGCTGGAAGGCGGCGCAGGCTGCGTCCTCTACCCCTGCGGCGCGGCTGCCGTGGCGAACGCGATTCTGGCCTTTGTCGAAGCGGGCGACCACGTGCTGATGAGCGGTGCGGTCTATGAACCGACGCAGGACTTCTGCACGAAAATCCTGGCTAAGCTGCAGGTGACAACGGGCTGGTTCGATCACTGCATCGGCAGTGAAATTGGTGCGCTGGTGCAGCCCAACACCCGGGTGGTTTTCCTGGAGTCGCCTGCCTCAATTACCATGGAAGTTCAGGATATTCCGGCCATTGTGGCGGCGGTTCGTGCCAAAGCGCCTGAAGCGATCATCATGATCGACAACACCTGGGCGGCCGGTATTCTGTTCAACGCGCTGGCGCACGGTATCGATATTTCTATTCAGGCCGGCACCAAATATCTGATTGGTCACAGCGATGCGATGATTGGCACCGCAGTCGCCAATGCACGCTGCATCGATCAGCTGCGCGAGAACTCCTATCTGATGGGCCAGATGGTCGATGCCGATAGCGCCTACATGGCGAGCCGGGGTCTGCGTACGCTGGGCACCCGTCTCCGTCAGCATGAAGAGAGCGCGATTCAGGTGGCTGAGTGGCTGGCGGCGCGTCCCGACGTGGCAAGGGTGAATCATCCGGCGCTGGCGCAAAGTAAAGGCCATGAATTCTGGCAGCGCGATTTTAACGGTAGCAGCGGCCTGTTCTCATTTATCCTGCAGGAAAAATTAGACGCGCCCAGGCTGGCGGAATATCTCGATCACTTCCATCATTTCAGCATGGCTTACTCCTGGGGCGGCTATGAATCGCTGATCCTGGCCAATCAGCCGGAAGAGCTGGCAGAGATTCGTCCGGCGGGCGGCGTGGATTTCACCGGCACGCTGGTGCGGCTGCATATTGGCCTGGAGCATGTTGATGACCTGCTGGCTGACCTTGAGGCCGGTTTTGCGCGCCTGATGCGCTGAGTCAGCACATCAGAAAGTAAACAGAAGATAAACCGGGTTGCGGTGGCCCGCAGAGTTTGCCGGGCAACGCCCTATTTATTGTTAAAATTTATCCCGCATCGTTCAGGTTGTCAGTGAGATCACTGCGCTGTCTGAACGCAGACGGAATGTTCCTTGTGACGTGATGGAATCGCTAATGGGTGTTTTACACGAGATTGTCCAGGCGCTCTGGCATCAGGATTTTGCTGCGCTGGCAAATCCGGATGTGGTGTGGGTGGTGTATGGCGTGATGTTTCTGACGCTGTTTCTGGAAAATGGTCTGTTACCCGCCTCTTTCCTGCCGGGCGACAGTCTGCTTCTGCTGGCAGGCGCGATGGTGGCTAAAGGGGTGATGGATTTTGTACCGACCATGGTGATCCTGACGACGGCCGCCAGCCTCGGCTGCTGGCTGAGCTATCTGCAGGGCCGCTGGCTGGGCAATACGCGACTGGTGAAAAGCTGGCTGATGCATCTGCCCGCGCAGTATCACCAGCGTGCCTGGAATATGTTTAATCGTCACGGTCTGATGGCGCTGCTGGTCGGCCGTTTCCTCGCTTTTATCCGCACCATCCTGCCGACTATGGCAGGCATTGCTGGTTTACAGAATGGTCGCTTCCAGCTGTTTAACTGGCTCAGCGGCATGTTGTGGGTCGGCATTGTCGTGACCTTTGGCTATGGCATCAGCCAGGTGCCGTTCATCAAGCGTCATGAAGATCAGGTGATGGCGATTCTGATGATACTGCCGATGGTGTTGCTGGTGCTCGGCCTGTTCGGCAGCATTCTGGTGATCTGGAAACAGCGTCGGCAGAAACGGGCCTGACGCGCTTAGCACACTGACCCGCCGCCACTCAGGCGGACGGGTCTGCTACTGTCTGTCTGACACGATTGACCTCTTCCCCCGGCGTTACGCCAAAGTAGCGTTTAAACTCCCGCGAAAACTGTGAAGGGCTTTCATAGCCAACCCGCACCGCCGCCGCACTCGCTTTCAGTCCATCGTGCAGCATCAGCAATCGCGCCTGATGCAGGCGATAGCGCTTGAGATACTGCAACGGCGAGGTCTGCGTTACCGTTTTGAAGTTATGGTGAAAGGCTGAAACGCTCATGTTCACTTCTGCCGCCAGCGTATCGACGCTGAGGTTCTCCGCATAGTGATTCTCGATTCGCCGCAGGGCACGCGCGATCAGGCTGAACTGCGTCTGTCGGCTCACGAGAGAGAGCAGCGCGCCGCCAATCGGGCCGGTCAGCACGTAGTAAATAATCTCACGCACGATGTGCGGCCCCAGTACACGCGCGTCACGCGGCTGGGTCATCACATCCAGCAGTCGCTCAGCGGCACATAGCATCGGTTCCGTCAGCCATGCGGAATGAATGCCCGACGTCTGCGGCTGCGGCTGGAACTGATCGTCATCGCCGATTTCAATCAGCAGATCCTGCAGGCTGGCGGTATCGACGTTAAGGCACAGCCCGGCAATGGGTATCTCCGGTGAGGCCCAGGTTTCGCACTCCACCGGGAGTGGCACGGTGAGCATCAGATACTTGCTGGCGTCATACTGAAATACGGTGCTGCCGAGATAGCCGGTTTTGCTGCCCTGAAACAGGATCACAATGCCGGGCTGATACATCATTGGCGTGCGGGGACGATACTGATTCGCATAAATCAGTGACACATTTTCGACCGGACAAAGACGGTCGTGACCGTGGGTCATTAAGGTGACTACCTGCTGTGCCAGCCGGTGACACAGTGCATCATGCGCCATAGCGACTCCTGTTTCGGACAAAAAGCCAGTGTGCCGCGCGAATGCCTGAATCGCCAGCAACCTGGAGAATCAGGCAAGAAATTTACCGAATCGGGCATGCCCGCAGAACTGCTGTTGTGACAAGAGCTGAGCAGGCTGACAATTGTTGGCTAGACTTAAGCACAGTGAAATCTCACGGATTAACCGCAACGGAAAGGAGCAACTATGGCAGACCAACCCATTATCAAACTGCGCGATGGCAATATGATGCCGCAACTCGGACTCGGTGTGTGGCAGGCCAGCATTGAAGATGCGCGCCATGCGGTGCTGAAAGCGCTTGAGGTCGGCTATCGCTCAATCGATACCGCCGCCGCCTATAAGAATGAAGAGGCGATTGGTCAGGCACTGCAGGAAACCGACGTGCCGCGTGAAGAGATTTTCGTGACCACAAAACTGTGGAACGACGATCAACAGAACGTTCAGCAGGCGATGGAAACCAGCCTGGAGAAACTGAAGCTGGATCAGGTTGATCTCTATCTGATGCACTGGCCGTGCCCGGAGAAAGACAATTATGTTGATGCCTGGAAGAAGATGATCGAACTGCAGCAGCAGGGTCTGACCAAAAGCATCGGTGTCTGTAACTTCCATGAAGCGCACCTGAAGCGCCTGCTGGATGAAACAGGTGTGACGCCAGTCGTGAACCAGATCGAGCTGCACCCGATGCTGCAGCAGCGCACGCTGCACGCGTGGAACGCACTGCATCAGATCCAGACCGAATCATGGAGTCCGCTGGCACAGGGTGGTAAAGGCGTTTTCGATCAGGACATCATTAAGTCGCTGGCGCAGAAATATGGCAAGACACCAGCGCAGATCGTGATCCGCTGGCATCTGGATAGCGGCCTGGTAGTGATTCCGAAGTCGGTGACGCCAGCGCGTATCGAAGAAAACTTTAAGGTGTTCGACTTCCGTCTGGATAAGCATGAAGTGAGTGATATTGCGAAACTGGACAGCGGCAATCGTCTGGGGCCGGACCCGGAAACCTTTAACTAAAGTCAGGGTGATCTGACACACACTGCCCTGCTGCTGCAGGACAGAAAGCGATTCACGCGGTCAGTCGGGTTCTCCCCGCCTGACCGTGCTGCTATGCGGTGGGCTGCACCATCAGTTGGCCCGCAGTCCCGCGGTCGGCCAGTTCCAGCGTCTGACTGTAGTAGACGAACGGGAAGTGATCGGACGAACTTTGCGGGAAGGTAACCAGCAGTTCTACACTGCCATCGACCCACACCGTATCTTTCCAGCCACGATCTTCGCCCATCGGCTGAGCCCCATTGACACTTTTAATCAGGAACATCACGCCCTGAATATGCAGCGCCTGAGGCCGATCTGCGTGCAGAATCCAGCGCTCAAAGGTGCCCTGCTGCGTGGTAGTGTCAATACGGTTCACATCCCAGAGCGCGCCGTTAATGCCCGGCATGCTGTCACCGATGCGGAATTCACGGGTGCGAACCGCCACGCCATCCAGAATCTGATCGGCCAGCAGTCGCATTGGCAGATTATCTGTCACCAGCGGCAGCAAGCCGGTAGGTCGCAGCGTCAGGATCAGGGTAGAGGTAAGAATAGAGGATGGCTCAAAGAAACCGCGCAGCCGATCCATAATGCCCGCCGCCGCCCCCGCAGTAATCGACACTTCATCGCCCTGCGACATATCTACCAGTACTTCACGGCGTTCGCCCGGCGCCAGTGACAGACGCTGCACCGCCACCGGTGCAGGCAGATAGCCCTGATCGCTGGCAATGACCATAAATGGACGGTTGTCGCTGAGCACCATCTCATAGCGGCGCGCATTTGACGCGTTCAGCAAGCGCAGACGTACCCAGCCGCGTGACACTTCCACAAACGGATTGCGCACGCCATTTACCAGCAGCGTGTCGCCCAGGAAGCCGCCATCCTGCGGCGGGTCATAGACCGGCGTGGCAAAGTTATCGAGCCTTTTGTCCTGAATGATAATCGGGAAGTCATCGACGCCGTAATGCTTCGGCAGCGGCAGCTGCCGGCCGATATCATCTTCCACCAGCCACATGCCCGCCAGACCGTTGTAGATGTGCGGAGCCATGCGGTTTGGGGTGTTGGCATGATACCAGCAGGTTGCAGCCGCCTGACGAATCGGCAGCACCGGCGACCAGTCGACACCGGCCGACATCATACGCGGCGCACCTCCCATCAGTGCACCCGGCAACTGCAGGCCGCTGATGGTCATCGAGACAGGCTCATTCAGACGGTTGCTGTAGATCAGTTTAACGTCGTCGCCGCTGTATACCCGAACGGTCGGGCCAAGGTAGAGGCCGTTGATGCCCCATACCGGCACTTTGTTATTGTCGCCATTAAAAGACCAGTGGCTGCGCTGCATCGTCAGAAACAACGGCTGGCCGCGACGGGATTCCAGCAACGGCGGAATCGGAAGTGGCGTATCGCCATTAGCTGAAGAAGCGGCGTGCGCCGCATGAGGTAGTACACTGGCGCTAAGCGCCGCTCCGGCAGAAAGCTGGATGAACTGACGTCTGCTGAAAGACATAAAACTTCTGACCCTTTACGCGTGGCGCTAAGCGCCGACCCTGTTTTTATTGCTCTGATTTGCTGTGCTGCGTTCACGGCGAGCCGGATAAGGCCCGCTGTGCGGCATCCATGCAGGATAGTTCGGCGAGTGGTTCGCCGGTCAGATTTTTCCGTTTTTTTCGCGTTCTGCGACTTCGGCATTCAGCTCTTCCAGCTTCGCCGCCATCTGTTCGCGACAGTGCGTGGCCAGCTTACGCACCGACGAGGACTCAAACGCTTTTACATCAACCGGTGGCAGCATCTCAACAATGACCAGGCCGTTGTTCCAGCGGTTGAGATTGATCTTGCCATGGGTGTTTGAGACCACGATCGGAATGATCGGTACACCCGCCGCCACGGCTGCATGGAAAGCCCCGGTTTTAAACGGCAGCAAGCCACGACCACGACTGCGCGTTCCTTCCGGGAACATCCAGATCGAGATACGCTTACTGTTGAACTGATCCACCAGCTCACCAATGGTGCCGCGCGCTTTAGCACGGTCATCACGGTCAATCAGCAGGTTACCGGTCAGCCAGTAGAGCAGGCCAAAAAACGGCACCCACAGCAGGCTCTTCTTGCCCACGGTGACCGTATAGGGCTGAACCATTTTGGCCGCCGTGACCATGTCATAATTGTTCTGATGGTTGGCGATGTAGATCGCATTACCATAATTCTCTGCGCCTTCCGGTCTGCGCAGCTCTACTTTAAGGCCAAATACCGTCGACAATTTGCCGAACAGACGACCAAAAGTCGCGACGTGGCGCGGATCACGTGGTGAAAAAAGACACCAGATACAGCCAAAGATACAGATTAGGATCGAATAAATGACGACGATAATGGCACGCAGAATCAGTAACATAGTTCCCTCATTGAGCCACGGCTGACGCAGGGTCAGCCGGGTAGTTTACGCTTCGCTATCCGGGCTCGCCGGACGCGCAGGCGCATCCAGTTCAACACGATCAATTTTTTGCAGGCCGCGCGGTAACAGCGTACCGCGACGTCCGCGATCGGCGCGGAATTTCTGTAGTTCTTCACTGCGCAGCAACATTTTACGCTTGCCCACGTGCAGTGTAATCGCGCTGCCTGGCGGCAGGATCATCAGCCAGGCCAGTTTATCCTGACCAGCCGCCGCTTCCGCTGACGGAATCGAGATGATTTTGTTGCCCTTGCCTTTCGACATCTGCGGCAGCTCGCCCACCGGGAACATCAGCATCCGGCCCGCCTGCGTAATCGCCAGCAGCATGTCATCTTCATGATGCACTGCCATCGGTGTCATCACGCGGGCATTTTCCGGCAGCGTCAGCAGCGCTTTACCGGCGCGGTTACGTGATACCAGATCGTTGAAAGTACAGATAAAGCCGTAGCCTGCATCAGAGGCCATCAGCAGACGCTGGTCATCCGGCTCCATCAGCACCTGTTCAACCACCGCACCTGGCGGTGGAGTCAGTTTGCCGGTTAGCGGCTCGCCCTGCCCACGCGCAGAAGGCAGCGACGTTGGATCCAGTGTGTAGCTGCGGCCGGTAGAGTCAATAAAGGCCACCGGCTGATTGCTCTTACCGCGTGCCGCAGCCAGATAGCTGTCGCCCGCTTTATAGCTCAGGCCGGCCGGATCGATATCGTGACCTTTGGCGCTGCGCACCCAGCCCATCTGCGACAGCACAATAGTGACCGGTTCAGACGGCACCAGCTCGGTTTCGCTCAGGGCCTTGGCTTCTTCACGCTCACGCAGTGGCGAACGACGATCATCGCCGTAACTGGCGCTGTCAGCCTGTAATTCTTTTTTCAGCAGAGTATTCATCTTGCGTTCAGAGGCCAGCGTAGCCTGCAGCTGATCGCGCTCTTTTTCCAGATCCGCCTGCTCGCCACGGATTTTCATCTCTTCCAGTTTTGCCAGGTGGCGCAACTTCAGCTCGAGGATCGATTCGGCCTGAGTTTCGCTGATGCCAAAACGCGACATGAGAACCGGCTTAGGCTCATCCTCAGCACGGATGATCTCGATGACTTCATCAATGTTCAGGAACGCAACCAGCAAACCTTCAAGGATATGCAGGCGACGCAGCACCCGATCCAGTCGGTAGTTAAGACGGCGTTTGACCGTATCGCGACGGAACACCAGCCATTCGGTCAGGATCTCATGCAGGTTTTTCACCGCAGGACGGTTATCCAGCCCGATCATGTTGAGGTTAACGCGGTAGCTCTTCTCAAGATCGGTGGTGGCGAACAGATGATTCATCACCTGATCGAGATCGACGCGGCTGGAGCGCGGCACGATGACCAGTCGGGTCGGGTTCTCGTGATCCGATTCATCACGCAAATCCTCCACCATCGGCAGCTTTTTATTGCGCATCTGGTTAGCAATCTGCTCCAGCACGCGCGCGCCTGAAACCTGATGTGGCAGCGCGGTGATCACCGCCTCGCCCTCTTCCTTCTTCCATACCGCACGCTGGCGAATAGAGCCGCGACCGGTCTGATACATTTTGCGGATTTCGTCACGCGGCGTAATGATCTCCGCCTCGGTCGGGTAATCAGGCCCCTGGACAATATCCAGTAGCTGTTCCAGCGTGGTTTTCGGCGAATCGATCAGCGCAATAGCAGCCTGAGCCACTTCACGCAGGTTGTGTGGCGGAATATCAGTCGCCATGCCGACGGCAATACCGGTGGTGCCATTGAGCAGGATATTAGGCAGGCGCGCCGGCAGAATTTTCGGCTCCTGCAGCGTGCCGTCAAAATTCGGCTGATATTCCACCGTTCCCTGGCCTAACTCACCTAACAACAGCTCGGCATATTTGGATAGACGGGATTCGGTGTAACGCATCGCTGCAAACGACTTAGGGTCATCCGGTGCTCCCCAGTTACCCTGCCCATCTACCAGCGGATAACGGTAGGAGAACGGTTGCGCCATCAATACCATTGCTTCATAGCAGGCGCTGTCACCGTGTGGATGGTATTTACCCAGTACATCACCTACGGTACGCGCTGATTTTTTAAATTTGGCGTTGGCATTGAGACCCAGTTCTGACATCGCGTAGATAATGCGTCGCTGTACAGGCTTAAGCCCGTCGCCGATATAAGGCAACGCGCGGTCCATGATGACGTACATCGAATATTTTAAATACGCATCCTCGGTAAAGGTATGCAGGGCAAGACGCTCTGCACCATCCTGCGTCAGTTCACTCATGAATTTCTCATCCTCACATCGTGACCCACAACGGCGGGACACCCGGCGGTGGTTTGGCGAGGATAGTACCTTATTCGCTGGTGTTAGTCACAGGGGAAGCGCGGGACAAGGGGCGTCCCGCTACGCGATTTAAGGTGCCGGAGGGACGCCGGATTCAGACCGGCAAGTGCCTGACCTGTCTGTGGAAGTGAATCAGGACTTTGCGCCCATCCACTGGCGGGCAATGTCACCATATTCACCTGTGGCGGTGCTGAGATGCACCCACTGATCGACATAGAGCTTCCAGCTGATATCGTCACGCGGAATCATATAAGCCTTCTCGCCATACTGTAGCGGTTTGTCGGGATTGATCGCACAGAGCGTCGGGTAATGCTGCTGCTGAAAACGCGCTTCAGAGGCATCGGTGATCATCACATCCGCCTTGTTATCCACCAGTTGCTGGAAGATGGTGACGTTATCGTGAAACAGCGTCAGTGAGGCTTTCGGCAGATGGCTGTGTACAAAGGCTTCGTTGGTGCCGCCTGCCGGTTCAATCAGCCGCACGTCAGGCCGGTTAAGCTCTTCGATGGTCTGGAAGCGATCTTTATCCGTGCAGCGAACCAGCGGGATTTTGCCGTCTGCATCCAGTGGCCGGGCAAACCAGGCAGTCTGCTGGCGTTTTAGCGTGACAGAGACGCCACCCACGGCGATATCACACTGCTTTGCCAGAAAATCGGGCATCAGGGTTTTCCAGGTGGTCGGCACCCACTGCACTTTTGCACCAAGTGAAGTCGCCAGCGCGTTCGCCATGCTGATATCCAGCCCTTCATACTGACCATCGGATCGCAGATAGCTGTAAGGCTTGTAATCGCCGGTGGTGCAGACCTTAAGCGTTTTAGAACTGAGAATGGTGTCGAGATGAGATTGTGCCTGGACAGCACCACTGGCCAGCAACAATGCGAGGACGATTTTTTTCATTCTGGTTTTTTTCTTTGATGTTTTGATGATGAGTTTGCCAATCGATGGTGCCATAAACCGGCGTATTGTTGCTGCCACAGCAAAAGTCTTGTGATCAACCTCCCATTTTTCTGCGGTCCCGGCACGCGTAAGCTGAGCACCATATTCAGAAAGCGAGGCAACCTATTCATGAGCAAAATTTTAATTATCGATGGCGGCAAAACCTTTGCCCACTCCAAAGGCGAACTGAACCATACCCTGACCGATGTCGCAGCAAGCCAGTTGCGTGACATGGGGCATGAGGTGTCTGTAACTGTGGCTGACAGCAATTATGTGGTCGCCGGGGAAGTGCAGAAATATGTCGACAGCGATGTGGTGATTTATCAGATGCCAGGCTGGTGGATGGGCGAACCCTGGACCGTGAAGCGTTACATCGATGAAGTCTTTACCGAAGGCCACGGCTCGCTCTACGCCAGTGATGGTCGTACCCGCGCTGATGCGGCGAAGAAATATGGTTCAGGCGGTCTGCTGCAGGGCAAAAAATATATGCTGTCACTGACCTGGAATGCACCGCTGCAGGCCTTTACCGACCCGGAGCAGTTCTTTGAAGGCGTCGGCGTCGACGGCCTCTATCTGCACTTCCACAAAGCTAACCAGTTCCTGGGAATGGAAGCGCTGCCGACCTTTATCTGCAATGACGTGATTAAAGCGCCGGACGTGCCACGCGATATTGCTGCTTATCGGACCCACCTTAGCCGCGTTTTTGCGTAAGATGGTTGAGGGGCTATCCCCTATTTTCCCACGAAAGAGGAATTCACGAATGTTAACAGTCGTTGCTGAAATTTGTGTTAAACCCGGTCGCCGTCAGGCCGTGCTGGATGCGGTGAAAAAGCTAATCCCGCTGGTCTTAGAAGAAGATGGCTGCCATCAGTATGACGCGCTGCTGGACCATCAGGCACAGGTGCCGTGGAAGCAGAACTCGCCAGACTCAATTTTCATGCTGGAACAGTGGGAAACGCTGCGCCATCTGGAGCAGCACCAGCAAATGCCACACATGGATGCGCATCGCGCCATCATTAAAGATGATGTGGTCGATGTGAAGATTCTGGTGCTGGAACCAGCGCCTGATTATTGCTGAAGGCTTGATTCCGGTTGTGTCGCTGGGGTCAGGCTGGTGATAAATTCCGGTCTGACCCTGGTCCCTGCGCGCTAAGCGAATGCATTGCGACCAGATTTGCCCGAAGGCGAAATTGTCACCCCTCTGAACCTCTGCTCTGTGACAGAGGTTGTTTGTTTCTGACAGACCGATTCAGAGCAGTTGCCGCCGATCAATCTCGCTACGAAGAAAATCCAGAAAGCAGCCGATGCGCGAAGAGAGCGTGGTGTTACGGTAATAGACCGCATGCACAGGCAGCCGCAGTTCGCGGGTTTCAGCGGTTAAAACCTGCACCAGCCTGCCCGCAGCGCAATCTTCCCGACTGACAAAGTCCGAGAGCCGTGCAATTCCCTGTCCTGCCAGCGCCAGCTGCCGAATAGTTTCGCCGCTGGAAGCAGAGAGAGTTGGCTTGATACGCATGAAATCGCCATCTGACTGCCAGACTGGCCAGACGTTGAGGGTGTCAGGATAACTGAAGCCGATGGTTTGATGCTGCGCGAGATCGGCAACGCTCTGCGGCGTGCCCGCTTTCGCCAGATAAGCCGGCCTGGCCATCAGCCGGATCGCACTGCTGCCGAGCAGCCGGGCGCGCAGCGTTGAGTCACGCAGTTCGCCGATGCGAATGGCAATGTCAGTCTGCTGCTCTAAGAGATCGATCAGGATATCGTCAGTATTCAGTTCAAGCTGGATCAGCGGATAGCGGGCGCGGAAATCGTCCACCAGCGGCACAATCACATGTAGCATAAAGGGCGTTGCAGCGTTTACCCGCAGCCGTCCTGACGGCATCTCGCGCCGCAGGGCAATCTGCTCCTCGGCCTGCTCAACCGAAGCCAGGATCTGGCGCGCATGCTCCAGAAAGACCTGTCCCTCTTCGGTCAGCGCCAGCCGTCGGGTGGTGCGATGCAACAGGGTAGTCTGCAGCTTGCTCTCCAGCCGGGACAATGCCCGGCTGATGCCGGAACTGGTCTGTGTCAGCTGGGATGCCGCTGCTGTAATGGAACCGCTGTCCACCACCGCCACCCATGCGCGTAGCTCTTCCAGGGTAATCTTCACAATGGTTACTGTCTCTGCTCTGAATCTGCCGGGTTCTCTAAGGATGTGCCTGCTGAAGTACAAAGAGAACAGGACGCTTTCGCGTCCTGTTTTTTACACATCGATATCGGCCTTATCGCCTTTTTCCTGCAACCAGTTACGCCGGTCTTCGGAACGTTTCTTGGCCAGCAGCATATCCATCATGCGCAGCGTCTGGTCGATATCCTCTTCGCTGATGGTCAGCTGAACCAGGCGGCGGGTATTCGGATCCAGCGTTGTTTCGCGCAGCTGCAGTGGGTTCATCTCACCCAGCCCTTTAAAGCGCTGAACGTTAGGTTTGCCCTTTTTGCGTTTCAGCTGCTCCAGCACGCCCTCTTTCTCATCCTCGTCCAGCGCGTAGTAGACCTCTTTACCGAGATCGATACGGTAGAGCGGCGGCATGGCGACGTAGACGTGTCCGTTGCTGACCAGTGAGCGGAAATGTTTCACAAACAGCGCACAGAGCAGTGTAGCGATGTGCAGACCGTCGGAGTCCGCATCCGCCAGAATGCAGATCTTGCCATAGCGCAGCTGCGAAAGATCTTCGCTGTCAGGATCGATGCCGATCGCTACCGAAATATCATGCACTTCCTGTGACGCCAGTACCTCATCGGAAGAGACTTCCCAGGTGTTCAGGATCTTGCCTTTGAGCGGCATGATCGCCTGATATTCACGATCGCGTGCCTGCTTGGCCGATCCGCCTGCCGAGTCCCCTTCCACCAGGAAGAGTTCTGTTTTATTCAGATCCTGCGCGGTGCAGTCCGCCAGTTTGCCAGGCAGAGCCGGCCCGCTGGTGAGCTTTTTACGCACCACTTTTTTGGCGGCACGCATACGCCGCTGGGCGCTGGAGATTGCCAGTTCAGCCAGCTGTTCTGCCGTCTGAATATTCTGGTTCAGCCACAGGCTAAAGGCATCTTTGACGACGCCAGAGACAAAGGCTGCGCATTGACGTGAAGAGAGACGCTCTTTAGTCTGCCCGGCGAACTGCGGATCCTGCATCTTGACCGACAGCACATAGGCGCAGCGATCCCAGATATCTTCCGCAGAGAGCTTCACGCCACGCGGCAGAATGTTGCGGTATTCGCAGAACTCGCGCATCGCATCCAGCAGTCCCTGACGCAGACCGTTGACGTGCGTCCCGCCCTGCATGGTCGGGATCAGGTTAACGTAGCTTTCAGTTAACAGCTCACCGCCTTCCGGCAGCCACAACAGCGCCCAGTCCACCGCTTCCACATCACCGGAAAAGCTACCGACAAAGGGTTTTTCCGGCAGCGTCGGTAAGCCATTCACCGCTTCGCAAAGATAATCAGTCAGGCCATCTTCGTAGCACCAGGTCTGTTCGGTATTATTCAGCTTGTCTTTAAAAACAATCTCAACGCCAGGACAGAGTACCGCTTTGGCTTTCAGCAGATGGGATAAACGTGACACCGAAAAGCGTGGACTGTCGAAGAAGCTTTCATCGGGCCAGAAATGGACGCGCGTGCCGGTATTGCGTTTCGCCACCGTACCCGTGACGGTCAGATCCTGAACCTTGTCGCCATTTTCAAACGCCATGTCATAGATTTCGCCATTACGGCGCACCGTGACTTCGACGCGTTTTGACAGGGCGTTAACCACAGAAATACCGACGCCGTGCAGACCGCCAGAGAACTGATAGTTTTTATTGGAGAACTTGCCGCCCGCGTGCAGACGACACAGGATCAGCTCGACAGCGGGCACGCCCTCTTCCGGGTGGATATCCACCGGCATGCCGCGACCATCATCAATAACTTCCAGCGACTGGTCAGCGTGCAGAATCACTTCAACCCGCTTCGCATGGCCGCCCAGCGCCTCATCGACGCTGTTATCAATCACTTCCTGACCCAAATGGTTGGGTCGCGTCGTATCGGTGTACATGCCCGGACGACGGCGAACAGGCTCAAGGCCAGTCAGGACCTCAATGGCATCCGCGTTATAGTTTGATTGACTCATCGTAAATGTCTGATTAGAAGGGTGAAATTGGTGCGATTTCCGCATTACTCAGGGATGATTCAGACCAAGAAAGTCCAGAATCTGCGGGAAATGGCGCTCGAATCCAGTAAATGCATGATTTCCGCCCTCTTCTACCGTGTGACGGCACGCGCTGTAATAGTCGAGTGCCTGTCGGTAATCAAGAACTTCATCGCCGGTCTGTTGCAGCAGCCAGAGTAAATCGGGCGCTTCCAGCGGTTCAATCTGCATTACTTTGAGATCGTAAATGTGGCGTGACTCTAACACATATTGCTGGCCCGTGTAGGGATTCTGATTTTCGCCAAGGAAATCCACCAGCAGTTCAAAAGGGCGTACTGCGGGATTGACGACAACAGCCGGCAGCATAAAACATTGGGACAGCCAGGTAGCGTAATAACCGCCCAGCGACGATCCTACCACGCCCAGGGTTTCGCCACTGCGGCTCAGCACCAGGTCTTCCAGCACTGCCGCCGCATCAGCGGGAAAGGTCGGCAGCTGTGGCACGATCATGTCGATCTCCGGGTGCTGCATCGCTAACCATTGCCGGAACTGAGTCGCCTTCGCGGACTGCGGCGAACTGTTAAAACCGTGCAGATAGAGCAGTGCTGCCACGCGTCAGTATCCTTCGGAGTCTAAATCGGGACGAAAAGCGTCGGTGTCAAGCCGGTTCACTTCGGTCTCAAGGCCGCCATCCGGATGCAGTGTAAACCAGCGCCAGCCGGGAGCCACGGTGTCAATCGCAAAACTGGTACAGTGCGGTTTGAACTGGACACAGGTAGAGGGCGTCGCCAGCACCCGACGGCCATGCCATTCCATATCCAGCTCCTGGTGAATATGGCCACAGACCAGCGTCCGGGCTAACGGATAGCGCTGTAACACGGCATCAAGCTGATGCGAATTGCGCAGGCTGTGCTGATCGAGCCAGGTGCAGCCAGAGGCCAGCGGATGGTGATGCAGCATAACCAGCGTATGCCGTTGCGGAAAGCGGGCCAGCGCGTTGTCGAGCCACTCCAGCTGATAGTCGCTCAGCATTCCATGCGGAACACCGTAGACCTGGCTGTCGAGCAACACAATCTGCCACTGCTCACCCACCAGCACCTGCTTATGGGCATTGATGTGCGCTGCCGCCAGTGTATCCACCATTGCGGGCTGAAAATCGTGATTACCGGGTAGCCAGACGCAGGGCCGCGGCAAGCGAGAGATGCCCTCAGCAAAATGCTGATAGGCTTCGATAGAGTGATCCTGGGCGAGATCGCCCGTGGCGATGATCAGGTCATAGTCGCGATGTTGCGCAATAATCGCATCCAGCACGGCGTCGTAGCTCGACCAGGTGTTCACCCCAAGCAGCGATTCATGTTTTCCCGCGAACAGGTGGGTATCCGTGATTTGCAAAATCCTGATTTCGGAACCGTTCGCTGCAGGAAGAGTTAGCAGGCTATCCAAAGCGTTTCCTTCGTCTCCACGCCATTTACTGCATTATACGCATCAGCAGACCGGAACCGCCATCGCGCCATGTGCCAGGCAGTAACGCAGCCAGTCTGCGAGAAACTGGTTTATCTGATGTTTTTCATCGCGCTGATGCAATTTTTTATTAGGATAATCATAGCGCGCTTTGAACCGATAGATCTGTTGAGTTGAACACACTTCGGCGACCATCGCATCGTGATAGAGCCTGACCGACATCGAGGGCAGACTCCAGTAACTCACGGCAGGTGCGACCTGGCGGATCTCCACCAGCGTGGTGTAGCGTGTCGACTCCTGAATCGTCAGTTGATAACGGGCGCCACTCACCTGATAGATCACCGATTCTCCCGCCTCATGTTTACGCGGCAGCAGGCGGC
>Ga0308158_10002164_pt1 | contig 19051 bp, 12 predicted proteins | sample PhyBR2_FD_201038 | JGI IMG/M metagenome (GOLD analysis project Ga0308158, IMG submission 201038) | Phyllosphere microbial communities from UC Gill Tract Community Farm, Albany, California, United States - DLSLB.R2 | ecosystem: Host-associated > Plants > Phyllosphere > Unclassified | place: USA...
GGTAGCTACAGCTGGCAGGGTGAGCGCTTGCAACTGCGGCCGTTCTGGAAGCTGGAGTACCGGCAGTCGCTGTCCAACAACGGTGATGCGTGGATGAACTATGTGCAGCAGCCCAGTACGGATGGCTATCTGCTGAAGATGCAGGGCTACGCCGACAACATGCTGACTGCCGGGTTGGGCCTGGACATGCAGACCCGCAATGGCTGGTTGATCTCGCTGCTGTTCGGTCGAGACCAAGGCAGCAATAGCGCCTCCAGCAACAGTGTTGGTCTGCGCGTCAGCTACGGCAAGGGAGGCGCAGGTAGCGGCAACGTGGGCGCAGCTGACGGGGTCGGGCTCGATGAGTGCCAGGGCCGGCGTTGCCGGCGTGGCACTGGCATGCAGGGGCACGGGGAGCAGATCCGGCCCTGACCGCGTCCCGATGTGGTGATGGCAACGCCCGGCCCCCCAAGCCGGGCGTTGTCGTTCCAGCCCCGGTAAGCTGGTTGCCAATGTGATGATTGGCTGAACGAATTGAACACCCGGAGTACCCAAATCGCCCCTTGCCACGCACTGCATGGTCAAGGGGGCGCCGTGCCTGTCGTCCCCGCCATTGGGAGCTGCTGATGACAAGCGGGAAAGGCTGGTGCCGCAAGTGCTGGTGTGGAGGCGGTGATGTCGCCGGCTGAGCAGGAACAGCCCGGCCGCGAGTTCGCGGCCCGCGCGGTCCATGACTACAGCGCTGAGCTGCATCGCTTCCTGCGCCGGCGGGTGGCCGAGGCGCAGGACCTGGGGGACCTGGTGCAGGAGGTCTACCTGCGCCTGCTGCGGGTGCAGAACATCGAGACCGTACGCAATCCGCTGGCCTATATCTATGGCATCGCCGCGCATGTGGCCAGCGAGTTCAACATGCGCCAGCGGCAGGGGCGCATGGTCTACGACTCGACCGTGGTGGAGGCGGTGGCCGAGAACCCGGGGCCGGCGGCATTCAGCGAAGGCGGTGGGTTCTTCGAACGGCAGGTGGGCGATGCGCTGGCGCAACTGCCGCCCAACCGGCTGGCGGTGCTGCTGCTGGAGCGGCGCGAAGGCCTGAGCCATGCGCAGATCGCCCAGCGGCTGGGGCTGAGCGTGCATACGGTGAAGAAATACAGTGTTGAAGCGCTGGCGCATGTACGCGCGAGCTTGGAACGATGAACAGGATGTGGACCCTGCGACAGGCAGGGCGGGTGAAAGCATGAATATCTATCGCACATCGCCGCAACAGAGCCGGGAACGCGCCGCACGCGAGGCCGCCGAGTGGTTGCTCGTCATGGGCGAAACGCCCAGCGATGCGGACCGCGCGGGTTTTGCTGCCTGGGTGGCGCGTTCGCCGCTGCATCTGGAAGAGCTGCTGATGGCGCAGCTGGTGGAGCGTGAATTGGCCTCCAGCGCGGCGCTGCAGTCGCTGGATATGGACGCCGTGCTGGCGCAGGCACGGGCCATGGACAACGTGGTGCCGCTGCACGATGCGCCGAGCGCCGTGCCGCAGGCGGCACCGCAGCCACGCAAGCCCACGGCGCGTGGGCGTCGCCGCCGGCTGGGCTGGGCATTGGTGGCCGGTGTTGCCGGTTGTGCGCTGTTGGCCGGCAGCTGGACCCTGCTGCAGCCAGAGGTACCGGTCTACCAGTACGCCAGCGCGGTTGGCGAGCAGCGCAGCATTGCCCTGGCTGATGGCTCGATGGTGACCCTGGCGCCGGCCTCGTACATCGCCGTGCGTTTCAGTGCCGGTGTGCGTGACATCGAGCTGCGTGACGGCGAAGCTACCTTTGACGTGGCCCATGACAGCAGCCGCCCGTTCCGGGTACATGCCGGTGACAACATCGTGCAGGCGGTGGGCACGCGCTTCACCGTCAACCGCTTGCCGTCGGGCACGTTGGTGGCGGTCAGCGAGGGCAAGGTGAAGGTGACGGCCAACAGCAACTGGCTGGAAGCGCTGTGGCGCGATGACGCATCCACGCTGGAAGCGGGCAGGGCCAAGGTTGAATCGCTGGGCCGCCCGGCGGCCTTGTCGGCCGGCGAACAGGCGCGCATCCCGCAGGGACAGCAGGCCATGCTGCGCATGCCGCTGGAAGTGCCGAACGAGCCCGTCGATGGCAAGCGTCGCCTGAGCTTCCGCAATGACACCCTGGCCGACATCATCAGCGAGTTCAACCGCTACAATCCGCGGCCCATCGTGGTGACCGATCCGGTGATCCGCGAGCAGCGCTACAGCGGCGTGTTCTATGCCGATGATGCCGATTCCTTCCTGCAGTTCCTGGAATGCTGCTCGCAGCTGCAGGTCAGCCGGCAGGCCGATCGCAACCTGATCGGTGGTCGCAGCAGTCGCCAATAGCCATCGCCGCGCGTCGCCGGAAAAATATTTTTCACCCTGAGTACCCTTTTCCCACACTTGGACACACGGATGTAACAAGAGGCTGGTTCCGCGCAAGGCGGCTCCGGTTGCTCGGTAACCATTCGATGTCTTTCGGGGGCGAATTATCCATGGGGTCCAGCACTATTCTTCGTAAACAGGCGTTGGTGAAGGCGGTGGCGGTTGCGCTGCTGGTCGGCACCGGCAACGTGGCGGTGGCACAGTCGGCACCCGCAGCCGATACGGCTGCCGCTGCGGCGGCTGTCCAGTTTGATATTCCGGCGCAATCACTGGCGTCGGCGCTCGAGGCGTTTGCCGAGCAGAGCGGCCTGCAGGTGGTGTATGCCGGCGGCGCTGGCAGTGGCGTGCAGAGCGGTGTGGTAAACGGCCAGATGGGTGCAGCCACGGCGCTGCAGCAGCTGCTCGCACCTACTGCTTACGCGCACGAGTTCATCAACGCGAAAACGGTCGCCATCCGCCCGCGCAGCAGTGCCGGTGACGTGGTTGAACGCGATGGTGGCGCTGCCGAAACGCTGGAGACGATCAATGTCACCGGTACCTATCTGAAGAACATCGATCCGGCCTCGCCGTTGATCGTGATCGACTCGCAGCTGATCGAGAGCCGGGGATACGCTTCGATCGAAGATGTGCTGCGCAACCTGCCGCAGAACTTCTCCAACCGCACCAGCGCCTCACGCGCGCTGGGTGAAAAGGAGTTCGGCAGCTCGTATGGCGATGGCGTATCCGGCCTGGGTTCCTCCGGTGCCAACCTGCGAGGCCTGGGCAGCCGTTCAACGCTGATCCTGGTCGACGGCCGCCGCCGCAGCGGCTCGGCACAGGCGCAGGGCGCATATACCGATATTTCCTCGATTCCTGTTTCACAGATCGAGCGCATCGAAGTGCTCAGCGACGGCGCCAGCGCCATCTATGGCTCCGATGCCGTGGCCGGTGTGATCAACATCGTGCTGAAGAAGTCCTATGACGGCACCACCGCGCAGCTGCGCCATGAGAACTCCAATGCCGGTGCCGATGTATCGCGGCTGGACCTGGCCCACACCTTTGGTTATGGCAGCGGCCACGTCACCGCGGCGGCAGGGCGCGAGCGCAGCTCGCCGGCCGATGTCACCCGCCTGATCCACGTCGGCCCGGACGGCCGCGGCGATTTCACCGATCGTGGTGGCGTCAACGGTCGTACCCGCAACAAGGGGCAGCCCGGCGTGGTCTATGAATCCCTGGACTTCGGCATCGACTACCACTTCATGGGCGAAGCGCTCGGCGTGATTCCGGGTGGCCAGGACGGCACCGCGCTGGATCCGGACAGCCTGCTGGCCTACGACCCGGCCACTGCGCCATCGACCTATGAGCGCAGCCGCATCGGCCCCAAGATCGAGAACACCTATGCCCGCATCAGCGGCGTGCATGATCTGGGCGAAACCACCCAGCTGAACTACGGCATCAGCCACGTACGCCAAGTCAACAAGGAAAACTGGCGGCCGACCCTGTTCGACTTCAGCATCTTCGAGGACGGTTACAACACCTACGTTCCGGAGAGCAATCCCTACAACAACTTCGGTAGCGACGTGCTGGTGGGGTATTCCTTCGAACGCGAGTTCGAAGGCATGAACCTGAGCGAAGACCAGAAGCAGACCAATACCGATGCCCACATCGGTATCAACGGCAAGCTGCCGTTCGCCAAGGGCTGGGATTACGAGGCGACGTACAGCATCGGCCGCGAGAAGGGCACTACCACTGCCTTGATGGACCTGACCGGGTCGATGGGCGCCGATGGCTACGCGCGCACGCTGGAAGTGCTCAATGGTCTGAACGTGTTTGGCGACGGCAGCAATGACGCCATCGTCGCGCGCAACCGTGAGCTGCTGCAGAGTCTGGTCGAACGCCATGTCTATCGGTTCCAGTCGCGTGCCAATACGGTGGACCTGCTGACCCGCGGCGAGCTGTTCCAGCTTCCCGCCGGCAAGATCGAGGCGGCGTTTGGCGCACAGCATCGCGAGCAGCGCTACAACTACGAGAGCAACCTGGGCGAACAGCTGCGCTCGGAGAGCAAGGGCAAGTCCGAAGCACTGTTCACCGAGGTCGGCATTCCGCTGTTGAAGGACAAGCCGCTGGCCAAGCTGCTCAGCCTGACCGTGGCAGCGCGCTACGAGCGCTTCGACCAGCGCGGCGACAGTGCGCTGCGCGACTGGTCGGCGGGGTTGGGTGAGCTCGGCGGCTTCGATGTCGAACAGCTGACCGGCGTCAACAATGATGGTACCGGGGGTATCACCGGCAGCGACACGGTGGTGTCACGTGACTTCAGCCGTACCAGTCCGTTGGCACGCCTGGCGTGGAAGCCGGTCGACCAGGTGCGCCTGCGCGCTACCTGGGGCGAGTCCTTCCTGGTGCCGCAGGCCCAGCAGCAGTTCGGCCAGCTGATCATGGACGACTACACCGCACGTGTACTGTTCAACGGTGGCCAGCTGCCGGAAGGTGTCACCCAGATCGTCGCGCTCAGCGGCCCCAACGTGAACCTCAAGCCCCAGGTAGCCAGCGTGGTGACCTATGGCTTCGACTGGACGCCGACTTTCGCGACCGGCCTGCAACTGTCCGCCACCTACAACCGCACCACCTTCGACAACTACATCGGTGACCCGCTGTCGGGCCTGACCTACTCGGAGATCTTCAAGGACATCAGCAAGATGCCCGAGGGGACCTTCACCGTCGGCGAGAACGGGGTGATGTTGTGGGACAACCGTGCGATCAACTTCCTCGGCCGCCGCTCGCGCAGCATCGACACCACTGCCAGCTACTACTTTGGCAATGACTGGGGTGATTGGCGCATCGAGCTCAATGCCGTGCGCACCTTGGAGCTGACCTCGCGTTCGTTGGCGTCGATGCCGACGCTGAGCTATGCAGACAGCGAGCTCGGGCCGAGCAAGTGGGCCGGTGACCTGTTCGTCGGCTGGGAAGGAAACGCCTGGTTCGCGTCGCTGGGCAGCCATTACAGCGCCGCACACCGCGTGCTGTATCCGTTGTCGGCGACGGCCACCGACTACAACGATTTCATCCCCAACGAGAGCCCGCGTACACGGTCGGCGTCCTACACCACCTTCGATGCACAGATCGGTTACCGCAAGCATCAGCGTGATGGCTGGTTGGGTGGCGTTACCGCACGCATGGGTGTGCAGAACATGTTCGACCGCGACTATCCGTTCGTCGACAACCTGGCCGGTTTCGTCTCCAACCGCGTGAACATCCGCGGCCGCGTGCTCTATCTGGACATCAAGAAAGAGTTCTGAGGCCAGCGTGTCTTCCGGTAACAACGCGGTGCGCCGATCCCTCGTCGGCGGCGCACCGCATCCACTGCAAGGAAATCCATGAAGTCCATCGCCACCCCTCTGCGTGCTTGCCTGTTGGCCAGCGCAGTCGCTGCTGCACTCGGCCTCGCTGCCTGCAGTCCATCGCAACCCCCGCCGGCCAATCCGGCCCAGGGCGCTGCTGCCGCGCCGGCAAGCAGCGGTGCCTACAGCATCCGTGGCGCGCTGCCAGGCCTGGCCGATGGGACCGAGCTCAAGTTGCTGGTGCCGTCCGCGGCGACTGATCCGTTGCATGTCGAACCCGTGGCCACGGCAACCGCACAGGGCGGCGCGTTCGTGCTCAGCGGGCAGGTGCAGCAGGCTGTGCCGGCGGTACTGATGGTAGGTAACCTGGGTTCGGTGAAGCTGGTACTGGAGCCGGGCGAGCTGCGCATCGAAGCCGGCGCACTGGGGCCGGTGGCCAAGGGTGGCAGCCTGACCGAACGTGTCTATGGGTATCTGGAAGATCCCGCTTATGTAGCGGCCTACAAGGCCAACCGCGAAGCCAACCGGAAGGCATTCGACGGCGTGGATGAAAACGACGAAGCAGCGATGAAGGCTGCGCGTGATTCGGTGGCTGCGCCGTTTGCCGCCTTGACCAAGGTCAGGAACGACTACGACGCCGCCATCCTTGACGGTGCCGAACCGGCGCTGCTGAAGCTGCTGGTGCTGAGCGAGAACTACGACTGGAAGCGTTACGACGTGGCCCGTCGCGCGCAGTTGCTGGCCAGCTACAAGCAGGAGCTCGGCGCACATCCCTTGATCACGCAGATGGAGCAGGCGGCCGCCGATTACGCCAAGACCCAGAAGCTGGCCGAGAAGTTCGGGCCGGGCAAGCCCTATGCCGACATCGAGGCCGTCGGCGTGGACGGCAAGGTGGTCAAGCTGTCCGAGGTGCTGGCACGCAACAAGCTGGTGTTGCTGGATTTCTGGGCCTCCTGGTGCGGACCATGCCGCGGCGAGTTCCCGCATCTGCTGAAGGTCTACCGCGAGTTCCATGCGCATGGCTTCGAGATCTACGCCGTGTCGCTGGACGAGGACAAGGACGACTGGACCAAGGCCATGCAGGAAGAAGGCGGCAGCAACGATCTGCCCTGGATCAACCTGCAGGCGCCGGGCTTCGAGGACAAGGCCGCGCAGACCTATGGCGTGGTGCAGCTGCCGCAGAACTACCTGATTGCCGGTGACGGCACCATCGTCGGCGTTGGCATGCGCGAGTGGGACGTCGAGCGCGCGGTGCGTGCGCAGATCAAGAAGGTTGAAGATGCACCTGCACGTTGATGCCCTCCGCCGCGCGGCACTGACCACGCTGTTGCTGCTGGGCGTATTGCTGCCCGGCAGCGTGCTGGCACAGGTGCAGGCCGAGCTGGTTGCCGCACAGCGCTCGGTGCAGCCGGGCCAGCCGTTGCAGTTGGCGCTGCGCATGCAGCACGACCCGCATTGGCACAGCTTCTGGAAGAACGCCGGCACCGGCTTGCCGACCAAGCTGATGTGGGACTTGCCCCCGGGTTGGACGGCCGAGGCCATCCAGTGGCCAACCCCGATCCTGGTACGTGACCGCGAAGGCAATATCACCGGCCACGGCTACGAAGGCCTGTCCTACCTGCCGGTGCGGCTGATCGCGCCGGCCGACCTGAAGCCCGGCAGCGAGATCGAGCTGAAGGCGCAGGCACGCTGGTTGATGTGCGAGACCGTGTGCATCCCGGGCAAGGCCGCGGTGAGTCTGGGCGTGCCGGTCAGTGCCGATCCGCCACAGCCCGATGCGGATGTACAGGCGGCACTGGCAGCCTTGCCGATGCCAAGCTCCAGCGAAGGCTGGCAGCTGGCCGCGACCCGCGAGCAGGGTGGTTTGACCTTGCGCGTGGCCGCACCGGCCGATATTGCCGAACTGCATTTCTTCCCGGCCGATGAGTTCGTCTCCTACAAGGTGCCGCAGACCATCGGCAACCGCGGTGCACGCGCCTTGCTGAAGCTGCCCCTGGACCCGGCCGAGACCATGCCGGCCGATGCAGCGCTGCGCGGCGTATTGGCCTACACCGATGCCAAGGGTGTGTACCGTGGCGTCAGCATCGACCTGCCGTTCGTGGCCGAAGCCGAGGCCACGGCGCTGGTCAGCACGGCCGACCTGGGCGCGGCACCGGCTTCGGCCAATGGCAACGATGGCACCCGGTTGTCGCTGCTGGTATTGCTGTTCGCGGTGCTCGGCGGGCTGATCCTCAACCTGATGCCCTGCGTATTCCCGGTGTTGGGGCTGAAGGTGGTCGGCTTCATCGAACAGGCCGGCAGTGACAGGCGCAAGGTCAGCCTGCATGCGCTGTCGTTCACCGCTGGCGTGCTGCTGTCGTTCTGGGCGCTGGCTGGTCTGCTGGCGGTGCTGCGCGAAGGCGGGCAGCAACTGGGTTGGGGCTTCCAGCTGCAGTCGGCACCGTTCGTGTTCGTGCTGGCGCTGGTGATGCTGGCGTTCGCGATGAACCTCAGCGGCGTGTTCGAGGTGGGCATGCGTGCCACCGGCATCGGTTCCGGCCTGCAGTCGCGCAGCGGCGTAACCGGCAGCTTCTTCAGCGGCATGCTCGCCACCGTGGTGGCAACACCGTGCAGTGCACCGTTCCTGGCGCCCGCGCTGGGTGCAGCGCTGGCCTTGCCAACGGCACAGTCGTTCGTGGTGTTCACTGCGATCGCGTTGGGACTGGCGTTGCCGTATCTGCTGCTGTCGGTATTCCCGTCGCTGGTGAAACTGTTGCCGCGTCCGGGCGCGTGGATGGAGACCTTCAAGCAGCTGATGGCCTTCCCGCTGTATGCCACGGTCGGCTATCTACTGTGGGTGCTGGCCGGACAGTTGCATGAAGCGGCCTTGCTCAATGCCTTGCTCGCATTGTCACTGCTGGGTTTCGGCCTGTGGTTGTATGGCCGCGGTACCCGTCCTGGTGCCCGCGGTGGCAAGGCCAGGCTCAGTGCAGTTGCCGGTGTACTGGTGCTGGCCGCGGCGGTGTTGTTCGGCTGGCCGCGGGCAGCGGCACCGGAGGCATTGCAATGGGAGCCCTGGAGCAGCGAGCGCGTGCAGCAGCTGCAGGCCGAAGGCCGTCCGATCTACGTCGACTTCACCGCGCGCTGGTGCGCCACCTGCCAGGTCAACAAGAAGGTGGTGTTCGCCGCGGCACGGGTGAACGACTACTTCCGCGACAACGAGGTGGCCGCGCTGAAAGCCGACTGGACCAATGCCGACCCGCTGATCACCGCCGAGCTCGAGCGCTGGAACCGTAGCGCGGTGCCGTTCAACCTGGCCTATCCGGCAGGTGGCGGTGCGCCGCGTGAGCTGCCCGAGGTACTCACGCCGGAGATCGTGCTCTCCGCGCTGGAAAACGCTACCCCACAAGGACGGGATTGAACCCCTGTCGCTGACTTCCCCGCGCCCCCGGGCGCATATCAAGAGAACGCAACGCATGATTTCGCAACGCCTGTTGTGCGCCGGCCTTGCGCTGGGCCTGATGGCAGCCTCCGCTGCCTCGGCCGAGCCGGTCAAGGTCAATGGCTTCACCCACGTCAAATCCCTCGATGGCATCGACGAGTACCGGCTCGACGCCAATGGCCTGAGCGTATTGCTGCTGCCCAACCACGCCGCACCGGTGGTGACTTTCCAGATGACCTACCGGGTCGGCTCGCGCAACGAGGTGACCGGTACCACCGGCGGCACCCACCTGCTCGAGCACCTGATGTTCATGGGCAGCACCAATTTTGACGGCGAGAAGAACGTCGATACCTACCTGGACCGCGTCGGCGCCGGTTTCAACGCCACCACCTCGCTGGACCGCACCAACTACTACGCCACGCTGCCGCCGGCCGCGCTGGACGGTTACATCGCCATCGAAGCCGACCGCATGCGTGGCCTGCTGCTGCGCGAGAAGGACCGCCAGAGCGAAATGACCGTGGTGCGCAACGAGTACGAGCGCAACGAGAACAATCCCAATGGCGCGCTGATGAAGCTGATGTGGGCCACCGCCTACAACGCGCATCCTTACCACCATCCGGTGATCGGCTGGCGCAGCGATATCGAGAAGGTGTCCATCGAGAAGCTGCGTGCGTTCTACGACACCTTCTACTGGCCGAACAACGCCACCGTCACCGTGGTCGGCGATATCGACAGCGCCCAGGTGCTGGCCAGCATCGGCGAGAAGTTCGGCAAGGTGCCGCGCTCGCCGCATGCCATCCCCGAGGTCTACACCACCGAACCGGAGCAGCAGGGCGAGCGTCGGGTCACGCTGCGCCGCGCAGGCGAGACCGGCACGGTGATGATGGCGTACAAGGCCCCGGCCGGCCTGGACAAGGACATCCCGGCACTGAATGTGCTGGAGCTGGTGTTGCAGGGTGGCCGTAGTGCGCGCCTGCAGCGTGCGCTGGTGGATACCAGCAAGGCAGTGGCGGTATCGGGCGGCATGTACCAGCAGCGCGATCCCAGCCTGTTCATGCTCAGCGTGGCGTTGGCCCCGGATAGCAAACATGCGGACATCGAGCAGATCGTCCGCGACGAGATCGCCAAGGTTGCCCGTGACGGTGTCAGCGTCGAGGAGATCAAGCGCGTGCTCGGTCCGTACCGCGCCGAGGAAGCCTACCGCCGAGATGGCACCGACCAGGCTGCCGATGCGCTCAACGAGTTCATCGCGATGGGCGACTGGACCCTGTATTCCACCGCCCTGAAGGACCTGGAGAAGGTCACCCCGACCGACGTGCAGCGCGTTGCCGGCAAGTATTTCACCGCAGAGCAGAGCACGGTTGGCTGGTTCGTGCCGGAGAGCAGCAAGTGAACAACGCAAAACGCATTCGACTGATTCCGCTGGCGCTGGCCGCCCTGTCCAGCCTTGCCGCATTTGCCGCCCAGGCTGGCGTGGCCGACACCGCCGTGCACGCCAAGGCGGCCGGCATCGACCTGATCGTCTACCCGATGGGGGTCAAGGACGTGGTCACCTTCACCGGCTCGATGCCGCTGGGTGATGCCTTCCTCGCCGCCAAGGCCGACAACCCGGCGGTGCCGACGCTGACCGCGATGCTGCTGGAAGCCGGCACCACCCGTCGCGACAAGTTCGCTATCTCCGATACGCTCGACGGCATCGGCGCGCAGCTGTCCTTCAGCCCCAGCGCTGCGCGCATCGGCATTTATGGCAAGAGCCTGAAGCAGGACCTGCCGACCGTGCTCGACCTGCTCGCAGAGCAGCTGCGTGAGCCGGCCTTCACCGCCGATGAACTGGCCAAGGCCAAGGTGCAGCTGGAAGCGGCATTGCGCCAGGCCAGCGACAATCCGGGCACGATGGCGCGTGAGACGATGATGCTCAGCATCTTCCCGGCCGGCAGCATCAACGCCCCAGTGCCGCGCGAAGCCATGCTCAAGGCGGTGCCGCAGGTGACGCTGGAGCAGATCAAGGCCTTCCATGCCAGGTACTACGGCCCGGCGCACATGACCCTGGTGTTTGCCGGTGACGTCGATGCCAAGGCGATCGAGGCCGCGGTTGCGCACGGCTTCAACGGCTGGAGCGGCGGCGTCGATTACCTGCGTGATGCGCCGGCACGGCTGCCGGCCAAGGCCGCCGAGCACAGCATCGCGATGAAGGACAAGGCCAGCGTCAGCGTATTCCTGGGCCAGGCCACCGGCCTGCGCTACACCGATGCCGACTACCTGCCGATGACGGTGGGCGTGGACGTGCTGGGTTCGGGCTTCACCGGTCGCCTGATGGCGGCGGTGCGCGCGAAGGAAGGCCTGACCTACGGCATCGGCGGCAACCTGCTGGGCAGCGACTACATGGACGGCGGCCTGGGCATCAGCACCACCTTCGCACCGGAGCTGATGGACAAGGGCATCGCCAGCACCCGCCGCGAACTGCAGCGCTGGTGGAAGGACGGCATCACCGCTGAAGAACTGGATGCACGCAAGCAGGCGATGGTCGGCAGCTACCAGGTTGGCCTGGGCAATACCGACGGCATGTCGGCGGCGATCATCGGCACGGTCGAGCGTGGTGTGGGCCTGGCCTGGCTGGACAACTACCCGCAGGCGATCCAGTCGGTGACGCTGCAGCAGGTCAATGGCGTGATCCGCAAGTACGTGGATCCGCAGAAGATGGTGCTGGTCAAGGCCGGCACCTTCAAGAAGTAAGTCGCAGCCTCTGCCAAGTGGTTCGACACCAACAAACGCCGGCGCAAGCCGGCGTTTGTTGTTCAACGCGATGCAACCCGGAGCCCCGTAGCCCGGGTAAGCGAAGCGCACCCGGGAAGGTGACAGCCCCGTCAACGCGCCACGTTCGTATCAGGCACGCACGCTATTGGAAATGATCTCCACCCAATAACCGTCCGGGTCCTTGATGAAGGCCAGGCTCTTCATGCGGCCATCGCTCAGGCGCTTCTGGAACGGCACGCCCAGTTCCTCGAAACGCGCACAGGCCGCTTCCAGTTCCGGCACCGATACGCAGATATGGCCGAAACCGCGCGGGTCGCTGTTGCCGTCGTGGTAGACCGGGCCTTCCTGGTTCTCGGTGCCATGGTTGTGGGTGAGTTCCAGCACGCCGGGAATGCCGGCCATCCACAGGCGGCGCGCGGCATCGTCCTGCGGCACCTGCACCCCGGACGGCACATAGGCCAGGAAGTACAGGCTGAACTGGGCTTCGGCGAAATCACGCTGGTCGATCAGCTGGAAGCCGAGCACGCGTGTATAGAAATCCAGCGAGGCGCGGATGTCCTTGACCCGCAGCATGGTGTGGTTGAACACGAAGCCGTTGGTTTCGGTCGGTACCTGGGCGGCGACGCCGGGCTGTTGAGCAAGGGTTTGAAGGCTCATGGAATCTATCCTGTTGCGATGAATGGGGGAGGGCAGGCGTGCAGCCGCGACAGCGCAATGCTCATGCAGAAAGTTGCATTTGAAATCGCCACTCCAGCTTGCATGCGTCGATACAAAAAATCATCAACGGCATACCTTCCACGGCTAGGCGGCTGCGCGCGCGCTGGCTATGCTGCGTCGCAGGATAGTCGTTGTTCCCCAGCTTTTGATGAAGCGCGCATGCATTGCCGGATGTGGGCTGGGAGTGACGCTGGCGCAAGGCTTGCGCGGATTGTTGGCAGGGGATGCCACCACGGACGGAGCCATGACGTGAGCAACGGCGGTTGACAAGGTTTCGCTGCTCGCGTTATTCATTGTATGTATATACAAATAAAGAGGCTGTCCGGAACTTCATGTCCTACCGTGTGTGGCTGCCGTTGCTGCTGATGCTGGTGCTCGCCGTCGAAGGCGTGCTCGGTGCATGGGCGAGCACGCGCATGGTGCTGCATGCGGATGGCGCGCCGGCGGTTGCCGGCTTCAACCGCGCGGCCAGGGCCAGCTGCGATCCGGCCCCAGGCGTGCCAGCGGTAGCGGATCTGGCAGTCGCCGACGGCCACGACAGTCATGCCGGCAAGCCGGCTGCCAATCATGGCGACGACTGCAGCTGCGCCGACGGCGTGGGCTGCGAGTGCCTGTGTGTATTCACCATCTATCCCCCCGCGTCGGCGCTGTTGTTGGCCGGTGCACATCCGCCGGTGGCAGCCGAAACCTCGCTGCCGGTGCTGGTACTGCCGGCAGGCAGGGTATCTGGCGTCTTCCGACCTCCCATCGTCTGAGCGGTTGTTCTCGCGTCACCACGACGTAGTAGTGAACCGTGCGCGCGTCTGCGACCACGGCTATCGCCCCGAGACAGTATCCCAGCGAGAGAGAACATGTATTTGAAGCCCCAAGCCTTGGCTGCGGCCATCGGCACGCTGCTGTGTGCCAGCGCCGTCCACACCGCCAACGCGCAGGACGCGCAAGCCCCGAATGAAGCCGCCCGCACGCTGGATGCCGTGCAGGTCACCGGCAGCCACATCAAGCGCGCGCAGTTGTCGGGCGTAGGCCCGGTCAGCGTGATCGACGCGCAGGCCATCGAACGCTCCGGCGCTACTTCGGTGGACACGCTGTTGCAGCGCCTGCCAGCCTCGGCCGGTTTTGCCGGCAGCCAGAGCAATGCCTACTGGGCCGAAAATGGCTATGGCACCACCCAGGTCAACCTGCGCGGCCTCGGTATCAACCGCACCCTGGTGCTGCTCAATGGCCGGCGCATCGTCAATGGCGGTACCGGCGCCAACAGCTCGGTCGATCTGAACATGATCCCGGTGTCGTTGATCGAGCGCGTGGAAGTGCTCAAGGACGGCGCTTCGGCCATCTACGGCGCCGATGCGGTCGCGGGCGTGGTCAACATCATCACCAAACAGGGATTCGACGGCGCCGAAGCGGCTGTGCGCTACGGCCAGACCACGCGTGGCGATGGCGATGAAACCGCTGTTGACCTGGCCTGGGGCGTCACCAGTGATCGCGGCTCGTTGATGGCTGGCATCAACTATGCCGAAGGTGGCACGGTCAACATGGCCTCGCGCGCGCCCTGTGGCCTGGCCGAAGTGGATGGCAAGCTGGTGTGCTCGGGCAGTTCCACCACGGTAGGTGGCCGCGCGCTGCTGGCCGACGGCAGCCGCGTCAACTTCAACCAGGTGCTGGGCGGCAACGGCGATTTCTACGAGCCGTACTCGGCCGCCAAGCACAATTACAACGGCAACCCCACGCTCAATGCGGTCAATCCGATCAAGCGGATCAGCATGAGCGTGTTCGGCGACAGCCAGCTCAGCGAGAACACCACTGTGTTCACCGAGCTGATGTACACCAACCGCCAATCCGACCAGTTGGCCGCGCCAGGCGGGCTCGGCGTATACCGGCCGATCAACATCGCCGCCAATCATCCGACCAACCCGACCGGACAGGACCTGCTGCTGCAGCGCCGGCGCCTGGAAGAGGCCGGCCCGCGCCATTTTTCGCAGGAGGTGAACACCTTCCGCGGGCTGGTGGGGCTGAAGGGACATTTCGGTACCGGCTGGGATTGGTCGGCGGCCTTGAACTGGGGCCGCAACACCGGCGTTGATGGCTCGGACAATGTCGCCAACCTCGACCGCGTCGAGCAGACCTTGAACCGCAGCATCTGCAGCCCGGTACCGGGTGCGGCAATTCCCTGCGGCGACTACCTGGGTTACGGCGACCTCAGTCGCGAGGTACTCGACTACATTCTCTATACCTCGCGCGATACCGGTGGCAACGAACAGAAGAGTTTCACCGCCAACCTGAGCGGACAGATCTTCGAATTGCCTGCAGGCTGGGTGGGTTTCGCCACCGGCGTGGAAGTGCGCAAGGAGCGCGGCTGGCGCAATCCCGACCCGCTGACCGTGCTGGGCATTGGCAACACCAACCAGCAGGACCCGATTGCCGGTGAATACACCGCCAAGGAAGTCTTCGCCGAGCTGGCCATTCCGCTGCTGCAGGACAACGTCATCGCCGATTCGCTGTACTTGAATCTGGCCGGACGTGCCTCGGATTACGATCTGTTCGGCCGCGATTACAACTACAAGGTCGGGCTGGACTGGCAGATCAACTCCTCGTTGAAAGCGCGCAGCACTTACGCCACCGCCTTCCGCATCCCGAACATCCCCGAATTGTTTGGCGGCGTGGCCGAAGGCAACCTGACCACCACCGATCCATGCAGCAACTGGTCGGCCTTGCCGGCGGGCTCGACGGTGCGTGACAACTGCCAGGCCTACGGCGTGCCGGCCGGCTATGTGCAGCCGGGCAATACCATCCTCACCACCTCCGGTGGCAATTCGGCATTGGAGCCGGAAGACGCCACCTCGTTCACCGCGGGTGTGGTGTGGACACCGGAGTTCCTGTCCGGGCTGACCTTGACGCTGGACTACTACAACATCCGCATCAAGCACGCGATCCAGCGTATCGACGGCTCCACCAAGCTGGCCATCTGCTACAACACGCCGGGGCTGGCGCATCCGTTCTGTGATGCCAGCAACTTCACCCGCAACCCGCGTACCGGCGAAGTGGACTTCCTGTCCTCGCAGCCGGTCAATGCCGCCAACGAGCATGTCACCGGCTACGACTTCGGCGCGCTGTATGAGTTCAAGGCAGCGGGCTTCGATGCCAGCGTCAGCGCCGATGTTTCCTATCTGCAGCGCTACGACGTGCGGCCCTACGACGGGGCCGAGCTGATCGAATACGCCGGCAAGATCACCGGCGGCCGCGGCAGCTATGCCAAGTGGCGCGGCCTGGTCTCGGTCAATGCCTCGCGCGACCAATGGTCGGGCACCTGGAGCACGCAGTACATCGGTCGTGCCGATGACATCAACGCAGCTCGCGGTGACATCGGTGACCACGCACCGTCGGTGTTCTATCACAACCTGCAGCTCAAGTACGCGGTGAGCAAGGCGCTGGATGTATCGCTGGGCCTGGACAACGTCTTCGACAAGAAGCCGCCGTTCATCCAGAGCTATACCGATGCCAACACCGATACGATGACCTACGACCTGCTGGGTCGCCGCTGGTACGCACGCATCGGCTACCGCTGGTGATTGGATGCGCCCCGTCGCAGCTGCGGCGGGGCGCGTCATTGAACGAGGACGATGTTGATGAAACCCGCATTCTGGGCACGCCGTGCCCACAAATGGATCGGCCTGGTGATCGGCGTGCAGGCGCTGCTATGGATGCTCAGCGGCGTCTACATGACCGTGGTGCCGCTGGACGTGATCCATGGCGACCACCTGGCCCACGTACATGGCACGCCGCTGCCGGCGCAGACCGCGCGCGTTGGCGCCGATGTGCTGGCCAAGCGCTACCCGCAGATGGAGTCGTTCCGGCTCAAGCATGTGCTGGAACGCGAGGTCTATGAGATCCGCCAAGGCAAACAGAAGTACCTGGTGGATGCCGCCAGCGGCGAACGCCTGGCGCCGATGGACCGCGAGCAGGCAATAGCGCTGGCCCAGTCGCTGTATCAGGGCGAGGGCGAAGTGGAGCGGGTGGAATGGATCACCCGCGCGCCGTCAGAAGTAAAGACGCGACCGGTGCCGATGTGGGCCGTGCATTTCAGCGGCCGCGGCGACAGCACGCTGTACCTGTCACCGGACAGCGGTGAGCTGTTGGCACGCCGGCACGACCTGTGGCGCGTATTCGATTTCGTGTGGATGTTGCACATCATGGATTACGAGAACCGTACCGACGTCAACAACACCTTGTTGCGGGTCGCTTCGGTCATTGGCCTGGGCTTCGCCCTCAGCGGCATCTGGCTGCTGTTCTACAGCTTCGGCAAGCGGAGGAGCGCATGACGCCCTGGATGCGGACCTTGCACAAGTGGGTGGGCCTGATCGTCGGCCTGCAGTTCGTGGTGTGGCTGGGCAGTGGCCTGATGATGAGCCTGCTCGACCCGGAGAAGATCGAGGGCAGCGCGCAGCGCGCCGTCCCAGTTGCCAATCCTGCCTGGCCGTCGGCAACGGTGTCGCCCAGCGTGGCGCTGGCGGCGGCCAAGGGTGAGGCGGCAACGCTGGACAGTGGCTGGTTGCTGCAACAGCCGGTGTATCGACTGCAATCGCCGGAAGGTACCGAGGTCGTCGATGCCCGTGACGGCAAGCGCATCGCCATCGATGCGGCGGTCGCGGCGAAAGTCGCACAAGCGGCCTATGCCGGTGACGGGGTTGCCGCCGCGCCGCAGTATCTTGAGAAGACCCTGGAAACCCGGGCCAACCCGGACCCGGTATGGCGCGTTGACTTCAGTGACGCGCAGGACACGAGCATCTATGTGTCCGCGCATAGTGGCCAGGTGATGGAGCATCGCAACGCGACATGGCGGCTGTTCGACATCTTCTGGATGCTGCACATCATGGATTACAGCAGCCGGGTCAACTTCAACAATCCGCTGGTAGTGGGCATGGGCATAGGCGGCCTGTGGTTGGCGTTGACCGGTGTGTGGTTGCTGATTGCCAGTTTCCATCTGCAGGAATTCATCCCGCGGCGCTGGCGTTCGCGTCGGCAGCTGATGGTCTATGCACCGGGCGGCGCGCATCTGCGCACGGTCGAGGTGGCCAGCGGCGACAGCGTCTACGTGGCACTGGCCCGCGAGGGCATCCATCTTCCCTCCAACTGCGGCGGTGGCCAGAGCTGCGGTCTATGCGAAGTGCGGGTGCGTTCCGGTGCTGGCAAGGCAACGGCGGCAGATCGCGCGCACGTGCCTGATGCCAAGCGCAAAGTCGGTTGCCGATTGGCCTGCAATCTGCAGGTGGATGAGGACGTCGAGATTGAAGTGGCCGGCGGCGCCAGCCTGTGGACCGAACACTGGGCCATCGTTGAGAAGGTGGTCGCCGTGACCCCGTTCCTGCGTGAGATCCATCTGCGTCCGGAGCAGGCCGCAGATGCGCAGTTCCAGCCGGGTTGCTATCTGCAGCTGCACGTGCCCGAGTACGAGCTGCCGCGTACTGCGGTGTGGTATCCGGGTGAGCATGAAGAGGATTGGAAGGCGCTGTCCCTGCCTGCGACCCTGCAGAACAGGGCGACGGTTCGGCGCTCCTATTCACTGGCGACCCCGGTCTCCAATGCGGACGGCGGCCTGGTGCTGCTGGTGCGCTTCAGCCCTGGCTGGCAGGAGAACCGCAAGCATCCGCCGGGCAAGGGCTCGACCTATGCCTATACGCTGCGTGAGGGTGACCGTGTTCGCTACAGCGGCCCGTTTGGCGATTTCGCACTCAGCGGCAGCGAGCGCGAGAAGATCTTCATTGGCGCTGGTGCGGGTATGGCGCCGCTACGTGCTTTGGTCCAGCAGCGGCTTGATGAGGGTGGTGGCGAACGTATGCATTACTGGTACGGCGCCCGTGGTGAGCGAGATTGCCCCTATGTCGAACAGATGCAGGAGCTGGCGCACGAGCATGCCAACTTCAGTTGGCATCCGGTATGGTCGGGGCAGGGGAGCGATGCACGACGTGTGCATGAAGCTATCCATGAGGACCTATTGAAGCAGCATCCGGATCTGGCGGGTTGCGAGTTCTATCTGTGTGGGCCGCCGGCGATGTTGGCGGCGACCAGGCAGCTCTTGCGCAAGTTGGGTGTTGCGGATGAGCGGGTTGCGTTTGATGACTTCAAGATCTGAGTGAACTTGAGCTTGGCTGTTGTGGCTGCAGATGTTTGAGGTCTACAGGTGTTGCCGTTGTAGTTGTAGTTGTAGTTGTTGTTGTTGTAGTTGTTGTTGTTGTTGTTGTTTTTGTTGTTGCTTCGGCTGCGGCTCTGGCTCTGGCCCTGGCCCTGGCTTTGGCTTTGGCTCTGGCTCTGGCTTCGGCTTTGGACACTCCCTTCTCCCGCGTGCGGGAGAAGGTGCCCGGAGGGCGGATGAGGGGGGCTTTTGACGTTGCCTGGCTAGAAGCGTCCCCTCACCCCAACCCCTCTCCCGTGAACGGGAGAGGGGCTCTATTCCGATCA
>Ga0308158_10002166_pt1 | contig 19038 bp, 15 predicted proteins | sample PhyBR2_FD_201038 | JGI IMG/M metagenome (GOLD analysis project Ga0308158, IMG submission 201038) | Phyllosphere microbial communities from UC Gill Tract Community Farm, Albany, California, United States - DLSLB.R2 | ecosystem: Host-associated > Plants > Phyllosphere > Unclassified | place: USA...
TGGCTTTTACTTCAGTGCGCGAGAAGCGCACGCCGACGTTACCCGACCAGCGATCGCGCTCCAGGTTGGCCATCAGGTAGGCAGCGCTCTGGCGTTCCTGCATGTCGATCTCGGAACTCACGCGGCGCTCGAACGCGTCGCTCGTGACCTTGGTATTGCCCCCGATATAGTCCTTGATCGCTTCCGGCGTGTAGGTGAAGCCGGTGTTGTCCCAGCCGGCCGGACCGTCGAGGCCATTGCCGAAGTCGCCCGGGAACGCTTGCCAGCCGGTGGTTGGCGTCGGCGTATTGGACGTGACGCGGCCCGTGACCGGGTCGAGCGTGATGCCATTGCGGAACGCCGGGCCGCGGCGCGCGCTGGTGCGCTTGTGGTCCGAGAAGCGCACGCCACTTTCCAGCGACTGGAAGATGCCGCGGTCGACGCGGTATTCGGCGTCGAGTTGTGCGCTCCATTCCTTGTCGACGGTGCGCACGCCCGAGGCGGCGCGGTCGACGATGGTGTAGCCGCTGCCGTCCGCGTTCAGGCCGGGCTGGTTGCCGCCGGCGTTCTGGTACTGAACGAACGGGGCGTCATGCAGGCTGCCGAGCGCGTAAGAGATACCAGTGCCGTAGCGGGCCAGCGTCAGGCCCTGATCGAGTTCGGTCGTGCCCACGCCGCGCGTACTCGAGAGCAGCGTCTTGATCGTGAGGTCATCGTTGACGCGGTACTTGGCGTCGAGGTCGAGGAACGAGCTCTCGGCCTTGGCGCCATCGCGGTAGAAGCCTTCCGAGTTGCCGACGTACTGCGGCGTGGTCCCGTTCGGGAAGACGATATCGGCGGCCTTCAGTACCTTGAGCTGGTTGCCGTAGACGGTGGTTTCGTTGACGATGACCGGATTGCGGATCTGCGCAAATACCTGCTGACCGTTCGAATTCGTGTTTGCGGCAGCGGCGACGGTGCTGCCCAGCGGCGCGTTCTTCCCGAGCAGCATGGAGTAGATGGCGCTCGACGTCAGGCGGCCGTGGTTATCGGCATCCATCGATGAGTGAAAGCCCGTGAGCGTCACGTCGAGGTCGCGGTTCGGCTTGAACTGCAGCGACAGCATGCCGCCCTTGCGATCGCGCACCGATTCGACAAACTCCGAGCTCATGGAGCCCGGCAGGCGCACACCGTTCAGGTCTGCTGCCGTGTAACCGGTACCGGCGAGCGATGCATCGGTGATGCCTTTCATGGTGCTGGTGTTGATCACGTCCCAGCCGCTGTTGGTGCCGTACGCGAAACGCGAGACCGAATCGCGCCGCACGTAGCGCTTTTCGGCAAACAGCGCGGCCAGCACGCCGAAGGTGCCGGCCTCGTTCTTCCAGTTGACCGAGCCGTTCATGTCCGGCGCGTAGCGGCCTGGCAGGTCGGCATAGCTGGCGCCGACGCTGATCACGCCCGACAGGTTCTCCTTGGCCGACAAGGGTTTACGCGTGGAGACATTGATGGTGCCGGCCAGGCCGCCATCGACGATATTGGCCTGCGATGTCTTGTAGACGACCGCCTGCTGCAGCACGTGCGACGGCATCAGCGACAGGCTGGTCGAGCGCGAGCTCGAGCCCTGGTCGGCCACGTACCAGTCGGCGCTGCTGACGGCGTGGCCATTGAAGATGATCAGCGACATGTCCGGGTTGGTGCCGCGCATCGAGACTTTCTCGGCCTCGTCATAGTCGGTGCGCACCGCCACGCCGGCCAGGCGCTGCAGCGAATCGGCCAGGTTCTTGTCCGGCATCTTGCCGACGTCTTCGGCCGTGATCACCTCGACGTTGGCCGACGCATCGCGCTTGACCGCCAGCGACCGGGCCAGCGAGGCGCGGATGCCCGTCACTTCCACGGTCTGTATCGGCACGGCGGCGGCGGTCTCCTGGTCCGGCGCTTGTGCCTGCGCCAGCACTGGCAACGTGGCAAGGCTCCAGACGGCCATCGATACGGCCGCGGCAAGCGGCTTCTGCTTGAACATCATCTCTCTCCTGGGAAGGTGCGATTCTTGGTAAATTAAGGCAAATTTTTAAATGCTTGTGGCGAGTATTGATGATGAATTGCCATGATGAATAATCACTTGTGTTCGCTTTCGTATAACTGGGAGGAATGCATGTTTCCCGTGGATCGCTCAGGTTATGGGCGCATACGCAGAATTCATTATCCCCAGCGCACACGCCGGATTAGCGTGACACTTTCCCTTCTACCGAGATGACCGCCATGCGCCTTGCCTGCCTGCTTCTTGCCAGCGCCGTCCTGACCGGCTGCGCCAGCCCTCCTGCCGCCACGCCGCCGATCCCGGGCGCGCCACCGCCACCCACGCCGCTGGCGGCCCTGCTGGACAAGCCGATCTACAAGATGACGCCATTCGAGACCGGCCAGTACATCCCGCACATGCAGAGCGCGCAGCCCGACCTGCGCAAGCGCATCGCTGCGATCGGCCGCCAGAACATCGGCCAGCCGTATTCGCTGAACCTGCTGGGCGAGTTTCCGTTCGAGATCCACGACAGCTTGCCGATGTACAGTCTCGAACAAAGCGATTGCGTCGTCTTTGCGGAACACACGTATGCGATGGCGCTGTCGCAATCGTGGGAAGAATTCTTCTGGATGCTGCAGCGGATCCGCTACCGCGACGGCGTGATCGGCGTGGTCACGCGCAACCATTACACCGAGCTCGACTGGAACGTGGCCAACCGCTGGCTGGTCACGGACATCAGCGCCGACCTGGCCGGCCCAACCGGCCCCGGCTACGACATGCGGGTCGACCGCGCCCGTTTCCTGCGCACGCGTCACAACACGGTGCGCGACATCCCCGTCGAAACGAGCCGCCAGACGTACGTGCCGAAAGACGGCGTGGCGGCCATCCTCGACCAATTGCAGGAAGGCGACTTCGTCAACGTGATCTCGACCCGCAACGGCGAGTACTGGGCGTCGCACGTGGGCCTGGTGGTTCTGGGGCCAAACGGCGAGCGGCATTTCCTGCATTCGTCGGCGCCGAAGGTGCGCGAAGAAACGTTCGCGTCGTACATGGCGCGGGTGGCCGGACGTGAAGCGGACAATGCGCGCGCCGGCAAACCCGGCCAGATGCTGGCCGGCTTCAAGTTCCTGCGCCTGAACGAGACGATCACGGTGCCGCCAATGGCGCCGCAGCCGCGGCCTGGCCGGCCGGGCGCGTAATACATTGCTTTGCGTTCCCGGCTTGCCGGGCCGGGAACGTCACCCTCCTTCGCTTGAATCTTCATTCAAGAAATAGGGAATTAGAAATTTAATTCCCTGATTCTACTTCTATTCTCATTAAATCGTTTGAATAACGCTCCATCGCTACTATCCCTGAGCGCTGTTGAGTGATCTCAATCCCGTCATGCAGCCAGGGTCGGATAATCAACTCGCAAATAACGGGCCATCAAATTCGTGGTAATTCGATCCGTTTCTCGGCGCAATTACGGCGCTTTTTTCTGGCATTTTCTCGAATCAATTTCTTGGAGTGCAGTGCGGCCTGACGGCTCCTCTGCCTATAGCGTGGTGTCACATTAAAACTGGTAACGACGTTCAACGTAGACGCCTCGCTTATTTTTAAACATCATTTCTTCCTTTCGGTCGGGCTATTTATTTTCGCATTCCTTTTATTCGCTTTTTGCCGTGCTGTTATTCAGTTGATTCAAAGTCAGTCACGCCTTTGATATCCCAGGCAGTACAGCGGCAATAACACACTGCTGCACGATCAGCCTGAGAAATTGGCGGTTTTGATTTACCTGTTGTTGCCACTATCACTGTCGAGGAAACCATGCGAGACGAGATCAAATCAGTTCACCTGGAGCAGCTGTTGACTCGGCTGCGTGAGCGCCACGCCGTGATCGGCATTATTGGCCTTGGCTACGTCGGGTTGCCACTCGCGCTGCGCTATGCGGCCGAAGGCTTTCACGTACTGGGGATCGACATCGACGCCGCCAAGGTCGACCAGCTCAACCGGGGCGAGAGCTATATCGCCCACATCAAGGGGCAGACAATCGCTGCGGCGCGCGCCGCCGGCCTGGTCGCCAGCAGCGACTTTTCGCGCGTGGTCGAAGCCGATGCACTGATCATCTGCGTCCCCACGCCCCTCACCGCGTACCGCGAGCCCGATTTGTCGTACGTGACCGGCACCGTCGAGTCGCTACTGCCCCATATGCGCCCCGGGCAATTGCTGTCACTTGAAAGCACCACCTATCCCGGCACCACCGAAGAAGAACTGCGGCCCCGCCTGGAAGCGCGCGGCCTGCGCGTCGGCCACGATGTGTTCCTCGTGTTCTCGCCCGAACGCGAAGACCCCGGCAACCCCGACTTCAACACCCGCACCATCCCCAAGATATGCGGCGGCTCCACCGACGCCTGCCTGGAAGCCGGCCTGGCCCTGTACCGGCAGGCGATCGACACCGTTGTCCCGGTCAGCTCGACCCGCGCGGCCGAGCTGACCAAACTGCTGGAAAACATTCACCGCGCCGTCAATATCGGGTTGGTCAACGAGATGAAAATCATCGCCGACCGCATGGACATCGACATCCACGAAGTCATCCGGGCCGCCGCCACCAAGCCATTCGGCTTCACCGCCTATTATCCTGGCCCGGGCCTGGGCGGGCACTGCATCCCGATCGACCCGTTCTATCTCACCTGGAAAGCGCGCCAGTTCGGGCTGCACACCCGCTTCATCGAGCTGGCCGGCGAGATCAACAGCGACATGCCGGCCTGGGTGATTGCCAAGGTGGCCGACGCGCTGAACAGCCGCAGCCGCGCCGTCATGGGCAGCCGCATCCTGGTGCTGGGTATCGCTTACAAGAAAGACGTGGAAGACATGCGCGAGTCACCCTCGGTGGCGCTGATGGAACTGCTGCGCGCGCGTGGCGCCGTGGTCGAGTACTCCGACCCCCATGTGCCGGTGTTCCCGCGCATGCGCGAGCATCACTTCGACCTGTCCAGCGTTGAACTCACACCAGCGTCGCTCGCGTCCTATGACGTCGTGCTGCTGGCCACCGGCCACAGCGCCTTCGACTATGAACTCGTGCGCCAGAACGCCAGCCTGATCGTGGATACGCGCGGTGTATTCCCGACCCGCTCGCCCAACGTCGTGCAGGCTTGAAACCAGGGACAGCGCATGCAATCCATCGACCCGCGATCGCAGGACGAGACGTCGCGCAGCCTGATCAATAGCCGCATCCAGGCCGTTCTCGACCACGGCCAGACCATCATGGGGCCTGAAGTCGCCGAACTCGAGCAACGCCTGGCCGACTACGCGGGCGCGCGCCATTGCATCACTGCGTCCTCTGGCACCACGGCGCTGGCGATCGCCCTGATGGCGCTTGGCGTCGGGCCAGGTGACGATGTCATCACCACGCCGTTTGCCGCCAGTGCGGCGGCCAAAGCGATCGTGCTGGTCGGCGCCAGGCCCGTGTTCGCCGACATCGAACGCGCCACCTGTACGCTCGATCCGCAGCTGATCGAAGCAGCGATCACGCCGGCCACGCGCGCGGTCATCCCGGTTTCGCTGTACGGCCAGCCACCCGACATGGACGCCATCAACGGCGTCGCGGCCCGCCACGGGCTGGCCGTAATCGAAGACGGCGCACAGAGTTTCGGCGCCACCTACCGCGGGCGCCAGAGCGGCAATCTGTCCACGATCGGCTGCACGAGCTTTTTCCCGACCAACCCGCTCGGTTGCTATGGCGATGGCGGCGCCCTGTTCACGAACGACGATGCGCTCGCGGGCGCGATGCGCGACATCCGCGTGCACCGTCAGGCGCGGCGCCATGCGCATCACCGTTGTGGCCACGACGCCTGCATGGAGACGCTCCAATGCGCGATCGTGCTGGCCAGGCTGGAGCGGTTCGATTGGGACATCAGGCAGCGCCGCCGCATCGCGGCTGCGTACGACGAGATGCTGCAGCCGCATTTGCCTGTCATTGGCTGCCGGTCCGACCGCACCAGCGCCTGTGCGGGGTATGCAGTGCTGGTCGAGCAGCGCGAGCAGGTGCGCGCCATCCTGGCGCATGCCGGCGTCCCGACTGCCGTGCACTACCCGGTGCCGGTCCACCGGCAACCTGCCTACGCCCGGCTGGCAGCCGATGCGTCGTGCCCCGTCGCTGACGCGATGGCATCGTCCCTGCTGAGTTTACCGATCGGACCGTACCTGGCGGCGGCAAATGTCCGTCATGGTGTCCAGTGTCTGCTGCATGCGACGGGGCCGCTGCAGGCGCGGGTCGTGGAATCGGTCGAGCTGCAGGGGTGACGCCACGACGATCGACCAGATGGCGTCAGCGCATCTCTTCGACGAGCTTGAGTCCCTCGGCAAAGCGCCAGACACGGCGGATCTCGATCACATCGAAGTTTGCAGCGACATTCGGCGGAAACGCGGCGTAGCGGGCGTTCAGGCGCACGAAGCGGCGCACGGCATCGTCCATGTCGGCGCGGCCGCTCGAGCGCACGATCGTGATCTCGTCGATACTGCCGTCGCTGCGCAGCGAGACGCTCACCAGGGGATCGATGCGTACGTCGCGCAGTGACAGGCGCGCGCCGCCGAGCACCGCGTTGCGCTCGAGTTTCTGGCGCACGCTGTCGACGTACAAGCGCAGCGGCGCATCGCGCTCGCCGCCGTCCGCCACCACGCGGCGGTTGCCGGCCGGCCGGTCGCGCGGCAAACCTTCGGCGTCCACATTCGGGATCGTGACCCCGCGCAGCAACTCGCGTGCGCGATTGCCGGGCAGGCCAGCCATGGCGCCCGGCCCCGCTTGCATGCCCGCACCGTTGCCGGTGCCCACGCCAGCGCCAACGCCGTCCGTGCGCGCGGCGGCAGCGGCGCCAGCGGCTGGTCCTGCGCCTGCCCGCGCAGCTGGCCCGGAAGCCTGCATCTGCATGCGCTGCGCTGCCTGACGGGCCGCTTCTTCGGCAGCGCCCCGTGCCAGCCGCTCGGCGTCCACGCGCGCCTGCTCGGCCGCTTGCTGGCGTGCGCGCTCCTCAGCGAGCCTGCGCTGCGCCAGGTCCTCGGCGCGCTGGCGTTCGGCCGCTTGCTGGCGCGCCTGTTCCTCGGCCAACCTGCGCTGTGCGATGTCCTCGTTGCGCTGGCGCTCGTCCGCCTGCTGGCGTGCGCGCTCCTCGGTCAGCTTGCGCTGTGCCAGTTCCTCGCTGCGTTGCCGCTCAGCCGCTTCCTGCACCACGCGCTGCGCGGCATCTTCGGCGCGCTGGCGTGCTTGTAACTGGGCCTGCGCCAGGGCTTCCTGCGTCGCCGCTTCCTGCGCCGCGCGCTGTGCAGCCAAATCGCGCGCCGCGGCGGCCTGTTGTTCACGCTGCACCAATGCTTCCTGATCGCGGAGCGCTTGCTGCTGCTGCACTTGCTGTTGCTGCTGCTGCTCCGCGAGCCTGCTTGTCTCGGCGGCGTTGCGTTGCGCCTCCACCTGTGCTTGTGCCTGTGCTTGTGCTAGCCGCGCTTGCTCCTGCTCTCGTTGCAAGGCAAGCTCCTGCTGCAGCGCTTGCTCACGCGCTGCGCGCTGCGCCTCAACATCCACGACAGGTTCCGGGGGGATGGGTATCTCGCTGGCCGCCACCTCTTCGGGCGCCTCAAGCGGCTCGACAACCGTTGGCGGCGGACCCGCGTCAACCTCGGGTAATGGCACCGCGACAGCGAACTCGGATTCCGGGTTGGCTTTCATGGCAATCACGGGCGTTGCCACGTCTCGCAGAACACGTTTGGGCGCAACTGGCGCCGGCCGACGCGGGCGTGGCGTCGGCGCCGCTGCAATCTGTTTAACGGGCTGGGGCGGCGGCGGCGGCGGCGGCAGATCGACCAGCCGCAAGCCGCGCGCAGGCGCCGGCGCTGGCGGGACAGCGGCGACGGGCAGCGCCGGCGGCGGCTGGAGAGGTGTTGGGACCGTTGGCGCCGGCACAGCAGCGACGGTTGGCGCCGGCTCAGGTACAAGTGCCGGCAGAGGAAGAGGCGCAGGGGCTAGCACAATGCTGAGCGGTCCGCCACCGCCGGCATCGCCGCCCGGCACGCCGAACTGCAGCGACAACAGCAAGGCGTGCAGCAGCACCGAAATGGCAATACCGCCAACCAGGCGCCGGTTGCTGCGGGCGTGGCCGGCCTGGCGCGTGCTGGCAGTCGCAGGATGCATGGCGTCGTTGGGAGGTATTGTCAGGCTTGCATCTTAGCGTTAACGCGGCCGTATGGCGATCACGCCGCCTTGCCGGGCGTCCGGCTATTCGACGTGCCCGGCATACCACCCACCAGCGCCGCCAGGCTGGTGCGCGCCTGCCACCACGGCGTGCCTTCCAGTGTCTGCCTGCAGCTCGGGCATTCCTCGAATGGATTGCAATCGTGGTCAAGCGCCACGTAATTCACGCCAACCACCGTCTTGCCCTGATAGCTGTCCACCCGACCGGTGCCCGCCTTGGCGCCAGGCTTGGCCGCACCGCCAGCCGAGGCAGAGGTGGAAGTCGATGCAGAAGCCGATGCAGCATCGATCCACTTGGCAAACGGCTCGGTGGCGACACCATCGGCCACATACCAGCGGCGGCGGGTGGGATTCCAGCGGGCGCCGAGCGCCTTGGCGGCGTCCTTTTCGGCGTAGGGGACGGTGAGAAAAACCATGTGCGAACTGCTCCGGGATCGATGTGCTTGCGGATTGCTATTCTACCGCGCCGGGCTGGTCGCCGGACCGGGCGAGGCATGCCAACCAGCACGATACTCACGGCTCCTTCTGGCGCCGCGCCCATGCCGCATCGCTGTCACGCTGCTCGCGGCGGTCCTTGCGCCATGTATACAACAGGTTGCCGATGGTGCTCAGCAAGGCGCTGAACATGCCGATCAGCGCGCCGATATCTGTCAGCGTCAAGTCGGTGGCCAGTCCGGCCAGGTTGGCGTCCATCAGACGCTGCAATGTTTCAATGATCATCGTGTCTCCCCTGTGCTTGCGGCGTTACCTGCACCGGCAAGCCCACGCCTACCCTGCGCCACATCAATGCGATGGATGAAAGTATAGGAAAACTATACCACAGCAGTAAAGAAAAGCTATACTTCAATGTATAGATTTCCTTTACCATACGAACATGGACCTTCAAACAATGATTGCTAACTGGGTGAAAGAAGCGCGCACCGCGGCCGGCTTGTCTGGCACGGCGCTGGGCGCCCGTCTTGCGCTCGAACTCGGTACCGACCGTGGCCATACCAAGGCCAATATCTCGCACTGGGAAAATGAAAAGCACAGCCCCAACCTGAAACAGTTGCTGGCGATCTCCAGAGTTACCGGCTGCCGGCTGCCGGCCGAGATCCTGGCGCCGCTGGGCGGCGGCCCGGCACATGACGGCGGCGCCCTGCCCGGTCTGCCTGGACTGCCCGGCTTGCCCAACCTGCTTCGCGTGGTGGCCGAAGGCGATGACGATGCTTTCGTGCCCATTCCCATGGTCAAGCTGCGCCTGTCAGCAGGCATCACCGGGTACCGGGCCGAGCCGGAAGCCCGCGATGGCGGCACGCTTGGCATGCGTCGCACCTGGCTGGAACGCAACCAGTACAGTCCCTCGCATCTGATCGCGATCTACGTCAAGGGTGAAAGCATGGAACCGTCGCTATACGCCGGCGACATCGTTGTCATCAACACGCTCGACACCAAGCCGGTCGCTGGCGCCGTGTTCGCATTCAATTATGAGGGCGAAGCCGTCGTTAAGCGCCTGGCGCGCGAGGCAGCCCAGTGGTGGCTCACCTCCGACAACCCGGACCAACGCACCTACCACCGCAAGCCATGCCAGGGCGACGAATGCATCGTGATCGGCCGTGTCGTGCGCAAGGAAAGCGACCGCATCTGACAAGCGCCGCCGGCTGTCAGGCAAACACCTGCGGCGCCCGTTCCAAGATGCGCCGCAGTGCCGGATGGTGGACCCGGCGCTCGACGGTCACGGCGTAGACCTGCTCGACAATCGCGTCGATCACACCCACCGGCACCAGCCCGTATTGCGCGCACAGTGAGTCCACGAGCACGGTCGGGGCCGCCATGAAGCCTGCACCCGCGCCGGCGAATGCCCCGAGCAGCGCCCCGTCATCGAATTCGCCGACGACGATCGGGCGCAGGCCCTGCGCCTCGAGCCAGGCCATCAGCTGGCTGTGCAGGGCCGCGCCCTGCCCCGGCATCAAAAATGGCGCGCCTTTGAGGCGTTGCGGAAAATCACCGGCCCAGCGCTGGCACACGTCGGGATGCGCCACGACTGTCACGGTGCTCGAACCGAGCAGATGACTGTGGCCGCGCACCGCGCCGCCGGGCGGCAAACCCTGGTCCGAAATCAACAGGTCGAGCCGGTGAGCACTGAGGTCTTCCATCAGGTCGCCAAAACGCCCCTCGCGACAGACCAGGTGCATGGCGAGCCCTGCATCGCGCGCAGGTTGCAGTAGCCGGAAGGCCATCGTCTTGGCGATCACGTCGCACAGGCCCACCCGCAATGTCTCGGTCTCGGTGAACAGGCCGCGCCGCACCGCCTGCTCCAGTTCATTACCGAGGCTGAAGATCTGGTCCGTATAGCGCAGGACGGTCTTGCCGGCTTCAGTCAGCACCAGCCCGCGCCCCTTCTTGCGCAGGAGTTCCTCGCCAAACTGGTCTTCCAACAACTGCAACTGCGTGCTGATCGCTTGCGCCGAGACGTGCAACTGCTCAGCCGCGCGCACGACGCTGCCGGCCGTGGCGACTGCATGAAAGTACTGAAGGTGCTTGTAGTTCATTCGCCGTTACCACCAAAAATATTGAGAATTGCTAAAGATTATTCGATTTTACTTTAGCATTGCGCAACCGTATATTGGTGACTCAGTTCACATGAAGCGAGGAAGCAATGAGAAATTACCCAACCGACAGTCCCAAGGCCATGAGCCGCCTGCTGGCCCTGGCGATGATCGCCGACGGCCGCCTGGCGCCCCAGGAGCTCAAGACGCTGCACCGCAGCGGCGTACTCGAGGTACTGGGCGTGAGCGAAGACACATTCGACGATGCCGCCGGCGAGCTGACCCAGGATCTGCTGACCCACAGCACGAACCACGCTGCCGGCATGGTCGAAATCGAACCGGCGACGATCGACGCGCTGCTGGACGAAGTGCAGGATCCGGCGCTGCGCGCGCTGGTGCTCAAGGGCATGCTCGAGATCGTGCGGGCCGACCAGATGATCGATCACCGCGAGCGTCGCCTGCTGCGCCGCGCGCTGGCGGCCTGGGGTGACGGCACCGAGCCGTTCCCGGCTGCAGCGTGATGACCTTAGCGCAGCACGCTTACAAAGCGTAACCATGTCGGCGGATTGGCGGATATGGCCCAGCCTATAATCGGACATCCCAATGCCCGAGGCCTGCCATGTCCGCCTACCCCACGCTGGATTTTCTGGATGACCTGACCCGGTCGGAAATGAACTGGGCCTGGCGCCTCGAACTCGATCCCGTGCGGGACCCCGAACTCGGCCAGTTCTACGGCCGCACCGCCCGCTACAGCACGACCGATCCGTATGCGGGTGAGGACGATATCTTCGTGTTCCATGCCACCGCCGGCATGGGTTACACGGTGCAAAGCGGCAGCTACCACGATCCCTTCCAATGCGATTGCCGCCGACGACGGCAGCGGCGCCTACGGCTACGATTACGCAGCGTTCACGGCGGCCTATACCGGCTGGTACTACATCGACGCCTCATGGGATCAGGATTATTACGACACCTACGCCAGCGTGAACGTGTACGAAAGCCGGTTCCCCACGACCACCCGAATCATCGGCACGGACGCGCACGACACGTTGTACGGCACGCGCACGAATGACATCGTCGATGGCGGCACTGGCATCGATACCTTCGTGCTGGAAGGCCGACGCAACGAATACACCGTCAGCCTGCGCGATGGCGCGATCACCGTGACCGACCTGGTCGGCTACGACGGCACCGACATCCTGCGCAGCATCGAGCGCCTGTCGTTCGACGATGGCGCCTTCATCTCGTATGAAACGCAGGGTTTTCCTGCCGAGGCTTACCGCCTTTACCAGGCAGCATTCGATCGCACCCCCGACGCGGGCGGCCTGGGTTACTGGATCGGACAAATGGGTCAGGGCCAGTCATTGCGGTCAGTGGCGCAGGCATTCGTCGACTCGCCCGAATTCAAGAGCCAGTACGGCGCCGCGCCCACGGACGCAGCGCTCGTTACGGCACTCTACGCAAACGTGCTGGACCGCGCGCCGGACGCTGCCGGCTTCGCCTACTGGCTCGGCGCGCTGGAACGCCATACGATTACCAGGGCCGACCTCGTCGTGCAATTTAGCGAAAGCGCGGAAAACCAGGTGCAGGTCGTCGGCTCGCTGCAGGCTGGGTATGAGTTCATTGTGACATGATGGAGGAATGACTTCGACACGGTTGCCCGCCCTGCGCAATCTTGAAAAGCCGTTGCTCTAACGGCTTTTTCTTATCTGACCAACATCCCGCAGGCGCTCGCCTGCGCTCATCATTTCTGGTTGTCGCCATCCGCCTGCATGCTCTGATCGAGAGTCGATCTGAGGCTATTAAACCAGTTCAGTCTTCCAGACAGCTATGCATTTGCATTCCCCCAACCTTGCCGGGATCCGTACGCAGCGCACCAATAGGACCCGACCTCTTGGATGACAACGCTGTGCAGCGAAATTGTTGTTAATTCATTCTTTCCGCCACAAAAAAAAATAAAGCAGCGCGAAAAGACGTTGGTTATCTTGTAAAAAAGTCTATAATTTTCCAGCTTTTTCACAGCGCTTTTGTGGATCAACCTTTGCGTCTACTCCCTTACACGTGCTTTCTGCGACCAAACCGGAGAAATAAATTGGTATTGAAGATGAATGGTGACATTGCTGGTTGCGAAATGCGACCGGCAAATGCCTCGTTGCCCGTGTTTCTGATGCGCGCTCTCGCGCGACAAGGTTAATCAATGTCAACTTGGTTAGCCTGGCGCGCTGAACGACCCGCGTCATACCGAAATACGATCGCGATGGTGATCGCGTTTATTATTTTAGGATTCATCTATTTCAATCTGCTGCATGGCGATGCCGTCTTCCTGGGCAGTCACTACAAACCGCGCCTGGACAGCTTTGCCATCATCACGCTTTCGGCGTTGTGCATGGGGTTCGCGTTACTGTTTCGCGGCGCGCCGCGTTTTCCTGAGCAACAGCGGTATTCATTGAGCGTACTGCTGATATTGACGATGGCATTTTGCGCTGTTGTCGGATTTTATTCGTTTACCAACCATGCCTGGTGTGCAGACGAGTATGCGTATCTGTTCGAGGCCGACACGTTCAAAGCACTCCGGCTCTGGAATTCGCCACCGCCGCTCGGTGATGCGCAATCAACGTATTACATCTGGGTCAAGGACGGCAAATGGGTGGCACAATATCCCCCTGGCTGGCCTCTGATATTGGCCCTGTTTGGAGGCTCGTTTCCAACCGGCCGCCTGGCTAACGGCGCCTGCACGGTCATTGCAGCCTATGCTGTGTACGAACTGGTCAAAGCACGCGCAAATCGCGAAGCAGCCTGGCTGGCCGTTCTGTTTTTTGTACTCTCGCCATTTGTTCTGTTCCACGGTGGATCGCTCTTTTCTCATACATCGGCAGCCGCGCTCGCCGCTGTGACAATGCTGGTTTCGCATAAAGTCACGCAATCGCCGCGCGCTGGTCTGTTGATAGCACTTGGCATCTGCATCGGCATGCTGGGCCTGACACGGAATGTTGCAGCGCTGGCAGTCATCGTCGCCGTTGCAGTGGAGCAAGCTCGCGGTGGAAGGCTGGTATCCAAAGCCGTGCTGATCATTCTCGGCGGTGCGCCTTTCCTGATTGGATTGCTGGCCTACCAATATGCCATTACCGGTCACCCTACGATGCCGGTGTACTGGTATGCAGGACGCACGGTCGACCACCTGTATTTCGATCTGCCTTCCATTTTGATCGGCTTGCGGCACACCGCAGTACACCACGCAGAATTGGCACTCTTTACGAGCCCTTTGATTCATGTGCTCTGGTTGGCAGCGCTTTGGAAAATTATCAGGAACAAGCGGTTTGTGGGAGCTGACCTGATTTTTCCGATCGGTATTCTGATCTTTGTTTTCTATCCGCTTCACCCAGGCTTTCGCATCGGCCCTCGCTACTATCTCGATTTCTGGCCGCTTGCGGTTGTCACGATCGGATCCGCCATCCCGCTGTTTCATGGCGGCTGGAGCCTTCTGTACCGTAAAACCGTTGCCCTCTCAATCATCTACGCCGGAATCATGTCAGTGTTCCTCGTGTTTTCATTGCGAGATATAACGCAGAGCAAGTTCGAGATGTATGAGCGAGTGAAAGCCGATGGCTTGACCAATGCTGTCGTCTGTGTCGATACACAGTCGGACCGGGAAGATGTCTACGCCAAACTGGAAGGCTACAACGCAGCCCGTAACGGCATTGAACTCGGCGATCCGAAGAAAGCAGCGCTCATCGACGTTATCTATGTTTCATGCGATAAAACGACATTCTCCGAAGTGAAGGCTGCATATCCCCAGCGCACAATATGGCGATACAAAAGTGCATCGTCGCGACAGCCGGGCCTTCTGCAACCGATGCAACCCTGATTCTTTTGCCTCCCGATGCTTGCATTGGGGGGACAGCCACCGGCCACACTTCATCACTGCGCACTGATCGGCTTCAAATGCCTTGCGCGCGAAGGAGTATGGCATCCGGCCAGATACATCTTACTCATCAATTATTTCTGGAATTAAGTCATGTTTACTCAAAGCGCCGCTACGGCTACTCCGGCTACCGCGATCGGTACGCGTTTCAAGGGACTGCGCGTCGCCGTCATCCTGCCTTGCTATAACGAAGAGGCAGCCATTGGCACCGTTGTCGCGGATTTTCAAAAGGCGTTGCCGGAAGCACGCATTTACGTCTACGACAATAACTCAAGGGACCATACATCGGCGGTCGCAGCCGCGGCTGGTGCTATCGTGCGCAGTGAGACATTGCAAGGCAAAGGCAATGTGGTACGGCGCATGTTCGCGGACGTTGATGCCGACATTTACCTGATGTGCGATGGCGACATCACTTATGATGCGGCCAGCGCGCCAGCTCTGGTGGACAAGCTTGTCAATGAAAACCTGGACATGGTCGTCGGTTGCCGTGTCGATCAGTCGGTGGCTGCCTATCGCACTGGCCATCGTTTTGGCAATGCGCTGTTCACCGGTTTTGTTGCCAACCTGTTTGGCAAACGATTCACCGACATCTTGTCTGGTTACCGGGTCTTTTCGCGTCGCTATGTGAAATCGTTCCCTGCATTGTCAAACGGCTTCGAAACCGAAACCGAACTGACCGTGCACGCGCTGCAACTGCGCATGCCAATCGCGGAAATGAGCACACCATACGGCGCGCGTGTGGAGGGGTCGACCAGCAAGCTGTCCACCTATCGCGACGGCTACCGCATCATGATCATGATCCTGAAGCTGTTCAAGAACGAGCGTCCACTGGCATTTTTTGGTCTGATTTTTGCCGTTCTTGCCTTGATTTCGATCGGGTTGTCGATTCCGCTGATATTCACCTATATCGAAACAGGCCTCGTCCCACGCGTGCCAACTGCAGTGCTGGCGGTCGGCACAATGCTGCTGGGTTTTCTCTCGATGACGTGCGGCCTGATTCTCGATACCGTAACCCATGGCCGGCGTGAGCTCAAGAGACTTGCTTACCTCACCATTGCATCGACGATCGCTTTGGCCGAGGAACGCCGGTGAAGCAGTTCCAACGCTTCCTGCTAGTGGGGGCCCTTGGCTTCGTGGTTGATTTTTCGGTATTGTATTTGGCCGTCAATGTCGCAGGCCTCGATACACTGGCGGGACGCCTGGTATCGTTCATCGTTGCCGCCACGGTGACCTGGAAGGCCAATCGCCATTTCACATTCGCACGTGCAGACGCAGCCATGCCCGACGCCGCGGCCCGCCAATGGCTGCGTTACCTATTGACGACGGCCATTGGCGGCGCCATCAATATCGGTGTCTATCAGCTATGGCTCCGGATGACTGACCACGGCAATGTGAACCTGTTTCTTGCCGTTGTTGCGGGTTCAGCGGTTGCCTTGCTCGTGAATTTCACGCTGTCCAAGTACGTGGTATTTAGCCGCTGAGTCAGGCTATCCGCCCTGGCTTTTCGTGGCGCGGCGAGGGTTGACCTTGCCGCGCTATGGATGAGCTATTAGGTGGAGCGCGGGATAGGTGCTGTCCATCGTGGACCCAGCCGCTTCGGTCATACCTACCGGCCTGAAGCGATGGAGGATAGCGTCACACATCTCTTGGAGATCTTCCAGACTAGCGCATATCAATGGCCAGCCAGAGGTGGTTGATGCCGGGAGTATTTGTGGCCCGCCCTGAGGGAATCGAACCCCCGACCCACAGCTTAGAAGGCTGTTGCTCTATCCGACTGAGCTAAGGGCGGTGCAAAACGATGAGACCGGAAAACAAAACAGGCCGTCGATGACGGCCTGTTCTGATGAATCTTGCTGGTCGGAGTACAAGGATTCGAACCTTGGACCCCCTGGTCCCAAACCAGGTGCGCTACCGGGCTGCGCTACACTCCGCCGTGGGCAACATTATATGCCAATCATTCGCGAAGCGCCAGCCCCTGTGGGGCTCAATTCCAGCGCACCGCTCGTACTATTTATGCCGACAACTTGGCCGCGATCCGGCGTGCGAGGCTATCCGCAAGTTCCGCTTCTTTCGCCTCAACCATCACCCGGATCAATGGCTCGGTGCCCGATGCACGGATCAGCACGCGGCCGTTGTCGCCCAGCTCGCGCTCGACCGCTTCCTTCTCGGCGACCATCGCTGCATCGGCCGTCCAGTCGAAGCCTGGCGCGACTTTCTTGTTGATCAGGGTTTGGGGGAACAACGTCAGCTCGTTACAGCATTCGGCCAGCGACTTGTTGCCGCGTACTAGCGCAGACAGCACCTGCAGGGCCGAGACGATGCCGTCGCCGGTGGTGTGCTTGTCCAGTGCCAGCAGGTGGCCCGAGCCTTCTCCGCCGAACAGCCAGCCACGTTCCCTCATGACTTCGAGCACGTAGCGGTCGCCCACCTTGGCGCGCGCAAAGCCGATGCCCATTTCCTTGAACGCCACTTCGAGCGCCATGTTCGTCATCAGGGTGCCCACGGCGCCGGCCACGGGGCCAGTGCTCATGCGGTCGCGCACCATCACGTACAGCAGTTCGTCGCCGTTGTAGACGCGGCCGGTGGCGTCGACCATGATCAGGCGGTCGGCGTCGCCGTCGAGCGCGATGCCCAGGTCGGCCTTGTTGGCGACGACGGCTTCCGACAGCGCTTGCGGCGCGGTGGCGCCAAAGCCGGCGTTGATGTTAAAGCCATCCGGCTGGGCGCCAATCGAAATGACTTCGGCGCCCAGTTCATGGAACACGTGCGGAGCGATGTTGTAGGCGGCGCCGTGGGCGCTGTCGACGACGATCTTCAGGCCGCGCAGATCGAGCTCGTTCGGGAACGTGCTCTTGCAGAATTCGATGTAGCGGCCCTGGGCATCGCGCAGACGCGATACGCGGCCGAGCTTGTCCGACGACACGCAGCCCATCGGCTGGTCGATCGCGTCTTCGATTTCCAGCTCCACTGCGTCTGGCAGCTTGGTGCCGTGGCCGGAGAAGAACTTGATGCCATTGTCCTGGAACGGGTTATGCGAAGCGGAGATCACGACGCCGGCCTGCAGGCGCAGCGCGCGCGTCAGGTAAGCGATGGCCGGGGTCGGCATCGGGCCGGCCAGCATCACGTCAACGCCCGCCGCCGAGAAGCCCGACTCCAGCGCTGCCTCGAGCATATAGCCCGAGATGCGAGTGTCTTTGCCGATCAACACCACAGGACGGCCGCTGCTCGATTTTTTGCCCTTTGCCAGCACAGTGCCGGCAGCGTAGCCAAGGCGCATGACGAAATCAGGGGTGATTGGTGCTGCGCCCACGAGGCCGCGAATGCCATCGGTGCCGAAATATTTCCGTGCCATCTAGTTCTCTTTTCTCTTATTGAAACGAATTTTTATGGATGCATGGCCGCGTGCCATACCTTCAGCGCATCGACCGTCTCCGCAACATCATGCACACGCACGATTCTAGCGCCCTGCGCTACCGCAGCCAATGCCGCGCCGACACTACCAGCGGTGCGCTGCTCGACCGGACGGCCAGTAACGGCGCCGATCATCGATTTGCGTGACATGCCGGCCAGCATGGGCAAGCCAAGCTCGTCGCGGATGCGGCCCAGGCCGCGCAGCAACGCGAAGTTATGCTCGACCGTCTTGCCAAAGCCGAAGCCCGGATCGACGCAGATGCGGCTGCGCTCAATGCCAGCCGCCGTCATCGCATCGACGCGTGCATTCAGGAACGCAATCACGTCACCCACGACGTCATCATACCGGGGTGCCTGCTGCATGGTGGCGGGCGTGGCTTGCATGTGCATCACGCACAGGCCGCAGTCGCTGTCCTGCACCGCCTCCAGCGCGCCCGGCGTGCGAAAGCCGTTGACGTCGTTGATCATGTCGGCGCCGGCAATCAGCGCTTCGCGCATGACCTCGGGCTTGGTGGTGTCGACCGACAGCGCGACGTTCAGCGTGCGCAGCGCGTACAGCGTCGGCATCACGCGGCGCAGTTCTTCATCGAGGGGTACGCCAGGGGAGCCAGGACGGGTGGACTCGCCGCCGATATCGATCATCGTGGCGCCATCGCGGATCATCGCCTCGGCGTGCGTCAGCGCAAATTCCAGGCCCTGGTAACGGCCACCGTCGGAAAAGGAGTCCGGCGTGATATTCAGGATGCCCATCACAACGGGCTCGAGGGACGCGGCGCCATCGAGCGCGAAGCTGAACTGGCCGCATTGCAGTGTCTTGTTCATGGTGTCAGTAGTACGGGCGCTGCAAGCTGCTCGGTAAGTCAAAGCAGCAAGCGGGCGCCATCATGAAAAAAGGCACCCTTGCGGGTGCCTTCGTGGGGTAGCGCGAGCGTCAGGCTGGTGCGGTGGCGTTTGGCGCCACACCACCAGGGCCGCTGTCGCC
>Ga0308158_10002167_pt1 | contig 19033 bp, 18 predicted proteins | sample PhyBR2_FD_201038 | JGI IMG/M metagenome (GOLD analysis project Ga0308158, IMG submission 201038) | Phyllosphere microbial communities from UC Gill Tract Community Farm, Albany, California, United States - DLSLB.R2 | ecosystem: Host-associated > Plants > Phyllosphere > Unclassified | place: USA...
ATTTGAAGTTCACGATGCTTTCCTTTTCGGCATGTTTTCTACGTAGGAAAACCTTTCCAGGAACTGCTGCGCGCGTGCGGTCTGCGGGGCGCTGAAGAAGGTTTCGGGATCGTTCTGTTCCGCGATACGGCCGCGGTCCATGAACAGAATGCGGTCGGCCACCGCCCGGGCGAAGGCCACTTCGTGGGTAACGATGAGCATGGTCATACCGCCCTGCGCCAGATCGAGGATCACCTCCAGGACCTCCTTGACCATTTCTGGATCCAGCGCAGCGGTGACTTCGTCGAACAGCATGACCTTGGGGTTCATGCAAAGCGCCCGCACAATGGCGATTCGCTGCTGCTGGCCGCCCGACAGCTCCCGGGGATAGGCGTTGGCGCGCTCGGCCAGGCCAACCCGAGCCAGCAGCGCCTCGGCCTGCTGCCGCGCCTCCCGCGCATCGCGCTTCTGTACCTGCAGTGGCCCCAGCAGCACGTTCTGCAACACGGTCATGTGCGGAAACAGGTGATAGCTCTGGAACACCATGCCGATCTGCTGACGCACCCGGCGCCAATCGGCATTGGCTGGCAGCAACTGCCCATCGAAAGTGAAGGTACCGCTGTGACCCAGCTCCAGGCCGTTCAGGCAGCGCAGCAAGGTACTCTTGCCACACCCGCTGGGGCCAAGAATCACCACCACTTCGCCTTCGCTCACGCGCAGATCGATGTCGGTCAACACTGATGTGTCGGCGAATTTCTTGTTGAAGCTTGCGAGTTCGATCAATGCGCTCATGCGTGATTCCAGCGCCGTTCAAGCACGCGTGAAGCGGCCGACAGCGGATAGCAGACGATAAAAAAGAAGACGAACAGAAAGCCGTAGATCAGCACCGACTCGTAGGTGCGCTCGATGATCTGCTGGCCGACCTTGGTGATGTCGACAACGCCGATCAGTACCGCTAGCGAGCTGGTCTTGAGCAAACGGGTGCAGACGTTGATGACCGGCGGGGTAAGGCGCTTGAGCGCCTGGGGCAACAATACCCGGCCGTACAACTGGCCCAGGCCCAGGCCGATGGCCAGTCCCGCTTCGCGCTGCCCGCGAGGTATGGAGCGCAGCGCACCACGCACGACTTCGCCAATCTCACTGGCGCCCCACAGCGATAGCACCAGCACCGCGCACCAGAACGCAGGCAGGCTGACGCCGAAGAAGATCGGCAAGCCGAAGAAGAACAGGTACAACCAGACCAGTACCGGAATGGCACGAAACAGCTCTAGGTAAATCCTCAGCGGTACGTCCAGCCAGCGTTTGCCCAGGCTGCGCAGCACGCCATAGAGCAGGCCGCCGATACTGCTAAACAGGATCGCCAGTGCGGAAATACCCAAGGTGCGACCGGCCCCGGTGAGCAGTTGCGGTGCCGATGCCCAGAGCAACTCAAGACCCGAACTGGCCATGTTGGAGCCTCCTTTCCAGCAGGCCCAGCAGCAACGACAGTGGCAAGAACAACAGCACACACAACCCGGTCATCACTGTCAGCATCTCGTAGGTCTTGTAATACAGGGCGATATAGCTCTTGGTGGTGTAGAGAATTTCCGGCACGGCAACGGCCGACACCACCGTGGTCTCCTTGAGCAGGAACACGAAGTTGGCGAACAGCGCAGGCAAGCTGAGAATGCCTGCCTGGGGCAGCACCACATGACGCAACAACTGCCAGCGCGACAGACCGATGGACAGCCCCGACTCGATCTGCGCCTTCGGCACCGCTTCGATACCGGCGCGCAGGATCTCGGTCAGGTACGCCCCGCCCATGAACGTCATGGCGATGACGGCGGCCGCGAAACCGGAAATACGCACGCCCAGGGCGGGCAAGGCGAAATAGATGAAGAACAGCTGAATGAGCAACGGCGTGTTCCGCGCGAGCTCGACGTACAACGGCACGAGCCGATGCAGCACTGGGACCCGGAACGTGGCGATGGCCGCGTTGATCACCGCGACGGCGAGTGAGCTCAGGATGGCGATCAAGCCAACTTGCAAAGTGACCCCCACGGCCCGCACAAAAGCGGGAATCGTGGACAACGCGAACGCGTAGTCGAAGGTCATCGGTCGACCTCCAGATGTCTCGAAATAGATAAAGCGAACATCGGAAAGCGCCTGCGTGTGGCTTGCGGTCGCTGAGTGTAATCGACCGTTTTCGATCCAATTAATACTGAATAAACATAAGCTTAGACAGTGATCGTCAGGCCGCTCTTACGTGGCAAATTTGACCGTTTTCTTCGCCGCTGGCGCTGGTGGTGACAGTTCAAGAAGGGGCGCTGCAAGGCGCCCTGCCCCTCGGGTCGAGCATCGAGGAGGTCTAGCTTTCCAGCAGACTTTTGCAACAAAACATGAATAATAACCATTCCTATTTGTTACAGTCCTGCTTGTGCTGATCATTGAGTCGAAAGCGCGGCCTGATTTCATCTTTCAGGCAAATAACGTTTAACGCACAGGAGTCCCCATGCCGGCAAAAAAAATCTTTGCCTATCACCCGCTGACACTGGCGATGCTACTCAGTGGCCTGCCACTGAGCGCGGCCTACGCCGCCGACAGCGCCAGCGCCGCCACATCCAACGCCACGCTGGAGCTGCAGGAAATCACCATCGATGCCCAGGCCCTGGAGACCCCAACTGGCCAGATCCGTGGGCCCGTGGCGACTCGCAGCACCAGCGCAAGCAAGACCGACTCGGCGATCAAGGATATTCCGCAGTCGATTTCGGTCGTCACCCGCGACGAGATGGACAACCGCAAGACCGACACCTTGGCCGAGGCCCTGAGCTATACACCAGGCGTGATCGCCCAGCCCGGCGGGTTCAGCCGGGTCGCCGACGACTTCGTAATCCGCGGCTTCAACGTCGGCTCGGGCACGGGCGGCATTCTGCGCGATGGCATGAAACTGCAAGGCAGCGTGTATGACGGCGGCATCGAGCCCTACGGCCTGGAGCGCGTGGAAGTGGTCAAGGGCGCCTCTTCGGTGCTGTACGGACAACTCTCGCCGGGCGGTCTGATCAACACCATCACCAAACGCCCGACCGACACGCCGCTGCATGAATTCAACGTCGAGTACGGCAGCCATGCGCGCAAACAGTACAGCTTCGACCTGGGCGGCCCGATCGACGACGCCGGACAGTTCTCCTATCGCCTCACCGGCCTGTGGCGCGACAGCGGCACCCAGACCACCGATACCGAAGACGACCGCCGCTACATCGCACCCGCCTTCACGTGGCGTCCCAACGACAGCACCTCCCTGACGGTCCTGGCCAACTACCAGGAAACCCGTACCGGCTTCGCACCACCGCTGGATTTCGATCTGACCACCTCGTCCAGCACTCGCTACCCCAAGGTCGACCGCGACCTGTTCACCGGCGAGCGCGGCTTCGATCACTACAACAACTACTCGACCAGCCTCGGCTACCTGTTCGAACACGACTTCACCCCCGACCTGAAAATCCGCCACTCGCTCCGCCACTTCGAGGCGGACCTGAGCTGGGACTACATGCAGGTCGCCGATACCGGCAGCGTCGCCCTGCGCAACCGGGGCCAGCTGGCACGCCGACCCAGCATCCGCCGCGAGCGTTCAGAAGGCTGGACCAGCGACAATAACGTGCAGTGGACCCTCGACAGCGGCCGCTGGCAGCACACCCTGCTGGCGGGCGTGGACTACTACCACAAGACCTACGACTCCCATCGCTTCGCCGGCGCCAACTCCATTTTCAACACGGCCAACCCGGTGTATGGCGTGCCGACCAACGCCTCAACTGCCAATACCGGCTCGGATCTGCACAGCGCCCAGGCCGGCGTCTACCTGCAAGACCAGATCAGGTTCGACAACAAGTGGATTCTGCTGCTGGGCGGTCGCCAGGACTGGGCCGAAAGCCGCACCTATAACTTCGCCAGCGGCGCCCGTACGCCACGCGATGACAAGAAAGCCACCGGCCGTGTCGGCCTGGTCTACCAGGCGGACAACGGCCTGGCGCCGTATGTCAGCTGGAGCCAGTCGTTCCTGCCGGCCAACGTCTTCAACGCCAACGCCAACACCTCGTTCGATCCGACCGAGGGCGAGCAGTACGAGATCGGCGTGCGCTACACCCCGCCCGGTACCACGGCGCTGCTGAGCGCCGCGGTCTACGACCTCAAGCAGAAAAACTCGCTGAGCACCGACCTCACCGGCAACACCGTACAGTTCGGCGAAACCCGCGCGCGGGGTGTGGAGCTTGAGGCCAAAGCGGAGATCACCGCGCACCTGAGCGCCACTGCATCGTATACCTACACCGACGCAAAGATCACCGACGATGCCGTGTCTTCCCGCGTAGGCACGCGCATCGATGGCGTCCCCTACCACATGGCCAGCCTGTGGACCGACTACCGCCTGACGACCCTGGGCCTGCCCCAGATCGTGGTCGGCGGCGGCGCCCGCTACATGGGTACCAGCCGCACGTCCAGTTCGGACACCAACGAGAAGGTGTCCGCCTACACCCTGTTCGACGCGAAAGTGACCTATGAAGTCGACAGGGACTGGACCGTGGCCATGAAGGCGCAGAACCTGGCCAACGAGAAGTACCTGTTCTGCAACGTCTCATGCCGCTACGGCGACGAGCGAGCGTTGATCGGTTCGGTCAACTATCGCTGGTGAGGGTCGCTTGGGGACATGACCTGAAGAAATGCCTATGCGAACCGAGAACCTCCGTCTTCGAGGCCAGGCAAGCCGGATAGTGCAGGCTAGCTGGGGTTCAGCTGGGCCTTGAGGCGGTCGCGGAAGCTCTGGATCAGGGGTTCGCGAGAGCGGCCGCGGCGCAGGGCCAGGGTGAAGGGGGCTTGGTAACCGAAGGTGGTCGGCAGCAGCACTTTCAGTCGTTTCTGATCCACCCACTGCTGCGCGTGGTGCTCCGGTAGGTAGCCGATGTAGGCGCCGGACAGCACCAGAATCAGTTGCGCCTCCATCGATTCCACCGTTGCGGCGCTGTGCTTGAAGCCGTGGCGGGCCAGTTCGGCCTGGCTCCAGTAGCCACGGCCAACCATGCGCTGCTGAGTGATCACTTCGGCAGGAATCCGTCGCTGGTCGTAAAGCGGATGCCGGTCGCTGCAGTACAGCCAGTGCTGCTCGCGGTGCAGCGCCTGATAGACCAGCCCATTGGTGCGCACAGAGAAGGCGCCGATGGCAAGATCAAGACGATTCTCCAGCACGCCCAGCTGCAGCTCGGCGGGGCTGAGCACCGCCAGGTGCAGGTGCACGGCAGGGTGTTCCTCGCTGTAAGCACCGATCACCTCGGCCAGCGGCAAGGCTGGGTCGCTGACGGTGGAGTCCAGCACGCCGAGGTTCAGGGTGCCGCGCAGCTCGCCCTTGAGCGCTGCGGAATAGCGCTCAAAGCCTTCCAGCTCGGCCAGCAGTCGCAAGGTTTCCTGATGGAATAGTTCACCTTTGCTGGTCAGGCTGAAACCGCCCCGTCCCCGGTGACAGAGGACGATACCGAGCAGCGCTTCCAACTGGCTCATGTAGGTGCTGATCGCCGAAGTGGAGAGGTTCAGCTCCTGCTGAGCGGCCGCGAAACCCTGATTGCGTACAACACAGGCGAAGATGCGCAGCAGTTTGAGATCGGGCAAGGCGGACGTCATGCACAGGCTCCAGCAGATTCATCGAAGCGGCCAGTCTACCGCCGATAGTTTAGAAATCTCTGAACTGATTATTTGTCCACAGGGATTTGTCGTGCACCCTTCACTGAACAGAATCGCCTCACGAAAACCACAAGAAAGAGTGAGGCCCACCGTGGACAACGTTCTCCACCAGCCCTTGGGCGGTAACGAAATGCCCCGTTTCGGCGGAATCGCCACCATGCTGCGGCTGCCCCACGTGCAGACGCCTGAAGAGCTGAACAAGCTGGACGCCGCCTTCATTGGCATTCCCCTCGATATCGGTACCTCGCTGCGCTCAGGCACCCGCTTCGGGCCTCGGCAGATCCGCGCCGAGTCCGTGATGATCCGCCCCTACAACATGGCCACCGGCGCCGCGCCCTTCGACTCCCTGAACGTGGCAGACATCGGCGATGTAGCCATCAACACCTTCAATCTGCTGGATACGGTGCGCATCATCGAAGCGCACTACGATGCCGTGCTCGAACACGGCATCATCCCGCTGACCCTCGGTGGCGACCACACCCTGACCCTACCGATTCTGCGGGCCATGAAGAAGAAGTACGGCAAAGTCGGCCTAGTCCACGTCGACGCCCATGCCGACGTCAACGATCACATGTTCGGCGAAAAGATCGCCCATGGCACCACCTTCCGCCGCGCCCAGGAAGAAGGCTTGCTCGACAGCGAGCGCGTGGTGCAGATCGGCCTGCGTGCCCAGGGATACACCGCCGACGACTTCAACTGGAGCCGCCGCCAGGGCTTTCGCGTAGTGCAGGCCGAAGAATGCTGGCACCAGTCGCTGGCACCGCTGATGGAAGAAGTACGCGCCAAGGTCGACGGTGGCCCGGTGTACCTCTCCTTTGACATCGACGGCATAGACCCGGCCTGGGCGCCCGGCACCGGAACCCCCGAAGTCGGCGGGTTGACCACTATCCAGGCGCTCGAGATCATCCGTGGCTGCCAGGGTCTGAACCTGATCGGCTGCGATCTGGTCGAGGTGTCACCGCCCTACGATACCACCGGTAATACCGCACTGCTCGGTGCCAACCTGCTTTACGAAATGCTCTGCGTGCTGCCCGGCGTGGTACGCCGATGAGCCGCACGGCCGAGGTCCGCGCGGCCGTTGCCGAGCTGGTCGATGCTTTTGCCAGTAACGACACAGCGCGCTACTTCGCGTGCTTCAGCGAGGACGCCACCTTCGTTTTCCACACCCTGGCGCAGCCGCTGCAGTCCCGTGAGGCCTATCAGACGCTGTGGCAACAATGGCAGGCGGAGGGTTTCGTGGTGCTCGGCTGTAGCTCCAGCAATGCCCACGTCAGCCTTCAGGGTGAAGTGGCCATCTTTATCCATGACGTCGCTACGCACCTGCGGGTGGGCGGAGAAGAACTGCACCTGAGCGAACGGGAAACCATCGTGCTTCGTCGCGAAGAAGAGCGCTGGCTGGCTTGCCACGAGCATTTGTCAGCCTTAAGCGCCAGCTGAAAACAAACGGACACCAGCGAGCCATCCGAAGCTCGCTGTGTCGGATACACCCTTTCGGGTTTGGAGCCCTGTCGGCTCCACGCGGCCTCGCCGCACTGCCAATGCACCGCCACCCGATGACTGTCGGGGGGTGAATAATGGGGTCAGCGTGCCTGCGCCGCCCTAATAAAAATCGTGACAGGCGCTGGAGAAACACATGAGCCAATCGACGCGTATCGAAACCTTCGGTGTCGAACAAATTCCCGACAACCAACGCGGCGCAACCCCCATCGATCTGTTCCGTCTGATCTTCGGCGGCGCAAACACTTTCGCCACGGCGGTACTGGGCAGCTTTCCGGTGCTATTCGGCCTGTCGTTCCAGGCCGGTGTGTGGGCGATCATCCTCGGCGTAGCGGTAGGCGGAGTGATTCTCGCGCCCATGGGCCTGTTCGGCGCACTGAACGGCACCAACAATGCCGTATCCTCCGGTGCTCATTTTGGCGTGCACGGGCGCATCGTCGGCTCCTTCCTATCACTGCTCACCGCCGTGGCCTTCTTCTCGCTGTCGGTGTGGAGTTCCGGCGACGCCCTGATCGGCGGCGCTAAACGGCTGATAGGCCTGCCCGAAACCAACCTGACCCTGGGCCTGGCTTACGGACTGTTCGCGGTATTGGTGCTGGTGGTGTGCATCTACGGTTTCCGCTTCATGCTGTGGGTCAACAAGATCGCAGTGTGGGCGTCGAGCCTGCTGTTCCTGCTCGGCCTCTTCGCCTTCGTCGGGCCCTTCGATGCGGGCTATGCCGGTGCTGTCAGCTTCGAACAACCGGGCTTCTGGGCTGCGTTCATCGGCGCCGCGCTGCTGGCAATGAGCAACCCGGTGTCCTTCGGCGCCTTTCTCGGCGACTGGTCGCGCTACATTCCGCGGCACACGCCCAAGCGGCGCATCATGCTGGCTGTGCTCGCCGCCCAGGTCGGCACCTTGATTCCCTTCCTGTTCGGCCTGTGTACCGCAACGCTTGTGGCCACCCAAACGCCGCAGTACATCGAAGCCAACAATTACGTGGGCGGCCTGCTGGCTATTTCGCCGACCTGGTTCTTCCTGCCGGTGTGCCTGATCGCCGTGATCGGTGGCATGTCCACCGGCACCACGGCGCTCTATGGCACTGGCCTGGATATGTCGAGCCTTTTCCCACGATTGATGAGCCGCGCGGCCGCCACCCTGCTGATCGGCGTGGTGGCCATCGCCTTTATCTTCATCGGCCGCTTTTCCTTCAACTTGGTGCAGAGCGTATCGACCTTTGCCGTGCTGATCGTCACCTGCACCAGCCCGTGGATGGTGATCATGATCCTCGGTCTGATCGTGCGGCGCGGCTTCTATCACCCCGATGACTTGCAAGTGTTCACCCGCGGCGAGCGTGGTGGTCGTTACTGGTTCCAGCACGGCTGGAACTGGCGCGGCCTCGGCGCATGGATTCCTAGCGCGGCAGTAGGCCTGTGCTTCGTCAACCTGCCTGGCCAGTTCGTCGGCCCCATGGGCGAGCTGGCGGGTGGCATCGACGTTAGCCTGCCGATCACACTGAGCATGGCGGCCATGCTCTACCTCGCCCTGCTCCATCTGTTCCCCGAGCCGGCCAGCGTCTATGGCTCCGCCGGCCCGCGCTGGATACGTCTGAAAAGCGACGCTGCGCCCGCCCTGAACGATGCCAGAATCGCCTGAGCGCGCCCTATCGCTTCGCACACCGGGCGCCACGCGCCCGGAATACCGCCAAGAAAAACGAGAACACAACCATGATCCTGGATATAGCGGTAGTCATCGTTTACGCCGCCGGCATGCTGCTGCTCGGTTGGTACGGCATGCGCCGGGCGCGCAGTCAGGAAGATTACCTGGTTGCCGGACGCAACCTGGGACCGGCCTTCTACATGGGCACCATGGCCGCCACGGTACTCGGCGGCGCCGCCACCGTGGGCACCGTGTGCCTGGGGTACGTGCATGGCATTTCCGGGTTCTGGCTATGCGCCGCCCTGGGTGCGGGCATCATCGTGCTCAACCTGTTTCTCGCCAAGCCGCTGCTCAAGCTGCGCATTTTCACCGTCACCCAGATCCTCGAACGCCGCTACACGCCCATGGCAAGGCAGGCCAGTGCGGTGGTGATGTTCGCCTATGCGCTGATGATCGCCGTGGTCTCTACCCTGGCCAGCGGAACCGTACTGCAGGTGTTGTTCGACCTGCCCTTCTGGGTCGCCATCCTCCTTTCCGGTGGCGTGGTGGTGATCTATTCCAGCATCGGCGGCATGTGGTCGCTGACCCTCACCGATATCGTCCAGTTTGTAATCAAGACGGTCGGCCTGATGTTCGTGCTACTGCCGATCTGCCTGCACCGGGTCGGCGGCTGGGACGCGCTGGTGGCGAAGCTGCCGGACACCGCCTTCAGCCTGACCACCATCGGCTACGACACCATCCTCACCTACTTCCTGATCTACTTCTTCGGCATCCTCATCGGCCAGGACATCTGGCAGCGCGTGTTCACCGCGCGCAGCGAGAACGTGGCCCGGGTGGCCAGCAGCCTGGCAGGCGTGTACTGCGTGATCTACGGCCTGCTCGGTGCCCTGATCGGCATGTGCGCCAAGGTCCTGCTGCCCGACCTGGCCAACGCCAACAACGCCTTCGCCTCGATCGTGCAAAGCGCTTTGCCCGATGGCATTCGCGGCCTGGTAATCGCCGCCGCACTGGCCGCGATGATGTCCACTGCCAGCGCCGGCCTGCTTGCCGCCTCCACCACGGTGACCGAAGACCTGCTGCCGAAGCTGCGTGGCGGTCGCCCGTCCACCTTGGGCATGGCGCGCACCTTCACCTTTCTCACCGGGCTGGTAGTGCTGGTCATCGCACTGATCGTCAGTGACGTGATCGGCGCCCTGACCCTGGCCTACAACCTGTTGGTCGGCGGCATTCTGATTCCTATGCTCGGCGCCATCTACTGGAAACGCGCCACCACCACCGGCGCAATCGCCAGCATGGTGCTGGGCTGCGGCACGGCACTGGTGTTCATGTTCCGCGATGGGCTGGAAGCCAATACGCCGATCTACTACAGCCTGAGCATCGGCCTGCTCGCCTTCGTGGTGGGCAGCCTGCTGACCCGGCCACAGGCGCGAGCCACGCGTATTGCCTGATGCCTGTCATCGACTTCATGCCAGCGTGCCGGCTCGCAGCAGTCGACACGTCAATATTCAGTAAAAGGAAATTGCCATGACCACTTGTGGAGAATTCCTCGTCAAGCAATTGCAGGCCTGGGGCGTCGACACTGTCTTCGGCATTCCCGGCGTGCATACGGTTGAGCTTTATCGCGGCCTGTCGGGCAGCGGTATTCGCCACGTCACCCCGCGCCACGAACAGGGCGCCGGCTTCATGGCCGACGGCTATGCGCGGGTGAGCGGCAAGCCCGGCGTGTGCTTCATCATCACCGGGCCGGGCATGACCAACATTGCCACCGCCATGGGCCAGGCCTATGCCGACTCCATCCCTATGCTGGTAATCTCCAGCGTCAACGAGCGCGAGCGCCTCGGCTTGGGCCACGGCTACCTGCACGAGTTGCCGAACCAGCGCGCACTGGTGGCCGGGGTGGCCGCGTTCAGTCATACCTTGATGAGCGTCGAGGAACTGCCCGACGTGCTCGCCCGCGCCTTTGCGGTGTTCGATGGCCAGCGCCCGCGACCGGTACACATCGAATTACCTCTGGACGTGATCACCGCGCCAGCCGACCACCTGAGCGTGCAACCCCGGCCGATCGCTTCACGCCCCGCCCCACCACCCGCACTGATCCAGCAGGCCGCAAACCGTGTGCGCCAGGCGCAAAACCCGCTGTTGCTGATCGGCGGGGGCTGCGTGGAGCAGCCCGAGGCGATACGCCGGCTGGCCGAGGCGCTCGATGCTCCCACCGCACTGACCATCAATGCCAAGGGCCTGCTGCCTGCCGAGCACCCACTGCTGCTTGGCAGCAACCAGTCGCTGCCGCCGGTACGCCAACTGGCACTGAACGCTGATGTGGTACTGGCCATCGGCACCGAGCTGGGCGAGACCGATTACGACGTGGTGTTCGACGGCAACTTCCGCATCGGCGGCGAGCTGATCCGTATCGACATCGACGCCGACCAACTGACTCGGAACCACCAGCCGGCGCTGGCGATCCACAGCGACGCCGGCCTGGCCATCGAGGCGCTGCTCAGCGAACTGCCGCAGCGCATCGACGATGGGCAGAGCCCAGGTGCACAGCGAGCAAGCACGGTTCGCCAGCAACTCGCCGAGCATTTCAGCGGCTGGGCCCACTACCGCCGCCTGTTCGATTGCATCCTTGAGGTATTACCAGCAGCGCGCTTCGTCGGTGACTCGACGCAAACCGTGTACGGCGGCAACCACGTGGTCGAACTGGACGGCCCGCGGCGCTGGTTCAACTCCTCAACCGGCTACGGCACTTTGGGTTACGGCCTGCCAGCGGCGATTGGCGCCAGGCTGGCCGAACCTACACGCCCGGTGATCAGCCTGATGGGCGACGGCGGCATCCAGTTCACCCTGCCTGAGCTGGCCAGCGCTGTAGAGGCACGGGTCGGCATCGTCGTACTGCTGTGGAACAACCAAGGCTACGGCGAGATCAAGCGCTACATGGAGCGCCGCGACATCACCCCGCTAGGTGTGGATATCTACACACCGGACTTCCTGACCATCGCCCGCGGCTTTGGCTGCCTGGCTGAGCGCGCTCGCGACCACGCACACCTGCAAGCCCTGCTGCGCGAGGCACCGGATGACCGACCGCTGCTCATCGAGCTGGCCGAAGCGCCGCCTTTTGCCCCCTGAATCACTCAGCTTTTCCACCGCGCTCACGCGCGGCCACCGGAGCATGACCATGAACACACCGCATTACATCGCTGGCCGATGGGCCGCTGGCGAAGGCACTGACGTGCTCAGCGTTGCTGACCCGTCCCTTGCCCAGCCTTTCGCCGAACTGCGTGCCGCCAGCACGGCTCAGGTCGACCAGGCCGTGGCTGCCGCCCGTAAGGCGCTGCCCGCCTGGAAAAACAGTTCAGCGGTCGAGCGCGCCCGCTACCTGCGCGGTTTCGCCGAAGCCCTAGCCGGACGGCGCGATGCGCTGATCAAGTTGCAGATGCGCAACAACGGTAAACCGCGCCACGAGGCCGAAGTGGACATCGATGACGCCGTGGCAACCTTCGTCTACTACGCCGATCTCGCCGCAGGCTTGGCAGACCGGCAGAATCGTTCGGTTGCGCTGGCAGCACCGGGCTTCAGCTCGCATACGCGCCTGGAAGCCATCGGCGTGGTCGGTCTGATCGTACCCTGGAACTTTCCCCTGGTAACCAGCGCTTGGAAGATCGCGCCGGCCCTGGCAGCCGGTTGCACCCTGGTGCTGAAACCCTCGGAGGTCACCCCGCTGGTCGAGCTGGTCTACGGCCAGATCGCCGGAGAACTCGGCCTGCCTGCGGGCGTGCTGAACATCGTCGGTGGCAAGGCAGAGGTTGGCGCAGCACTGAGCGCCCATCCCGGGCTGGACAAACTCTCGTTCACCGGCAGCAATGCCGTAGGCAGCCGCGTCATGCACAGCGCTGCCGAACATTGCCGGCCGGTGACACTGGAACTGGGAGGAAAGTCGGCGATCATCGTGTTCGACGACTGCGATATCGACCAGGCCATCGAATGGATCATCGCCGGCATTTGCTGGAACAGCGGGCAGATGTGTTCGGCGACGTCACGCTTGCTGATCCAGAATGGCATCGCCGGTGCACTTCTGCCGCGCCTCGCCGACGCGCTGAATGCCCTGCGCATCGGCAGCCCGCTCGACGAAGAGATCGACATGGGCCCACTGAGCAGCGAAGCACAGTGGCACAAGGTCGGCGAGTACTTCGCCATCGGCCAGCAGGAGCAACTCAACTGCCTTGCGGGCGGCAAGGCCCTGGCAAGACAGGGCTGGTTCGTAGCGCCGACACTGTATATCGATGTGCCCACCGACAGCCGTCTCTGGAACGAGGAAATCTTCGGCCCGGTGCTCTGCGCCCGGCGCTTCGATAACGAAGCGCACGCCATCGCTCTGGCCAACGACAGTCGCTTTGGCCTGGTCGCCACCGTGGCCAGCGCCGACCTGCAGCGTGCCGAGCGAGTCGCCGCGGGGCTGGAGGTCGGCCACGTGTGGATCAACTCGATCCAGGCGGTGTTCGTGGAGACCTCTTGGGGGGGTACCAAAGGCAGCGGCATCGGCCGAGAACTCGGCCCCTGGGGGCTGGCTGCCTATCAGTCGGTCAAACACGTAACCCGCCGTTTCACCTGAGCCTCTGCAACCTTCTCGCGGACGAAGGTCTGGCTCTCCTTGTAAACTTACGTTCTATTCTTTTTGATTCGTGCTCGAGCTGCGAGGATGGCCAGGTGTCCCGCAGTTCCCGGAGAGCCAAGGTCGGCCTGTGATACCCACATGGCTGGCTCATGATGAGGCGTAAAAAAACCCGCCGAAGCAGGGTTTTCGTTTACACCCTTTTTACTGCTGCGTCGTAGACCTCGTCATCACGCCGGGCGCCTACGCACACGACCAGGATGATTTCGGTACCGTTGATGCGGTAGACGATACGTACATCGCCTGTACAAATCCGGCGGTAACCGGCCAGCGGTCCGCGCAAGGCCTTGCTGATCTTGTCGGGCTCACCCTCGGCAATACGCTCGCGTATGACCTTCAGGACTCTTTAGGCTTCAGCACTGCCCAGCATTTTGAGGTCTGTCTCTACCAGTGAATGAAACCGAACAGTCCAGTTCTTCATCGTCATTGCCTATTTGAACCGGGCCTCCATGTCTTCGAGGCTCACGGTAACGTTGTTGTCGAGGCTGGGCGGGCGCTCGATGGCAAGCAGTTCAGAACGCAGATCTTCGAGCTCGTCCTGCAGGGCTTGGTAGGTCTCGATGCCCACCAGCACGGCGGCCGGCTCGTTGTCTTTGAAGATCACCAGGTGCGAGATGTCGCCGCTAGAGCCTGGGTATTGGTGTCGGTATCACTCAGTCTGCCGAAATGCGAATGGCTGATCGCAGTCAGCGTGCCCCGCTTGGTCTTGCCCAGATGCCGGGCCTTTTCGACTTCGATCAGGTAGCGATCGATCATGTCTTTGACGCGGACACCTGTGCGGCAGAGACGCTCGATGGCGCCAGGTTGATCCAGCGTTGATTCACGCTTCCGAATCCAAGCCCGCGCAGCCTGTTTTCGCACGAACGACTGGGTCTCTTGATAGACTTGCACCCCGTCACGTTTTATACGGATCTGAGCGGTGTAGCGAACGCTTCCGTCCGCCCGTTTTCGCACTCGAATAGTGGCCATGGCTAAAGTGGTAAAAGTCATTGATGAGGTGGTAAAACTTACCACTCACCTTGCGAAAACGGCTGAAAACGCCCATAAATGGTAAGAAATACGTAAGCCAAAATGTTACCGAAATCAGCCTCAAACCCGCGCAGCACAAGCCCTGAGCCCTCTCGCCGCTTCAGCGTCGCCCCCATGATGGATTGGACCGACCGCCACTGTCGCTACTTCCTGCGTCTGCTCTCGCGCCACACCCTGCTCTATACCGAAATGGTCACCACCGGCGCCCTGCTCAACGGCGATCAAGAGCGCTTCCTACGCTACGACGACGCCGAGCACCCGATCGCGCTGCAGCTGGGCGGCAGCACGCCGGCGGATCTGGCGGCGTGCGCGCGTATGGCGCAGACGCACGGTTACGACGAGGTCAACCTGAACGTGGGCTGCCCCAGCGACCGCGTGCAGAACAACATGATCGGTGCCTGCCTGATGGCGCACCCGGCGCTGGTGGCTGATTGCGTCAAGGCAATGCGCGATGCGGTGTCCATTCCGGTCACGGTCAAGCACCGCATCGGTATCAATGGCCGCGACAGCTATGACGAGTTATGCGATTTCGTTGGGCAGGTGCGGGAGGCTGGCTGCCGCAGTTTCACCGTGCACGCGCGGATCGCCATCCTCGAAGGCCTGTCGCCCAAGGAAAACCGTGACATTCCGCCGTTGCGCTATGACATAGCCGAGCGCCTGAAGGCGGATTTTCCCGACCTGGAAGTCATACTCAATGGCGGCATCAAGACCTTGGACGCCTGCGCCGAGCATTTGCAGACCTTCGACGGTGTAATGCTGGGCCGCGAGGCCTATCACAACCCCTACCTTTTAGCGCAGGTGGACCAGCAGTTGTTCGGCAGCGACGCGCCAGTGATCAGTCGCTTCGATGCCTTGCGCCAGATGCGTCCGTACATTGCTGCGCATATTGCTTCTGGGGGTGCCATGCACCATGTCACGCGGCACGTGCTCGGGTTGGGTACGGGCTTTCCCGGTGCGCGCAAGTTTCGTCAGCTGCTGTCGGTGGACATACACAAGACCGATGATCCGCTGGCCTTGCTCGACCAGGCCGGTGCATTGCTCGAAGGGCGCTGATCGCCCAACGGTGCGCCCATGCCTCGCAAGAGGCGCATACTGACTCCATTGAACCGTCGTGCGGCGCGGCACTCGAACGTAGGTCTCCCCCGCCGCCCCCTGCTGCATCCCTTGGCCCTTGAGCCAGACGCAGCGCTCGGGTAACGTCATCCATTCGCACAGGACAGAGCACGCACATGACTTCCAAGCTGGAACAACTCAAGCAAATGACCACAGTCGTCGCCGACACCGGCGACTTCGACGCAATCTCCAAGCTCAAGCCAGTCGATGCCACCACCAACCCGTCGCTGCTACTCAAGGCGGCGTCGCTGGAAGGCTACAAGGACATGCTGCGCAAGACCATCAGCGACAGCAAAGGCGATGTCGGCCTGGCATCGGACACGTTCTCGGTCGCCGTGGGCACCGGCATCCTCAAGGCCATCCCAGGCCGCATCTCCACCGAAGTGGACGCGCGTTTGTCTTTCGATGAGCAGGCGTTGCTAGCCAAAGCCAGCCAGATCATCGATCTGTACGAAAAAGCCGGCGTAGGCCGCGACCGCGTATTGATCAAGCTGGCATCCACCTGGGAAGGCATCCGTGCCGCCGAGAAACTGGAAAAGGCTGGCATCCAGTGCAACCTGACGCTGCTGTTTTCTTTCGCCCAAGCTCAGGCATGCGCCGATGCCGGCGTGTTCCTGATCTCGCCGTTCGTAGGCCGCATCTACGACTGGTACAAGAAGTCCACCGGCGAGGAATACACCGGTTCCGATGATCCGGGCGTGCAGTCGGTGACGCGCATCTACAACTACTACAAGGCCAACGGCTACGACACCGTGGTCATGGGTGCCAGCTTCCGCAACATCAATCAGATCGAACAACTAGCCGGCTGCGATCGCCTGACCATCAGCCCAGAGTTGCTGCACAAGCTGGCGGAAGACCAAGGCACCCTGGAGCGCAAGCTCCGGCCAGGCAACGCTGGAGAGCCCAAGCAAATCTTGACCGAAGCTCAGTTCCGCTGGGCCTCCAACGAAGACGCAATGGCCACCGAGAAGCTGGCCGAAGGTATTCGTCAGTTCGCTCGCGATCAGGAAAAGCTCGAGATCCTGCTCACCGACAAAGTGTCCTGATTCAAAATCGGCTGTAAACGAAAAAGGCGACCAATAGGTCGCCTTTTTTGCTGCCGCAGCAATCGTTCGGAACGTCAGCTGCGCTCGAGTGCGTTGACCAGATCGTGGAAAGCTTCGCGGTTGGACTCGTTCAAGCCCATGAGAATCTTGTGCGCTTCCAGCACTTTGGACCTGACCACGTCTTCGGAAAGATCCTGCGATGGCAGATCGGTCAGGCAGTCAGGACACGGGATCGGACGACCGACGATATTGAACACCTGGTCGAAACCCATGGACTGCAGCAGGCGCGTGATGTCTTCGTGGGTCGTGACCACGGTGGGCAGCAAACCGACTTTTTGACGGGACATGATCGACAGTTTGGCCAGCAGGCCGAGGGTGGTGCTGTCGATGCTGCGGGTCTCGGTCAGGTCGATGACGATGGCCGAAAAATCCAGGGCAGTGAAGATCCGCTCGATAGTCGCATCCAACGCCGAGCAGAGCGTCAGGCGCACCTCGCCCACGAATTTCAACACGAACGTGCCGCTTTGTTCAGCAAACTGGATTCTACCAGTACTCATGCAAGGTTCCTGCTCAGCACCATCAGGGCGATATCATCCGGCATCTCCCCGAGTGTGGCCAGTCCAAACTTTTGCTGCAAGCCTTCCAGGCTGCCGCCCGCTGCACTGACGATTTCAGGCAATGCAGCTTCTTTTTCCTTCAACGTCTCACCGGGCAGCAGGTCCAGTATCCCGTCTGAAAACAGGGTAAGGCTGAATCGCTCCGGTAACGCCATGACATGATCGGTGTAGGTGGCTTCGTTGAACAGGCCCACCGGCAGCCCACGCCCTTGCAGGTAGTGCGTCTGCTCGGGGGTGTACAACACGGGGAGCGGCAAATGCCCGCCGATGCTGTAGGTCAGCAGCCCTGTGTGCTCATCGATCACGCCGCCAACCATGGTGACATGCTTGCCCAGACGGGTGTTGATCAAACCACGATTGATATGGCCCAACACGTCCGATGGCTTGAACTCAGGCATCGAACCACCCCGTCTTGATTCGAACATGAGGCGGGTGGTCATGAATTTCAACAGCACGGTCACGAATGCCGATGAAGCACCGTGACCGGATACGTCGGCCAGGTAAAACGCCACACGGTGCTCATCGACCCTGAAGTAGTCGACGAAATCGCCCGACAGGTACAGCGACGGAATGATCTGGTGTTCGAAACTGAAACCGTCGGTGCTCCATGGGCTCTGCGGCAGCATGTTCATCTGCACCTGCCGACCGGCAGTCTGGTCTTCCTGCAGCAAGTGCAGGCTGGCTTCGAGCTCACGGTTCGCCGTTTCCAGCTTCTCGCGGTAGCGACGGTTCTCCAACAGCAGCCGCGAGCGATCCAGGGCACGGCGCACCGAGTGCTCCAGAACGGCCAAGTCTTCGAGGGGCTTTATCAGGTAGTCGGCGGCGCCCAGGCGCAGCGCCTCGACGGCATCGTTCATCACCCCGGCACCCGACAGCACGATGACCGGAATATCGGGGGACAACTCGGTCACCTGGCGAATCAACTCGAGCCCGCCCACTTGCGGCATGCGCAGGTCGCAGATGACCAGATCGGGCTGTTGTTGCTCGAATACCTGGAGACCCTGCAGACCATTGTTGGCCTGCAGCACGCTGAAGCTGCTGTCTTCGAGGTAGGCCGCAAGGCTTGCGCGTACCACATCGTCGTCATCGATGATCAGCAGCGTTGCACTGGTTTTCTGCATGTGGGCAAACGGCGCCAGAAATTGGTTGTCGTAAGTAGGTCAGCAAAGTAAACCTGGCGAAGACAGCAATGGATCGCCTACCTTTACTTCTAGCCTCTCGCAGAGGCGAATACAAGCGCTGGGTGCCCTGTGCATGCGGATGCAGAGGTGCCTTGTAAGGCGCAGACGGTACTCCCATCCGGCAAGCGTTTCAAGGGTGTTGCGACACGGGCCAGCATGGGCCGTCCAGCAAATTACCCCAGGTTATAAGAACGTCAACCATAGCAACCAGATCGAAGGACTAACCATGAGCCACAGTGATCGTGACTACAGTGAGAAACGTGATTTCATTCGCATGACCGTGGATGCGAAAGTCGACCTGCGGGTTGGCGACGTTGTTGTTCCCGCCGTATGCAAGGATCTTTCGAGCACCGGTATGCAGTTGGAAGCCCGAACCCAGTTGCAGGTTGGGGACCAGGTCGGCGTCCATTTGCCTTCGAACCACCCTACGCTCAGCGACCTGAACGTTCAGGCCGAGGTGATACGGGTGGAGCATTCGGAGCAGGACGGCATGCAGATAGTAGGGCTTCATACGCTCAGCATGGATTGAACGCAGAGCATGAAAAAGGGCGACCCTCGGG
>Ga0308158_10002168_pt1 | contig 19009 bp, 20 predicted proteins | sample PhyBR2_FD_201038 | JGI IMG/M metagenome (GOLD analysis project Ga0308158, IMG submission 201038) | Phyllosphere microbial communities from UC Gill Tract Community Farm, Albany, California, United States - DLSLB.R2 | ecosystem: Host-associated > Plants > Phyllosphere > Unclassified | place: USA...
GAGCCGTTTAAATGGGCTGAACAAGGCTTTACATGGTCAGGTACCCTGCCATTGTCTCGCTTTGTTCGTATTTCCCGTGAAGCTGTTGGATCAATTGATCATCAATTGATTAACATAGACTGTAAGCTATCAATGGATGCGTATCATCGTATCGTATGGTTAGATGGTCATGTTGAAACGAAAGTTCCAATGGAATGTCAGCGTTGTCTGAATACCGTTGAAATTCCTCTCGTTTCAGACTTTCATTTAGCGCTTGTGGATGATGAATCACTGATAGAGCGCTTGGATGAGGATGCTGATTTCATCGTCCTAGGTGAGAGTGAAGCAACGACCAAAGGTAGCTTTGATGCACCTGCGACTGCTGATTTACTCGCACTGATAGAAGATGAATTGTTATTGTTGATGCCTTTGTCTCCTAGACATGACGTTTGTGAGCATAAGCATCAACCTGCTGCTGATGACATTGCCGAAGAAAAACGGGATAATCCGTTTGGTGTTTTGGCAGGTTTGAAGGGCAAACTTAACTAATTTTTGTGTTATACTGTAAAGTATAAGACAACTGAATTTGTTCTGATCCATTTTTCGATCTTTGTAAGGAGCCATCATGGCCGTTCAGCAAAACCGTAAAAGTCGCTCTCGCCGTGACATGCGCCGTTCACATGACGCTTTAACCGAGAATGCATTAACTGTAGACCAAACATCTGGTGAAATTCACCGTCGTCACCACGTGACTAAAGATGGCATCTACCGTGGTCGTCAATTATTCGCTAAAGCAGCTGCTGCTGAATAATTGGTGATATTAAGCGTCAAGCTTAGTAGAAAAAATGGGAGCGAAAGCTCCCTTTTTTTGTTGCCGTTTTTTGTTGTATTTGGCAATTACCAAAACAAAAATTAAGTGTTAAATTTCGCTTCGTAAAAGAGCTTAGACTCATGAAAGGATTTTGATATGTCTGCTAAACGACTCGAGCAAGCAGCTCAAGCGATAAAAACTGCATTTGTTTTTCCTGGTCAAGGTTCACAGAAAGTTGGCATGTTAGCTGAACTTGCAGAACAGTTTAGTGGTGTGACCGACACTTTTGCCGAAGCTTCAGAAGCGATTGGTTTTGATTTATGGCACATTGCCCAAAGTGGTGAAGGGTTAAACCAAACAGAATTTACACAGCCTGTATTGCTGACTGCAAGTATTGCCTTGTGGCGTGTGTGGTTGGAATTGGGTGGTGTTGCACCAAAATATCTTGCAGGTCACTCATTGGGTGAATATAGCGCATTGGTTGCAGCTGGAGCGATGAGTTTAGGCGATGCCGTTAAACTGGTACATTTACGCGGTAAACTTATGCAAGAAGCTGTTCCACAAGGACAGGGTGCGATGGCCGCTATTTTGGGCCTCGAAGATGCCAAGGTGATTGAGCTTTGTGAGCAAGTCAATGCACAGGCGAACGGTTCAGTAGAAGCCGCAAATTACAATGCACAAGGTCAAGTGGTCATTGCTGGTGATAAAGCAGCAGTAGAAGCGGTAATGGCTGCGGCAAAAGAACAGTCAGGTAAGGCGATTGCATTACCGGTCTCTGTTCCATCACATTGTTCACTGATGAAACCTGCTGCGGAAAAGTTTGCGGCAGCTTTGGAACAAACTGCCATTGAGCTACCTGGCCTTCCTGTAATACAAAATGTGAACGCAGAAATCGCAACTGATGTGGCAGGCTTGCGTCAGGCATTGACTGCACAATTGTATCAATCAGTGCAATGGACCAAGACCATGCAGTACCTGCAAGATCAAGGTGTAGAGTATGTGGTTGAATGTGGTCCGGGTAATGTCCTTGCCAATCTTGCAAAGCGTTTGCCAAATATTAAAAAAGCATTTCCACTGGACAGTAATAGCCGTCTAGAAGATGCATTAAATGCCATTTTAGTGGCTGAAGGGAAAATTGCATGACACAAGAACGTAAAGTCGCCTTGGTAACAGGTGCGAGCAGAGGGATTGGAGCAGCCATCGCTCAGCAATTAATTCAAGACGGTTATTTTGTCGTTGGTACGGCAACTTCCGAAGCAGGCGCAGAAAAATTATCTGCAAGTTTTGCTGAAAATGGGGCCGGTGCAATGCTTGATGTACGAGATGCTGCTGCCATTGATGACTTAGTTACAGATATTGAACAAAAATATGGTCCTGTTTTGGCACTCGTCAATAATGCCGGAATTACCAAAGATAATTTGTTACTACGTATGTCTGAAGATGACTGGGATGACATTCTCAATATTCATCTGAAAGCCGTATATCGTCTATCTAAGCGTGTTTTAAAAGGCATGACCAAAGCACGTTTTGGACGCATTATTAATATCAGTTCTGTCGTTGCCCACTTTGCAAATCCGGGACAAGCCAACTATTCTGCTGCAAAAGCAGGTATAGAAGCGTTTGGCCGTAGCCTTGCAAAAGAAATGGGTAGTCGCCAAATTACTGTGAACGCTGTTGCACCAGGTTTTATTGCAACAGAAATGACAGAACAGTTAAGTGAAGAAATTCGTAAGAAAATGAGTGAACAAGTGGCATTGAACCGTTTAGGGGATCCACAAGATATCGCAAATGCAGTGAGCTTTCTGGCTAGCGAGAAAGCGAATTACATTACTGGTACTGTTTTACATGTGAATGGCGGTCTATACATGAGCTAATTAGCTGATGTATAAACTTTCAAAAAATTAGATATTCAATTAAACTAACGGCATTAAAAACGCCACAAGCAATGAGGAGAATTCCTGTGAGCGATATCGAACTACGTATCAAACAAGCGGTTGCAGAACAACTTGGTCTTAAAGCTGAAGAGATTAAAAACGAAGCATCTTTTATGGATGACTTAGGTGCTGACTCTTTGGACTTAGTTGAGCTTGTTATGTCTTTCGAAAATGATTTTGACATCACTATCCCTGATGAAGATTCTAACGAAATCACAACTGTTCAATCAGCTATTGACTATGTTTCTAAGAAACTAGGTTAATTGTTGTTTCAGCTTTGCTGAAAATGAAAGCCACCTTTTAGGTGGCTTTTTTAATGAAAAATAAAAATGCTTGTTGGGTCTTTTATTACATACCGTTACCTTTACATGACCAAAGAGCATCTTTTTAAAGCAGAATTTTAGGTATAAAAATAGAACACTATTTTTAATAGCATAAATAACAAGATGGAGAACTAAAATGGGTCTTTTTGATTTTGTAAAAGGTATTGGTAAAAAAAATACTGCACCAGCAGAACCACAGGCAACTCCAGCAGCTTCAACTACTCCAGCAGAGCCATCTGCGCAAGAAATTGCAAATAAATTGCTTGGCCATATTAAAGCGTTGGGCTTACCTGTAACCGGTTTATCTGTGAGTTATAACAGCACTTCGGATCTGGCGACCCTTAAAGGGCAAGTGCAAAGCCAGGCAGACCGCGAAAAAATTGTATTGGCGGTAGGGAATGTGGATCATGTTGCAAAAGTTGATGATCAGATGACTGTTGCGACGCCTGAACCTGCAAGTAAGTTTTATACAGTTAAATCGGGTGATACCCTGTCTAAAATTTCAAAGGCATATTATGGTGATACCAATCAATATAACAAAATTTTTGAAGCTAACCGTCCATTGTTAAAAGACGCTGATGATATTTATCCAGGACAAGTACTGCGTATTCCTGCTTAAGTAAAGAATAATAAAAAAGGCGCTATAAGCGCCTTTTTTATTAAAATTTATGCTGTAGTTTTCTTCTGGTAAGCTGTTTTCTATCTAAAATTTTTTTAGGGTCTAAATAATAGTGTTGCACCAGAGTCTTAACCAGTGTTCTGCGGTTATCTTCATTCAACATATTCAGATCAAGATGTGCCATTTTAAATTGTTTGCGAAACTCCGGTTTTAAAATAAAGCCGACACTACTCGTTTTCAATTTTTCTTGATCTAATGCCTTGGTTTTAAGTGGCTTAAGCACACGATACTTTGAAGCATGTGAGGAATAAAGCTGAGCTTTAAACAAGGTGCAATGCTGCACCATGATGTTAAGTTTTATTCCCATATTTTGTATGGATATAGTTTGGCGGGTAACTACAAGTTTTATGTTCATGGCAATACAGGCCAGCAGAATGATCAGCGTCACTAATAACCAACCTGACGGGGATTGATGTAATAAATACTGAATCAGACTACTAACATCTTGAACCATATTGAAGCTATTAAGAGAGTGCTGCGCTAAAACAATAAATAGCGCAGGGATGAAGATCAGCCCAATAAAATAACGCGGCAGATAGTGACATTGAAATAGTGGATCTTCAGTTGATATGTCCATGAACCATCACCTTTCAAGAAAAGTATAGGTAGGAAGTGATTGCCATTTCTAGCGCACGGACTGTTCCATTACGAGACAGTGAGTGTTTGGGATTGTTATAAACTTGACTCCCATTAAGTTGCATATTGATTTTTTGACGCTTGTTTTAGCACCTTATTTTCTTACATTTTTTTCTTTTATTCGTCTTTGTTGTATTCATCTATTTTAAGTTTTTGGTTTGACTTGGGTTTAGCTGTTTTTGTTGTAGATTTGAGTATGAAAGTAAATCTTGTTAGGCGATTTTTTAGATTCAAATTTTTACTTTTTCTTATTTTTATAAAATTTTGTTCTCTATATTTCACTGCAATGGGGATTTGATATTGATGAGATAGACTCAGTTTATTTGATTATTTAGGCACAATTCTTGCTATTTCTTATTAAATTTATTTTAATGAATGGTAAAAATGAGCTATCAAATTCATCGATGTACAGGAAATTCAGCAGCTGAGTATTTAATTTTATCTTCAGGTTTGGGGGGGCATGCCAGTTTCTGGAAACCTCAAATTGCAGCTTTAACAGAACATTTTCACGTTCTAACTTATGACCAGGAGGGTTGTCATGCCGATTCAGCTCTTCTGCCAGATAAGTATTCAATTACTAGCCTGGCATTGCAGTTACTGAAAATTATAAAATTAGAAAAAATTCAGCAGTTTCATTTTATTGGACATGCCATTGGTGGCTTTATCGGAGCAGAACTGGCGGTAGTAATGACGTCATCTGAAACGAAATTATTAAGTTTGACTTGCATTAACTCATGGGATGAACTCGATCCCCATACCCAAAAATGCTTCGAAGCACGGGTTCATTTATTAAAATCCGCAGGTGCTGAAGCCTATGTGCGAGCACAGGGGTTATTTTTGTACCCACCAGTATGGATTTCAAAAAATCATCAGCATTTAAATACGCTAGAAAATATTCAGCTTGAAGATTTTCCACCGGCTCCAAATGTATTAAAGCGTATTGAGGCTGCACATAAATTTAGGATCAGTGAACAGCATATACAAGCATTGCAATATAGCCAATTACATTTCATAGCCAATCAGGATGACTTTTTAGTTCCTGTACACAAATCGAGTGATCTACAACAGCGACTCGGTCATGGGCAACTCAGTGTGCTTGTTACAGGGGCACATGCATCTACAGTTACACAGCCAGAGTTATTAAACAAAACCATGCTGCAATTTTTTCACCATCATTTTTTAAAAGTAGTTTTATTCTCGAATTAAGCAGGCTTATTTATAGCAATAACCGGTAAATTTTTTATCAAACCGCGATTTTTAAGATCGCGGTTTTTTTAAATTTACTGTTTCATAAAAATTCGGGATTAATCGGCGCAGAATTTCTGATTTTTAAGAATTGTGCATTTTTTTAGAGCCATTATTACTATAACAGTGCATCTGGTTTATTGCTTATTTTACTATTTGTTAAAATAATATTTTTATAAATTATTGAAAAACATATATTAAATATAGTTGGCACAGCATTTGCTAAATATTAACTATAAAAGTTCAAGTGGCTTGCTTGAAGCATATTTATAACCAAATGGTAAAAATGAGGTGTTAATAATGAAAATAGGCGTCTTTTGTCCAATCGGAAATAATGGCTGGTTGCTGTCTGAAAATGCACCGCAATATAAACCTAGTTTTGAAATGAACAAGCAAATTGTGCAACGTGCAGAACATTATGGTTTTGACTTTGCACTTTCGATGATCAAGCTACGTGGCTTTGGCGGGAAAACCGAATTTTGGGATCATAACCTCGAAACATTTACCTTAATGGCGGGTCTTGCTGCGGTGACCAGCAAAATTAAAATTTATGCCACAGCGGCAACTTTGGTGATGCCGCCTGCAATTGTGGCACGTATGGCATCGACTATTGATTCTATTTCCAATGGGCGTTTTGGTTTAAATGTGGTGACTGGCTGGCAAGCGCCTGAATATAAACAAATGGGCATGTGGCCGGGTGATGAATACTTTGCCAAACGTTATGACTATTTATCTGAATATGTGGAAATTTTACGTGAGCTTTGGGCGACAGGACAATCGGACTTTAAAGGCGAGCATTTTCAAATGGATGATTGCCGCGTAAGTCCAGTTCCGCAAGCAGATATGAAAATCATCTGTGCAGGTCAGTCCGATACGGGACTGGAGTTCTCCGCTAAATATGCAGACTACAACTTTGTCTTTGGTAAAGGTCTAAATACACCCAAGGCTTATGCAGATATCAATGATCGCTTAAAGGTACATACTGATAAAACCGGCCGTGATGTGCAAACTTATGTGTTGTTTATGGTGATTGCGGCAGAGACCGATGAAGAAGCTTTTGCAAAATGGCAAAGCTATAACGATGGGGCAGATGTCGAGGCGATTAACTGGCTGATGAACCAAGGCGGTAAAGATACCAAATCCGGTGCAGATACCAATATTCGTCAAATGGCATCCAGTGTTTCACCCGTCAATATCAACATGGGCACCATTGTCGGTTCTTTTGAAAATGTCGCAAAAATGCTGGATGAAATTGCTGAAATCGAAGGAACGGAAGGCATTCTTTTAACCTTTGATGATTTTATTCAAGGCGTAGAAAATTTTGGCCAAAAAATTCAGCCTTTGATGAAATGCCGTGAGCATATTGTGGTTGAAGGTGAAGCAACTCAAGTTTCAGTCTTGGAGAAGTCAGCATGAATACGAATAAATCTGTAGAAAATGTGGTCTGTGCAGGCTTTACCCAAGCCACAGCTACTGGAAAAGTGTTAAAGGCAGAACCGGAAGCCATTCAACTTGCACCCGAGCACACCGCATTAATCGTAATTGATATGCAAAATGCCTATACCTCAAAAGGCGGCTATTTAGATTTGGCAGGTTTTGATGTTTCAAAAACCAAACCTGTAGTGGAGAACATCAAAAAAGCAGTCGATGCCGCGCATGCGTCAAACATTCAGGTGATTTATTTCAAAAATGGCTGGGATGATCAGTATGTGGAAGCGGGTGGTATCAATTCCCCGAATTTTCATAAATCCAACGCCTTAAAAACTATGCGTAAGTATCCTGAATTACAAGGGAAATTACTCGCAAAAGGCGGCTGGGATTTTGAGCTGATTGATGAACTTAAACCTTTGGCCCAAGACATCGTGATTGAAAAATCCCGTTATAGCGGTTTCTTTAATACCGCTTTGGACAGCATGCTCCGCAGCAAAGGCATTCGGAATCTGGTTTTTGTCGGGATTGCCACCAATGTTTGTGTCGAGTCGACTTTAAGAGACGGCTTTTTCCTTGAGTATTTTGGTATTGCACTAGACGATGCCTGTTATCAGGCAGGACCGATTGAAGCGCATGCAGCCAGTTTATATAACATTAAAACTTTCTTTGGTTGGGTGTCGGACACAGCAAATTTTGTCGAAACCTTTCAATCTAAATCGCATATCTTAGAAAAATCAGCCTGAAACTTTATAAGGGAAATATCATGCCAAAAGAAATTATTTTACCCGCAGGAACAGGAAAACCATTGGCGCCGTATGTTCCTGCCACCAAAGCGGACAATATAGTTTATGTTTCGGGTACTTTGGCCTTTGATGAAAATAACAATGTCGTACATATCGGCGATGCCGCAGCACAAACCCGTCATATTTTGGAAAACATCAAAAAAGTCATTGAAACTGCGGGTGGGACAATGGAGGACGTGACCTTTAATCATGTCTTTGTCAAAGACTGGGCCGATTATGCTGCGATCAATACTGTATATGCGGAGTATTTTCCAGGGGATAAACCGGCACGCTACTGCGTACAAACAGGTCTGGTAAAACCCGATGCTTTAGTTGAAATTGCATCTATCGCGCATGTTTAAATGAAGGAACTTCACAAAAAAGATGTAATTTTGATATCAATGAAGGACAAAACTGAAATTCAAATTGAATAATGAACAGTTGAATTCCAGTAATGGAGATGATGATGAACAGCAAAATCATGTCGGTTCAATCGACAAAAGATTTAGTACAACATGCGCAAAATTTTCAGATAACGACTCATGAAACGCATCAAGAAATTGATCAGGCGACTTTTAGACAGGGCATGTCCAATTTAGGCGCCGCCGTCAATGTGATTACCACAGATGGTGCAGCGGGTCAGGCCGGTTTTACCGCTTCCGCGGTATGTAGCGTCACTGACTCACCGCCGACTTTACTGGTGTGCTTAAACCGCTCGGCATCGGTATTTGAAACCTTTAAATGTAATCAGGTGCTTTGCGTAAATACTCTCGCTGCACATCATGCTGAATTATCAAATATCTTTGGTGGAAAAACACCCATGTCGGAACGATTCTTGCGTGGAAAATGGTCGACATTGCTCACACAGGCACCCGTTTTAGAGGATGCACTGATCTCGTTTGACTGTGAAGTAGTGCAAAGCATGTCGGTTGGTAGCCATGATGTACTGATTTGTCAGGTCAAAGCCATGAAACAAAATCAAGGTATGAATGCATTGATGTATTTCAATCGTGCGTATTGCGAGCCACAACCCATGAACTAATCCAATATTCCTAATTTAGGGGAGGGGAAACCCATGCAAAAAAAAGAATCGTGGTTTCCGGAATTTAAGCCTTACCAAGGCAATTTAGATACAACACCCGTGCAAATAGATGAATATTTACCTGCGGGGAAAAGTATTGTTTTAGGACTGCAACATGCTTTTGCCATGTTTGGCGCAACGGTGCTTGCACCTTTGTTGATGGGTTTCGATCCGAACTTGACCATTTTAATTACCGGTATCGGGACCATTTTATTTTTCCTGATTACCGGCGGGCGTATGCCAAGTTATCTGGGGTCGAGCTTTGCTTTTATTGGTGCAGTTGCTGCAGCAACTGGTTATGCCGGTGCAGGATCTAATCCTAATCTTGCCTTGGCACTTGGCGGAACTATGGTCTGTGGCTTGATTTATGCCGGTATTGGTTTAATTGTCATGAAAACCGGGACCCGCTGGATTGAAAAATTGATGCCACCGATTGTGACGGGCGCAATTGTCATGATCATTGGTTTGAATCTCGCGCCAGTGACCATTAAAAGTGTATCTGCTAGTTCATTCGATACCTGGATGGCAGTAGTCACCATTATCTGTATCAGCGTAGTGGCGGTGTTTACTCGAGGAATGGTGCGACGTTTATTGCTTCTACTCGGTCTTGTAGCTGCCTATTTTATTTATTTCCTGATGACCAATGTCATGGGGTTCGGTACACCGATTAATTTCAGCATTATTTCAGACGCAGCTTGGATTGGTTTGCCGACTTTGCATAATCCTGTTTTTAACGCCAATGCCATTTTATTGATTGCACCTGTGGCACTAATTTTAGTGGCTGAAAACCTGGGTCACTTTAAAGCAGTTTCGGGCATGACCGGCAAAAATCTTGATCCATACATGGGACGTGCATTCTTTGCAGATGGTATATGTACTTCAATGTCTGCATCGGTCGGCGGTACAGGTATGACCACGTATGCTGAAAATATTGGCGTAATGGCCGTCACTAAAGTTTATTCAACGACGATCTTTGTTGTGGCAGGTCTGTTTGCGATTTTACTCGGCTTGTCCCCTAAATTTGGTGCCGTGATTAGTACCATTCCTGTGGCATTGTTGGGTGGTGCATCCATTATGGTATTTGGCTTGATTACTGTGGCCGGCGCAAAAATCTGGATTGATAACAAAATCGATTTCAGCAAAAACAGCACTTTAATTATTGCTGCGGTGAGCCTGATTATGGGAGCGGGTAACTTTAGCTTGAAAATTGGCATCTTCGATTTAGGCGGGATTGGAACTGCAACTTTAGCGGCGATTGTACTGAATCTATTTTTGAATCGTGGTGAAGATGCAACCAGTCCAGTTCCAGCCAGGGTAGATACCGAATCAGTCACACATCCATAGGAGTTCATTTTGAATCAGACAATTGCATTTATTGGACTCGGGGCAATGGGATGGCATATGGCTTCCCATCTTCCTAAACTTGGACATGAAGTCTGGGTCTGGAACAGAACCCAGTCCAAGGCGGATCATCATTCAATCAGCTTTCAAACCCAATCTATGGATATAGAAAAGGCGGTGCAAGCTGATTTTATTTTCTCTTGCCTACCGACCAGTGCGGATGTAGAGCAATTGATTGCTGAGCATCCACCCAAGTCAGGCAGTATCTGGATTGATTGCACCAGTGGTGTTCCAAAATCTGCACAACAGTTAAATCAAGCCTTAAAAAAAATAGGGGTGGAATATCTGGATGCACCGGTTTCAGGTCAAACCATCGGCGCTGAAAAAGGCACTTTAACCGTGATGATTGGTGGTGATGTAGCTGCTTTTGACAAAGCTAAACCGATCATTGCTGCTTTTGCGGGGTTAATTGAATATGTGGGGGAAAGCGGTTCTGGTTTTGCGGTGAAAGCAATTAACAATACTTTGATGGCTACCCACTTATGGGCGTTGGCAGAAGGTCTCACTGTATTGAAATCTAAGGGAGTTGATTTATCGGCAGCTTTGAACTGTATTAATCATTCCAGTGGTAAAAGCAGTATGTCTGAAAATATTATGGCGCAGCGGGTACTCAGTCGAAGTTTTGATAAAACCTTTGCGCTGGATTTGTTGCAAAAAGATATTGGCATTGCAGTCGATTTGATTCAGCAAGAGTCATTGCAGCTTCCAAGTATACACTTGATTCAGCAGCAATTTACTTTAATTGAGAAAGAATCCGCGAGTCAGTTAGATTTCTCTGCTGCTGTACAAGGTTTGGAAAAGATCAATCAAATCGAGTTGCGATAAATCTATCACTCGTCAGTTTAAATCATTCATTAAAAACTCGGATTAAAAAGTCCGGGTTTTTTATTTGAAGTGCTTTTGGCATGAAGTTATTAAACTGCTCTATTTTATAAAGTGACAGAACAAAAATTATATGTACTGACAGTGGGATATTCTCCGAATAAGCTCTCTATCGATACCTGTTTTAAATTCGAACAATTAAACCTATAATTTAAAAAGATAATATAAAAAAACTAAGGGTGTATATGAAAGGGCAGATATTGGATTTTTCCATTCAGAGCAATTCGGGAGTGATCAGTGGTGATGACCAAAACCGCTATCAGTTTTCTGGGGCGCAGTGGCGTGGGCAAATTCCACCTGCCCGAGGTCAAAAAGTTGATTTTAGCGTGGATGGAACCGGTCAGGCCAATGATATTTATATCCTTAGTTCACCGTCAGTATTTCCTACGCAAGTGGGCGATAAAAACAGGATTATTGCAGCAATCTTGGCTTTTTTCCTCGGCGGCTTTGGTATTCATAAATTTTATTTGGGGCAAATTGGCTGGGGAATTGTTTATCTGATTTTTTGCTGGACCTTTATTCCGGCAATCGTGGCTTTCATCGAGTTCATTATTTACTTGTGTACCTCAGATGAAGACTTTGCCCGCAAATACGGCTAAATTTTGATTGAGTAAAAGGGCGTTATCGCCCTTTTTTTATCTGCTTTATTTAGCAGGTTGTCCCCATTGGTTGTTTTCCCTTTTTGTATCTGATGCCCACCAGATAATCAGTGGAATAATTCCAATAACAGTTAGGATCAGAAGTTGCCACCAACCTGATCGATTTGTGTCATGTAAACGACGAGCACCTACAGCCAAGCTAGGCAGGAGTAAGGCCAGATTTAATAAACCATTTAGAGTTTGGTGTGTACCTAATATCGCATCAAGCACTTGTACAATAATGCCTAAAATGAAACAAACGAGCATAAAGAACCAAAATTCCTTACGTCGTGCACGCCCATCAAAGGTGACGTAATTTTTTAAACATTTGACAAACCAGTCAATCATGTTGAATTGTTCTTCAGCTTTATTCTGATCGGAAAGTTTGTCTAACTGATTGGAAATATTTTGTACCGGATTGCTATGACCCAATGCTGTAAAAATTTGAGTTGCATTCCCTGTTGTACTATCGATATCAAAATCCACACGATCGCCACGAGTAGGTGGACGTTGTCCTCGCCATTCTGCACCGGTAAAATTGTAACGGTTTTGGTCATCACCACTAATAATGCCTGAATTGGTTTGGATTGAATAATCTAGAATCTGTCCTTTCATTTTTGCCTCTATTTTTATGGGTATACGTTATAAATTTAGTGTTGTTATTGCATATCATCATAGCAGAAATGTTTAAAATTTCATCTTTTAATGGTTTTAAGTTTATGTATTCATGGGTTTTTTATTTTTAATAAAAAATCCCGCTATATAAGCGGGATTTTTTAACGTCATGCGACACATTGTTTGTCATTTCTAGATTATTAACTTCAATAACTTAGAAAGCATTGCGACACATAATGACAAATGTTAGCGACGCAACCTCTGTCATTTTTTTGATAAAACGACACAACTGATGTCATTTTATTAAAATTGAGAAATTTCAGAGGCATATTTTAATTGGTGGTGTGCTTGGATAATTTTGAACGTTAGAGTGTTCAACTTTGTTAAACCACTACATACAGTGCTCATCTAATGATAATCAAATCTATTTAGGAGATGAGTTGTGAGTCATACTAAATTTTGTTCTATACCTAAAATGTTTTTATTTACATTATCTTCTAAAATATAAAATAGTCGATCTTGAGCCTCATCCGTTGCCCATGCGATATGTGCCGTAATCATGACATTTGGATGATTTGTTTTAAGTAATAAATGGTCTTTAGTTGGCGGTTCTTGATCTAGAACATCTGCACCAAATCCAGCGATTTGATTATTTTCTAAAGCATTAACAACATCTTGATTATTGATTAAACCACCACGACCTACATTGACCAAAATACTGTCTTTTTTCATTTTATTTAGGACATTTTGATCAATCATTTCACGTGTTTCATCATTCAAGGTACAATGTAATGAAAGAATATCAGCCTGTTCGATTGCTTGATCGAAGGTGACATAACCTTCACGGCAATTTTTGGCATTTTTACGTTCGCTAAAGATGACATTCATACCAAAGGCTTGTGCCTTGCTTGCTAATGCTGTCCCAATTTCACCTTTACCTAGAATTACCAAAGTTTTATCTTTTAATTCACGTATGGGTGATGCTAAGTAAAAAGAAACTGAACCTTGAGACCAAGAACCATTTTGCACAGCATTAAGTTGGGCACCAAAATTTTTGATTAAATTCATCATTAGAATGAAAGCATGTTCTGCGACTGCATCGCCTGCATAACCACGAATATTACAAACTTTAATATTCTTAGATTTAAGTAAATCGAGATTGACATGGTCATAACCCGTAGAGCATAAGGCTAATAATTTAAGCTCTGGATTATTCGCTAAAATTTCTTCATCTACTTTTAAATCACTGATGATGATGACATCTTGATCATGTACTTGAGTGTAAAAATCTTGTTGGCTAAGCTGTTCATACTCTGTGTATTCCACAGGAAAATCAAAGTTAAATGCTTTGTTGATGAGCACACCTTTTTCAGCACAAGTAATTTTAAAAGTTTTCATAAATCCATATTTAAATTAAAGAGAAAGGGATGAACAACTTATTTTTTGATTAAGTTGTAAGCCATTTTGGTATCGTCCAATTGCACTAAAGAAGCATGTCTTGCAGACAGCGGGTCTTTGTTTTCAATGGCCGTTAAAATAGCTTTATGTCTAGGTAAGGAATGGCCTTGTAAATTGGGGCGAAGGCTAGTGACTTGAATTGATTGCTGTAACGGCAAGACCAACATTTTTGACATATATGCGAGTAGGTCATTATGCGTTGCTCTTGCAATTGAAAGATGAAAATCGATGTCCGGCTGTATAAAATCTTCAACGCTCGCTGCTTTTTCCATACCTTCATATGCTTTTTTAATTTGTGCGATATCTTCTTCGGTCGCTGTACTGGCTGCAATATAAGCTAACTCAGGTTCTAAAACACGTCTAACCGTTGATAGCGTTTTAAAGAACTCATTTTCAGGTGTTGATTGAATGAGCCAGAAAAGTACATCAGGATCTAATAAGTACCATTCATCTTTAGGACGAACTACAGTACCAATTTTGGGACGTGAATAAGTTAGACCTTTGGCGTTCAGCACCCGTATTGCTTCACGAAAAACGGGACGACTCACCTGAAATTCCTTGCATAATTCAGCCTCAGAGGGTAATTTTTCATTTTCAGGAATTTCACCTGAAACGATTTTTAGACCCAATTGTTGAACAATGAGAGCATGCTGGCTTTTACTCGGAACGGGGTTTTTGTAGTCGGCGTTACTCATATTCTGCAATTAATTATCTTTGGTCTTGGTATGGTATAGATGACCCTATAAATTAACAAGATCATCTATTTTGAGTAACTTAGTGTGAGTGACGTGGAACTTCAGAACCGCGACAGCCTACAAGAAAGTCAAAGTCGCAACCTTCATCCGCTTGAAGCACATGATTAACATAAAGCTCACGATACCCGCCAATAAAATTTGGTTTGGGTGGTTCTTCTAAATTTTCCAGACGGTGTTGCAACTCTTCATCGCTGATGTCTAAATGTAATTTACCTGCATAAGCATCCAGTTCAATAAAGTCACCATTTTGAACTGCACCTAATGGGCCACCAGCCATGGCTTCAGGTGCAACATGTAGCACAACGGTACCGTAAGCTGTGCCACTCATACGTGCATCAGAAATACGCACCATATCAGTGATTCCTCTTTCAAGAATCTTGGGTGGTAATCCCATATTGCCGACTTCTGCCATGCCTGGGTAACCTTTAGGTCCTGCATTTTTGAGGACAAGAATACAAGTTTCATCTACATCCAAATCTGGATCGACAATGCGTGCTTTATAGTCATCAAAGTTTTCAAAAACCACCGCACGACCGCGATGTTTCATCAATTCTGGCGAAGCTGCCGATGGTTTCAAAACTGCACCTTTAGGGGCAAGATTACCGCGCAAGATACACATTCCACCATCTTTACGTAGTGGGTTATCCATTTGACGGATGACTTCATCGTTATAAATGGGTGAGTTTTGACAATTGTCCCAAATACTTTCACCATTGACAGTCAATGCATTCGGATGTGGTAATAAATTATGTTCACCCATACGACGAATTACGGCTGGTAGGCCACCACTATAGTAAAACTCTTCCATCAAGAAGCGACCAGAAGGTTGTAAGTCGACAATTGTTGGCATACCACGACCAACACGATTCCAATCATCTAATTCTAAATCTACACCAATACGACCTGCTATGGCTTTTAAATGAATCACTGCATTGGTTGAACCACCAATGGCTGCATTCACTTTAATGGCATTTTCAAACGCTTCTTTGGTTAAGACTTTAGAGAGAGTCAGATCTTCTTTAACCATATCCACAATACGCATACCCGACAAATGAGCCAAAACATAGCGACGTGAGTCAACTGCTGGAATCGCGGCATTATGCGGTAATGATGTACCCAAGGCCTCAGCCATACATGCCATTGTGGATGCCGTGCCCATGGTATTACACGTACCTGCTGAACGAGACATACCTGCTTCAGCAGAGAGGAACTCATTTAAATCAATTTTGCCTGCTTTTAATTCTTCATGCATTTGCCAGACAATCGTTCCCGCACCAATGTCTTTGCCTTTATGTTTACCATTCAGCATTGGGCCACCTGTCACCACAATTGCAGGAACGTCACAACTTGCAGCGCCCATCAATAGAGCAGGGGTAGTCTTATCGCAACCGGTCAGTAACACCACACCATCCATAGGGTTGCCACGAATGGCTTCTTCGACATCCATACTGGCCAAATTACGCGTCAACATTGCAGTAGGGCGCAAGTTGGATTCGCCACTTGAAAAAACAGGAAATTCCACAGGATAACCACCCGCCTCTAAAATTCCTTTTTTTACATGTTCTGCAATTTTACGAAAATGTGCATTACATGGTGTGAGTTCTGACCATGTATTACAGATACCAATAATCGGGCGACCATCAAATGCATGATCTGGAATACCTTGGTTTTTCATCCAACTACGATACATAAATCCGTTCTTATCTGTCGTTCCAAACCAAGCTGTTGACCGTAAAGGTTTCTTTTCTGACATCTCTATATCCTTATATAGTATTACTATTGAAATAATATTTAGCAAAATACACTAAAAAAAATCTTTTTAAAAGGGTTTGAAATTTAAATAGTAATACTATATTTTAAATTATAGAAATTTTCCTTTGGCATGATGCTTAAGAATAAATAGATGGAAGGTGGAGTCGAATATGGATTTCGAAAAGGATGTTATACGGACGGTGACTTATAAGCTGATCCCTGCATTGGTCATACTTTATCTTGTTGCCTATATCGATCGTGCAGCAGTTGGCTTTGCACATTTGCATATGGGTGCAGATGTTGGTATTGGTGATGCTGCTTATGGGCTGGGAGCTGGCCTATTTTTTATTGGTTATTTTCTGTTTGAAGTTCCAAGCAATTTACTTTTGGATAAATTCGGCGCGCGCAAGTGGTTCACTCGAATTTTATTGACATGGGGTTTAATCACCATGGCGATGGCACTGATTGAAGGCCCTAAAAGTTTTTATGCCCTCAGATTCCTGTTGGGTGTAGCTGAAGCAGGTTTCTTTCCCGGTGTTTTATATTTAATTACCCAATGGTATCCAGTGCGTCATCGTGGAAAAATCATGGGCATGTTTGTGTTGTCTCAGCCCATTGCGATGATGGTGGCAGGCCCATTGGCCGGCGCATTGCTTGGTATGGATGGCATGGCGAATATGCATGGCTGGCAATGGTTATTTATTGCGGTAGGTTTACCCGCAGTTCTTCTTGCCTTACCTACCTATTTATACTTACCAGACAATATTGATAAAGTGAAATGGTTAACCGATCAGCAAAAAAACTGGCTGAAAAATGAATTGGTTAAAGATGAATCTGAATATGACCAAACACGGCATGGCAATCCCTTACATGCTTTAAAAGACAAACGAGTTTTAACCCTTGCACTCTATTACCTTCCAGTGACCTTAAGTATTTACGGTTTAAATTTATGGTTGCCAACTATTATTAAACAGTTTGGTGGCGGAACTGATCTGCAAGTTGGTTTTTTGTCCAGTATTCCTTACATCTTTGGCATTATCGGTCTTTTGATTATTCCGCGCAGTACTGACCGTTTAAATGACCGTTATGGACATTTAGCTTTTCTATATGCATTAGGTGCTTGTGCCATGTTCTTGAGTGCTTGGTTAAGCTCACCTGTCTTGCAGATGGCTGCATTATCTACGGTTGCTTTTTGTCTATTCTCAATGACTGCCGTTTTTTGGACTTTACCAGGTCGGTTTTTAACCGGAGCAAGTGCAGCAGCAGGCATTGCATTAATTAATTCTGTCGGAAATTTAGGCGGCTATCTTGGGCCGTATGGTATTGGATTATTAAAAGAATATACCGGCAATATGGCAGCAGGTCTGTATTTCCTCTCTATTGTTATGGTCTTCGGTCTAATTTTGACTTATTTCGTTTATTCAAAATTAGAAAGAAAAAAATCTCAAAAATTAAATGTAAGTGAACAAGTGTAAAGGGAATTTGTAATGAATGTAATTCAGTTTGAAATTAAAGATAATCAGCGCGCTGTTGGTGTTGTGGAAAAGAATACGGTTAAACATGTGAATAACGTAGAGAGCGTTCGCGATTTAGCATTAATGGCCATTCAGAATCAGTTAAGTTTGGAACAACAAGTTCAACAGCTAGGGTATAGCGATGACAGCTATGACTATCAATCTTTACTAGCAGAATTAAAAGTTCTTCCACCTTTGGATCATCCAGATACAGCGCATTGCTTTATATCGGGTACAGGTTTAACCCATTTAGGTTCAGCCTCTACGCGCGATAAAATGCATCAACAAAATTTAAATGATGCTGCATCCGTGACCGACACCATGCGTATGTTCCAATGGGGCGTGGAAAAAGGTAAACCCACTACTGGTAATGTCGGCGCGCAACCGGAGTGGTTTTATAAAGGGGATGGTTCTATTGTCGTGCGTCCTGGTACAGATTTGCCTTTACCTCCTTTTGCAGAAGATGGGGGCGAAGAGCCTGAAATTGCAGGTTTATATGTGATTGGTCCAGATTCAAAACCGTACCGTATCGGTTTTGCTTTAGGCAATGAATATTCCGACCACATTATGGAACGTCGTAATTATCTATATCTTGCACATTCTAAATTACGTGCTTGTAGTTATGGGCCAGAATTACGTACAGGTGAACTTCCAAACCATTTGGTCGGTACAAGCCGTTTGCGCCGCGATGGTGAGGTCATTTGGGAAAAAGAATTTTTATCGGGCGAAGACAATATGTGTCATAGCCTGAGCAATTTGGAATATCACCATTTTAAATATCAGCAATTTTTAAAACCTGGGGATGTACATGTTCATTATTTTGGTACAGCAACGTTGTCATTTGCAGATGGAATGCAAGCACAAGTCGGCGATGAATTTGAAATTGAAATGAAAGAATTTGGTCATCCTCTGAAAAATAAACTTGCACATACCCATGCTGAATTGCCGATTGGCGCAGTTATTACACTTTAAGGAACTGGTTATGATGATTGGGAAAAACTTTATTGCAGGTCAACGCAGTGCGTTAGGACATGAAATCTTACATAGCGTTCATGCCACCACGGGTGAAGCTTTGGCTTATGAGTTTCATCAG
>Ga0308158_10002169_pt1 | contig 19003 bp, 21 predicted proteins | sample PhyBR2_FD_201038 | JGI IMG/M metagenome (GOLD analysis project Ga0308158, IMG submission 201038) | Phyllosphere microbial communities from UC Gill Tract Community Farm, Albany, California, United States - DLSLB.R2 | ecosystem: Host-associated > Plants > Phyllosphere > Unclassified | place: USA...
GATTATCTAACATAGTTTCCAAGTGTTATATATTAACGCAAAGGCGCTATTTTTTTTATTTGATTTTGTTTAAAAGTCGCAAACGAAAACTTTGCGACTTTTATGGGTTCTGTATTTTAATTCTTGCGACTTTGCGATAAAAAATTAAGCTTTATAAAGTGCAGTTCCCCAAGTCCAGCCGGAACCAACTGCCGCAAAAAGCAATAGATTTCCAGCTTGTACACGTCCGCTTTTGAAGGTTTCGTCTAATACAATTGGGATTGTTCCACCGGAAGTGTTGGCATATTTGTCCATATTCGTCATCACTTTTTCGAACGGGATATTTGTTTTTCTTGCTGTTTCCTGAAGAATTCTGATGCTTGGCTGATGCGGAATTACCCAATCTACATTATCGGAAGTCAGTTTGTTGGCTTCTAAAATTTCATTGATTGTTTCCGGCAAAACTCTTGTTGCTGTTTCAAAAACTTCTTTTCCGTTCATTTGGAAATAATGAAGTCTTTGTTTCAAAGTTTCTTCGGAAGCCGGCATTTCTGAACCACCAGCGGGAATATTAAAATGATATTTTCCAGTTCCATCTGCGTGTAATTTGAAATCGAAAAAGCCTTTGTCTTCTGTAGTTGCAGATAACAAAATTGCACCAGCACCGTCTCCAAAGAAAACCGAGTCTTTTCTTTCCCAATCGGTAATCGTTGAAAAAGTATCCGCTCCAATAACCAAAACATTTTTATACATTCCAGTTTCAATGAATTGACAACCAATGGCAATTCCATAAAGTCCACCAGAACAAACCGCAGAAATATCAAAAGCAACAGCTTGAGGCGCTTCCATTTTTTCCTGAACAAAACACGCTGTTGATGGCGCTTGTCTGTCAGGCGTAGAAGTGGCAACAATAATTAGGTCGATATCTTTTGGAGCGACATCTGTATTTTCCAGAGCTTTCAATCCTGCTTTGTAAGCCAAATCACTGGTCACTTCGCCTTCGGCAATCCGGCGTTCTCTGATTCCCAGATTCTTAAAAATCCATTCGTCAGATGAACCTACTTTTTCGAAAAAATCATTTTTTAAAATTTTTGGAGGAACGTATGAACCGGTTCCTTTAATGTAAGCCCTTAATTTCTGCATAACATCCATTCTTTCATTCAATTAATTGAAAATATATTTAAATTTTTAATAAAAAAACAATCAAAGCTATAAACTTTATTCTGATTAACGGTTAATTATTTGATATATTTTTAAAATAATGATTCTTGTTTGGATTTTAAAATTTTACTTCGGAAATTGCAGTCTGGATTTGAAAAACTACTAATTAAAATAATGAGAGATACTTACGTTCACAAGGGCAAAAGAAAACAATTAATCGATTATCTTCATCAGAAAATCGGGATTACGGATAGTTTTGTTCTTGATGCAATGAACGAAGTTCCGAGACATCTTTTCATAGAAAGTGTTTTCGAAGATTATGCTTACGAAGACCGTGCTTTTCCTATCGCTTCCAAACAGACCATTTCTCATCCATCAACCGTTGCTGAACAAACCGAATTGCTGGAAGTGAATGAAGGCGAAAAAGTGTTGGAAATAGGAACAGGATGTGGTTATCAGACGGCAGTTCTTATCCAAATGAAAGCTTTGGTTTATACCATTGAACGTCAAAAAGATTTATATAATTTTTCTACCAAAATTCTGAGAGAATTGAATTTGAGACCTAAATTTCAAAGTTTCGGAGACGGATTTGCAGGGTTACCAACGTTTGCACCTTTTGATAAAGTATTAGTGACTTGTGGCGCAGAAGTTCTCCCAACCGAATTATTAAAACAATTAAAAGTCGGCGGAAAAATGGTAATTCCATTGGGTAAGACAGACGAACAAATTCTTTACAGATTTACAAAAATATCAGATACCCAGTTTGAGAAAGAGGAATTTGGTGTTTATAAATTTGTTCCGATGCTTCAAAATAAATCGCACTGATGAAAGTTTACAAAAGCAAAAGAGATTGGATTTATGGTTCTATATTTTTAGGAATCACTTTGCTTTTTGTTGGGATTGTAATTGCATCTTATTTTGATATGCCATTTTCAGGATGGCTGTTGTTATTGTTGATTTTATTAATTGTCAATTCAGTTTTACTTATCAGTTTCTTTTTAATCAAAATCAAGATTGATGGTGAAGAATTAGTTGTAAATGTTATCTTCGATATTTTCAGAGTGAGCATTTTTAAAATTACGAAAATCCGAATCGGAGAAACAATGTGGAGCGGATTTCACAAATGTGGAACTTCGGTTGGTGGATTGATTATTTTTTCGAAATTTAACAACGACCTTTATATCACACCTGAAAATCGGGATGAATTTTTAAAGAAATTATTGGAAATCAACAGTCATATCATTATTGATGATGTTAGGGTCAAAAAGGCTTCGAGAGCCTCAGCCTGACATTATCTTTATCAAATATCATTCATCATTTATGAATACACGACAAGAAAAAATGGAAGCTTTTGGAAGGCTTCTCGATATAATGGATGACCTGCGGGAAAAATGTCCTTGGGATCAAAAGCAGACTTTTGAGACGCTTCGTCATCTGACTTTGGAAGAAACTTACGAATTATCGGATGCACTTCTGAATGAGGATTTGCAGGAAATCAAAAAGGAACTGGGCGATGTGCTTTTACATTTGGTTTTCTACGCGAAAATAGGCTCGGAAAAAGAGAGTTTTGATATTGCTGATGTCATCAATTCTTTGAATGAAAAGCTGATTTTCCGTCATCCACATATTTATGGCGACACCATTGCCGAAGATGAAGAAGCGGTAAAGCAAAATTGGGAAAAACTGAAACTGAAAGAAGGGAATAAATCCATTTTATCCGGTGTTCCGAAAGGTTTGCCTCCGATTATCAAAGCTTACAGAATTCAGGATAAAGTGAAAGGAATCGGTTTTGAATTTGATTCTGCGGACGATGCTTGGGCAAAAGTGAGAGAAGAACTTCAGGAATTTCATCAGGAAACTGAAAAAGATAAAAAAGAAGCTGAACTCGGAGATGTGTTTTTTTCTTTGATTAATTACGCAAGAATCTCCGGACTGAATGCTGATACGGCTTTGGAAAAAACGAATTCGAAATTCATTTCAAGATTTCAAAAAATGGAGGAACTGGCAGTTTCCAAAAACCTTAGTCTCTCTGACCTTAATCTTGTAGAAATGGACGAGCTTTGGGAAGAAGCAAAGGTTTTTGAAAAATAAATCTTATCTGTTGGAATTTTATAATCTCGCAGATTTGGCAAATTGAGCAGATTTTTTATCTAAATTAAATCTGCGAAATCAGCTTAATCTGCGAGAGATTTTTTCTAGTTGATTATTCAGCATCAATCAAAACTGCCAATTGGATACAGTTTTTATCAGAACGATTACTCCAAGCGTGATTGGTTCCAGTTTGGATGACAATGTCGCCAGCTTGTAAAAGCGTTTCGTCTGTATCGGTAATCAGGTAAATTTCGCCAGACAAAATAATGATATAGTCTAAACTTTTGGTTTTATGCATCAGCGGATGAGATTGTCCTGCAGACGCTTCGATTCCTAATTTTTCATCTGGCGGAATCTGAACGTAGCGGAAATACGTTCCGTTTTTGATAACACTTGGGATTGCGGAATTTTCTATTGGTTTTTCCTGTTCAAAGCTTGCTGGCGTTTTGCTGGTTTGCCAAACGTCAGAAATGATTAATCCTTTAAAATGTTCGGAAACATTGGTGACGATTTGGTCTTCTGCAATGTAAGATTTTCCGTCTTTTGTTCCTGTGATGATTCGTCTTGGGATTGCTTTTATGCTGCTCATTTATTCTTGATTTTTCATTATTAATTTTTTTCCTTGCGTTTTGTTATTTTTCAATAATTGTTGCGCTTCTTCTGCGGTTTTGGCAGAAAGTCCACCAACGATTTTTATAGGTAAAGGCTGAATGATTCCTTCTTCTATGTATTGTTTTATTTGATTAAGAGAATTTCTGAAATAACCATAATTTTTATCCTTTGCATAAATGAAATTTGAAATATTAAGAATCTTTGCACCAATTCCAAAAAGCAAATCATTGGCTTTCGGTGTTATAAAGTGAGTGACGTTCGCATAAATTCCGTTAGCTTTCAAAACTTCTGCAGAGGTTTCTGATAATTGATTTCCAACTGCATCGATGACAATATCTAATTTCTCATTGTTATTAATTTCCAAAATTTTCTCAACTAAATTTTCCTGCTTGTAATGGACTATTTGATTTTCATTAATTCCGATATCAATCAATTGCTGAATACTTTCTTGATTTCCGGCAGTGATAATTATTTTTTTGTTGAATTTTCCTAAAATTAATCTCAAAATAAAATTCCCAACTCCGCCGGAAGCTCCGGTTATCAGAATGTTTTCAATTTGATTCCAATCCACTCTGTTGAAAATCTGAAAAGCCGTGATTCCGATTGAAGGTAAACCAGCACTTTCTTCGAAAGTTATCGAGTTTGGTTTTTTGGCAACGATTGCTTCAGGAAGGATGATTTCTTCAGCATAAGTTCCATTGCTTCCCATACTTCCGCAGGCGAAAAATACTTCATCTCCGATTTTAAACTCAGTTATATTTTCTCCGATTTCGATAATGATTCCGGAGCCTTCACGTCCCAAGATATTTGAAAATAAATATTTCTTTTCGTGTTCATTTTCCCGCATCTGATAATCGATTGGATTAAATCCCGAAGCAATGATTTTGATTTTTACTTCGTGAGGTGAAATTGGTCTTAAATCAATGTTTTCATCTTTAAGTTCATTGTTTTTATTAAGGATAATCGCTTTCATCTTCATTTAATTTCTACAAATTTATGGGTAAAAATGCTTTAAATTTGTTACTAGTTAACAATAGGTAACTACTTACCTTAATGAAAGTATTATGAAGATTATTGAAAACAATATAGAACGGGAAACAACTTGTGGCGAGGAACTTCGGGCAATGCGAGATTGTCTGGAAATCCTTGGTGGAAAGTGGAAACTGATGATTTTGAGATATTTGAATAATCGCCAACATCAGGATATTCATTTCAAAAAATTAGAACGTGAAATCGACGGAATCTCTGCAAAAATGCTCAGCAAACAACTGAAAGAGCTGGAAACCAATCTTCTCATTACAAGAACTGTCACGGACGAAAATCAGCTAATGGTTTTTTATGCGATTACAGAATATGGGAAAAGTGTCACACCACTCACGGAAAACCTTGTAGAATGGGGAATTAAGCATCGAAAAAAAATCATCGAAGGCTAATTGATTCTCGGAATTAAAAAATAAATTCCATCATTATATTTAATTTGTATATTTGGTTTAATTAAAATTTTAAAACACATCAAACTATGAAAGGTAAAGGTTGTATTGTATTAATCGTCATCGTTGCATTAATCGCTATAGTGGGATTTTGGGCAGTCGGAATTAGAAATAGCTTTGTAGGTCAGGAACAAACCGTGAATGCGAAATGGTCAAACGTGGAAACCGTTTATCAGAAAAGAGCAAACCTAATCCCTAACTTGGAAAGAACGGTAAAATCTTACGCGAAATTCGAATCTGAAACTTTAACAAAGGTAGTAGAAGCAAGGTCAAAAGCAACTTCTGTAAACATCGACCCAACTAATATGACCGAAGCTGATATGGCAAAATTCCAAGCAGCACAAGGCGAATTGAGCGGTTCATTGAGCAGATTATTGGCCGTTGTGGAAAGTTATCCAAACCTGAAGGCTGACCAGCAATACATCAACTTCCAAAGAGAATATACAGCGATTGAGAACAGCATCCGTTCAGAAACGGTTTATTACAACGATGCTGCGAAAGAATACAACACGAATATCAAAACGTTTCCAAATAACGTGATTGCGAACTTCTCCAATTTCAAAGAAAAACCATATTTCAAAGCAGAAGCAGGCGCAGAAAAAGCACCTCCTGCATTTTCAGAATAATGAATCATTTTCTTACAGATACAGAGATGGCTTCCCTTGTGGAAGCCATCAAAATAGCTGAAGACCATTCTTCGGGTGAGATTCGTGTGCATATAGATTCCACCGCCGAAGATGATTTTGCAAAAAAAGCATTTGCGATTTTTAATTCTTTGGAAATACATCTTACCAAAGAAAGAAACGGCGTTTTGTTTTATGTGAATTTTGAACAACATTATCTCACTATTATCGGAGACGAGGGGATTCATAAGAAAGTAAAGCAACAATTCTGGGATGATCTTCACGATGAGGTCACTTCTGAATTTGCAAAGGAAAATTATTACAAAGGTCTGAAAGATGCGATTCTGAAAACCGGACTCGAACTCAAAAAATATTTCCCGATCTCTGGGGAAAATATCAATGAATTACCCAATGATATCAGCTTCTCTTAAACGATATATCTTCGCATTATTCTTAGTTTTTGGATTGTTTTCCAAAGCTCAGTTGGTGCCGGAAAAACCTGCCGTTCTTTATCCGGTTTATGATAAAGCAGGATTGTTGACAGAATCTGAAAAAGAAGCACTGAATCAAAAACTCATCAAGTTCTCCGATTCTACCTCGACAGAAATTGAAGTCATAATTCTCCCGACAACCAGTGGCGAAGATGTGAATTATCTCGCAACGATGTACGGCGAAAAATGGGGAATCGGACAAAAAGGAGTGGATAACGGCGTTGTTTTCCTGATTGCAACAGAAGACCGGACAATGTCTATCCAGCAAGGTCGTGCAGTTGAGCAATATTTGACGGCATCGGTGGCGGGACAGATTCTGGATTATCTCGTAACACCTGCTTTCAAAAAAGGAGAATTCTATAATGGAATTGACCGTGGAACTTCTGCTATTATGGAAGCGGTTCAAGGGAAATTCAAGCCGATTGTCAAGAAACAAAAGAACGATGGCGGAATTAGTATTGGTGCTATTATTCTGATTATAATTGTCATTATTATTTTGATAAGTATTCTGAATGGTAATAACGGCGGCGGAAACTACGATGACGATGATTACACACTATCAAGAAAAGGAAACCGAAGATATCGGGGCGGATTTTTCCCATTTCCGGGAAGTTTCGGCGGCGGTGGATTTGGTGGCGGAAGCAGTGGAGGCGGTTTCGGTGGCTTTGGCGGCGGAGGAAGTTTCGGCGGAGGCGGTGCTTCTGGTGGATGGTAGAATTAAATAAATATATAATAAAACCCAGATTTTTTGTCTGGGTTTTTATTTTTTTATGAATTAAAATTCAAGTGCCTAAAAAAATCACACCACCAAAAAATATTTTCAATTTCGTAACACACCAAATCTTGACATAAAAAAAGAAAATCACTATATTTACGAAAATCGAGATTTCTTTGAAAAAAACATTGGTTCTATTTGCGCATCCTTACTTCGAACATTCTACCACAAATGTTAGATTGTTAGAATGTTATGATGATTTGGACAATGTCACGTTTCGGGATTTGTATGAGGATTACCCCGATTTTCATATTCAGCCTTTCCGTGAAAGGAAAAGAATTGTAGAATATGAGCGCATTATTTTCCATTTTCCAATCATTTGGTTTGGTCTTCCGCCTTTGCTGAAGTTGTGGGTAGATGAGGTTTTTGATATGCGTTGGGTGTCGGAAAACGGGATCAATATTTTGTCTGGAAAAGATGCGCTGATTATCACAAGTGTTGGGGGACGAGAAGCCAATTATACTAAAGAAGGCAAATACGAAACTGAAGTAGAAGAGTTGCTCTCAGGCTTGAAAGTTTCCTTGAAGGTGAATAATATCGACCTCAAAAAAATACATGTCATTTATAACGCGGATAATCTGAATGACGAACAATTGAATGTTCTTTCTGATGAATTATCTCAAACCCTCAAAATAAAATAGATGCAAGGTTCCATTGCGATGACAATTCTGATTTTTCTTGGTGCGGCCATTATTATGGTTCCGTTAGGAAAAAAACTGGGATTGAGTTCTGTGATCGGATATATTCTTGGCGGGATCTTGATTGGTCCGTTTTGTTTACAATTGACGGGAAGAGATGCCGAAGATATTATGCACGCATCGGAATTGGGCGTGATTATGCTGTTGTTTTTGGTCGGGTTGGAATTGGAACCTCAGAAACTTTGGCAAATTAGAAAACGGATTCTCGGACTTGGTTTGAGTCAAATGCTACTAAGTATCATCGGGATTTTTATGGTATTTTACATTGCAGGATTTGGCTTGAAAACTTCATTTATTATTTCACTCTGTTTTGCAATGTCGTCCACAGCGATTGTTTTGCAGACGTTGAAAGAGAAAAATCTTTTCCGAACCGTTAGTGGTGAATCTTCCTTTTCGATTTTATTATTTCAGGATATTGCGGTGATTCCGATTTTGGCATTATTACCATTTTTATCAAAGTCCAAAAGAGCATTAGAGCAGGCTGATCACGAAAAAATATTACTACAATATTTACCAGAATGGTTGCAACCTTTTACCGTGATTTTCGCCGTTTTAGCTTTGATATTATTAGGGCGATATATTTTCACGCCGTTTCTAAGATTTGTATCAAGGTCTGGATTGAATGAATTATTGACCGCAGCTTCATTATTCCTCGTAATCGGTGTTTCTGAGTTGATGATTTCGGTTGATTTAAGTCCGGCGTTAGGCGCTTTTATCGCTGGTGTAATGTTAGCCAACAGTGAATTCCGTCACGAATTGGAAAGTGCCATTGATCCCTTCAAAGGATTGTTGCTGGCTGTGTTTTTTGTAAGTGTTGGCGCAACGATTAACTTTGATATTATTGTTTCCAAACCATTCTTTATATTTTCTGCTGCGTTCATCGTTTTGACTGTAAAGGCGTTTGTTCTTTTCGGAATTGGGAAATATTACAAGATGAATAATGAGCAAAGTTTTTTCCTCGCTTTTGCGTTGTCACAAGTTGGAGAATTCGCTTTTGTTTTGGTCAATTTCGCTGCGAGTTTATATTTAATTGATTATCAGGCCAACGGAGAATTGATGGCGATTGTGGCGATTACGATGTGTATTTCGCCGTTACTTTTGATATTTAAGGAAAAAGTTCTTGATAAAAAATTCATCAAACAGAAAAATGAAGAAAATATAGAACTCGGAATTATCAAACAACGTAAAGTGATTATTGTGGGGTTCGGGTTTTTCGGGAGTACGGTTGGTCGACTTTTGAAAGCCAACGGAATCCGTTCTACGGTTTTAGATAATGACCCAGATAGAGTTGCTTTGTTAAGGTCAAATGGTTTCAACGTTTATTACGGCGATGCTACAAAACCAGCTTTGTTGCGTTCCGCGGGAATCGAGGAAGCTGAACTTCTTGTGCTTTGTCTGGATGACCCGGAGAAGAATAAATTTCTGGTAGATTATGTCAAAGAAAATTATCCTGATGTCAAAATTTTTGTAAGAGCTAAAAACCGTTTGGATGCTTATGATTTCCTCAATAAAAATGTCAATCATATTTATCGTGAAACTTTGGGAACAGCGGTTGATATGGCAGTCGATATCCTCCAGGAAAACGGGATGCGAAAATATACCGCCAGAAGAATGGGCAAACGTTTTATGTTAATTGACAAAGCTATGACCAGACGTTTGGCGAAAGAAAAAGACAAGGATATGATTACCTTCACCCTTCGCGAATCACTTGAACGTGAAGCCGAATTGCTGGCTTTGGACAGTATTTCTTTTGAGGAAAACCATTGGAGCGGTGATGAAGATGATGACGATAAATAAGTCCTTTTATTAAATTTATTATTAAATTTGATAAAAAAAGAACCAATGATTTCACTCATCAAAAACAGCAAATTAAGTTACGCTTTTTTTAATGTTTTCAATAAAAAAAAATTAGAACATAATATTCCGCTTTATAAGAAATATAAAATTAATAAAGCCTATTTTGCACCCATCTCCAGCAAAGATTTTAAAGGTATTGAAGATCAGTTCATTCGTAAAGAAAATCCGCAGGCTATACCAGAAACCACTTTTTATAAAAATCAAACCCCTGAAAATCAGCAAAGTCTGATTCACTTTTTTGATAAAGGTTATAGTGTTATCAGAAATTTTATTACCGAAGAACAGGCAGATCAGATTAATGCAGAGATTCAGTCTTTGTTGGATAACAAACAAATTGAATTCAAATACGGTAACAAACTGATGTTCGCACTACATAAATCAAAAATAATTAAGGATATAGGTTTGGAAAAATCCTTGTTAGAGCTTTTGGATGTCTTGTTAGACGGTAAAACCAAGTTGTTCCAGAGTATCAATTTCATCAACGGCAGTCAGCAAAAAACACATTCCGACAGCATCCATATGACCACTTTTCCTTTAGGCGGACTAATAGGCGTTTGGGTGGCTTTAGAAGATGTGAGTGCAGATCAAGGTGCGCTTCATTATTATCCTGGTAGTCACAAGTTACCTTATTATATGAACTCCGATTATGACAATGAAGGAAACTTTTTTATGCTTGGAAAAAAAGGCTACAAAGGTTATGAAGTGATGTTGGAAGAAAAAGTTAAAGAACTCAATTTACAAAAAGAAATTTTTGATTGTAAAAAAGGAGATATGCTGATTTGGCATGCTAATATTTTGCACGGCGGAGAACCACATACCAATAAAGATAAAACAAGAAAAAGTATGGTTTTTCATTTTTTTGATGAAAACTCAGTTTGTTATCACGAGATTACACAAAGACCTGCACTTTTCGAAAATTAATTATATGAAGAAAATAAGAACTACTTTACTAATCACTTTCCTAGCTTTCAACGCAGGAAATATGACCATAAATGCTCAGCAGAAAAAAGCCTCTGCAACTACACAAAAATCTATGAACAACAATCCTTTTCTTAAAAAAAGTTCGCTACAGTATCAGGCTCCGGAATTCGATAAAATAAAAGATGAACACTTCAAGCCAGCTTTTGAACTGGGTTTGAAAGAGCAATTGGCAAACATCGATAAAATTGTCAATAACAAAGCTGTTCCAACATTTGAGAATACGGTTTTGGCTTTGGAAAACAGTGGTCCAACTTTGGGAAGAGCAACCATTATTTTTTATAATCTGACAAGTTCTAATACCAATGATAATCTTCAGAAATTAGAAGAGGAATATGCGCCGATTTTCGCTTCCCATTCGGATAAAATTAATTTGAATGAAAAGCTTTACAAAAGATTAAAAGCCGTAAAGACTGATAAACTGGATGCAGAAAGCAAAAGATTGACCGAGTTTTATTTGACTAATTTCGAAATCGCTGGAGCAAATCTTTCTGTTGAAAATAAAGAAAAACTCAAAGAAATTAATCAGCAATTAGCAACTTTAGCCACTCAATTCAGTAACAAATTGTTGGAAGCTAGAAAAAAAGGAGCTGTTTTGATTTCTGATGTCAAAGAATTAGATGGACTTTCTGCTGACGAAATCGCAGCTGCGGCAACCGATGCGGAACAAGCCGGACAAAAAGGAAAATACCTTCTGGCTTTACAAAATACAACGCAACAACCACTTTTGCAGAATCTGAAAAACAGAGCTACGAGAGAAAAACTCTTCAAAGCATCCTGGACAAGAGCTGAAAAAGGCGACGAAAATGATACGAGAGGAACGGTTGAGAAATTAGCAAAATTAAGATTACAGAAAGCTCAACTCTTCGGGAAGAAGAACTTCGCTGAATGGAGTTTGCAAGACCAAATGGCAAAAACGCCGGAAGCGGCAATGGGACTTTTGGCACAATTGGCAAAACCTGCTGTGGAAACGGCTAATCGTGAAACTACGGAAATTCAGGAAGTGATTGACGCGCAAAAAGGTGGTTTCAAAGTGGAGCCTTGGGACTGGAATTTCTATTCTGAGCAGGTTAGAAAAGCCAAATATGACCTTGATGAGAACGAAATCAAACCTTATTTCGAAGTGACAACTGTTTTGGAAAAAGGCGTTTTCTATGCTGCTGAGCAATTCTACGGCATCACTTTCAAAGAAAGAAAAGACCTTCCGGTTTACCATCCGGATGTGGTAGCTTACGAGGTTTTCGATAGAGACGGAAAATCTTTGGCGCTTTATTATCTGGATTTCTACACAAGAAGCAATAAAAGTGGTGGCGCTTGGATGAACAATTTCGTTCCTCAGTCTCATCTATTAGGACAGAAGCCAGTGATTGTAAATGTTTTCAATTATCAAAAACCTGCGCCGGGAAAACCTTCTTTGATTTCTTATGACGATGTAGAAACAATGTTCCACGAGTTTGGTCATACGTTGCACGGCTTATTTGCAGATCAAAAATATGCATCCATTTCCGGAGCTAACACACCAAGAGATTTTGTGGAATTCCCTTCCCAAATCAATGAGCATTTTGCTTTGGAACCGGAGATTTTGAAAAATTATGCTTTGCATTATCAGACCAAACAGCCGATGCCACAGACTTTGATTGATAAGATTAAAAAAGCATCTAACTTCAACCAGGGTTATGCAACAACAGAATTGGTGGCAGCTGCGACATTGGATATGAATTGGCATACCGTAACTTCTGACAGCCAATTGATTCCTGTTTTGGATTTTGAAAAACAAGCGTTGTCTAAATATGGATTATTAGTTCCACAAGTTCCGCCAAGATACCATACGCCTTACTTTGCACACATCTGGGGTGGGGGATATTCGGCGGGATATTACGCTTATCTTTGGTCAGAGACTTTGGATTCTGATGCGTGGGAATGGATTAAAGCGAATGGTGGAATCAAGAGAGAGAACGGCGACAGATTCAGAAAATATATTCTTTCCGTCGGCAACAGTGTAGATTTGAACAAAGCTTTTGAAGAATTTACGGGTCATAAAGCGGATATCAAACCTTTATTGAGAAGCAGAGGTTTCATCAAATAAAAATTTAACAATCAGAAATAAAACGTTTCCAATTCGGAAGCGTTTTTTTGTAGTAATTTGGGCGGACAATTCGCGCTGTCCAGGGGTTCCGTCTAGCAATATTTTTGCAAAAATATTGCTAGACCGCTCGCTGCGTTCGCGCCCTTACCATCACGGCCGCAATGACGTATACGAAATCAACATTCCACAACTCATTGAAGATTTTTTTAATTAACTTCGTTTCAAATTCATCTTTTTGTGAGAAAATTATTACTTCCTTTCTGTTTTTTAATTTTTATCATTAGTTGTAATCCCAAAGAACAAAATCAAACTAATGAAATTGATACTAAAAATCTTGATAAAAAAGACTTCGTAATCGCAGTTGAAGTCGATTCAGCGCAGATTCCAAAATCGATTGTTTATAATGGAAATTTGAAAAAAGCAGTTCAATGGAAAGATAAAGTTGGCGATAATTTGGTTATTCTTTCAGAGTCAGGTTATCACAGAAACGAAAAATTCAAACACGAATTTGATGACAGCGCAGACTTCGAATTGTTTGCTTACCATTTCAGTTTAGATAAAAATAATTTGCAGATTTGGAAAATGTATGATTTTGTGGCCGATTGTCCGGTTGATATCGAAGCCGAATTTTATCCTCAATTTCCAATCATTACAGATTTAGACAAAAACGACATCGCTGAGGTTTGGATAATGTACAAAGTCGGTTGTCACGGCGATGTAAGTCCTGTCAATCTGAAATTAATAATGTACGAAGGCAACAAAAAATATGCAATGCGAGGTGAAAACAAAATTCAGTTTGGCGCTAATGAATATATAGGTGGAGAATATAAATTGGACAAAGCTTTCGACTCTGCACCTAGTGTTTTCAAAGATTACGCCATCCAATTGTGGAAAGAAAATGTTTACAAAAACTGAAATCCTAACCAAAACTGATTAGGATTTTTTATTGATTTTGAATCAAAAAAATGCCCTTCTGCAAGTCCGATGGATAGGGCGTTTGCAAAGGTACTTAAAAAGATACGTGTGTTTTCATCAAAAGGCACGTACCTTTTGTCCAAAACACACGTGTCTTTTTAGTAAAACATACGTGCGTTTTTAGAAATTAGTTTCGAGTAACTTATTATTCTCCTATTTCTAATCTTGTACTCAAAGCGATTCTGTTCCAGGAATTGATAGTTACAATCGCCATAATAACCTCTGCAATTTGCTTTTCAGAAAAGACAGCTTTTGCTTTTTGATAAGTTTCCTCGCTAAGACCATTCTGACTGATTAGTGTGATTTCTTCGGTCATTTTAAGAGCAACTTTCTCTTCTTCTGTGAAGAATTTTTCCGCTTCGTGCCAGGCGCTTACCAGGAAAATTCTTTCAGCTGTTTCACCATATTTGATGGCATCTTTGGTATGCATATCCAGACAGTAAGCACAACCATTGATTTGCGAAGCTCTGATTTTGATAAGTTCTTTAATCGTTTTTGAGATTTCTGATTGTGCCAGATAACTTTCCAATCCTAACATTGCTTTATAAGCCTGAGAATCTGTTTTGCTGATGTTGATACGTTTTTCCATTGTTTTTGATTTTATTTAATTTTTGATTTTGTTATCGATACTGAAGTGAAATTGATTCTGACTAGATAATAAGAATGCCGCAGCACTACCTATCCAAACCGAATAATCGAGTGGCGCTTTGACACCTAAAGTGATGCTCATAGATAAGGCGAACATCAATAAAAGAAAGCCTGTTCCAATGGCTGTCCATTTGGTTTTATAACCTAGAATTAAAAGTAGGGCGAAGACTGTTTCTAAAAATGTTGCAGCATAAGCTCCGAAAATACTGAGGAATTCTGGCAGAAAAGAAGTGATTTGTTTGGTGTAATTTTCAAAATTCTGCCAATTACCCCAAGCCGAACTTTTGCCCCAAAACCCGAATCGATCCGCAACAGCAGATAGAAGTGTAATGCCTAAAGCCAGTCTTAAAAATAATTGTTGAAACCGATTGTTGATAGTTGTTTCCATTCCCTTCGTTTTGATGGTACAAAGTTGGGAAATCAGAAACGTGAAAAACTTAAACTGGTTTAAGAAATGCTTTTCTTATGAATTTTACAGATGCTGAGGATTTTATTAATCTGCAAAATTTGCTTGATCTGCGAGAAATAAGTTTTACGAAACAGTCTTTTTTCGAATTTCGCTCAGATATTCTGGTGTGAAACCTAGAAAAGAAGCAATGAGATATTGCGGAACACGCTGCACAAATTCAGGGTATTGTTTGACTAATGAGAAGTAGAAATCTTCTTTGGAATAGGTAAAAATATATTTGACTCGCCGTTGGTTGGCAGCAAAAGCTCTCTGATAAACAATCCTGAAATACTTTTCCATGATTGGGAAATCGGTGAGGAGTTTTTCCTGAGACTCGCTGCTAATAGTCAAAACTTCCGATTTTTCTACTGTCTGAATGCTGAAGTCTGCAGGTGTTTTGCGCTCGAATGAGAAGTTATCCGTCATCCACCAGGTTTCTAAAGCAAAATCTGTGGTTTGCTCAATACCTTTTTCGTTGATGAAAAACTTTCTGAGAAGACCTTTCAAAACAAAATAATTCTGACGACAAACCTGTCCTTCTTCTAAAAGAATTTCTTTCTTTCCAAAGTTGTTGACCTCAAAATAATTCAATATCAACGCAAATTCTTCATCCGTAACCGTGATGAATTTATCCAGATGGGCTTTGAAGATTTGGGACATAATTATTTGATTGATGTAAATTTAAAACAAAAAAGCAAAACGTTGAATGACATTTTGCTTTCGGATTGTTACATTCTGCTGAGGATTTCTTTCTTTTTGGTTTCGTAATCTTCAAGAGATATCAAATCATTGTCCAAAAATGCTTTTAGTTTCAGTAAGGTTTCCATTGGGTCTTCAGCTGGTGTTTCTGATTTTGCTTCTTGTGGTTCTGCAGGTTTTTCCAGATTTTCGTTTTGTGTATTGACAACAATTCCTCCTGCTGCAGCTCTTCTTTCTTCCAGTTCTTTTTCTCTGCGGTATTCTATCATTTGCTCTTCTTTGCCTTGAGCATATTGATAGAGTTTTCTGGCTTGAGATTTTGGGATATAATCAATTGTTTCAATATAGCCAGTCACTGCAGTCATTGTGAAAGTGGAACCCAAAATAGCTTCGCTAATATGACTCTCAGCAACATCTTTCCAAAGATAATCGTTGAAATCGGTTACCAATCCAAATGATTTTGAGCGAAAAAACAGGATTCTTTTATTGGTAAGAACGATAGAATCCGGAGATATATTAATGGCAGGCTTGTTTTGGACTGCGATATATTCCACAGTTTCTCCATTGGTTAATAGATCATTGACTTTTTCACTGATTTTTTCTACTGCTTTTGGGTCTTGGTCTTCGTTTAGGAATTTCTTTATATCGTTGATCATTGTTTCGTTTTTTAGAATTGAGCTTTTAATTTATTGATAACGTGAAAATACAAAAATCTATCTAACAGACATTAATATTAAAAGTAATATCCTTAACTCAAACCATATTTTTCTACTAGTGGCGCAAGTTTTCAGGATAATAGGTCAACCCGAATTTCTTACTAATTTAAGGCAAAAAAAAATCGCCAAGATACTAATCCTGACGAAATTTATATTATAATTTTAAATCTTAACCTTCCAGCTGGCTTCCAAGATATTCCCATTCTTGCAAAGTCAAATCCAACTCATCTTTGGTTTTGTTATAAATTTCCAAAACTTGTTCAGAAGGATTTTCCTTAGCAAAAGATGCTTCGAATTCTTCGATTTTCAGTTCCAGTTCAGAAATTTTTTCCTCAACCTTTTTCAGTTTGTTCTGAATGTTTTTTTGTTCTTTGCTAACAATCGTAGTTGATTGATTGTTGTTGACTACTGGTTTGGATTCTTGTTTCTTCGGCCTTGGTTCTTCAACCTCTTCCTGATGCAGTTTTGCCTTTTCAGCAGAAATTTCTCGGATGCTTTCTTTTTGTCTGTATTCCAGGTATTCATCAATGTTTCCAAGGAATTCTTTCATTTTCCCATCACGGAATTCGAAGATTTTATCTGATAAACCTTGCAGGAACTCACGGTCGTGAGAAATCACAATCAATGTTCCCTCATATTTTTGAAGCGCCAGTTTGATAATCTCCTTGGACTGAATATCCAAGTGGTTCGTAGGCTCATCCATAATCAAAGTGTTGAACGGACGAAGCAATAATTTACATAACGCCAAACGGTTTCTTTCACCTCCTGAAAGAACTTTGGTTTTCTTCGTTACATCTTCGCCTTGAAACAAGAAAGATCCCAAAAGGTCACGAACTCTAGGCCTGGTTTCTTCTGTTGCAGAATCTTCTGCTTCCTGTAGAACAGTTTTTTCCGGTGTCAAAACTTCTTCCTGATTCTGAGCAAAATATCCGATGCTTACGTTGTGACCAAGATTCCATTCTCCGGAATAATCTGTGATATCGCCTGCAAGAATCTTCGCCAACGTCGTTTTTCCTTGTCCGTTTTGTCCTAAAAGAGAAATTCTGTCACCACGTTCAATAAAGAAATCCACATTATTAAAAATCTGTTTGTCACCATAAGCTTTTCCAAGATTTTTTGCTTCGAAAATCACTTTTCCTGGCGTTACAGAAGGCTGAAAACGAATGTTGAATTTAGAAACATCTTCATTCTCAACTTCGATACGTTCTACTTTTTCCAATTTTTTAATTAATGACTGCGCAAAAGATGCTTTGGAAGCACTCGCACGGAATTTATTGATTAATTCTTCGGTATGTTTTATCTCAGCATCCTGATTTTTCTTAGCTTGGATGAGTTTTTCTTTTCTGTCTTTTCTCAGCTCAAGATATTTGGAATAATTGGCCTTGTAATCATCGATTTTCTTATTATTAACATCGAAAGTTCTATTGCAAGTAGAAGTCATAAACTGCTTGTCGTGACTTACCAATAACATTGAGCCTGGATAATCTTTCAAAAATTCTTCCAGCCAAATGATAGATTCCATATCCAAGTGGTTGGTAGGCTCATCCAGAAGCATCAAATCGTTTTGCTGAAGAAGCAGTTTTGCCAATTCGATTCTCATTCTCCAACCTCCGGAAAACTCATCGGTTATTTTGTGAAAATCACTCGCTTTGAAACCTAATCCAAATAATATTTTCTCTACATCGCCTTCTAGGTTATACGCATCGTGATTCATTAACAAATCATTCAAATCCGTCATTCTGTTGATAAGGTCGGTGTAAGCATCGCTTTCGTAGTCGGTTCTTGTCGCCAATTGATTATTGACTTCTTCCAACTCGTCTTTCAAAGCATTGATTTGCTCAAAAGCCTGCATCGTTTCATCCCAAACCGTTCTTCCTTTTACAAAATCTAAATCTTGTTTTAGAAAACCGATAGTGATATTGCCTTCTGGAACCACGTTCCCTTCGTAGAAGTTGATTTCTCCAGAAAGAATTTTAAGAAGCGTAGATTTTCCGGCTCCGTTTTTTCCGACCAATCCAATTTTATCGCCTTTTTTGATGGTGAAATTGGTGTCTCTGAAAAGATAATTTCCTGCGTGATGTAAGCCTAATCCCTGAACCGAAAGCATTGTATTCTATATTTTGTTTGAATTTGCAAAAGTAAGGTTTAATTGATGAAGTCGCAAGAGTGAATAATTAAATAAAATACAGTTAATAAAGTCTTTAAAATAGCTGGCTTCGAGAACCTGAGCCTTATAGTCGCTCGTCAAGTTTAGTCGTCAATTATAAATGAGAAAACGTAAATTGATGTTGAATCTGCAGCCCGATTTGAGCGGAAATCCTTTTGACACAATGTAGTGGAGTGAAAAGATTGACTTAGTCGAACCACTCTATTAGGTTTGGGAGCGCTTCGACTAAGCTCAGGAGAAACTAAAGGCTGATAAGCTGACCAAATAAATTTAGGCTTTCTAATCAAGAAATTTATATGGAAAAAATCTGACGATTTTGATTTTTTATTTGTCTTCGAGAGCCTCAGACTGACAATTCTATTATTGAAATCATTCAACTTCCAACTTCTGACATCCAAACAAATCCTTATCTTTGCAAAAATCTTAAACAAAATGAGCAAACCGATTACTGAGTTCATAGAAAAATATTATTTGCACTTCAATGCGGCTGCTTTGGTAGATGCTTCCAA
>Ga0308158_10002170_pt1 | contig 18998 bp, 24 predicted proteins | sample PhyBR2_FD_201038 | JGI IMG/M metagenome (GOLD analysis project Ga0308158, IMG submission 201038) | Phyllosphere microbial communities from UC Gill Tract Community Farm, Albany, California, United States - DLSLB.R2 | ecosystem: Host-associated > Plants > Phyllosphere > Unclassified | place: USA...
TGCGACAAATATCTCAGCTTCGATTGATCGAGAAAAAATTTCGCATGTGGATTTGGATTGTAAATTCTTACTTGGATCAATAGGGCGTCTTGATTGCCTCGATGGCTTCATCTATTGTCGGCGAGAGTATGACTTTTAGGTGAAAAGAAGCACAAGTTTAAGAGGCTTATCAGACAAATACCACATCGCGTGCTTTAAGATCGACAGGGCGTTCAGCACGTCTCTGCGCTTCTGCTGGCCAAGAACAATGAAGTACAAAACGCTTTGGCACAAGTCACGGCGGGCGCTAAGGTCGATTCGGTTTTGCAGGAGCTGCAAAACCGGCTAGGGCGTCAGCGACGCCCCGAAGGACATGATTCGCGACGCTATGGTGGCGGCTGCGTCGATGGGGGTTGGGGGGAAGGCGGGTAGGGGGAGTGCGGGTGGGGCGAAGGGAGCTGAACTATCGTCTTTGGCTAACAAGCCATTAGGATTAGGTTCGACAGGCAGATCTGTACCTGCCAATTTGAATGAAAAACTCGCATTGGAACAAGCTATTTCAAATCCCGCAGTTGGTCGGAAGCTACCTGTCCCTATGACAGACTCCCAATGGCCGGCTGCAGAAGGTTGGGTGAAATCAGCTCAAAACATAGACAGTATTGAAATTCACTACGTCCGAAATTCTATTGCTGGTGCCATCGATGATTTCAAATTTAAGTGAGTAAATATGATAGCTTTATGTACATCTATCCTTGGTGCGGCTATACCTTCATGCAAGCGTTATTTGGGAGAGATGGATCAGACTAATTACTCTCCGCTAGCGAGTGGTGAACGTTATACTATATACGGCTTGTTATTTATCTCTGATCGGGTGGATTTTTTAGTTAGGGCTCCTGATGACTTACCTTTCTGGGTTCCGAGCTACCTTTTCGATTTGGTCGATTCTAGTGCTCCAACAGGGTGGGAGTTTTGTATTACACAGTCGAAGCCCGACTATAAGGTGCTATTTGATACGTTTGGAATCAACTATATTTTTGGATATTCATTGCTTGTCAATGAATATCAGCATTACGTGGGAATCGTTGAACGCGAGCCAGGGGAAGTACAGCGATTCTTGAAAAACTTTCAGATGGATGTGAGTGGCTAATTATGGATTATGGATGTTAAGTTGGGTACGACATCCCGTTGGCACGAGTTGGTTCTACAAAAATCGAAAAAAACTCTCGGTCTGTACGATTTCAAGCTCCACAGGTGGGGAGTCCCTGCAGAAGTTTGTCGCACCGAGTCCTGAGCAGGTCATTGCAGCGTTGCAGTTTTTCGTTGAAAGTACCGAATTTGGGCTGCTATATGCCAATGCTTGTTAAATTTTTAGGCCGGAGTAGTCCAAAGACGTCTTAGCGACAGCTGTCGACCCAATGCTCAGCAGGTAGTTACGCTGCTGCTGGCAGAGAACAATGAAGTTCAAAACGCCTTGGCACAGGTCACGGCGGGCGCCAAGGTCGATTCGGTTGTGCAGGAGCTGCAAAACCGGCTAGGGTTCAGCGACGCTCGGAAGGAGACGATTCGCGACGCTATGGTGGCGGCTGCGTCGATGGGGGTTGGTGGGAAGGCGGGTAGGGGGAGTGCGGGTGGGGCGAAAGGTAGCTCCGGGGCTGAAAGCGCTATCAATCAAGGCAGACTCAACTCTCAGCTCTTAGCTGAAGAGGTCGCAAGTGGACATGCTTTCCAGAAACATGTGGTTGAGCGGCAGGAGTTTGCTGATCTTGGTATTAGTACAAAAAATCAGTTTCAGAATTTTGTTGAGAACATCGTTTCTAACCCTGCGATCGATCGTCGCCAATCCGTTGATGGAACGATGTACTATCTCGATAGCTCAACTAAGACTATTGTAATTCGAGGGCAGAGAGGTGAGGCTACCGCGTTCAGACCTGACCAGGGTGGTGTCGGTTGGGATAACTACATTAAATCTCAGGTCCCCAAAAAATGAATGAGCCAATTAATGAGCAAGATTATATTAGTTTGAAGGTCACACCAAGAGAGCTTAGGTATTTTGTGTCGTGCGGATTGGCTCTAATTCAAAATGTTCCAGATGAGTCTCTGTCAACCTATTGCGGCCTAAGTAAAGATGAAATCATTGAGGTTTCTCTGCGACTGAGGGAGGTCGCTGAAAAATTAGGCGTTGATATGTAATTTTTTGGAGGGGGTAACGAGCGTAGTCGCTTACCTTTGGTGCAAAATGGACTGCGCTTTTTGGTGAAATTAAAACGGTTTATGATTCTGCCCAAGCTCCGTACAAGGGCAGCACAGTAATCGGTCACGTACTGTCTTAGAGGTTATATCTAATCCAGCATCAGGTAGTGTCGTTCCGATGAGGAATGGTATGACAGATACTCGCTGGCCTGGCTTAGACGGTTGGGTAAAAATGACGCAGAACGTCAACGGTGTTGAAGTTCATTATGTGCGAAACAAGAATTCCGGTGCTGTTGACAATTTCAAATTTAAGTGACGATCATGCGCGTAATCTGCATAAGCAAAACTGGTGAATCCCTCTCGGACCAAGTGATCCGCTTGGGCTATACGTTAGAGTCGAACTTCTCCCTCTCCGTAGGTACGGAGTATGAAGCGTTCGCAATGTCGTTGTGGTGTGGTGTAATTCTGCTTTTATTAGCAGACGAGGACCATCTGCCTAATTGGTTTCCGATGGAACTCTTTTCGCTGAGCGATTCCGGCATACCAGCAGCATGGTCGTTTTTACCCAGCTTGGCTAACGAGAAAGGATTCCAGGCTCTTTGGGGTTATGAGCGATTAATTAATGATACATCGCATTATGAGGGCCTGATAGAACGCGACCCTACCGCTTTGCGCCACTTTTACGAGGAAGAGTGCATGCGCCGTCGATGTGTCTAGTGAGTTGGTGCTAAAGCAACGTGGAAGACACCATTTCAAGTCCCGGAGCTGGTTAGCAGTTACTCATCCTGACTGTTGCGCCACCACCTTGTCGATGGTGGCAAATGCGCAGGCCAGAGCAGCTCAAAGATATCGCAGCCACGGCTGTCGCCCCCAATGCCCAGCACGTCTTTGCTCTCTTGATGGCTGAGAACTAGGAAGTTCAAAACGCCCTGGTACATGTCACAGCGGGCGCTAAGCTCGATTCGATCGTGCAGAAGCTGCTAAACCAGTTAGGGAAGCACGGCTCAGGCGCTTAAAGCCAAAAGTGACCCCTGAGCCTAATCACTCAGCCTGCACCAAACCCTCCCAACTCCAGTAACCACCACAAACAAGCCCCAAGCCCTCACTTGGGGCTTCACACAGTCGCAGTTTTTCGAAACCCTACATCACAAAACAAACCTGCTCATCAGCCCCTGCAAATGCACACCCAGTCGTGCCAGCTCAACGCTGGACGATGCCGTTTCCTCACTCGCCGAAGCCGTCTGCTCGGAGATGTCCCGAACGTTGATCACACTGCGGTTGATTTCCTCAGCCACCGCGCTCTGCTCTTCGGCGGACGCGGCTATCTGCTGGTTCATCGATTCGATGGTCGTGATGGATCGGCTGATGTTGCCTATGGATGTACCTGCATCACGGGTTAAGGCAACGCTGTCATCGGTCAGCAGGCGGCTGTTTTCCAGGGTGGTCGCCACTTGTGCGGTTCGGCTGTGCAAACCGTCGATCAGGGTCGCAATTTCTTCGGTTGACGTTTGAGTGCGCTGGGCGAGACTTCGGACTTCATCGGCGACCACGGCGAAGCCGCGTCCGGCCTCACCGGCGCGTGCGGCTTCGATGGCGGCGTTGAGGGCTAGCAAGTTGGTCTGTTCGGCCACTGCCTTGATCACGTCGAGCACGCCACCGATCTTGTTGCTTTCCTGTTTCAGCTCGTCCATTGCAACTTTGGAGCGCCCGACTTCAGTGGCGAGCGTTTCGATCTGAATGACGGCCTTGGAAACTACAGCGTCGCCTTCGCGCACTTCTCGGGAGGCGCTGACGGCGGCATCCGAAGCCTGCTCGGCATTGCGGGCAACTTCCTGCACTGTAGCGGCCATCTGGTTCATAGCGGTGGCGACCTGGTCAGTTTCAGTGCGCTGGCTGTTCACCCCTGCGCTGGTCTGCTCGGTCACTGCCGAGAGCTGTTCGGCGGCGCTCGCGATCTGGGTGACGCCATCGCGCAGGCCGCCGATCAACTGGCGCAGGTTCAAGGTCATGCGGTGCATGCTGGTTTGCAGCAGGCCAAGTTCATCCTTGCGCGTCGGGGCTTCGTTGTGGGTCAGGTCACCATTGGCTACACGGTCAGCCAGCTGCAATGTTTCACGCAGTGGAATGACGATCATTCGGGTGATGATCCATGCGGCCAACGCGCTGGCGATAAGGGCTGCAACCAGCCAGAGAATCAACATGCGGTTGGCTTGATCGACGTCTGCAAGGCGCAAGTCGACTTGGTTCTGTGCCAGTTGATTGGCCGAACCGAGCAGGACTTCGATGTTCTTCGAGATGCCCGCTTGGCCTTGGTTAATGGTGGCTTGCGAAGACGAGAATCCGTTGATGGCGGACCCATAGGCGTTCATCGAGTCCACCAGGCTGGCGACAGCGGCGTTGTCGAGACCGGAACTCGTCAGGCTTTTCATATAATCGGAGGCTGCAGCAATGGAAGTAACAGCCAACTGCTGGGCCTCGGGTTTCAGGGTGTAGGTGTACCCACGAACATCGAAGCGCATCTTTTGAAACAGCATCAGCGCTCGTTGCACCGCCTCGCGCTGCGCGGCGTCACCGTCCATTGAGTTGGCGCGCCCATTCAACTGCCGCAACTTTGCGTCCGCGGTGTCGGCATTGGTGCCAAAGACGTCTCTGCTGGCCTCACGCGCGTGTGTGGCAGTGATGATGCTATTGTAATGGTCCTTATATTCCTTCATGGCTGCCATCGCAGTTTTAACATGAGGAATATTGAGTTCGGAATTCAATACGCTGTTGAGATACGCAAGATGGTTATCGAGGTTTTCATAGGCTTTGAGCCAGCTGGCGGCATTGGCGTCGTCTGAATTCTGGGTGTACACCAAGCGGGCGATGCGCATGTCTCGCGTCAGCGTGCTGAGCTTCGCAATATCGGTGATACGCTCGCTGCGCTCACTCATGGAAGCGATGCCTCGCCAGCCCGTCAAGGCGATCAGGACCGTCAGTATGATCACAACCGTAAAGCCGAGCGCCAACTTTGATCTGACTGATAAGTTGGTCAACGCATTGTTAAACATGTAAGCCTCTCGAATAGATGTTTTAGTTTTCCAGTCGGCTCCTCCATGCCATTGATGCGTCAATGCCATCGGCTGGGGGGCGGAGATCTTTAACAAATATTTTTTAAAAGATGTGCTTATTTTACATGTTACAAGCCGCGGGAAAAGTTCAGGGCTTTGAGTGATTTTTTAATATAAAAATGTTTCGAAATGGTTTTCCGAAAGCTGGAGAATTTGGTCATTTTTTAGGCAGACAGCGCGTGGCTTAGGTGGAGGGATAGCGAAGGCTTGATTCAGCGATACGGCCGTGTGTCATAAGGCAGGCGTAGAGGGGCAGAGATCAGAAGTCGAAGCTTCGATGGATGCGTGGAATAAAGGAGATCTGCGAGCCGGGGCTTCGGGTAGCGAAGCTGGATGCAAGAATATAGAGGGGGGAAAAGATGGTGCACCAGGCGGGATTCGAACCCACGACCCCTGCCTTCGGAGGGCGAGCTAGCGGCCACTGAAACTGGGGATGGCCCAGTGTATGCGGGGTGTCAGTGTGTCATTGTGAGTGCTAAGACATAACGGTATAGTGTGTTTTGCACCCACATTGCACCCACGGCACCCATGAAAGCGAAAATCACCCAGTCACTTATCAATGGGCTGGCGGCCACCGGCACCGCTTACGAAGTGCACGATACCACGGTGCCCGGCCTGTTCATCCGCGTGACCGCTGCAGGCCACCAAGCGTACGTTGTGCGCTGGGCGCGGGGCAAAAAGAAGACCCTGGGGCGTGTGAGTATCCTCACGCTTGATCGCGCCCGCCAGGAGGCGCGGCAGTACCTAACCGAGGCCCACGAGCACGGTGAACCGCTCGCGGTGACCCACAGGCGCCGCACAAGCGCGATGCCGACCCTTGAACACTTTATCGACGACCAGTTCGAGCCGTGGGCTCTGGCCCACCATCGGGACGCCATCAACGGCGTGCGAGCGATCCGCAACAGCTTCGCTGAGCTGATGGCACATCGCCTCAACGAAATTGAATCGAAGAAGGTCGAGCAACTACGTACCCGGTGGCTCGCCAGCGGCCTGGCGCCGGCATCTGCAAACCGCAACATCACCCGACTTAAGGGATTGCTCAGCAGGGCGGTGGAGTGGGGTTTGCTCGAGCAGCACCCGTTGGCCAAACTCAAGCGCCTCAAGGTCGACCAGCGCGGCCGGGTGCGGTACTTACTGGCCAGTGAAGAGACGGCACTGCGGGCGGCGCTGGACGCCCGAGAACAGACCATCCGGGCCGATCGGCAGAGCGCGAACGCCTGGCGCCAGGCGCGCAACAAGGACCTGATGCCAGATCTGCAGGCCGAGGCCTTCGCCGATCACCTTAAACCGCTGGTGCTGCTCTCGATCAACACGGGAATGCGCCGCGGCGAAGTGTTCAACCTGACCTGGGCTGACGTGGACCTGGCCGGCAAAGTCGTAACGGTCGAGGGTGAGACCTCGAAGTCAGGCCAGACGCGGCATATACCGCTCAACCGCGAGGCGCTGGAAGTATTGAAGGGGTGGGCGGGAAAAGGCACTCCAACCGGGTTTGTGTTCCCGGCCCGGGGCGGTGGTCGGCTGGACAACGTCAAACGTTCCTGGGAGGGCGCATTGAAAGCCGCAAAGGTCGAGGCCTTCCGCTGGCACGATCTCCGCCACACGTTCGCGTCAAAACTGGTCATGGCCGGCGTCCCGCTAAACACCGTGCGCGAACTGCTCGGGCACTCCGACCTGGCCATGACGCTACGCTATGCGCACCTGGCGCCGGACAGCAAGGCAGCCGCCGTAGACCTTATAGGCTAAATCATCGCTTTAAGGCGGCTTAATTCATCTGGGTCAATGGGCGTATAGGAACCCTTATCCATAAGCTCTTTCGCTCTCTCCTGGACCATTGGCCATGCCGCGTTGAGCAGTCCATAGTTGATATCCAGGGACTGTTGCCCAGTATCCAAGTCCAAGTCACCCCACTTCATGATCTGCGGAATTTGCTCGACAATCTCGTAGTGACATAGCTCTTCGAAGGTCAGCAGAGATCGCCTGTTCACCCCTAGGGACACTATGCGATGCGACTCGATCGGAGACCAGACCATTTCTAGAAATCCATTCAAATAAAGCCCGTCTGGATCCTCACCGATGAGGCCGTCAACACGGTGCGCTCTTACGGCCTGCATCACCGCCCACTCCACCACGCCCGTGATGGTTCGATTCTGCTCGCGCGCAAGAAGGTCTATCGCGTATTTGACCTTTGGATCAATGCGTAACGAGACGCTCACAGTTGCGTTTGAGTCTGATGATTTGCGAGGGCGGGCCATTGAGATCTCCTTTTGAACGCAAATTCTGCACGCGATCAGTTTTGCGGTCAACGTCCAGTTATGTGCAGTATTTGCTTGCAGAGTATGAAATTGCGTTTTAGAGTGATTCTTGTCGGGCGAACACGCCTCCAGGAGAACCACAATGGAACACGTTGCGAGTCAAAAAGAGCATTTCCAGTACCCACCCATCGCGGTTGGGCCCGAAGAGGCTGGGCGGTTGACGGCCCACAGCCGGAGCGCAATCTACAACGCGATCGCAGAGGGTTCGCTTCGATCCTTCAAAAACGGAAAGCGCCGCCTGATCTTGGTCAGCGAGTTGCACTTGTGGCTCAACCGTCTGGCGAAGGAGAACAGCAAATGAGCCAATCTACAGTTCACGATCGCCGCCACCTGCAGTTGCAATCTCTGAATGAAAATCAGCGCCAAGCGGTGCTGGATCTGATCAAGGATGAACGGAAGATGGCAAGCCGCTGGTGGACGCACCTCAACGAAATGAGCTGGCGGGGACTGCTGCCGGAATGGGTCAGGAAGGCTGGTGGTGGCTCAAGCGATGACTGGGACCGCTGGAAGGCGCTGCATAAACAAACGGATCAGGCTCTTTCGAGCATGGGAGCACAGAATATCGCGGGCTCGAGGAGCGTAGAAGTTGCGCTTGATAAAGACGAGTCCCTTTTGGAAGGACTGGAGAGGCATAACAAAATTGAGCTGCTTGAGGCGGTAGAGCAACCCAGAGCGGTGTTGGCGCACCGCTCGGGCAAAGCAACATTGGACGGCACCAACGTGAGGGCTCAATCGTGACACATCCTAAATCGAACAGCAACAAACCCACTGCAGTCTGCACACTGGTCATAGAGGGGGAGGTGTTACGGCCGGCAGTGCTCGATGCGGCCGCCATGTGCCAAATGAATTTCGCCAGGATCGAGCACAAGCGCTTGGAGCGCTTGCTCCGCACGATCGTGATTCCAATGGTGGGCGGTTATGAGACCGAGCTCGGTCAGGATCTCGCGCGGCATCTGGAACAGGTTCGCACGTTCAGTGGCAATTTCTGCTTCGTCCACCGACATATTGGTGCCTCTTACGGTGTCGTCGGCCAGCGCCCTGGTATCGATAAGGGGGTGCGCCGTGGCCAATAACTCGCACTGCGACCACTCAACAGAAGCGCAAGCCTATCGCCTGGTGCACGCGCTCCGCACTGGCCCTGTGTCGACAATCGACGCTGCGCAGGCGCTGGATATCGTGCATCCGCCTTCGTCTGTCCGCTGGCTCCGCGCCCGTGGCTACCAGATCAAAACGGAATGGACCTACCGCACCACCGAGCCAGGCCGTCGGCCGCATCGTGTAGGCCTGTACGTCCTGGCTGGCGAACCAGCCTGATCTGACCTTGTGCCAGTGGGTGTCCTCAGCTTTGAGGGCATCCCGGCCTGCCTGTGAGCTGCGGAATGGCGATTAAAACAAAGGGGAACATGAAGGCCAAGGCTCCGCCGTTCGCGGCGCTGCCAAAGGTCATTGTTCAGTCGGCCAGATATAGGTCTTTGAGCTTCGTGGCGCGTGCCGTGCTGGTAGAGATGCTGGCGCAGTACAACGGCAGCAATAACGGCGATCTGTCTGCAACCCGGACCATGGCCAAGGAGTGGGGCGTGAGCTCTCCCAATATGCTCCAGAAGGCGCTCCAAGAGCTGGATGTAGGCCAATGGATAATTATGACCAGATCGAGCGTTTTTTCTAAGCGTGGAGCCCGCTGTGCGCTATATGCGATTTCATGGAGGCCGATAGATGAATGTCCAGGAAAGGAGCTCGAAGTGAGTGCAACACGGACCCCGCCGAGGATCATCCCGGACCTGATAAAACCGATTTGATCCTGTATTGAATCAATACAAGGACCGGTATTGATTCAATACACGTAGCCGTTCTGAACTGTGTGTGAGCGTCTGGTTAAGTTTTCAAATAGGAGCTACCTGTATTGAATCGATACCACTTTTGAGATTCGTCCTGTATCGATTCAATACACCCTTATAGATATCTACCAACCAAGCTTCGAGATTTACGCGAAACGGGGTGCAGCTAGCGCAGCAGCGAGGTGCAGATACTGCAGCTGCCGGACCTAGTGTTAGCAAGACACGATCCAATCATTTTTGGATGAACCAGCTTTGGATCATTCATCCCCCATTGGGGGTTGAGCGGAAGCCGGAATGACGGCATCGGTAACGCCGCGATCGTTACCTCGTTGTTAGCAGAGATTCCCTCAAGCTGAGGATATTGGGGGTGCGCTCAGATCTGAGCACACCTGCTCATATCTCTGATGCGTCCACATCTGGACACATCGCAATGAGCTGAAAACTCAGCCCAATGGATAAGCCGGGGGTGTCGTTTGCAGGAACGGGACTCCCCCCAGATTTGGGGGCTGCTGGGTTGAACGAGACTTCACAGGTTGAAGGGGGGTTGAAACAGAAACAGCAGCAATTCGCTACAGGCCCCGCCACATATGGCCTGCAGCCGAATCACGAAACAACCACAGTCGAGGATTTACCGAGGGCCAAAACAGGGTCGGCTCACGTTGACCGGCTTTAGATTCGAAGTTTCGGGTAAACGCCTGGAGCCCAAGCAGCGTATGGGCTGGAGGGCTATTCGCGAAACAACCATACGCGAGGTTTCAAAACAGGCTGATGGCTAAGACCTAAACCATGTGTGGGGCCTGACAGGGACCTAATACAAAGATTCGAATAATCGGCTACAGGGCACGGGGTGCAAGGGCTGCACCCCTATTACGAACATTGTGAATACGGAGGTTTTTATGGTCAGCATCGACCAGGAAATATCGGATCGGCTGTCCGCCATGGGCGTAGTGCCGTTGATTGGTGGCCTGGTGCCAGAACCTGCCGCCGCAGATTTGCTGGGATATGCCCCCAGCTACCTACGCCGGCTGGCTGCCGAGGGTTGTTCACCGCTGCCATTCGTGCGCCGGGGCAACCGCAGGTTCTACAGAATCGTCGATATAGGGCGCTTTGCGACGGTTACCGACTAAGGATGCCGTAGTTAACCGCTGACCGGGGTGTGCGTGCGCGCATAGGGTAGACGGCATCGTTTACACACCCCGGAGAACCCCATGCCAGATCCCTATCAGCAGGACATGACCCAGCTGAATCAAACCCTCAGCAGCATCGGCACTCAGATCGCCGACTTCAAATCCTCCTCAGCAGAAAAGCAGACCGAGTTCGGCGCCCGACTTCAAGATATCGAGCAGAAGATGGTGAACATCAGCGGCCGTCGAAGCGCCAACGATGGCGCCACCGACTCCAACGTCGTAACCGCCCAGGTGGTGGCTGCTGATGGCATCACCGGTTTCAGGGCCGGGATGAAATCCACTGGCCAGATCAGTTGCAAAGTCGGAGTCCGCGCGGCGATCACCAATCCCAACAAAGGCGTCACGGGCTCGACGAGCTACCCAACCGGCCCGCAGCGTGACGGCGCCGGCATCCGTGGCATTCCCCAGCCGCGGCTGAGCTTGCTGGATATGCTGCCGGTCGTACCGGTTACCAGCGCTACCTATGAGTTCGTTCGCTTGGACGGCTACATCAACGGCGCGGCCTACCAGAAGCAAGAAGGTGACGAAAAGGCCGAGGGGTCGATGCCCACTAAAATGGAGCGGGCCGAGATTGCCACCATTGCCACTTGGATCCCGGCCAGCCTCCAGGTGCTGCAGGACAATGAACAGCTGCAGGGGCAGATCGATACCCTGATGAGCGTGGGCGTACGCCAGAAGCTGGAGGCTGAACTTATCAATGGTGAAGGCGGGCCAGGCGAAATCCTGGGTTTCAAGAAGCAGGCCACCGCCGCAGGCATCACCACCGGCAAACCGGCCGACCGCATCGGGTCGGCACTGACCGATCTGAAGGCCGATGGCTGGAACCCCAACGTCATTGTGATGAATCCGCGTGACTGGTTCGCCATCGAGAGCGAGCGTGCAGAAGGCGGCGACGGTCAGTATGTCATTGGCACGCCACGTGATCCGGCTCCGCCCAGCCTGTGGGGTACGCCTGTCGTCGTCACCAATGGTATGCCGCAGGGCGAAGCGCTGATCCTGGATACCACTGTGGCTGCGCTGCTGGACCGGCAAGAGGTGACGGTAGAAGCGAGCCGCCACGATGGCGACAACTTTAAGCGCAACCTGGTCACGATTCTCGCCGAGCTGCGCGCCGGCCTGGCCGTCTTCGCGCCTACAGCCACTCGACTGGTAACGCTCGGTACAGCAGCCGCCCAGGGCAAATCGTCCATGTAACGTCTGGCGTGGGTTAGCTGTGAGTGCCACGACCTCATAACCGCAGCAGTCAGAGCCCCTCTTTCCTTTGCGGGGTGATCCGATACTGGCCCGCCCCGCGGGCCTTTCTATTCACTCCGGAGAAGACCATGAGCCATACCCATCTACCCAAGCCGATTCAACGAGCTCTCAACCAGATCGCCCACAGCCGCGCACTATTGCGCCAGATGGAGGAGCGCGAGCGGTTGAGCAAAGAGATTGACCGACTGCTGGCCAGCGGTCTGAGCGCAGCAGATGCGCTGGAACAGATCCGATCGGCGCCGCCGTACGTCGCACCGGACTACTAAGGGGGGGCGGGTCGAAAGTCTGGAAGGTTCGCTGACCTAGACCGCTCCCGACCCCACGTACAGATTTTTTCCCCTCAGGATTTTTTGTTAAAAGTGTTAAAGCCGAATGCCGATCAGGCATACAGCTGAAAGCCACGCCCGGCGTGGGCTGCATGAGATTTACCCGCCGTTGGACGTGTTAAAAATCTGTTAAAGGTGCCTGCCGTTTTAACAGATTTGTTAACACTTTTTTGTTAACTCTAGGAGGTTGCCCGTGAGCGCCGAAAACTCAGACTACTCAAGACCACTAGTCCCTGAAATGTCCCGCGAACTGGCAGGAAGGATTGCCGCAAAAGCCGAATCCATGGCCGGACGCTTCGAACACCAGGCCGTTTGCGAAATGGCACGCACGGCGCGGCGCGGACTGGCTCGAGGCATGACCGAGCAGGAAATCGGCAAGGAGCTGGGCCTGTGAGCCCCATCGACCGTTTCAAAGCGGCCTGCAGCGTGACCGACTTCGCCAAAACGCCGAACACCACAGGCGGCTACACCGTTTGGTCAGTGACAACCATCGTCAAAGGTGGCCGGGCCGACATAGACGGCCCGTACTTCACCGCCGAAGAAGCTGCGATAGCTGCCGAGCTGCTCACCAGCATCGATAAGTTCGCAAAGCCCCAGGGCTCTACGCATTGCTCAGTGTGGAATCCGGACCCAAGACGCGAAAAGGCGATCCGCGATAATGCCAAAGCATCCCGAATGCTGCTGGCAATGCAGTTGGGAACCCAAATACCAAATCACGGCGCCGACAGTGCGCCCAGGAGTTGAGTCATGGCCGCCACAGCAGCCCACTACGCCCCGATGACCCGCGTTTACCTCTCAGGGTCCATGGCACGGCGTTTCTTCCGCTACAAGGACTATCAGCTGTCCAGCGGTAGCGTCTGGGAAGCGTTCAAAGCTCTAGGAAATACGGTCGACGGGTTCGCGGAAGAGGTGGCCAGGCTCAGCAAGCTAGGAATGCGCTTTGTGATCATCCGTAACAGAAAGAACGTTGGCCAGCATGAGTTTGAACGAGGTGGGCTGCGAGAGCTCCGCATTGTGCCCGTTATCGAAGGATCCAAAAGGGCTGGCGTTCTACAGACAGTCGTCGGTGTGGCGCTGATAGTTATCGCAAGCTATATGACAGCCGGCACTGCTGCCTCGGCCCTCATGGGAGCCGGCATTGCCAACACTGCAGGCGGTGTCATGCAGATGCTCAGCCCCCAGGCCAATGGCTTATCGCAGAGTGGCTCACCAGAGAATCTGCCGTCGTACGCCTTCGGCTCAGCTAAGAACACCATCGCTAGCGGTAATCCGGTACCGATCTGCATCGGCAAGCGCAGATGGGGCGGGGCAATCATCTCGGCCTCGATCTACGCCGAGGACAAGGTTTAGGCAACTTAGCATTTCCTAAAGGGGGTCGTGAAACGCTACCCTCACCCTGCACTGCAGGCCGATCAACTCCCGGTACTAGCGTAAGCCTCCAACCGCCCGTAGGGGCCAGACCGGACCTTAGCCCATCCGCGATTAGCGGTCTGAATGGGGTAGCGTCACACCCTGCAGCAATGAAGACAGCGTCCCTAGTCAGATGAAGTTAACACTCCTCAAAACTGAGGAGACGGTACCTACCTTGCCAGTTCGGCGGGCCAGGTCAACGGACACAGCGGGCTGACGTAGGTCTGCAAAAAATGCACGCCCCCTAATCAGCGCGATCCGCAATTTTTCGATTTCCGATCCGAAATTCGACTGCGAATCCGATTTGCGCCGACCTCAGATGCCGAGTGAATACGCTGCGAACGAACCTGGGGAGTGCAAAACCTGGTCGGACATGGACTATGCTCAGGGCCAGTTGTTATCAATGAAGGAGCAGGATCTTGAAAGGGAAAATTAGCCTGACGGACTTCATCAAAGAGGTGAAGGCTGAGCTGCTGGCAGCTGTAGACGATGCGGAGCCTTTTTTCGAGCTGGGTGAGGTTGAATTGGAGGTATCGTTTGCTCTAGACATCTCCGGGAAAGCCGGAGTCAAGCTATACGTTGCCGAGCTAGGCGGTGAAACAAAAGGGTCGCAAGTCCACAAAGTGAAAATAAAACTGTCGCCATTTGTTGAAGACTTGCCCGTTGATACTTCCACAGGCACGCATCTATCATCCGACAATCCAATGCTTGCCATGGGCAATGGACAGAGGACGGCTAGACAAGTAAGTAAGCCAGGCACAAGTAGCCGGCGACCACCTACGGCGTCCGGAAAGACCGCCAGTCCTAGCGGTACCATAAAAACAAGAAAGCCGACTCTTAAAGCTGGAAAAAATGTTTAGCCTCCTGTGTCCGGAGAATCTGCCGTCCTACGCCTTCGGCTCTGCCAAGAACACCACCGCCAGCGCCAACCCTGTGCCGATCTGCATCGGCAAGCGCCGCTGGGGCGGAGCGATTATCTCGGCCTCGATCTATGCGGAGGACAAGGCTTGAAGTGACCCCAAATCACTTATAGATGCTCGGGACAACCGGAATCACAAAGGGCATCCTCATTTGTGAGGTGCCCTGTTTTAGATACTATTCATTCTACGGTATCAACTTCAGGTGAGCGCAAGAATTCTTGCATCTAGCGGGTAGTTATGCAATATAACTCTTCTAAAGCCAGTATTCGTGAGGCTCAAATTTTCAGAGATGGTAAATCTACCGGCATTTATCGACCTATCAATAACTAGGAGTAGATCGATTAAATCCGCTTTCTTTTTGTAATCCGTAAGCTTTTGAGACTTTCTGTCGACCTGCTGGCGAACCAAGTCATCTGGAATTAGACGTACAAATCCAGCTTCGACTATCTGCCATCGGTCATAATTTCTGAACCTAGTGTCAGCCATTGGAAGCGGAAGAATCCAAGCCTTCAATCCGCAAATATTAAGACAGATTTCATTACTGGTTAGACTGCTACTGACAGAAATTAGAGCCGCTATAATTTTCTCCACACTATGTAGACGGCCCAGAAAATTAACCCTTATTGGTCTGCCCCCAGCTCGATAGTAACCGGCACTGATATCTCGCAGGTACCTCTGCTGCCTCCCATGAGCGTGCTTCAAAGCAGCGCCACCTCTATCTGCAGGGCTATCGTAAAGCTCCATCACCTCAAGTCCAAAATGTTCACCCTGAGGCAAGCGCACTATGAAGTCTAGTGGTTCGGATACATCTTCGATCTCCCAGTCCTCGCCTAATGCTTGGGCTGTTGAATTGGCATATACACGTTCCTTTTGCTTCTTATATGTCCGAGTCATACCAACCTCCGTCCAGGTCGAACCTGAATTTTAAACAAATACATGGTCTCGTCCCACGAAAGGGATCCACGTTTCAATGGACTCAGCACTTGAGCCAAAAATAAGGGTTTTAGATCTCGCGGCCATTTTTTGATTAAGCGAGATTACCGTATCTCGCGCGACCTCTGAAACACCACCAGGAAAGCTTTCAGATTCCGAAATCACATAGGCATACTGAGGGGAAATGGGGTAATAGAGATCTAGCGACTCAGGCTGAGAAGGAAACTCCCACACTTGAGGATGTACGTTAATTGCAGGCTGATCAGAAGTGATAAATGGAATCTTTGTACCATTAAAAAGCAAAGAGTGAGTATATCTTGAACGAAAGAGATAAAGTTCGCGCCCGATATTCATCCCAAACATATAGCTGATAAACCACCAGCTATTAGTCATGCTCTCAATGAAATGATTATTTTTAATAGGCGCGTCTATCAGGGCCTGGATTATTCTGTCTTTAAAATTTTTTGTTCGTGTAAGCTGGTGCCCTAGAAAGGACATAAAGTTTATCAATAAATCGTTTTCATAAAGGCAGGATATTCTGCCTTCAGCAAGAGTCTTCAATACCTGTGAGGCTTCTCGCTCATGAGCAGAATGCAAATCTTCCATCAACTTTGAGGTAAGAGCTTTTATCGACTTTTCAACGATCTCATCCGACCGGCCAGATCTCCTATAAAGTTCATTAGCTTTTTGAAATCGCAAAAAGTCTTTAAGATAGCTCCGATGAGCCTCCTGCAGGTCATCTGCGCTTTTGCTTGACCATTGGAGAATTACGCTTATGTCATGCTGGGACAAATAAGAAATCTTATAGAAGTCCATTTCCATAGCGAGGCCGCGAACGCTATCCAATTTGATTTTTTTTGTCGGCGTACTGTGAAAAACATTAATGCCGTCTGATGACCAGCGTTTCAAATAGTCAGCCCATACGTGATGATGCTTTCTTTTTACTTCTAAATATTTAGTATCCATAGCATTCCCCGCCGCAAGAAAAATTCACTAGGTTAATTCATGCCTCTCAGATAATAAGATCAGGTTTTTTTATGAACAACACTTCGGATCGGCCGGGACACGTATAGGGTCAGCATAGACTATCACTCCGTCATTTTTTGGAGCTAGTGCAAGCTTGGAGCGCCAGCATTCAGGGTTTGAGCCCTGATGGTTGACACCACCGGGATCATCGGCCGGTGGTGACTAGACAGCTCTTTGACTTCCTGCAAGCTATGGGCTCCTGTCGTTTTTATCACAGCATCCTTGTGCATTGTTCTAGGTAGGCAAATTGAGCGAAGCAGCCTGGTGGCTGAGCAGCAGCCTCGGCGGCTCGCTTGGCTTCAACGACCGGATAGATGTGACCCGCTATTGGAAGATCGTGGCAATAGCTGTCGCAACGGTGCCAGTGAGCTTCCTACCCCGAAGATCTAGCGCTGCAAATTTAGTATATCTGCCATGCCCCATTCTTCCGTGATCAAATTCGTGAGCTGCCGGGACAAAGATCCCCGGCTTGGCTACGAATGGTGATGTATGGTGCCTTTTGCCTTAGGGGTACGGATTGGGGTACGGTGCTTAACTAGCGCGATAAATCACAGGAAATACGTGGCCTAAGAAAATTTTTTTGATTCCGTCTCTGCCGCTGGCGGCGTCACTCAGATTCTCAGCCCTCAGCCCTCAGCCCTCGACCCAAAGCGCTGAGCACAAAGTGGCCCGCCAGAGAGCCTGCCGTCCTATGCCTTCGGCTGCGCAAAGAACACCACGGCCAGCGGCAGTATTGTCCCGATATGCATCGGCAAGCGCCGTTGGGGCGGAGCGACCGTTTCGGCATTGATCTACGCTGAGGACAAGCTTTAGGCAACCTGCAGACTATCGTCGGCTAGGTTCCTAATTCGGGTGTCTCACCGCCAGGTTCCGTGGTGTTGGGCCCTGGCACTGCGGCGGTCGGTTTCTTCTTCGCCAGCAGAGCTTGGAACGTAAGGGGCGGCATTGGCTTTTCCCTTGTCCTGGGCGGCGAGGCTCAGATGATTGCTGGTACCAGGAAGGTCTGACTGGTTCCGAAATTTAAGCAGAGGTGAAGCTAAAATGGGATTGCAAGCCAATGGCTGATACTGGTCGGCAGTCAGATGCAAAAAACCCGGCCTTGGCCGGGTTTCTTAAGGACGAAAGCCACTTAGGCTGTGCGCCCTTCCTCCATTGCTACCTGCTGAAGAGCTCGTCTGAGTTCATTCTGCTCTTCATCTGTCCAGCAACGCGTTGGTAGGCCTGTGGGGGCGGACACGGACGCAACGGCGTTCGCGATGGCCTGGCGAGTTCCGCCGGCATTTGGCTGCCATTCGTTGATCGGCGTGACCTTTTTAGTCCCTATGTCCATGATGTACCCCCGCTGTTCAAGAGCGTTTTTCATATCGAAGAGTGTTGACTGCATGAGGCTAAGATTATTCTTGCCTGTGTCCAGTTCAACAAATTTTGTTTCACCGCCTGTTGCAGGATCTGACTGCCCAGCGGTTTCAATCGCTTTTCTGGCGCATTCGTGGGCTGCGTAGCACACCTTTGCAAATTGTGCGCCACTACCCGCAAACCGCGCCGCCTCGCGGTGCGCCATGAAATCCCCTGATGCAAAGGTGACTTCGGCCGTCGCATTTTTGACGAGGCTGATGACGATCGAGTTCAGCTTATTCGTATTCGGGATGAGTCTATGAACTGGTGGCAGATTCATAAAATTCAACGTTGGAGCTAGAAACCAAGCCTTCCACCGCGCAATCAATTCGCCGTCGCCTGCGAATACCATAGCGTATAGCTTTGAGACTGCCAGCTTATCAAAGCCTGTATCGTCTACAAACGCTATGCAGGTTGGGTAATCGACCAGTGGATCCGTCGACCAGCGTGAATCACTGGCAAGGACTTTTTTGGTACGGCAAATTACGTTAGTAGTCATCCATGTCAACCTGACGGTAAGAGGCTAATAAGTATGTGGATGGTTCAGCGCTCGTCAACAACGATCGCTTTGATTCCAGAAAATCGCATATCTATCGATAGCCCCCGCCTTGCTTCACTGGAGACCACTGGAATGGTAAGACTTGCCCACTCAGGATAGATCTTTCCTAGCAAAAAGCCCTGCCAGGTGAGCCTGGTCAGGGCCTTGTCTCCTCGGATGCACCCACCGTGCACCCACAGGCTTTAAAGCAACTGCATGGAACTGTCTAAAAACCCTGAATTCATTGGTGCACCAGACGGGATTCGAACCCATGACCCCTGCCTTCGGAGGGCAGTACTCTATCCAGCTGAGCTACTGGTGCAACGCGGGCGCCATGATACCCATGTCGGGGGTGGTCGTCCATTGCGATAACCGTCCCATCGTTTGTAATCTGCTACGGTGACACTGACGCGAGCCGGACGAGCCTGCGTTTCCGCGGCCGGTCGTTCTTTTTTTCGAACGGCCTATTGTCCTTTCACCCCATAGATCCTAGGATTCGTTTGAGATTTCAAACGCTCTTGTCTGGTCGCTGAAACGCGTGAGTCCATCCATGCGCTATTTCCACCTCAGCCCGGGCGCCTTC
>Ga0308158_10002172_pt1 | contig 18978 bp, 7 predicted proteins | sample PhyBR2_FD_201038 | JGI IMG/M metagenome (GOLD analysis project Ga0308158, IMG submission 201038) | Phyllosphere microbial communities from UC Gill Tract Community Farm, Albany, California, United States - DLSLB.R2 | ecosystem: Host-associated > Plants > Phyllosphere > Unclassified | place: USA...
GCACCGGCAGCGCCTTCCGAGTATGGGACGGCGACGCTCTGCTCAGGGAACTCTTCCACCTCTACGAAGATTACCGGCCGAAACTAAGGCTAGATTTCCCCTAAAACAAACTTGAATTCTGGATGAAGGCTCTCTGATGTAATAACTGCACCCACCGGCTCTGTTTTTCGAAGCATAAGAAGAATCCCAGTAGTAGGACCCTCGGCCACATAAATGTGAGTCTAATCCGAAGCATCTTTCAACTCGTAGTCGCAAGATGTTTCTCTCGATTTTCAAAATAGCGATTCTTCAGCTGAAATCCAAGTCAGATGCATAAGGAGATCTTTTCCTACCATCTCGCGCGAACAACTTTTCGACGGATCCAGGGTAACGTCTCGGATTAGTCCACTACTCCTCTAGAATGTTCACATGATTGCAGATTGGTATATAGATCGTCTTCAGTTGCAGAATTTTCGGCAATACGAAATCCTAGACATCCCGCTCAGCAAAGATATAACCCTGCTAATCGGTGAAAACGGGGCTGGAAAGACTGCAATACTTGATGCAATTGCATCCCTGCTGGCCACCGTGCTTACTGAGCAAAAACATGGTGGGAAAAGCATCAGGCACGGTGACGCGCGGCGAGTGTCCTCGAACCTCGACTCAATCGGGCGACTGGCGACCGTTGAGACGCACTACCCGGTGGTCGTTACGGGCACCGGTAAACTTGCAGGCCTCCAGTTTGACTGGCATCGAAAAATACAAACCCAGACTAATCAGCCCACTTGGGGAAACCGCGAAGTTCGCGAATTCTCAGCACACTTTTTTGACGGTAAAGCTTCAAGCCACGGCACAAACGGTTCAAATATCTTTCCTGCAATCGCCTATTACGGCGTAGAGCGCCTAGTTGGCGAGCGTCGTGCACAGGGAAAGATTCCCATGTCCAGGGTAGGCGCATACCATTCAGCGCTTGATCCGAGGTCCGATCTTAAGCGTGTATTCACGTTCCTTGGCGACTTGGACAAACAAATAGTGAGGGCGCAAGCGTACGGTGATCCAGTCCCTCATGCCGCGCGAGGACAATTCGACGCGATCGATAAGGCCTGCACTTCTATGCTTGAACCTGTAGGCTGGCATCGTCTTCGTTGGAATGACGTAATTGGCGACGTAACGCTACACCATAATTCCCACGGTACAATGCCGTTAGCATTACTGGCTACAGGCCCCCGAATTGCAGCAGGACTCGCAATTGACTTAGCAAGCAGGATGGCTCGGGCAAACCCAGACCTTGGAGGACAGGAATTACTCAATTCGACTCCGGGAATTGTCCTCATAGATGAGGTAGATCTTCATCTTCACCCGTCATGGCAGCAACAAATTGTCCCGCTCCTAAGGAAGACTTTCCCACTAGTACAGTTCATCCTCACGACACACAGCCCCCAAGTGATCTCAACTGTTGAAGCGCAATGTATTCGGGTACTGGATGGCAGTGGCGTGACCACACCGAAGTATGCAAGGGGATTGCGCTCGAATGTCGTCATGGAGTTACTGCAAGGTGTAAGCCCAGTGCCCCCAGCGGAATCAAGAGTTCAGCTCAATCGCTACTTAGCGATGGTAAGCGAAGGTAAAGGTCATTCCACCGAGGCGCTCGACTTGCGAGAAGTACTAGATCGCGAGTACGGCGGATCTAAACTAAATCAAGAACTACTTGATACTGATATCGCGTTATCTTTTGCGGAATGGGAGTAGGGATTTGATCCGAGTATATGCAGATTCCGCCCCCACCTCACTTATACAGGTCGTTCGTTCGTCACCATTAGTCCCAGACGCACCGCCCGTTACATACGATGGACTTCCTGGTCATGTAAAAGACGACATCAGAGCAAAACTCCATGAAGCTCAGCAGGGGCGCTGCGCCTACTGCGAGACACGAATACCGCTTGATTCAGACTTCATAAAGATCGAACATTTCCATCCGCAAAAACCTAGCAAGGTCCCCACTAACTCATGCGAGATTCGTACTAATTTGCCCAGCGCGCTTATGTCCAAAGCCGACGTGACTTGGATGAATCTACTTTTGTGTTGCAAGGGCGATGCGGGCGGCACCTCGACTTCTGCCACATGTGATGCCAAGAAGGGCAATACCGACATTTGTCAGTCTTTCTATAATCCACGAGCGCTTGACTCGAACCACGAAAACTTAGTCACAGTTGGTGTTGATGGACGTGCAATCGCTTCCTACTACCCCGCCGATTCCACTTCTGCTCAACAAGTAATCGATGAGGTTTTACACCTCAACATGCAATTGTTCGTCGACAATCGAAGACGAGTCTGGCGCAACTATCTGGAACAATTCAAGGTATACAATAGGCCACGGAAGGGGAAAGCCCCGATGGCCCAACTACGTACCCATTTCGCAGACAAAGTCCGAAATGATGCGCGAACTGGAAGCGAGTATGCATCAACGCTAATGTCCATCGCCACATATATTGAGTCCAGCAAAACAGGATTTCACTAAGAATTCCCACAGCGCACGGGCAAGTTTTGATTTACCTTAACATTCCCCAGACTAAAACGTCTATGGAACATTCCCCAGACTAAAACGTCTATGGTTGCTGAAAGATTACCAGCAAATGCCCACCGCCTGAGACTTCATTCCGAAAGCTATGGCTCTAGTTTTTCAAAAACGGTAGCCGGTCAGTCAGATCTTGTAATCAAACAATCGTGAACCGATATGCGCTTCAAACGCCGCAACCATGGACTCAAAATCATCACGCTGCACGTTACTGATCGCGTTCTTCGCATCATTCCACACATGCTCAATCGGATTATGATCCGGCGCGTAGGGTGGGAAATTGATCAAATGAACATCCACGGTCCACGAATTCAGCAACAATTTCCGGAGCAACGTCCCGAGAAAGAAGCAGCAAAGCCTCAGCTTTTTTGATCACGAGCTTATGCGGTGCATTGGCTTTGTAATCTTTGAGTAGTCGGCGTTCTTCATCGGAAAGTTGTGGGGTGCGCATGCTTCCAAAATTAACATTCCTGCATTGCTGGGACGGGTTTAACGCGCCGGGATCAATGCTTTTTCAGAACCGCTTTTGAACTGTGACCGCCATCACTGTTGATTTCGTACTAATGTAGAGGGAAGAATGCAGCAGAGATTGTTGCATGGGTCAGTCTTCGGGGGAACAATGGACGCATTCGGCATTCGGAACAAAATGATTGACGGCTATCGGTCATTTAGCGAAGGCTTCGTGGACATACAAGACCCAGACATCGCCGAGAAAGTTGAGAAACAAAGTAGCGAGGGCCGACAGTGGCCCGACCCTTGGCTCTCGCTTAATCCTTCATTCAAGTCTGGTGGTTCCATCAGCGAACTGGTCAATCGTGACTTACTGCATGATGAATGCAGGCGTATTTTCCGGGTGAAGAATTCCCCTGACGATCAGGGGGCACGTGAGCTCACGCTGCACCAGCACCAGGCAGACGCAGTTAAGATTGCCGGTTCAGGCCAGTCCTATGTCCTCACCACTGGCACCGGCTCAGGCAAGTCACTGTCCTACATCCTTCCCATCGTCGACCACGTCCTTCGCAATGGTAGCGGCAAAGGTGTTCAGGCGATCATCGTCTACCCGATGAATGCTCTGGCCAACAGCCAACGAGAAGAGTTGGAGAAATTCCTCCTCAACGGCTACGACGGACGCCCGCCCGTTACGTTCCAACGCTACACGGGACAGGAGGACACTGAGACTCGTCAGGAAATTCTCAAGAATCCGCCAGACATACTTTTGACCAACTACGTCATGCTTGAATATGTCCTGACCCGTCCAGATGAACGCAGCTCGCTAATCAGCGCTGCAAAGGGGCTACGCTTCCTTGTCCTCGACGAATTGCACACCTACCGCGGACGGCAGGGCGCCGACGTCGCTATGCTGGTCCGTCGACTTCGCGACGCATGCGACGCTCAAGACACCCTCCAGTGTGTTGGAACTTCAGCAACAATGTCCTCCGAAGGCAATTCCGAGGACCAACGCAATGATGTCGGTCGCGTGGCCTCGCGTATCTTCGGTACGCCAGTTCCGGGCGCGAACGTGGTGATGGAGTCGCTCATGCGCGTCACGAATGACCGCGCGCCACTGGAATCGGCGCTGTCCTTGGCTGTGGCTGAACGTTCGGACGCTGAATTCAACATCTCATCCTTGGCTGCCAGCTACACGACCTTGCAGAACGATTCCCTCGCCTCATGGATCGAAGATGAATTTGGACTGCATGTCGAGCCTGAAACCAACAGACTCGTCCGCGCGTCACCTCAGAGGGTAGATAAGGCTGCCGAGAAACTTGGGCAGAAGATCGGTAAGGAACCTTCTGACTGCTCGCGTGCTATCCGCGCGACGCTGCTCGCCGGTTCACAATCTAAGCATCCGGATACAAACCGGCCTCTCTTCGCGTTCCGCCTGCACCAGTTCGTGTCCAAGGGTGGTTCTGTTTTTGTCACCGCCGAGGCGGAGAAGACGCGCTCGATTGAAACGAACTTTCAGGTCACACTGGATAATGAGCGCAGGCTCTATCCTCTAGCTTTCTGCCGTGAATGCGGGCAGGAATATCTAATGGCGACCAAATCGGAAACCGCGTCGGGAACAACCTTTTTGGCAAGGCATGAACTTCGAATCCAAAAGGATAACCCTGAGGGGCAAGACGGATACCTGTTCATCTCGACAGATGGGGAGTGGCCGCGGGACCCCCTGTCCCAAGATCGCATCCCAAGTTCGTGGAGGGTAGATTCGCCCAGCGGCCCTCGCGTTGCCGACACCAAACGTAGCCGCGTACCCGAACGTTACATCGTGCGTCCCAATGGCCTCGGCTTACCCGAAGAAGAAAATACGTTGGACGACGGTCAACTGGCGGCCTGGATTCCAGGTTCGCTCGGCTTTTGTCTTGGCTGCCGAGTTACCTACGAAGCAGTCCGAAGTGGCGAATACAGCAAGCTTGTAACGCTGGATCAGGAAGGTCGTTCCAGCGCGGTCACGGTAATCGCCACTCGACTAGTCCAACTTCTCAAGTCGGATGCCGGCCAAGACCTGGATCCTGATGCCAAGAAACTGCTCACCTTCGTGGACAATCGACAAGACGCAGCTCTTCAGTCTGGTCATCTTAATGACTTTGTCCAAGTAGCCCAACTCAGAGCTTCCTTGGTTCGTGCCTTGCAGCAGGCACCAGATGAAGGGCTGGCTGCGACTGAATTGGGCGAGGCACTAATAACGTGCCTAGATCTGTCATTAAGCGAATACAGCAAGGTGGAGGATCCTTTGGATCCCCGCCCTGCCAAGCGCGCCCTGCACCAAGTTCTCACTTATAGAGCATTGCGTGATCTGCAACGTGGCTGGCGAATTACGCTGCCCAACTTGGAACAGACCGGCTTGATGGTGGTCGATTATCCTCATGCCAAACTATTGGCGGAGCAGGAGCACCGCTGGGCGGAAACCCATTACCTGCTTCGTGATGCAGAACCAGCACAGCGTGAAGAGCTCATCCGCGTACTGCTCGACGAGTTCCGCCGCGTCCTAGCCATAGAAGCTGAAGAATTCTCCCAAGAATGGCTGGACAAGCTTCGTGCTCAAAGCACCGAGCATTTGAAAGGTGTCTGGGCGGTCAACGACCGTGAACGTGCTCCGGAAACTGGACTAGCAGTTACCGAGTCGATCCGCGAAGGACAAAAGGGCCGGAATCTGCTGATGATTACCGGCAAGAGCGGATTCGGCCGTTGGCTCCGTCGTCCTGAGCGTTTCGGAATCGCACTCACGCCAACTGAGGCCAACAATGTGATTGAAGACCTCGTTCATCTGCTCGCAAAACATGGACTGATCAGCTTCATTCCTGGAAGGAAGCAGCAAGGTTACCAACTTAAACTCTCGGCCATGGTCCTTAGGGCTGGAGATGGGGTTGCCGGCGCGGCTGACCCGATCCGTAGAAGCTACCACGCCGACCGGAGGCCTCGCGTCGTTAAGTTCTTCCGAGAACTCTATGCCGAAGAAGCTGCGGGGCTCGCTGGGCTACGAGGTGCCGAACACACCGCTCAGGTCCCAGGACCAGTGCGTGAAGCGCGGGAAAAAGAGTTCGGAAATGCCGAACTCCCACTCTTGTTCTGCTCCCCAACCATGGAGCTTGGCGTCGATATCAAGTCGCTTAATGCCGTCGCGATGCGCAACGTCCCGCCGACTCCTGCCAACTACGCACAGCGAAGTGGCCGCGCCGGGCGATCCGGCCAGCCAGCGTTGGTTGTAACTTACTGCGCATCTGGCAATGCTCACGATTCGTACTACTTCGAACGCTCGGACCTGATGGTCTCGGGCCAAGTTCAACCACCACGCTTGGACTTCGCCAATGAAGACCTAGTTAAGTCCCACGTACATGCCGTGTGGATAGCTGAGGCCTTGTCTCTGGCTGGACAAGGCCTGGGCTCTAAGATGTCTGGTGTCCTTGATCTTGAAACTCCGGGCTATCCCATAAAGCAAGCGACTGCTGATGTGCTCCGCGACGGTCGGGCGGCTCAAGCTGCTAGGTCCCGCGCGACCAGCCTCGTTGCAGCTATCGGCGATGAGCTCCAGGCAACGATCTGGTGGGATCAAGGCTGGGCGGACCGGGTCATCGACCATGCATTTACCAATTTTGACCGCTCCTGTGCGCGTTGGAGAGACCTGTACCGCAACGCCACGGTTGAGCGCGAGCAGGCATTCCGTGCCGCCAATGACGCTTCAGCGACGAAGAAGGACAGGGACGCCGCGAATAGGAGGTCAAACGAGGCATACCAACGCATACAGATCCTACTTAACGACACCAACGGGTACGGCCAGTCAGATTTCTATACTTACCGATACTTGGCGTCAGAAGGTTTCCTGCCCGGCTACTCGTTCCCGCGTCTGCCGCTGGCTGCATTCATTCCCGGTCAAACCTCGCGCCGCGATGAGAACAGCACTTGGCTGCAACGTTCTCGCTTCCTTGCCATCAGTGAGTTTGGGCCACAGTCATTCATCTATCACGAAGGCTCCCGCTACCAGGTGACTAAGGTCAGCTTGCCCCGCGGTGGTGACGAGACCGGCGAAGTCGCCATGTCAGAGGCTCGCGTCTGCTCCGACTGCGGATATCTTCATGAACGAAGCGTCGGCCTGGAGATTTGCGAGCAGTGTGGAGCGGGGCTGGGCGACGGTTGGAAGAACCTGATGCAGCTTCAATCCGTGATCACCGTCCGACGCGAACGTATCAGCGCTGATGAAGAAGAGCGCAACCGTCAGGGTTTTGAGCTCATGACGAATTACCGATTCGCTGGTTCGGTGGCACAACCGCGCTGTGCCGAGGCAGCGGTATCTGTGGATGAGAAGGTAGTAGCTGACGTCGTGTATGGCGACGGAGCCACAGTCCGTATCACCAATGTGGGCCGCGCCAACCGCAAGAACAAGAACGAATGCGGCTACTGGCTAGATTTCGTGAGCGGACAATGGCTCAGTGAGGCGAAAGCTAACGCCGCCAATGACGAAGAAGTAGATCCAGATTCCCTGAGCGTGAATCAGTCTAAGAACAAAGATCTAGTAATCCCCTATGTAGAGGATCATCGGAACATTGCTGTTCTGCGCTGGGCAGACCAATTGGACGAAATTCAGGCAACCACCGCACAGTATGCGATCGAGCGCGGTATCGAAGCCGTGTTCCAGCTCGAGGATTCAGAATTGACCTCTGAATTGCTGCCGGACGCCGATGAACGAGGACGCATTTTGTTGGTCGAAGCGGCTGAAGGTGGCGCTGGAGTTCTGCGTAGGCTGCAAGCGGAACCAGATGCTCTGGCCAAGGTCGCCACCAAGGCGCTGGATATTCTACACATCGATCCGGCCACCGGTCAGGACCGAGACGATGCCTGTGTCCGCGGTTGCTACAAATGCCTCTTGTCTTATGGAAACCAACGCTCACATGAGAAGATCGACCGGAGAACGATCCGAGATTTGTTGTCGGAATTATGCCGTTCAATCACCACGCAACCGGCCGCAGCAGCTAAGCCTGCATTACAGCCTGGAGATGCAGTCCAAGGGTCAACCGGGGACGCGGCCGACGCGTGTGCAGAACAAGCTCATGATCGGATCTCACAGCTACGCGCCTTCTTGCAGACCCACGGACTACGCGAGATTGATCGGATCAACGTTGAGGTGTCTGGCCACTTGTTGCACGGAACCATTGAGCAACACGGGTTACAACCAACAGCGATTATTGTTGATGAAGATGGTCAAGGAGCGCTCCAGGCGATGGACTTGGCATTCCATAACTGGCAGGTTCTGCTATTAGCTGAGGTTCAGAGCATTGAGGAATTTGTGCAACAAAACAGCGAAGTATTCGGAGAAAAGAAATGACCGCAACTGCTAACGAGACCTTTGCTGTCGGATCACTCGTCCGGGCACGCGGCCGTGAATGGGTAGTTCTTCCCGAATCCGATGATGCCATGTTGGTATTGCGTCCACTTGGTGGCACGGACGAAGAGATTGCTGGGGTACTGCGCGGTATTGAGAATATTGAAGCAGCAACTTTTGCTCTCCCCTCCCCCAATGATCTGGGCGATGACCGAAGCTCACGACTATTGCGTGACGCCCTGCGAATCGGTTTCCGCTCCAGCGGCGGCCCTTTCCGTTCATTGGCTGGCCTCAACGTCACTCCGCGTCCATACCAGTTAGTGCCACTGCTCTTGGCTTTGCGCCAAGACGTTGTTCGATTGCTCGTTGCGGATGACGTGGGTATCGGTAAGACCGTTGAAGCTGGGCTAGTCGCTGCCGAATTGCTTGCGCAGGGCAGCGCGCAAAGGCTGGCTGTGCTGTGCCCTCCAAGTCTTGCTGAACAGTGGCGACGTGAACTTGATGAAAAGTTCGGTATTCAGGCAGCACTTGTTCTGCCGGGAACCATCCGCCGCCTCGAAGCAGAAGCCGGCTACGGCCGTTCGATCTTTGAACACTTCGACGCAACCATTGTCTCAACTGACTTCATCAAGAATTCTTCGCGACGTGACAACTTCCTCCAGCATGCACCAGACCTTGTCATTGTTGATGAAGCTCATGGCGTAGCCGCTGACGATTCGGGACGCGGTGGTGCAGGACGTACGCAGCGATTCCAATTGGTGCGCGCCCTGGCAGATGACGACCAGCGACACCTAGTTCTAGTCACAGCTACCCCGCACTCCGGCAATGACGGCGCGTTTAGAAACCTAATTGGCTTGCTGGATCCTGCGCTCAAGACCATCCCTCTTGAAACCGAGGCTGGCAGGCGCTTGCTCGCCGAACGCATGGTGCAACGCCGCCGTGCAGATATCCGCAATTATCTTGATCAGGACACCCAGTTCCCTTCAGATAGGAAAACCAGCGAACAACCCTTCAAGCTGTCGCCAGAACATCGGGACTTTTTCAACGACGTCCTCTCCTATGTTCGCGGTCGTGTTCAAGACAAATCAGGTACCAAACTTGAACAGCGCATTCGCTGGTGGTCAGCCTTGTCGCTTCTTCGTTCTATGGCTTCTTCCCCTGCAGCCGCGGCTGCTACCCTGACCACGCGTATGGCACACAACGAAAGTGAGTCGCCTGCCGCGGCAGATCACCGTGGCATCGCTGCCGTCATGGATCAAATGGAAGATGACGGCGGAGAGGGAATTGACGTTGCTCCTGCCGGTGCTACTGAATCCGACGCCAGTGAAGCATCAACGGGACGCCAATTGCGCGCGCTGGCGCGCCGTGCGGACGAGCTCCAGATGGATCCATCGCTGGACATGAAGGTTCAGGCCCTTGTCAAGCACATCAAGGCTCTGCTGAAAGACGGTTTCCATCCGATTGTGTTCTGCAGGTTCATTCCCACGGCGCAGTACGTCACAGATTACCTACGAAAAGAACTCAAAAAGGTCACCATCGAGGTTGTCACTGGCGAACTACCGTCAGAAGAACGAGCAGCACGAATTGAAGGACTGGCAGAGCACGCTAACGGTGGGCCAAAAGTCCTCATCGCAACCGACTGCCTGTCTGAAGGCGTCAATCTGCAAGATCATTTCCAAGCGGTTGTTCACTACGATCTGGCGTGGAACCCTACGAGGCATGAGCAGCGCGAAGGACGCGTGGATCGATTCGGCCAGACTGCTGAGACTGTCCGTGCACTGCTCATGTACGGTGAAGACAACGGCATTGACGGAATCGTTTTGGATATTTTGTTGCGCAAGCACGAGAAAATCCGCAAAGATCTCGGAATCAGTGTTCCCGTCCCGCCGCAGAGTGACCAAGTTCTTGCAGCGCTCCTCGAAGGCGTGCTCATGCGCGGCCAGGATTCAGAACAACTTGAGTTTGATCTCGGTCTGACCCCTCAGGCCGTCAAACTTGACGAAGAATGGCGTTCCAGCGCCGAGATGGAAAAGACCAGTCGAACCCGTTTTGCTCAGGGTGCCGTTCATCCGGACCGCGTCCAGGAAGCGATGGATTCTGCGCGCAGTAGCCTTGGATCCCCAGAAGACGTTGCTTCATTTGTGCGCAAAGCCCTGCTCGAAACCGGAGCCCATCTTCAAGGCTCGGCGGACGGGTTCACCGCCAACATTAGCGCGGCTGCCCCAGGCATTAGAGATCTCTTCGCATCGGAAAGTGACGCACGGTTTGTGCTGGATTATCCAGCACCTCCAGGATCTCATGTATTGACGAGAACTGATCCAGTGGTATCCGGTATTGCCCAGTACGTGCTCAATACTGCCTTGGATGAACAGCTAACGGGCAAAGACCGCCCCGCGGCCCGTTGCGGGTACATCGCTTCCTCGCAGGTGCCAGCCGTGACTGTAGCCTTGCTGGTGCGATTCCGTACCAAGCTTCTGCTTCCGGCACGAATCAATCGATCAGATCAAGCACAACAAGACTTGGCGGAAGAAGCACGTATCGTTGCGTTCCGCGGTGTCCCAGGTCAACATCAATGGCTGACCGAGGATGAAGTCGAACAACTCATTGCGGCCAAGCCGTCGGCCAATGTCGGTGAACAGACAGCTAAGAATATGGCCACAGCGATTCTTCGTGGCATTCCGCTCTTGGAATCCGACTTGGCAGAACAAGCTGCAGAAGTTGCGAAACAGATCCAACAGGATCATACCGAAGTCCGGCTAGCTGCTCGTGGTGACTCAAATGCTGGCAAACTGGGTATCCGTGGTCTGAGCGTCGAACCAAATCTTCCCGCCGATGTCCTCGGCGTCTACATCTACGCACCTGCAGGAGGCCAACAGTGAGCGGCTCGTTCCAAGCAATCACGGTGGTCGGTGGGGTACTTCCTCCGGCCATGCTAGGTCGCATCCAGACTGGTAACTTGCAAGACCGCTCTGGGCTTTCCGCCGCGTCGTACAACCTTTCGGGACGAGAAAGCATCGGCGATGCTGCGTCGCGTTCGTGGTCGTATCTCAAGGGTGTCTGGCAAGACTGGCAGGATATCGAGGCGCGCAAGGGAGCTTCCGGTCCAGGCACTGGTGACGCACGTCAGCGTTGGCTACTAATCCTCCTACGAGAACTCGGCTACGGTCAGGTGTCACAGGCTGGTACCGAAATCGGTGACCGCCTCACTTACCCCGTGTCGCATCTGTGGGGCAGTGTGCCCATCCATCTTCTCGGCCCTCGCGTAGAGCTGGACAAACGTAATCCGGGAGTGGACGGGGCCGCTAAGGCACCACAGAAAATGCTCCAGGAGCTCTTGAACCACAGTTCCGATTATTTGTGGGGCATCCTGAGTAACGGATTGAAGTTACGCCTACTCCGTGACTCCACGGCACTAGCTGGTTCCGCATACGTGGAATTTGATCTTGAGACAATTTTCAACTCAAATCTTTACCCAGAATTTCAGCTCTTGTGGCAAATCTGCCACCAATCACGGTTGGCGCCGAAGGGCACAGAAGCCGGTCCGGAAAGCTGCTGGCTTGAATCATGGCGTGCAGAAGCCGTCGAATCGGGCAGTCGCGCTCTTGACCGTCTCGGCGCTGGCGTTCAGCAAGCGTTAGAGCGGCTAGGAACCGGTTTATTGCGCCACCCGGACAACGCTTGGTTAGTTGAAGCGCTCCGAACCGACGAACTCTCTCGTCTAGACTTCCACAAGGCGCTGCTGCGTACCGCGTATCGTTTACTCTTCTGTTTTGTGGTGGAAGACCGCGGCGCCTTGCACACCCCCGAAGCGACGGTTGAGGTCCGAAAGCGGTACGCCAATTACTTCTCTACCCGACGATTACGCGATTTGTCTCGGAAACATGATGGTGGCCCGCACCCTGATCTATGGCGGACACAAAGACTCGTCTTGAGCGCGTTGGGAGGCGACGGACTGGAGTCCTTGGGATTACCTGCTCTTGGCGGCCTCTTCGATCCGGATCCCCGAGCCACTATTCCGTCGACGCAACCGGGCACCGATTTGGTAATCGACTGTGAACTCACCAACCGGGATCTCCTTCGCGCAGTGCGGTCCCTAGCCTGGGTCAAGAACGCGGCCGGACGTATCGAACCTGTGGACTACCGCCACTTAGGTGCGGAGGAACTCGGTTCAGTGTATGAGTCCCTCCTTGAACTCATTCCTCGCTTAGACCTTGAAGCCAAGACATTTGAGCTGGAAAACGTCGCTGGAAATGAACGTAAAGTGACGGGCTCTTACTACACCCCACCAAATCTCGTCTCAGCACTTTTGGACACAGCACTAGATCCTTTGCTTGACGAGACCGTGCGAGAGGCTTCTAACGCTGAGGACGCTGAACGCCGTCTACTCGCACTGACGGTTTGTGATCCTGCTTCCGGATCAGGTGGTTTCCTCGTCGCTGCGGCACGTCGCATGGCGCGCCGCCTTGCCGAAGTCCGCGCCGGGGAGGACGAACCTACCCCTGCAGAAATTCGTCATGCATTGCATGACGTGGTGGACCGCTGCATCTACGGTGTCGACATGAATGACTTGGCAGCGGAATTGGCTAAGGTTTCCCTCTGGCTGGAAGCAATGGAGCCAGGCAAGCCTCTAACTTTCCTGGATTCTCGAATCAAGATTGGCAATAGTCTCATTGGTGCTACCCCTGCGCTCCTAACTGGCGGAATTCCTGACGATGCCTTCAAGCCTCTTTACGGTGACTTGAAAACATACGCGTCTGAGGTACGGAAAGCCAACAAAGCAGAAGCCAAGTCCACGAGCGGGCAGTACATTGAGCACCTCGGTCAGGATTCCTTCAACCTCGGAGGAGAAGAAACCTCATTCGAACAGCTCATCACCGATCGTGAGCGTCTGAATCGCCCTGTGTCTTCAGCTGCCGATGCACGTCGACTTGCACGAGAATACGCGGCGTTTGACGCATCCGAGGTACTTCGCCAACGTCGATTGGAAGCTGACGCGTGGTGCGCCAGCTTTGTGTGGCCGCTGGATGGCGAGCATGCCAAGCCACCAACAAATTCAGTGTTCCGCAACATTGGCACGGCTTACGCATCGGGCGCGATGACTGAAACCATTGACGAAATTGCACGCCTACGTGACGAATACCGGTTCTTCCATTGGCATCTGGAATTCCCTGAAGTTTTCGGCGATCCTGATTCCTCCGACTCGCAGGGTCCTGCCGGATGGCCGGGTGGCTTCAGCTGCATGCTGGGTAATCCACCATGGGAGCACGTAGAACTAAAGGAACAAGAGTACTTTGCCGCGCAAGCTCCAGAAATCGCTAACTCAACGGGTGCACGGCGCAAGAAACTGATTAGGGAGTTGCCGCAAACGGATCCCTTACTCGCTGCTAAATTCGGACGCGACAAGCGAATCATCGACGGGCAAAGGCATTTCTACGGTCTTTCCGGCCGATACCCACTGACAGGTCGTGGCCGGATCAAGACAGATTCTGTTTTCGCCGAGCTGTTCCGTAAAATTTGCGGACCGAACAGTTACGTAGGAGTTATCGTTCCAACTGGAATCGCGACTGACCATACCACCCAGTACTTCTTCAAGGACCTCGTCGAGACAAAGTCAATCGCAGCGCTTTTCGACTTTGAGAATCGATCGAAACTTTTCCAAGATGTAGACTCTCGACAGAAATTTTGCCTGTTAACAATGAATGGACGTTCAAGAGTTTCTGTTGCCGCACGGTTCGCGTTCTTCCTCGATGACCCAGCTCTCATTGACTCTGCATCCTTCGAATTAACCCCAGAAGAGATCAGACTACTCAACCCAAACACAGGTACACTGCCTATTTTCCGCACAAGACGTGATGCTGAGATCACTCTTGGCATCTACAAACGGATCCCAGTTCTAGTTGATGAAAATGACCCGGTCGACGGAAATCCTTGGGGCATTTCATTCAAGCAGGGGTTGTTCAACATGACGAGCGATTCGCATCTATTTCGTACTCGTGAAGAGCTCGAACAAGACGGCTGGACTCTACATGGCAACATCTTCGAGCGCCAGGGGTCCGACGGCAAACGAGAGAAGATGTTGCCGCTCTACGAGGCGAAGATGATCAATCGCTACGATCACAGGTCTGCAGATGTTGTGACGAGCTCGACCGCTGCCAAACGTCAGAATCAACCGAAATATTTGACTCTTGATGACCACAAGAATCCCTATCGGCCTGCGATACCGAAATATTGGGTTTTGGAAAAGCATGTCGGTCAAAGTGAAGACACTTGGAGGATGGCGTTCCTCCGAATCACAAGTGCTACGAATGCGCGTACGTTCTGCGCAGCTGCAATTCCGCCAGTGGCTGTTGGTGATTCGGCTTTTCTACTCGATTCATCCCTTCGTTCAATGCTTCTAGCTGGAATGAATACATTGGCGTTCGACTTTGTCGTACGCCAAAAATTATCAGGGCTCAACATGCTGTTCTATCTCGTCAAGCAATTTCCTTTTCCTAGGATCAGCACTTTCCAAGAGCCGGCCCCTTGGGATGCGAATAGGACCCTGCATGACTGGGTATCTGAACGTGTCAATGAGCTAACTTATACTTCCTTCGACGCTCCGTGCATCTCAAATGACTCACCATCTGAACTGCAGTCTCCGTTTATTTGGGATGAGACGAGAAGGCAGCACATACAGATCGAGCTAGATGCAGCCTTTTTCGTTCTTTTTGGACTTTCGCATGAGGAAGTCAGTCATGTCTTGGACAGCTTCCCCATCGTCCGAAGCCAAGACGAGGCTAACCACGGCGAGTTCCTGACGAAACGGTTAGTGCTGGAAAGTTTCGACGCGATGCTATGGGCAGTCACTACTGGCACCCCTTACACATCACCAACAACGCCTATTCCTGGACAAGGCGAACGGCACGAGAGCTTGGAGCTTAGCTAATGTCCGATTGGAAAACTGTCACACAATTTTCGCGCAATTTTCTCGGCCAAGTTGATCTCAACGACGAAGAACGCGACTACAAGCTCGAGTTTGCTCGTGGCGCCAAAGTCGCGCGCCAACAGCTGATTGACGGTCAGCAACAATGGTTTGAAACACTGCGCCGTGAGATCGCCAAGACGAACCTAGTTAATCAGTACTTCGTGATGGCCCTGATCAAAGCCTTCAATGAAAAACCTGACGAGTTAAGCTCTGCAGTTCTCGATTTCTGGCAAGATCCAGTTTCCCCCTCCAAGCTCGACAAGTTGGAGCAGGATCTGCGGGCACTGAATCCAGCGAGACTTTCAGCCGGCGGAGCAATCGGCTTCGGGGCCCTGTTGCTCATGGCAGTCTCCCCAACCCAATACCCACCGTTTCGTGCGCGCCGCACAGCTGAATTCATCCGACTCCTAGGTGGAGAACCGCTCAAAGCTAGTGCTTCTGCCAGCGCTAGGTACCAGCAGGTCCTCGAAACAATGGATGAGCTTGTAAGCCAGGCCCAATCAGCCGGGCTCCCCATTCAGGATCGCCTCGATGCTCAGGGGCTTGTGTGGACGCTGGCCAATACTGACCCCGATTCCAGCTGGCCCGTGAATGAGGCCGATGCATTCCGAGCTTGGCGAGGGGACGAGGCTATTTCAGCTCCTTCCTATGTACGAGGTCCCGGAAAGTCGCCTGCCACAGAGGAGGCAGCTTGGCAGATCTTGGGACCCGGTTTGTTTGGCGATCCCTCCCCTATTGATGGCAAAACGCACACTTGGACGGCAGCCTCCGCGAACAGCCTCTTGGAGACTCGCAAAACCCAGGATACTGATACGGGGAAGTTCCTAGAACGACTTGAACCTCAGCTGGCGGGGTCCTCTAACGACGTCTACTTACTCGCTGCGGAATTGATTTATTTGCAGTGTATTGCGTTGTCTAACATTAAGTCGGCAACGAAGTCCGAACGCGTCAATCTGGTCTTGGGCTGGGCTCCGGACGGTCCGCATGCCCTCCCCCGCGAACTAGAAATCGGCCTAATAGACTCAGGTTCCTTCAGCGGTGGCATGGCGTTCAACATGCATATTGCTGCACACCATGGGTGGCTGTTGCGATTCGTTAAACACATCAGGACCATTTCGCAGCAAGAACTGGACGCTGCTCTGTCCAGCCCATGGGACTGGATGGAGCTGACATCAGCGGTACCAGACGATGTACCAGCCATTCGATACACCGTTGATTACCTCGTGTGGCCGAACTACCTCCAACCCGTTATTTCAAAAGAAGACCGGAAGAAGATTCGCGATACATTCGCTAATCTTCTAGGTGGTGCGCGAGGCAACTCCGAGTTTGATATCGCACAGGATTTGTATGACATCCGTCAGATCCAGGACGGCTCTGCAGGATCGTACACCGAGTGGTATGGGGAGCCATATAAGTCTCAGTGGCAGAACAATTCAGGAACCACCCAGAAGGCTTGGCTAATCCGCCAGTCACAGGCTGGCAATCAGATGGCCGAAACTTGGCAGGCAGAAGGTATTGTTACTCTTCCAGCGCAAACGCTGGGTCAGGAAATTACCGGCCAAGACTTCGAGTGCGTCCTCTCCGCTGTCAAGGATGTCTATGGTCACATCAACTTGGCTGACCAGAAAGACAAAGCAAAAGAACTGCACCGCTTCGCGACGCAAATGAGTCAAGGCGATTTGGTGATCGCCCCATGGGAAGAAGTGCTACTAGTTGGGACTGTCGACAGCGATCCTTATGTCGGAGATTTCCACGGAAATAAGCTTTGCCGCACCGTTGACTGGCATCCGGATGCTCTTCCCAATGCAGACCTCCCAGATCCCCTGCCTCGTCTCTTGGGCGAGTCTGGAGGAATTATTGACGTCACCGAGGCATTACTCGCCATCGACACTTGGCGAAAACGGCCTGTCACGAACACTGAAGCAGGCCCCAGCTCCGCTTCTTCAGGAACGCTCAAACCACGTATTGACGTTGTACCCCAGTTAAAGAACGCCAGTGATGAGCTGGCTGCAAAATTGCATATTGACCGGGCAGATCTGCAGGAAATGATCGACTTGTTGCGGACCCGTCGGCAGATCGTCCTCCATGGACCCCCAGGAACGGGAAAAACATTTGTAGGCAAACACCTTGCTCGATATTTGGCTGGCACCGAGCACGCCGAACATACCCAGATTGTGCAGTTCCACCCGTCGTATTCCTATGAGGACTTCTTCGAAGGATTCCGACCAAACGTAGCAGCAAGTGGTCAGGTGGGCTTCGAGCTTCAGCATGGTCCCTTGCGCCGGTTGGCTACACTCGCCAACCAACCAGGCAATGAAGACAAGCCGTTCTTCTTGCTCATCGATGAGATGAACCGTGGCAATCTGGCCAAGGTGTTTGGTGAACTCTACTTCCTATTGGAGTACCGCAAGGATAGTATCCGTCTGCAGTACAGCCCCGACGAAGAGTTCACTCTGCCACAAAACTTATTCATCATCGGCACGATGAACACGGCAGACCGTTCTATCGCAATGGTGGATGCCGCAATTCGACGGCGCTTTGCATTCATTGAACTACACCCGCAGGATGGAATCGTTCGGAATGTTCTGAGTCGCTTCCTTACGGCCAATAGTCATTCTGTTTTGGCCGCGGATCTTTTGACTGCGCTTAACGAAGAACTTGGTGCAGATAAGCGTGATCTAGCCGTCGGGCCGTCATATTTCATGAAGGAGGATGCACTCGATGCACCTGGCCTACGCCGAGTATGGAAATACGAATTGCTACCTCTCTTAGAGGAGTATCACTTCGGCGAGCTCGACCGCGAGCAAGTCCATGAGCGGTTCTCGCTTGATGCACTGTTACTCGGCTTAGGGCGTTCTCTGGACGAGTTGCAGCCACCGGAAGATCTGGAAACTGACTAATGCTCAAAGCCCCTACGCGTCACATCGTTCTCGATGAGTTAGCTACCGATTCCGAAGCACTAACGCTTGATGAGGACACCCGTTTGGCGCTGGAGAGTACCCGGCTTGTTCTCGTCCGGGGCATTGGGCGTGGCATGTGGAAGCTGATGCCGAATGGTCTCGTCGGGGCCGTGCAGATCGATGATCTCCTGGTCGAGGTAAAGCCCAAAGGTAAAGTTGGCATATCTCAGATTCTGTTCCTTCTTAGTTACGCGAAAGACCCTGGGTTCCGACCGCAGAACGTCGAAGCCGAGGCTACAGACGACTTGTGGGCGGCCTTGGGCGAGACCTTGGCGCGCCTTGGAGAACGTGCCACCACCGGTGGTGTTCTCCAAGGTTATGTTTCTAAGGACGAAGCGTCCAGAACAGTGCTTGGCAAGATCCGTCTGTCAGACCAGGTGACGCGCCGACCAGGCTTCATGTTTCCCATCGAAGTTACCCACGACGAATACACGATGGATATCCCTGAGAACCAAATACTGCGAGCCGCCGTGCGCCGTATGTTAGCGGTTCCCAGACTAGATGCAAATATTCGCAGGCGCCTGTTGCACATGGACGGGAAACTCGCTGATGTTTCTACTTTAGTTAGGGGCGACCGGCTTCCCCGTTGGACCCCCTCACGGCTAAACGCTATTTATGTCCCCGCTCTACGCGTTGCCGAGGTGGTTCTGCACAATATGGTGGCTGAAGCTGCGGCGGGAAA
>Ga0308158_10002174_pt1 | contig 18967 bp, 12 predicted proteins | sample PhyBR2_FD_201038 | JGI IMG/M metagenome (GOLD analysis project Ga0308158, IMG submission 201038) | Phyllosphere microbial communities from UC Gill Tract Community Farm, Albany, California, United States - DLSLB.R2 | ecosystem: Host-associated > Plants > Phyllosphere > Unclassified | place: USA...
AGAAATGGTTCGTGCCCATCCAGGCCCATGGCGTGGAAGTGATGTCGATGGCCTTCCTCACCGATGACAACACGCCCATGGTCTGGCGTGGCCCGATGGTGTCCGGTGCCTTGTTGCAACTGGTCACCCAGACTGCCTGGGACGACCTCGATTACCTTGTCATCGATATGCCACCTGGCACCGGCGACATCCAGCTGACCCTGGCGCAGAAAGTGCCGGTGGCGGGTGCCGTGATCGTCACCACGCCCCAGGACCTGGCCTTGCTGGATGCACGCAAGGGTGTCGAGATGTTCCGCAAGGTGCACATCCCGGTACTCGGCGTGGTCGAGAACATGGCCGTGCACATCTGCTCGAACTGCGGCCATGCCGAGCATCTGTTCGGCGAAGGCGGTGGCGAGAAGCTCGCGTCGCAATACGGTGTGGAGCTGCTGGCATCACTGCCCCTTTCGATGCTGATTCGCGAGCAGGCCGACGGTGGCAAGCCGACGGCCGCAGCTGAGCCGGAAAGCCAAATCGCCATGGTCTATCAGGAATTGGCCCGGCACGTCGGGGCGCGGATCGTCTTGCAGGAAGCCGATGCACCCGTGATGCCCAGCATCACCATGACCGACGACTGATTGCTGCCGAAGGCGCGGCGGGTGCACTGTGGTGTGCTCGCCGCTTTTGGGAAAGCCAACGAATTGCGGGCATAAAAAAACCCCGCCGGTGAGGGCGGGGTCTTTTAGAAGCTGTTCAGCTCAAGTTAGACAACTTGAACTTCTTCAGCTTGCATGCCTTTCTGACCGCGGGTAGCGATGAAAGAGACCTGCTGGCCTTCTTTCAGGCTCTTGAAGCCGTCAGCCTGGATGGCTTTGAAGTGTACGAACAGGTCGTCACCGGATTGTGGAGTGATGAAGCCGAAGCCTTTTTCATCGTTGAACCACTTAACGGTACCGGTTTGGCGATTGGACATGGTGTATCTCCTTGGACAAAGTTAACTACGGTTCGGGAAAAGCCCTGGCCGAGACTGAGTGCAAAGAGCAGGAAAATTCATGGGGATGTTGGACATCGGGTAGAGATTCTCAGTGACACAAGCAACACAGTGACGCCACCTTACCCCTTTTTCGAGAACGTGCCAATGGTCTTTGCAGGTTTCTTGCAAATGTTGATCGCAGCCGTTGCTTCTACCTGCGGCAGATTCGCCGGGCCATTGGGCGAGGGAGCCTTTGAACCATGGCGCGAGGCCCGGTAAGATGCCGTTCGAATTCTATTCACCTCGCTATTCAGGACACCCGCCATGAGCATCAAATCGGACAAGTGGATTCGCCGCATGGCGCAAGAACACGGCATGATCGAACCCTACGTCGAACGCCAGGTACGTGGCGAGGGCGCCGATCGGGTGATTTCCTTCGGGGTGTCCAGCTACGGCTACGACGTGCGCTGCGCCGATGAATTCAAGGTGTTCACCAACATCAACTCGGCCACCGTCGACCCGAAGAACTTCGACGAAAAGAGCTTCGTCGACATCAAGAGCGACGTCTGCATCATTCCACCCAACTCCTTCGCCCTGGCACGCACGGTCGAGTATTTCCGCATCCCGCGTAACGTGCTGACCATCTGCCTGGGCAAGAGTACCTACGCGCGCTGCGGCATCATCGTCAACGTCACCCCGCTGGAGCCTGAGTGGGAAGGGCACGTGACCCTGGAGTTCTCCAACACCACGACCTTGCCGGCCAAGATCTATGCGAACGAAGGGGTAGCGCAGATGTTGTTCCTGGAGTCCGACGAGGAGTGCGAAGTGTCCTACAAGGACCGCGGTGGGAAATATCAGGGCCAGCGCGGCGTGACCTTGCCACGCACGTAGCCTCGTCAGGTACCTGAAATCGGCCGCAGCGAACTAGTTGCCGATTCGCCACTCCATATGAGTGACTTGCCCGGTTTGCCCACCGTATTCCGGGCCATTGCTCAGGAGTGTCTATGAAAATCGACCCGACTATCAGTGCCCAACTGGCTCAGCTGCAACCCAACCAGATTGGCCTACTCGCCTGGTCGCTTCTGGCCGACTCGTACGGCCACATGGCCGGCGGAGTACCTGGCCAACCCGATCCCGATACCCCGCAACCGAGCGAGCCAGGCAGCCCGACCATCCCGGACGAGCCACCGCCTGCGCCCGTGGCCTGATCGCTCAAGCGACTCGCCAGACCCCGCCGTCACCGACCACGTACACACGTTGATCGGTGGCGTCGTCCATCTTGTACCCGCCCGTAAACGCACCAAATGCCGGCAGTAGGCTGACCTTGTTGCGCAATAGGTAACAGGGCAGGCGCAAGCTCTGGCGGCCTCGCCCATGCAGACGGTACACCGGGTGTATGTGCCCGGCCAGGACATGCAGGCTGGGGTGCGCATCGGGTTCGTGCTGCAGTGCGAACGGCCCCATCTCCAATGGTTCGGTAACCACTTCGAAACGTAATTCGACCGGCGGGTCGCCTGCGCGTTTGTCATGGTTGCCTCGGATCAATGTGATGCGCAGATCCGGTAATTCCGTTCGCCAGGCTGCCAAGGTGCTCAGGGTCCCCGCGGAGTGCGATCCCGGCGCATGCAGAAAGTCGCCCAGAAACACCAGATGCTCGGTGGGGTACTTGCCCAGCATCCGGTCGATCACTTGCAGGTTGCTCGTAGTGGTGCCTTGCGGCACCGGTTGGCCCAGCTTGCGATAGGCGGCGGCCTTGCCGAAGTGCGCATCGGCAATCAGCAGGGTCTTGCGCTCGGGCCAGTAAATCGCCTTGTCTGCCAGCAACCACAGTTCGACGCCAGCCAGTTGCACGCTGCAATATTCACTCATCCTGCGGCTTTCTCCAGATCGCCGACCATGCGGCGGATGCGGTCGGCCAGTTTCTCCGAGCTCAGGCTTTCACGGAATCGCTCGACCAGCAGCGGGAAGCCCAAAGGGGTGGGACGTTTGATGGCGTGCAGATCCAGTTGGCGATTGGCGATCTGCGCCAGTACCTGTTCCAGGCGCTGCACTTCGAGCTCCTGCTTCAGCACTTCTTCCTGGGCCTGGGTCAGCAGCAGGTTGCCGGCATCGTATTGCTTGAATACCTGAAAAAACAGGCCACTGGATGCCTGGACCTGCCGGGTACTTTTCTGCGAACCGGGATAGCCGCCGAACACCAGCCCGGAGATCCGTGCGATCTCGCGAAAGCGCCGCAAGGCCAGTTCGCCAGCATTGAGGCTGGCCAGAACGTCTTCCAGCAGGCCCTGTGCGCTGAGCAAGGCCGGGTCCAGCTGGGTGGCCCAGTCCACTTCGGTGGCGCTGAGCAGTTCCAGGCCGTAGTCGTTCACGGCAATGGAGAATGTCAGTGGCTGGCGCTGGGCCAGGCGCCAGGCCAGCAGGCTGCCCAATCCCAGGTGGACCTGGCGGCCACCGAACGGGTAAAGGAACAGGTGCCAGCCTTCGCGGGACTTGAGCGTTTCCGCCAGCAGAGTGGTTTCACTGGGCAATGCCGACCACTGCTGCTGCACTTCGAGCAGTGGCCGCACGGCGCGCATTTCGGGGCTGTCGTACACGCCGCGTGCAGCGGCGCCCAGCTTCGCCACCAGGGCGTCGGCCAGCTCGCCGGACAGTGGCATGCGCCCGCCATTCCAGCGCGGTACGGCAGCCTTCTTGGCCGTGCTGCGCTTGACGTAGGCGGTCATGTCCTCGACCCGCACCAGTTCCAGCTGGCGGCCGGCGAACAGAAAGCCGTCACCGGGTTTGAGACGGGCGATGAAGCCTTCCTCGACACTGCCCAGGGAGCGCCCGCCACCGCCCTTGCTCCAGTACTTGAGCTGCAGGCTGGCGTCGCTGACGATGGTGCCGATACCCATGCGATGACGGCGGGCCAGCCGTGCGTCGGGCACGCGCCACAGGCCGTGCTCGTCGGGTTCGACCCGGCGATAGTCGGGGTAGGCGGTCAACGAATGCCCGCCGTAGCGCACGAACGCCAGCGCCCATTGCCATTCATCGTCGCTGAGGTCGCGATAGGCCCAGGCGGTGCGTACCTCGGCCAGTAGTTGGTCGGGCAGGAAACCGCCGCCCAGGGCCATGCTGACCAGATGCTGAACCAGCACATCCAGCGGTTTTTCCGGTGATTCGCGCGGCTCGATGCGCCGCTGCGCCACGGCATCGTGGGCTGCGGCCGCTTCCACCAGCTCCATGCTGTGGGTAGGCACCAGGGTCACCCGTGAGGCTCGACCGGGGGCGTGTCCGGAGCGGCCGGCGCGTTGCATCAAGCGGGCGATGCCTTTCGCCGACCCGATTTGCAACACTCGCTCCACCGGCAGGAAGTCCACCCCCAGGTCCAGGCTCGAGGTGCACACCACGGCCTTGAGCTGCCCCTGCTTGAGCGCGCGCTCGACCCACTCGCGCACTTCCCGTGACAACGAACTGTGGTGCAGGGCAATGATGCCCGCCCAGTCCGGACGAGCGTCGAGGATTGCCTGGAACCAGATTTCCGACTGTGCGCGGGTGTTGGTAAAGATCAGGCAGCTGCTGCTGCCATCGATTTCGGCCACCACCTGGTCGAGCATGCGCAGGCCCATGTGGCCGCCCCAGGGAAAGCGTTCGATGGCCGCCGGCAACAGCGTGTCGACTTCGATGGTCTTGGCCTGGGCGCCTTGCACGCTGACGCTGGGTTGCCCGGGGAGCAGCACCTCCTGCGCATGGGCCTGGTTGCCCAGTGTGGCGGAGATCCCCCAGACGATCAGTTGCGGATTCCACTGCCGCAGCCGAGCCAGCGCCAGTTGCAGTTGCACGCCGCGTTTGTTGCCGATCAGTTCGTGCCACTCGTCCACGACCACCATGGCCACGCTGCTCAATTCCTCGCACGCCTTGTCGCGGGCCAGCAGCAGGGTCAGGCTTTCCGGCGTGGTGACCAGCGCCGACGGCAAGCGGCGGGTCTGCTTGGCGCGGTCACTGCTGCTGGTATCGCCGGTACGCAGGCCCAGACTCCAACCGATCTGCAACTCATCTACCGGAGCCTGCAAGGCTCGCAGGGTATCGGCGGCGAGTGCGCGCATGGGCGTGATCCACAGCACCGTGAGCGGTGCCATGACGGGTTTGCGCTTGCCCTTGGGTATGACGGGCCCGGACTTGGCGAAACGTTGCAGGGCCGCGAACCACACGGCGTAGGTCTTGCCGGCACCGGTGCTGGCGTGAAGCATGCCTGAATCACCCCGCTTGACGGCGGCCCAGACCTCCTTCTGGAAAGGAAACGGCTTCCATTGACGGCTGGCGAACCAGTGTTTGGCAAAAGCGCTGGGGGTCGGCATGCCGTATCGAAGTGTCCTGAGGTGTTTCTACAAGGACCTCGACGACCCGGAATGGTTTGATAATTGTACAAAAGCGTGTGCGTGTATCAGTATCCGGTCATCTCCAGATAGCCTTCGCCACCGTGGCTGCCGGTCAGGGTCACCGGGCCCTCCCAATAGGGCGTGCCTACCGCCATCCAGGCCTTGGCGTTCAATGCAGTGGTTTGCACATGCAAGGCGTGGCTGGGGATATCAATGGCCCAGCGGGTGGGGATTTGGCGACCGGCCACGGCGGTGTCCTGCAGCGGCCGAAGGCTGATGCTGCCCGGCGCCAGCGGTGTACTGCGGCCTTGCGCGTCGATCCAGTTGCCGCTGAGGAAATGCTGCCCGCCCGCGCCGCGCAGGCGAAAGACCATCAACTGCTGGCCGTCGTCCAGGTGCAACGAAAACCAGTCCCACCCGGATTGATCAGCCGCCAAGGGCTGGCTGCTCCATTCCCGGTCAAGCCAGGCACGACCCTTGACCTGGTACTGCTTGCCGTCGATCTGCAGCCGCCCGGCCGCGGTGAAGAACGGCTGGCTGTAGTAGTACGAGGCCTGGCCTGCATCTGACTTGCGGCTGTAGCCTTGCTCGCCCTGCAGCACCAGCGGGCGCTCACTGGTCAGCGCCAACTGGTAGCCAAAGCCGTCGCCATGGGCCTGTACGTCCATGGCTGCCAGGGCATGCTCTGCACCAGGCTGGCTGCGCAAATGCCAGTCGTCGATCCAGGCATTGAACGGCACCGCGTTCACACCCGCTTGGCCAATGCCACCTCGAGCCAGGGTTTGCGCACTGTGATGGCCGTTCGCGGAAGTGAGTCCGGCGTGGCCGATCCACAGGTTGCGGTTGCTCCAGCCCGTTTCCGTGCTGCCCGGCGCCAGGGCGCTGCGGAACAGGGTCCACTGCACGCCGAAGCGCTGCCCTTGCGTGTCTTCGAGGTTGGCGGTCAGGTACCACCACTCGATGCGGAAGTCCGGATGGGCACCGTGGTCGGCAGGGAAGCTGAAGACCTTGCCCGGCTTCACTTGAGCGAAATCGCCTGCCTGACCGCCTAGCCCGGCGAAACCGGCCGGTGGCGGGGTCGGCTCGCAACCGCTCACTGCAAGCAACAGCGCCAGCAACAGGGTTTGAATCGGCTTAGCGTTCACTGGCCATTACTCGCAGCAGGTCGGTGGGTTGGCTGCGTTGCAGGCGCAGCATGGGCCAGGCCGAGGCGAGCATCGCCGCGATCAGTGCCAGGCCGCACAGTTGCAAGATCTGCAGAGGAAACACCTGCAAGGGCAGGCGCCAGCCGAATGCCTGCACGTTGATCACCGCGACCAGGCACCAGGCAAGCAGAATGCCAAGCGGAATGGCGAGCGCCAAGGTCAGCACGGCGAGGATCAAGGTCTGCGCCACGCTCAACAGGATTAGCTGTCGACGGCCCACACCCATCGCCCACAACGGCGCGAGTTGGCCCAGGCGGCTCTGGCTCTGGGTCAGCAGGCCGATGAACAGGGCCACGCCGGCCACGCCCAGGGTCAGGGCGTTCAAAGCGGCCGTGGCGCTGAAGGTGCGTTCGAAGACTTGCGAGGCCCAGCGTTTGAGCTGCCGTTGCTCCACGACGTGGCTGTCGTCCAGGCCGAAAGCCTGCTGCACCTCGTTTTTCAGGGACGCAGTATCGGCCTCAGCCATGCGCAGCGCGAAACGGGCAGGCGAGGTGCCGGGCCAGTGCTGCTGGAACTGCTCGGCGCTGACCAGGATATGCCCCTTGGGATTGCCATAGTCGGCGTAGATCCCCACCACGGTGGGGTTCCACTGGCCCTGTGCGGTGGGCAGTGCAAGCCGGGCGCCGATACCCACACCCAGGCGCCGCGCCAGCTGCTCGCTGAGCATCAGGCTGTCGCTGGAAAACAGGGTGTCCCATGGGTTGCCGGCGGCCTGTTCGAGCAGTGGCCAATGCTGCCGGTACAGGGGGGCATCAATGACGGCAGCCAGTTCGGTCGGCCAACCTTGTTGACGGATCTGCATCTCCCAGCCGGGCAGGACCTGCTGCACTTCGTGGCGTTGCTGCAACCATTGCTGCAGCGCCTGGGCCTGTTCGGGGTGCTGTGGGCGCAGGTACAACTCGGCGCTCAGACGCTGTTCGAGCCAGCCAGTGAACGTCTGGCGGAAACCCTCGGTCATGCTCGCAGCGCCGATGTTGGCGGCCAGCGCCAGCAGCAGGGCCATGAGTGCCAGGCTCAGCCCCGGCAACTGCTGGCGGCAGTCGGCGAGAAACCACTGGCCAAGCACCCCCCAACGGCACCGCGCCAGCAGGGCAAGGGCACTGCTGAGCAGGACCGGCAAGGCCAGCGCGGCTGCCAGCAAGAGGCTGCCCATCAGGATAAAGCCGCTGGCCAGACCGTTGCCGAACACCGCGCACGACAAGGCAACCAGTGCTGCAGCGACGGCCACTATGGCCTGGCGCCGCAGCCATTGCCGATGAGCCTGGTGCCAGGCCTCGCCGCCGGACAACGCCAGCAACGGCAGACGTGCAGCGCGCCAGAGGCTGTCGGCCCCGGCCAGCAGTACGCCGCCCAGGCTCAGCGCAAGGCCTGCCAGCCACCACGCCGGGCTCAGATTCAGCTGCCCGGCCACTTCTGCGCCATACAGGCCACGCAGGCTGGCTGCTACGTCCGGCAGCAGCAGGCTGGCCAGCCAGTAACCGCTGGCAATGCCGGCCAAGCCACCGAGCAGCGCCAGCAGGCCAAGCTCAAGCACCAAGGCCAGTACCAACAGGGCCGCGCTCACGCCGCAGGCGCGCAGGGTGCGCAGCAAGGCGCGGCGCTGTTCCAATGCCAGGCCGATGGCGGCGTGCACGATGAACAGACCGACCACGAACGCCAACAGGCCCAGGGCCGTCAGGTTCAGGTGAAAGCTGTCGGTCAGGCGTGCGAGATCGCCATCAGTATCGCTGCGGTTGATCTGCAGGCGATCGGTGTAGGCGTCGGGCAGGGCTTGCTGGAAGGTCTTGGGCAGCAGCAGTCGACTGAGTTGTTCGGGTGTTTGCAGGGCCGCCTGGGCCGCGCCGATGTCCATCAGCAACACGCCCGGTGCCATTTGCGCGCGCGTGTGCAAGGGCGGCAGTGTCTGGCCGGTGCTGGTGTGCAGGCGTGTGCCTTCTTCGGCACCCAGCTCGCGCAACGTCTGCGGTGCCACCCAGGTCCGGCCAGGGGTGCCGATGAACGCGCTCAGCTCGTCGACGTTGGGCACCGCGCCCGCTACCGGGCTGCCCACTGGCAGGGTCAAGGGCTCGATACCCACCACTTGCAGGCGCAGCTGCGGATGGGAGACCAGCGTGACCCGGCCTTCGAGGACCGGAGACACGGGCCAGCCTTGCAGGCGCAGGGCAATGAAGGTGGATTGCGCAAAATCCGCGCCGTTGCGGGCGACGATGTTCGCCTGCGCTTCACCTCCGACCATCTGGCTGGCCAGCGCGTAGCTTTGCCGAGCCTGGCTGTTCAACGCGAGCACGCCGGTGAACAAGGCCGTGGCCAACCACAGGCCGGTGATCAGTGCCACGCCCTGGACCGGATGCCGGCGCCAGTGGCTGAGCAGGCTGCGCAGGGTCCAGTACAGTACCCCCACGTCAGCGATCCGCCCCGGAGACGATGCGGCCCGCCTTGAGCACGACGCGTCGGGCCAGGCGGGCAGCCACCAGTGGGCTGTGGGTGACCATCAGCAGCGTGCTGCCACTGGCTTGCAGCAACTCGAGCATCAGGTCCAGGGCCTGCTCGCTGGTGGCCTCGTCGAGGTTGCCGGTAGGCTCGTCGGCCAGCAGCAAGGGCGGGCGCGAGGCCAGGGCTCGGCCCAAAGCCACGCGTTGCTGTTGCCCGCCGGACAATTGCTCGGGGTAGCGTTGCAACAGTGCCGACAGGCCCAGGCGTTCGCCCAGCTCGCGCTGCCAGTCCGGGTCCAGGCGGCCGGCCAGGCGTGCCTGGAAGGCCAGGTTGTCGGCGACGGTCAGACTGCCGATCAGATTGAATTGCTGGAAGATCAGACCTATGTCACAGCGCCGCCAGCGGGCCAGCTGCCGTTCGCTCATCTGTGTGAGCACCTGCCCGGCCGCTTCGATCCGGCCGCTGTCGGCCACATCCAGCCCCGCCACCAGATGCAGCAAGGTGCTCTTGCCACTGCCCGATTCACCCATCAGGGCCAGGCTGGCACCACGTTCCAGATGCAGGTCGATGCCTTGCAGCACGGGCAGCGGGCCTTGCGGTGTGGAATAGGTCTTGTGCAAACCCTGGATACGCAACATGGGCAGGTTTCTTCCTGAAGATGAGGCTGCGGCGCTTGAGGCCTCGGCAGCGCTGGGGGCTGTGACTGTGAGTGCCAGCCCCCGGGCAGGTTCAAGCTTTGTTGCGTATCAGTCGGCGCAGCGCGAAACGATTGGGATGACACGCCCAGGCCACCTCGCGCGGCAGCGGTAGAGGTTCGTCGTCCAGCCAGGCAGCAATCAGTTCACCCGAGATCGGGGCGGTGATCAGCCCCCGTGAGCCATGCCCGCTGTTGACGTACAGCCCCGGCAGCCAAGGACACGGCTGCTCAGGCACCTGGCGGGCATCCTTGGCCAGAATCGCGAAGCGCTCGGCGAACGCCTGGGCATCGGCCACCGGGCCGATGATCGGCAGGTAGTCGGGGCTTGTGCAGCGAAACCCGGCCCGACCCTGCAATTGTTCGGCGGGCAACGATGCGGTGTCCAGGCGTCTTGCCAGATCCGGTGAGATGGCCTCGAGCAAGGCCAGGTTATCGAGGTTGTCGCTATGGCTGGGTGTCAGATCGTCGCTGTGAAAGTCGAAGCTGGCGCCCAGCGTATGTTCGCCCGATCGGGCAGGGGCCACGTAGCCCTCGGCGCAGACCACCGTGCTCAGGGCAGCACTGTGCGGTGTTTCAGGCAGGCGGGTGATCTGCCCGCGAATGCGTTTGAGCGGCAGCGCGGCGGTCTGGGCAAAAGCATCGACGTGCGCGGCACAGGCCAGCACCACCACCGGGGCGCTGGCCAGCAGTCGGTCGCCTTCCCAGGCCTGCCAGTGGCCATCGACCTGGCGCAACGCGGCCACCTGGTAATGACGCAACAGGGTGATGCGCGGGTGTCGCACCAGGTGCAGGCATAGCGCGGGCGGATGGACCCAGCCTCCTTCGGGATAGAACAGGCCGCCGCTGGGCAACTCGACACCGGCATGTGCCTCGGCCTGGAGGCGATCCAGTCGGTGCAGCAGTTCGGGCTGGAAAGCGTCGGCCAGTTGCTGCTGACGCTGCGCCTCCTTGTCGTCGAAGGCCAGTTGCAGCACGCCGCAGGCGTCCCAGTCAGGCCCGCGTTGCAGCTGTTCGAGCAGGCGGCGAGTGTGGCCGAAGCCTGCCAGGATCAACTGCGAAAGGGCCGTGCCGTGGGCCGAGAGCTTCAGGTACAGCACGCCCTGGGGATTGCCCGAAGCCTCCTGGGCGACCTCGCCGTGTCGTTCCAGCAGCGACACCCGCCAACCGCGTGCGGCCAGGCTGGCGGCCGTGGCGCATCCCGCCAGGCCGGCGCCGATGACCAGCGCGTGGCGCTCACCGGCAAGCGGTTCGGGGCGGGCGAACCACGGCTTTGTCGCAGGTGCTGGCGCGCAGCCATCGCCCAGGAACACGCCTCTGGACACATGCCATTTATGGCCGATGCCCGCTACCCGTTTCATCTTGAAGCCGACCGCCGCCAGGCCGCGACGCACCCACCCGGTACTGGTGAACGTCGCCAGCGTGGCGCCCGGTGCTGCCAGCCGCGCCAGTTCGGCGAACAGCTCGGGTGTCCACATCTCGGGGTTGCGTGCCGGGGCGAAGCCATCCAGAAACCAGGCATCGACCTGGCCCTCCAGGCACGGCAACTGCTCCAGCGCATCGCCGATGAGTAGCGTCAGGGTGACCCGGCCGCCCTCGAAGACCAGGCGCTGGAAACCTTCATGCACGGCCACGTACTGCCTCAGCAATGCCTGGCTGTAGGTCGAAAGCTCTGGCCACAGGGCCAGGGCGCGCGTCAGGTCTGCGGCGCTCAGCGGGTATTTTTCCACGCTGACGAAATGCAGGCGGGCGCCAGGTGCGGCCGAGGCGGCGAAGCACTGCCAGGCGCAGAGGAAATTCAGCCCGGTGCCGAAGCCGGTTTCGCCGATGACCAGACGGCCGTTGTCGGGGAGGGCGGCGAAGCGTGCCGCCAGCTGGTTCTGCTCGATGAACACATAGCGGGTTTCAGCCAGACCGTCCGCAGCGAAATAGACGTCGTCGAAGGCGCGCGATCGGGGGTGGCCGGTGTCGGTCCAGTCAAGCTGGGCGAGGGTGCTCGGGGTTTTCATGACGGCTTCGGTAAATGGCAAGGGGGCGAGGCAGAGCGCATTGTAGCGTGCGCGCAGCGCTTCGCGCGCCCGCAGACATTTCAACGGCAAGGCCCGCGCAGGTCGTTGCCGTTGCAAGGTGGTGATTATGCGCGTCCCTGCGCCAATCGCACTGGCTACTGTGCGCGCTCCCCCCTTCGGCAAGGAGCCGATCATGCACACTGTCCACCCCCCGATGAGCCAGGGCGGCAACGCCCGCGACCACCGCCATGCGCACATCGTCGCGCAGCGACTGCCCACCTGGCTGACCCAGGCCAGCCCGGCGATGCGCCAGGCATTGAGCGCCAGTCAGAACGAGAGCCACGCCGCCAAGCTTGCCCTGGCCCCCGTGCTGGCCGGATTGCGCGACGTCACGCAGTTCTGCGCCGACCAGCTGGGGCAGGCGATCCATACGCACTTTCAACTGCAGATCGATCCGCGCGGCTATTCGCTGGTGCGCGCCATGCACAACGTCGGCATAGGCTTCAGCCATCGCTTTGCCATCGAACAGAACCTGCTGGTGGCCGCCATGCAGAACTTCGAAGCGAATCTGCAGTTTCCTCAAGGTTCGATGGTGCTGCCGGTCGGTGGGCTCGAGTACGTCACTGCCGGCAAGGACATTGATTTTCGCGCGCGCAGCGACACCCCGGCGATCGCCATCGATCCCAAGCGCTTCGCCACTGTCTGCCGTAGCCTGGACCTGGGCCAGCAGTACCAGGCGCATCTGGACACGGTATTCAAGCCCGAACAGAAGCCTGAACAGGTGACGGCGCTGTTCAAGCGCAATGACCGCGCCCACTTCACGGTGCAGGCCCACATTGCCCGCCTGCGCGGAGATGTCGAAGAAGACGGCTACCGCATGCTGCTGCAGATTGCCGAGCAGACCACGCCTACCTGGGCAGGCCACGCGGTGCGCTACCACTGGCTGCGTCTGCTGGGCAGCCCGGATTTCGCTGCCGTGGCGCTGTACGGCGTGCAGTTGATCGAATCGACCGTGGATGGCCGCTGCATCGTGCTGATGCCAGGCGAGCCGGATCATCCGATCAAGCAATACGCCTCGTTCCAGGCGTTCGCCACACACTTGGCGCAAAAACTGAGCAAGGCCGATTATCTGCGCTACTTCAGTGCGTTGGCCGGCGAGAAGTTCGCTGCAGCGTTCATCGAACGTCTGCGCCAGCGACTTGCCAGCCCCAGCGGTGAGTGGCTGCAACGGTTGAACCTGGAAAAACGCCCGGTGGTGGGCGATCTGTTCGAGTTGCAACACAACGACCGTGTGCTCAAGACTTATCAGGATGCTCGAGTGCTGGCGGTGCCGACCGCCGACGAGGACGCCATTGCGCTGGAGCGCGAGCGTCGGCGTTATCTGGATGCCGGGATGACCTTGCTCAATATCGCAGGCCTGGTGGTCCCGGCACTGGGTGCGGCGATGCTGACATGCGCTGCGGCGCAGCTGCTGCACGAAGTGTTCAGTGGTATCGACGATTGGCGCCAGGGCGATGATCACGCAGCCTTCACCCATGCCATGAGCATTGCCGAAAACCTCGCGACCATGGCGGTTTTCGCTGGCGCCGTACATGCCGGCAAAGCCTGGATCGCGCCAAGGGTGCCGGAAGTGGCAGCCGGGACCCAGCTGGCGGAACTGCTGCCAGTGACCCTGGCCGATGGTCGCCCCCAGCTATGGCGTCCGAACCTGGACGATTACGTCGCCACCCAAGCCTTGCCAGACGATTTGCTGCCCGATACCGATCGCCTCTATCACGATGAAACGCGCGACAGCGTGATCATCGACGGGCGTGTGCACGACGTCCGTTTCGACGATGGACACCAGCAGTGGCGCATCACCCATCCGCGCGATGGGAGCGCCTATCAGCCACTGATCGAAGAAGCCGGTAGCGGTTGGCAACTGGCGGCCGAGCAGCAACCGCACGTGCGCAGCAGTGCCCTGCGCGAGCGTCTGGGCTGGCGCCTGTCGGGCATGGATGCGCAGGATGTACGACATGCCCTGGCCAGCACCGGACTGGCGCCGGACGCGTTGGACGAGGTCTATGCCCAAGCCGACAAGCCCACGGCCTTGCTGGTCGACGCACTGCAACGTTTCGCCCTGCATCGTCAGGTGCAACGCGCCGGGCTCGCCGACAGCGCCGCCGAAGCCCGCTTCGCCGAACTTTACGACGCTACGCACTTCGGCAGCGGTCCGGCCACGCAGCTCGTTCGCCGGGATTTTCCTGCCTTGAGTGTCGCGGCCGCTGAAGAGGTGGTGCTTGACGTAGCACCGGGCAAACAGGCGCAGATGCTCGCCAACCGACGCATTCCCCTGGAACTGGCCGAACGCGCGCGTGCCTACCAGCAGTGCCAACGGCTCAACCGCGCATTCGAAGGCCTGTGCTTCAGCGCAGCGCAATCGCTGGACAGCCTTGAGCTGGAACAGGCCATCAAGGGGGTGCTGGGCAAGACCGCGCAGGCCGACGCGGTGCGCGACTATGCGCTCGCCCACCGCGACGCCTGCGCCCGCTGGCTGGGCCAGACGCCGTTGCCGGAAAGTTTCAGGGCGCCGATGCGCGACGGCTACGGGCGAGTGGGTTACCCCATGAGCGGGCGGCGCGAGGTCGCGCTGTCGCGACGGGTGTTGGTGGCACGCATCCGCCGTCTCTATCCGGGCACCAGCGAGCGCGCCGCGCGCGAATTGCTCGGGCTGTACGAGCAGACCGGCATGAGCCGCGCCGACATCATGCAGGGGTTGGACAACCTCACCTACGAGCGAGCACAGATGCATGCCCAACTGGACGCCTGGTCCCGTCAACCGGCCCCGGCCAATCTACCCGCCCGCTACAACGCCAGCAGCGGAGACCTGGTGTACTACCGCGCCGACGTCACGGCGCGACTGGACATCGCCTGGCGCCGCCAGCTGCCGTCCGAACGCATCACCAATGGCTACAACTATTATCTGAACCTGACCTACGTGCCGCTGCTCGGTTTCCCCGCCCTGAGCGCCGACCTGCGCTTCGTCACGCATCTGAACCTGACCGGCAGCACCTTGGATGCCCCGGCGCTGACCAACCTCTTGGGCAGCTTCACCCAATTGCGCAGCCTGACCCTGCGCGAATGCGCCCTGACCCATCTGCCCGAGGCGGTCGATCGACTGACCCACCTGACCGAGCTGGACCTGACCCTGTGCGACCTGACCCTGGACCAGGCGCTGCTCGACCGCCTCGGCCGGTTGCCCAACCTGAGCCTGCTGAGCCTGAGCGGCAACACCGTCGGGCAGATCGCCACATCCACGGGCTTCGCCCGGCTGCAGCAGCTCAATCTGGCAGGTCTGGCCCTGCCACGCTGGCCGCTGTGGGCATCGCGCCTGCCGACGCTGCGCACATTGAACCTGTACCGCACCCGGCTGCGCCACATCCCCGATTCGGTCTTCGCCGAGCAGAACGAGGGGTCCGGTGTCGATGTCTTCATGGAGCGCAACGCGCTGGATGCCGCGAGCCTGCGCCAGCTCGATCGGCCCCGGCCGAACGGGCGCTTCCAGTTCTTCGCCCATCGCACCAATGATATACGCCCATCACGGGTCGGACGGCCGCTGGTGGATGTATGGCTGCAAGGTGCGAACGAAGTCGAGCGCCGCCACCGCGCCCAGCTGTGGCAAGGGCTGGTCGACGAAGAAGGTTCCGAAGCCTTCACCCACCTGATCGATAACCTGCGCCGGACATCGGACTTCACCCGCGATGCGGCCGAGTTGACGCGGCGCGTGTGGAACGTGATTGCCGGAGCCTCTGCAAACCGTCAGTTGCGCCAGCGCCTCTACACCATGGCCGAACAGCTTGACACCTGCGTGGACGGCGAGCGTTTGATGTTCAGCGACATGGAAGTGCAGGTGTTGCAGCACGACGCGCTGCAAGGTGCGACCTGGGCCCAGCGTGGCCGACACCTGTTCGAGCTGGCCCGTGGCTTGTTTCGCCTCGATCAGCTCGAGGCGATCGCCCGGCGTATCATCGCCGAGCGTCGGCGCCTGGGCGTGGGCGTTGACGAGGCGGAAGTGCGCATGGCGTTGCGAGCCTATCTGGCCCGCCGTCTGGCCTTGCCCGGTCAGCCGCAAAGCATGGCCTACGCGGCGACTGCGGGCATCGGTGTGGATATCTACGATGCAGCGCAGCGCCAGGTGCTGGAGGCTGAAGCCCAGCCGGCGTTCACCGCGTTCATGAACCGTCAGTCCTTCTGGGTCGACTACTTGCGTGAGCGTCATGCGACCCGGTTGGAGCAGCACCTGGCACCGTTCGCCGAGGAGCTGAGTGCGCTCGACGAGAGCCAGGAACCGGGCAGCAGTGGTGATTACCTGCGGCGCGCCAACGACATCGCGCGACGTCGCGAGGACGCCGAGAGCACGCTGCTGGCCGAACTAACCCTGCTCGAACAGGTCGGCTTCAATAGCGATACGCAGCGTAGCGCCGAGCCCAGCGAGGTTCAGTCAAGCTAACCGACGAGGAATGCCTGCCCCATGTTCGAATCTGCCGAAATTGGTCACGCCATCGATAAAGACACCTATGAGGCGCGTTTGCCTGCCCTGCGCGAAGCGCTGCTCGAAGCGCAGTACGAGCTCAAGGAGCAGGCGCGCTTTCCGGTGATCGTGCTGATCAATGGGGTCGAAGGGGCGGGCAAGGGCGAGACGGTCAAGTTGCTCAACGAATGGATGGACCCGCGCCTGATCGAGGTGCGGACCTTCGACGAAAAGACCGATGAGGAACTGGCCCGTCCGCCGGCCTGGCGCTATTGGCGCCAGTTGCCGGCCAAGGGCCGCATGGGCGTGTTCTTCGGCAACTGGTACAGCCAGATGATCCAGGATCGCGTACACGGCGATATCAAGGATGGGCGTCTGGAACAGGCCATCAACGGTGCGCAACGGCTGGAGCGCATGCTCTGCGACGAAGGCGCGCTGATTTTCAAATTCTGGTTTCATCTGTCCAAGCATCAGATGAAGGCGCGGCTCAAGTCACTGCGCGATGACCCATTGCACAGCTGGCGGATCAGCCCGTTGGACTGGCAGCAATCCAGGACCTACGACCGCTTCGTGCGTTTTGGCGAGCGCGTGGTCCGCCGCACTAGCCGCGATTACGCGCCGTGGCATGTGATCGAAGGCGTCGACGCCAACTACCGCAGCCTGGCGGTGGGGCAGATTCTGCTCGAGGGCTTGCAGGCAGCCCTCAAGGCGCCTGCCGAGCCAGCCCGCCAGGCCGTGGCCGCGATTGGCGAGAGCATCGACAAGCGCAGCCTGATCGGCAGCCTGGATCTGAGCAAGCGCCTGGAAAAGCACGACTACGAACAACAGCTGATTGCCGAGCAGGCTCGCCTGGCCGGCCTGATGCGCGACAAGCGCATGCGTCGCCATGCCCTGGTGGCGGTGTTCGAGGGCAACGATGCGGCCGGCAAGGGCGGCGCGATCAAGCGCGTCGCCGCAGCGCTCGATCCTCGCCAGTACCACATCGTGCCGATCGCCGCGCCCACCCAGGACGAGTTGGCCCAGCCCTACCTGTGGCGGTTCTGGCGACAGCTGCCGGCGCGGGGCAAATTCACCGTGTTCGACCGCTCCTGGTACGGCCGTGTGCTGGTGGAGCGCGTCGAGGGTTTTTGCAGTCCGGCCGATTGGCTGCGTGCCTACGGCGAAATCAACGACTTCGAGGAGCAACTGACTGACGCGGGTGTGGTGCTGGTCAAATTCTGGCTGGCCATCGACGAGCAAACCCAGCTTGAACGGTTCCAAGAGCGTGAACAGATCCCCTTCAAGCGGTTCAAGATCACCGAGGACGACTGGCGCAACCGGGAAAAATGGGGCGCCTACCGCGATGCCGTGGGCGATATGGTCGATCGCACCAGCAGTGAAGTGGCGCCGTGGACGCTGGTCGAAGCCAACGACAAACGCTGGGCACGGATCAAGGTGCTGCGCACCATCAACGATGCCCTCGAAGCCGCGTTCAAAAAAGACAAAAAGGACTGAGCCATTGCCTGGCGGCGCCTGCGGCCGATGACCGCTGGTACGGGATGCGACGCGGACAAAACGGTCGATAACCGATAGAGTGCGCGCCCTGTTCATACATCGAGGACCCTGCCCATGCCCCAGACTTTCGACATCGCCGTGATTGGCGCCACCGGCACGGTCGGCGAAACGCTCGTGCAGGTGCTCGAGGAACGGGACTTTCCGGTAGGCGCCCTGCATCTTCTGGCGAGCAGTGAGTCGGCCGGCGCGTCGGTTGCGTTTCGCGGCAAGAACGTGCGCGTGCGCGAAGTCGATCCGTTCGATTTCAGCCTGGTTAAACTGGTGTTCTTCGCAGCCGGCCCTGCCGTCACGCGCAGCTTCGCCCCGCGTGCCACGGCGGCTGGCTGCACGGTCATCGACCTGTCGGCAGGTTTGCCGGTGGCCCAGGCACCCAATGTCGTGCCGGAAGCCAACGCTGCGCGGCTGACTGACCTGCCGATACCTGTGCAGGTCGCCAGCCCCAGCGCCGCTGCCACTGCCCTGGCAGTGATCCTGGCACCGCTGCGGGCCGTGCTCGAGCTGCAGCAGGTGCACGTCACCGCGTGCCTGGCAGTGTCGGCCCTGGGCCGCGAGGCCGTCAGCGAACTGGCCCGGCAGACCGCCGAGCTGCTCAATGTGCGTCCGCTGGAGCCGCGCTTCTTCGACCGTCAGGTGGCGTTCAACCTGCTGGCCCAGGTCGGCACCCCCGATGAGCAGGGCCATGTGCCGCTGGAGCGCCGCCTGGTCGATGAACTGCGCGAGCTGCTCGGCATGCCGGCGTTGAAGATTTCAGTCACCTGCGTGCAGGCCCCGGTGTTCTTCGGCGACAGCTACAGCATTGCGCTGCAGACCGGCACGGTGCTGGACCTGGCAGTCATCAATCAGGCTCTGGCAACCGCGCCCGGTATCGAAACCGTGGAAGACGACTACCCTACAGCGGTAGGTGATGCAGTAGGGCAGGACGTGGTGTACGTAGGGCGGGTGCGCACCGGCATCGACGATCCCGAGGCGTTGAGTCTGTGGGCCACGGTGGACAACGTGCGCAAGGGCGCGGCCTTGAATGCGGTACAAGTGGCCGAGTTGTTGATTAAAGGGCATGGCTAAAAGATACTTGCCGACAATTTGCAGAGAGTTCGCACGCTTTGCCCAGCTGTTCGCATGCGACAGCGCAAGCTTCTTCTCGCTTGCCGAGGAATGTTCAAACAAGGATTAGGCCATGGTTCAAGTTCGCAAACTGGTGTTAGCAATGGCTGCCGCTTCGGCGCTGTCCTCCGGTATCGCCAACGCCCTGGAG
>Ga0308158_10002175_pt1 | contig 18964 bp, 16 predicted proteins | sample PhyBR2_FD_201038 | JGI IMG/M metagenome (GOLD analysis project Ga0308158, IMG submission 201038) | Phyllosphere microbial communities from UC Gill Tract Community Farm, Albany, California, United States - DLSLB.R2 | ecosystem: Host-associated > Plants > Phyllosphere > Unclassified | place: USA...
TGCGGCACCTCGGACAGGCTGTTGAAGAACCTGGCATTGTCCCGGCGTGTCTGTTCCACCAGGCTCTTGATCCGCGTCCGCGAAGCGAAGGACGAGCCCGGCTCATTGAACCCGATGTGCCCGTCAGTGCCCAAGCCCAGCAGTTGCAGGTCAACGCCGCCGGCTGCGGCAATTGCCTGCTCATAGGCTTCGCAGGCAGCGGGGATGTTATCCGCCCTTCCGTCCGGACCGTGGACGTTTTCCGCTGCAATGTTTACCCGGTTGGTGAACTCCCGGCGGACCACCTCACGGTAGGACTCAGGATGGCCCGCAGGCAGGCCCACATATTCATCCAGCGCGAATGCCGAGGCCCTGCTGAAGTCCAGGCCCTGTTGGTGCCGGGCCGCGAGCTCGTCATAGACGGGGAGCGGTGAGGACCCCGTGGCCAGGCCAAGGACAGCCTCCGGCTTGCGCCGGAGGAGTTGTTCGATGGCGTCGGCCGCGAGTTTACCAATCTGCCTTCTGCCGCCGAGGATCACGATTTCCATGTTGTCCCTTCCGTGGAGCCGTCAGCGGTTGACGTTTACCTGTGCCAGGAGCTCCGGCCCCCGTGCGTCGAGCCATGTGCCGCCCAGCCGGACACCGGCCAGGAAGAGGGCCAGGCCCAGTACGATGCCCGCGGCAAGGTTGAGCCAGCCGAACAGAACGTTTCCGGTGATGGCGTGTGCTGCCAGCAGCACGGCTTCGGGCAGCACCAGGACCATCAGGACGAGCATTCCCACGAACTGCACTGCCATGGTTTGCCCTACGTTGCCGGGCGGTTTCTTGAAGGGGCTGTCACCCGGCAGCGGGACCGTGACCGTGTACCTGGCCGACACTACCGAGGACAATCCCAGCCCGGTGAAGAGGATCCCCAGGCTGAGCCCGAGCTGTCCCGGCAGGCCGGCCCAGTTGCGGGTGAAAGCCGCATAGCCGATGGCGAACACAAGGACCACCGGCAGGGCGAAGGCGATGCATGCCAGGGCCCTGCCCAGCCTGTCGGCAACGCCGCGGACCCCGGTGGCCAGATGCAGTGCAAACGCGGTGTTGTCGTAGGAAACGTCGGCTGAGATTGACCAGGCCAGGATAAAAGCGGACACGGGGGCCAGGAAGGCCAGGCTGCCGTAGCTTCCGGTCTGCGTCCCCTGGAATGCCAGCACCACCGGAAGCAAAGGGATCACCATCAGGGAACCGGAGTAGCGGGGGTCCCGGATCCAGTACGTGAGGGACCTCGCCATTACGGCACCGGCCGGGGTGGCTGGAAGCACGCCGAACAGTCCCAGCCTGCCGCCCCGGCGCTTCCCGGCTCCGGCGTACGGCGGAGTGACCAGCGCCCGCTCAAGGAGCAGTTTCCAGCACCACGCCAGGAGTCCAAGGACCGCCACCGCCACCAGCAGCTTCACCACTGCCTCCGCGGCCCGGCCGGATGCGACGTCGCCGCCGAGCGCCCAGGGCGCTCCCAGCGGCGTCCACGCCAGGGTACGGGCGAACTCCGGCAGGAATCCCGCGGACGCGGAAACGCTGCGGCCAACCCCTGCAACGATAGGCCCCAGCAGGACCAGGGGCACCATGAAGGCAAGGGCGCTGATGTCCTTGAAGCGCCGGGAGGCAGCCAGGCTTGCGGTCGCGGTGGTAACCACCTTGGCCAGCACCACGCAGGTCATCACCCCAAGGCAGGCACCTACCAGGGCGGCGAGCGCCGAAAACACATCCCGGGACCAGGTCACTACCGTGGCCAGGGCCACGAGCGTGGTGGCCACCCCGGGGATTCCGATCAGGCCGCCCAGGGCAAGGCCGGTGAGCATTTGCCTCATGGGGATGGCAAAGGTGCTGAAGCGGGACGGGTCCAGCGTCATGTCCGTGGCGGAGGCCACCACCGGAATCACGCCCCATCCAATGAGTGCGGCGGAACCGCCCAGGACCACAGCCGTGTGCGCGGTTTCGGCCCCTGCATTCCTGAGCAGGACAAGGACGATAACGAGGGTTGACACCACTCCCAGTGCATAGAGTCCGGCGATGGCCATGCCCACCAGCTGCCACGGGCTGCGCCGCAGTCCATTGCGCAGCAGCGCGAGCTTGAGCCTTAGAAGGTGCGCAACCATTCCAGTCCCTCCGTGTGGCTGTGGCCGCCGACAAGCTGCACGAACCGGTCTTCCAGGGAGGCGCCGGCCCGGACCTGGTCCACTGTCCCCGCAGCCAGGAGACGGCCGCGGGCCACCACCGCGACGTGGTCGCACATGCGCTGCACCAGGTCCATGACGTGGCTGGAGACGATCACCGTTCCCCCGGAGGCGACGTACCGGTCAAGGATGGAGCGGATGTTCGTCGCCGACACGGGGTCGACGGCTTCGAACGGCTCGTCCAGGACCAGGAGCCGCGGGGCGTGGATCAGGGCCGACGCCAGGGCGATCTTCTTGGTCATGCCGGCCGAGTAGTCCACCACCAGCGTGCCCGCATCCCCGGTGAGGTCCATGGCAGCCAGCAACTCCCCCACACGTGCGGCCACCACGGCCCTGTCCATGCCGCGCAGCAGCCCGGCGTAGGTAATCAGCTGCTCACCCGTCAGCCGGTCGAACAGCCGGACGCCGTCGGGCAGGATCCCCATGAGGCGTTTGGCTTCCAGCGGGTGCTGCCACACATCCACGCCGTGCACCACCGCGGTGCCGAAATCCGGACGCAGGAGGCCTGTGGCCATGGATAGCGTGGTGGTCTTGCCTGCCCCGTTGGGTCCGACGATTCCGAAGAAGGACCCGGCCGGCACTTCCAGGCTGATGCCGTCCACCGCGGTCTTCCCACCGAACCGCTTGGCCAGCCCGCGGAGGGAAAGGGCCGCCAGAGGCCCGGAATTCAATGCCTGGCCAGGTACCGGAGCAGTCATGGTGCCAGCCTAGTCCGCGGACCACTGCCGCGGGGGTGCGAAACTAACGTCATGGACATCGCCTTGGGCCTGCTGGTCATCGTTGCCGTGGTGTGCGCCGGCAGCGCGCTAGGCCGCAAATTCAATATCCCGGTTCCCCTGCTGCTGGTCCTGGCGGGGATAATAGGGTCCTTCCTGCCGTTCATTCCCCCGGTGGAGCTGAATCCTGAACTGGTGCTGGTGGGCCTCCTGCCTCCGCTGCTTTACGCAGCCGCGTTCCGGACATCGCTGTTCGACTTCAAGGCCAACCGCCGCTCCATCGGGCTGCTGTCCGTGGGGTACGTCATTTTTGGCACCGTGGGCGTGGGCGCGGTGGTCCTTTTGTTGTTCCCCGAGATCCCCCTTGCTGCGGCCATCGCCCTGGGTGCCGTAGTGGCACCTCCGGACGCGGTGGCCGCGACGGCCATCGCCCGCAAAGTGGGCATGCCCCGCCGTATCGTCAACATCCTGGAAGGCGAATCGCTGGTCAACGACGCCACCGCGCTTGTATGTCTTCGGGCAGCGGTGGCGGCCATTGCGGGCTCCGTCTCCGTGCTGGATGTCGCCGGCGGCTTCGTGCTGGCGGCCGGCGGGGGCCTGGTGGTGGGCCTCGCGGCCGCGTACGTCCTCACCGAAATCCGCAAGCGGGTCAGCAACGTGGCCATCAACACCTCGACGTCCCTCATGGCGCCTTTCGTTGCCTTCCTCCCCGCCGAGGCGATACACGCATCAGGGGTGCTCGCCGTCGTCGTCACCGGCCTGGTGATGGGCACCAAGGCGCCGTCGATGCCCAACGGCGCTGCCAGGCAAAGCGCACGGAGCAACTGGGACACCGTGCAGTTCCTGCTGGAAAACGCCGTCTTCCTGCTTATCGGCCTGCAGGTGCGAACCATCGTGGACAGCGTCCAGGACGATTCCCTGGGCGCCGGGCGGGTTTGGCTTGGCTGCGCCGTCATCCTGGTGGCGGTGCTGCTGCTGCGCCCGGTTTGGGTCTTTCCCGCCACTTACCTGCCCCGCCTGATTCCCGCCGTTCGGCGGGCGGACCCCGCACCGCCCTGGGAGATGCCCGCCATCGTGTCCTGGGCCGGCATGCGCGGCGTGGTCACCCTGGCCGCCGCCCTGACGCTGCCCGGAGACCTGGAACACCGTAACGTGCTGGTCCTGGCAGCCATGGTGGTGGTCGGCGGCACGCTGGTGCTGCAGGGGTTCACCCTGCCCGCACTCGTCAGGGCCCTGCGGGTGCCGGGACCGGACAGGCGCGAGGACGCGCTGAACCAGGCTTCGCTGATGCAGCGGGCCACCGCAGCGGGGATTGAACGGCTGGAGCAGCTGCGCCGCGAGAGCGATCCGCCGGAGGTGATGGACATGCTCCGGCGGCGGACCCATGAGCGGGGGCTGGCGGCGTGGGAGCGGCTGGGCAGGCCGGCGGCTGAGGCCGCCACCCCCAGCCAGCGCTATGCACAGCTGCGGATGGCCATGCTTGAGGCCGAAAGGGACGAGGTCCTGGAACTCAGACGGGGCGGGGACTTCGCGCATGAGGTCCTCAGTGAAGTCCTGGAGCGCCTCGATGTCGAAGAGTCGATGCTCGACGCCTCCTTCAACGAGGTCGCTGCTGCCGACGGCGGCGGGGGCGAGGGGTTGTCCCAGCCGGGCGGCGTTTGCGACCACCTGACGGCTGCCATGCCGTCTCCGGTTCCCGGTGACCCGCACTGCGCGGAGTGTGAGCGTGAGGGCACCACCCCCGTTCACCTGCGGATGTGCCTGGCGTGCGGCAACGTGGGTTGCTGCGACTCCTCCCCCGGGCGGCACGCAAGCCGCCACTACAAGGAGACGGGCCACCCTGTCATGCGCAGCGTGGAGCCCGGCGAAGACTGGCGCTGGTGCTACGTGGACGATCTCCTGGGCTGACGGCCGCCGGCCTCAGGGCGCTTTGCGGATCCGGATAGGACCCTTGGCCGTGGCAGGGTCAACCACGGAACCGCCCTGGGTGATGTGGACTTTGCCCGCATCAACCAGGCGCCGTGCAGCTTTCCGGGCGGGCTCCATGAGGTGCCGCCATTCATTCCCGCCCACGGCCCTGGCGGCATCGGACGGGCAAATGGTGGACGTGGGCGCCCTGGCCGCCAGCAGCTCCAGGATCTTCGCTTCCAGCTGCCTGCCAACACCGTCCTGCGGATCCGTTCCGCCAGGGCCTGCCATCGTGGACTTCCGCGTCAGAAGGTGCGCCGCGGGACGGCGCGTTCGTACTGGGGCGGCCAGGAAATGTCGTAGCCCAGTTCAAAGGCGGCGCGGAGCCACCAGTGGGGGTCGCGCAGGGCCGCGCGCGCAATGAAGACGCCGTCGGCCTGTCCGGTGGCAATGGCGTGCTCAGCCTGGCCGGGCGTGGTCACCAGGCCCACCGTCCCGGTGGCAACTCCGGCTTCCTCCCGGATGGCGGCCGAGAACCCGGTCTGGTAGCCCAGACCCGGTTTGATCTGCTGGTGGGCCACCGCCCCGCCGCTGGAGACGTCCACCAGGTCCACCCCGTGCCCGGCAGCCTCCCTCGACAACCGGACCGAGGCGGCCTGGTCCACGCCGCCGGGCGCCCAGTCGGTGGCCGAGATCCGGAGCAGCAAGGGCATGGAATCGGGAATCACGGCGCGGACGGCGTCAACCACGGCCAGCATCAGCCGGTTCCGTCCGGCCTCGTCCCCGCCCCACTCATCGTCACGCTGGTTGATCAGCGGACTCTGGAACTGGTGCAGGAGGTAGCCATGTGCCCCGTGGATTTCCATGGTGTCAAAGCCGGCGTCGACTGCCCGCACAGCTGCCGCGGCGAAGTCAGCGATGACGCCGTGGATCTGTTCCACTGTCATGGCGGCGGGAGCGGCGTAGCCTTCAAATGAGGTGGCGGAGGGTCCAAGAGTGTCCCAGCCGCCCTCGGAGACGGGAACACTGCCGCTCTTGCCGGAGAACGGCCAGTACGTCGATGCCTTGCGGCCCGCGTGGGCAAGCTGCACACCGATTTTTGTGCCGGCAGTTCCATTGCGGTGGACGAAGGAAATGATCCGTTCCCAGGACTCGGCCTGTTCGTCGTTGTACAGGCCTGCGTCTCTGGGGCTGATACGGCCCTCGGCGTTCACCGCCGCGGCCTCCGTGAGGATCATCGCCGCGCCGCCCACGGCGAAGCCGCCCAGGTGCACCAGGTGCCAGTCGTCCGGAACCCCCGGGGCGGCGTCGGGATCGCAGCTGTACTGGCACATGGGTGAGACCCACCCCCGGTGCTGCAGCTCCATGGAGCGCAGCGTCAGCGGCTGGAAGAGGGCCGGCACTAGAACAGCACCCGTGCAAGCGCCTGGCGTGCCTTGGCGACGCGGTCGTCCCCGGCTCCAACGACCTCGAACAGTTCCAGCAGGCGGACCCGGGCGGCCTCCCGCTCCGGGCCGAAGTTCCGGCCTATGAACGCCACCAGGCGGTTCAGGGCGTCCTCCACGTGGCCGCCTGCCACATCAAGGTCCGCCACCCCGAACTGCGCTTCAATGTTGTCCGGCTCGTTGGCCGCCAGTGCCCGGAGGGCTTCGCTGTCCTGGGCGGAGATGGCCTGCAGCCGGCCCATCAGTTCCACCTGGGCCAGCCCTGCCTTGGCTTCATGGTCAGCCGGCATTTCCTTCAGCGCCTGGCGGTAGGCATCTGCCGCTGCGGCATAGTCCCCGGCTTCGATTGCGTCGTAAGCGGCCTGGTGCAGCGGCGGCAGCGGTGCAGGTTCCTGTTCCGTGCCGGCTCCTGCGTCCAGGCTGCCGGTAACGCCGTTGGCAGCGGCCACCTTGAGGAGTTCGTCGAAGAGGCCGCGCACCTGCTGTTCCTCCGCAGCACCTTGGAACAGGGGCACCGGCTGTCCCTTGATCACGGCGACAGCGGTGGGGACGGCCTGCACCTGGAAGGCCTGGGCAAGCTGCGGGAACGCTTCGATGTCCGCTGCACCCAGGACCAGGCGGCCGCCGTAGGAGGCAACCACGCGGTCGAGGGTTTCGAGCATCCTGCCGGACTCCGGGGAGTAGGGGGCCCACAGGGCGAACACCACCGGCACCTGGGCGGACAGCTCCACCAGCTGCTGGAAGTTGGCTTCGGTGACATTGACCCTGAGTTCAGGGCCGGCGGCGCCCGGCTGCACTCCCTGGCCTGCGCCTCCGGCCGGAGCGGACGGGGCTGCGGCGCCGGAGGGAGTTGCGGGGCGCTTCAGCGAAGAAAGGTCGACGGCGCCGCGCAGGTTAAGCGGGTTGGCAGCGGCAGGAGGGACTGGGCGGGAAGCTGGCGAACTCATGTTTCCCACTCTAGCCACTCCGGCCGCTGCCGGTGGTAATGCAGTCGGGCCCTACTTGAAGCTGGCCCCGACCAGGCCGCGGGTGGCGGCAACGAGCTTCATGGGGTCCGTGGATCCGGCCGGCGGCACGTAGACCGCCATCGATTCGGCGAAGCTCAGGACCATGCCCGTAGTGGTTTCCTTGCCGCCGGCGAGCGCGGCGGCATCGTCACCGATACTGAGTTTGTCACCGGCTGCCTTGGGGGTGCCTTCAAAGCCGAAGTTGATCCGGCCCAGGACCAGGGCGCCGCCGTCCGAGGTGCGGAACACCACGGTGCTCTCGGGAACCACCTTGTGCGTGAAGGAGAAGTTTCCGTTGTCCCCGGACTTCACCACTTCCGCCTGGTAGGACAGGGTATCGGCGATGTACGGCGAAGACTGGCCCTCGACGAGCTTGTCCTTGAACGGTGAGTCTGCGGACGTCAGGCGGTCGGCGAGCCCGGACATGGCTTCCTCACCGCTGTAGAGCAGCCCGGTCTTGTCGGACGGCGCCACCGTTTGGGTACCGCCGCGGCTGATCGTGGGGAATGTGGTGCCCGGCTGCAGCGGGGTGGTTTCCATCAGCTTGTAGTTCTCGCGCGGAGACTGCTGGACAAGGGTCAGGATTTGCGGGACCACGTTGCCGTCTCCCTGGGTCACAGCCAGCACCGAGCGCGGCCATGAGCGGTCGTTGGTGACAACGGTGGTCAGGAGCTTGGTGGAGCGGACCGGCATTCGAGCCGCGTAGGAAGCCACCTGGGAGCGAATCTTGTAGTTTTGCGTGCGCACCTCCAGCTCCGGGCCGGCTACGCGGTCCCCGAGTTTCGCGGCGTCCTTGGCTGCGTCGCCCGCGTCGGTGGCACTGGAGACCTGCTCCAGGATCCGGCGGAACTGGGCATCCAGCAGCACCGGCGACCCGGTGGATTCCTTGGCTGCCGAGGTGCTGCCGGAGGGCTGGGGGCTGGGAGTGGCCGCCTGGGCAGCAACGACCGGGCCGGCAAGCACTGCTGCTGCCACGCCGGCTGCCACCATGGTGATCCTGGAGGACGACGATGGCGACTGCCCGTTGGGGCCGTTGTTCCCCGAGCCGGTGTCATGGGAACCAGCGGTATGGGTTTCGGGGCTTTGGGGGGCCGCCTTCCGGGCCCAGGCCCACGGAGCCGGAGTGCGGCCGCCGCCCTGCCCGTTCTTCCCGCGGGTGTGGAGCAGCGCCAGCGCGATGCCGCCGAGAATCAGCAGGCCGCCCAGGACCATCAGCGGAACGGCCCAGGGCGTGGACGTGTCGTTCGGGAACGTCATGGACACCGAGGCAGGTGCCGGTTTGGTGCCGTCAGCGGCAAGCAGGAGGCTCCAGTCGCCGTCGGCGGGCGGCGTCCAGGTGTATTCGAGTTCGCCGCTGGCGTTCTCATTGGATACCCAAAGGTCCGAACCGGCGGGATTGGGTGCGGTGGCATCGCCGTCCGCATGGTCAACAGTGAGGGACTTTTCGTCCTCAGAAACCCCCGTGATGGTGTTGTGGGCTGTCTTGCCCACCCAGGCGCTGACATCATCAGGCCGGCCGGTGGCCAGCATGAAATTGCCGTCGCCCTGGATGGTGATCTTGACGGGCCCCTCATGCAGGGTGCGCAGCTTCTGGTCGATGACGGTCAGGGGTGCGGCTGCGGAATCAGCCGGCAGTGATGCCGTGAACGTCTCGGAAGGAGCCCAGATGGTTCTCTGGCCGATACCGGCCAAAAGTGTCAGGAGGCCGAGCAGCACGAGTGCGGCTGCAGTCTTTAAACGCAAGGGAAACACCTATCATCAGCGGGGGTTTACCTTCAATAGTAACCTTTTTGTTACCAGGGGCTCCCTTCGTGCCTCCCGGAACGGACGTTTGCTGGACGCCCGGATGCGCTTCCGGCTCTTCGTGACAAGCCTGCTGATAGTGTTTGCGATGATCATCACACCGGCCCGCCCAGGCGGCGCCACGCACGGAACAGGCCCCCAAAACCAGTGACTGACAAGACGGATCCGTCCACGGCGGCAGCCGGAGATCCCGGGGAGCCCCAGCGCCCTGTCCCTGCTGCCATACCGCCCCTGGGCATGGCAGCGGCACACCGGAGGGGCACCGCTGCGGCCGCGCTCGGCCAGGTGGTCCGGCGGCTGCGCCAGCCGCTGCCCGGAGCCCAGCCGAGGCTCCGGTTCGAAATGCCGCCCGAGTTCACCGGACAGACGCCGGAAGCGGACCACGAAGGGGAAGAGGAGCCGCAGTTCGGGCACCCCGGACCGCGTATGTCGCCCCAGCATCCGCTGTACATGGGCTTCATGGGAACAGTGGGCGTGGGACTGGCGCTGCTGGTGTACTGGATCGGCTCACACACGACGCAGCTGCTGCTGTGGATCGTCGCGGCGCTGTTCATAGCGCTGGGGCTCGAACCCGTGGTGGGCTGGCTCGAAAACCGGAAGATTCCCCGGCCGGCCGGCATCCTGGTTTCGGTGGCCGTCCTGATGGGGGCCGTCGTGGGTTTCTTCGCCACGCTCATTCCCACCATCGTTGAACAGGTGTCCGAGATCGTGCGGCAGGCGCCCGATTGGGTGCACAACTTCATGGATTCCGAGCTCTTCCGCAGCCTCGACGACCAATTCGGCCTCCGCGACCGCATCACCGAGGAAGTGAATAAGTTCGTCAACGACCCCGCCGCTATGGGCGGCATTTTCGGGGGTGTGGTGGGCTTCGGATCCACGGTGGCCAACGGCCTCTTCGGCGCCCTGATCGTTTTGGTGCTGAGCCTGTATTTCCTGGCAGCCCTGCCGGCCATGAAGAAGTGGGGTTACCGCCTGGCCCCGCGCTCCCGGCGGAAACGGGTGGCAGCCCTCTCCGAGGAGATTACGCGGTCCGTCGGAAACTACGTGATCGGCCAGGCCTGCGTGGCCCTGCTCAACGCCACCTTCGCCTTTGTGGTGATGTCCATCGTCGGCGTTCCCTTCGCCCTGCTCCTGGCGTTCGTGGTTGTCCTGCTGGCGTTCATCCCGCTGGTGGGCGGCATGATCGCAGGCATCGTGGTAACCCTGGTGTCCCTCACCGAGGGCTGGCAGGTGGCCGCCATCTACGCCATCTGCTATTTCGCCTACCTGCAGTTCGAGGCGTATTTCATTTCACCGCGCATCATGCAGAAGGCCGTCGCCGTGCCCGGTGCGGTGGCGGTGATCTCCGTCATTGCCGGCGGCAGCCTGCTGGGCGTGCTCGGCGCCCTGATCGCCATCCCCACCGCGGCCGCCGTCCTGCTCCTTGTCCGCGAGATTTACATCGTGCGGCAGGACCAGCACTAGGAGCTTCCCGGTGGCATGGCCTAAAGATCGGTCCCGCGCGGGCCGCCCTTTAAGCGGAGGCGGTCGCCGTCGGGCCGTCCCATTCCTGCGGCAGCTCCGCGCCTGGTTGCCCGGGGCTGACCTGCGCAACGATGTCATTCAGGACCCGCGCGGCATACTTCTCCCCCACCCACAAGTGTTTCGCCCCGGCCACGCCCACCACGCGGGCCTGGGGAACCAGGCTGAAGCGTTGCGCCGCCTCGGCGGGCTGCAGGAAATCATCGTGCTCCGGAACCAGGACCAGAAGCGGCTTGCCCGATTCGGCCCACAGCTGCAGGTGCTTGTCCGTGGCACGGTGCAGCGGCGGGGACAGCAACACGGCGCCCTCAATTTGGGGGGCGACCGGTTCAACAGCGCCATACATCAGGGCCAGCTCGGTTCCGAACGACCAGCCGACCAGCCAGCGGTTGGGCAGGCCCCGTTCCACGGCGAAGCGGACAGCAGCCTCTACGTCCTGGCGTTCGCCAATGCCTTCCTCGAAGCCGCCGCTGCTGGTGCCGCGGGAGGAAGCCGTGCCACGGGTGTTGAAGCGCAGTACCGCGATCCCCGCCAGCGCCGGCAGCCGGTAGGACGCCTTGCGGTAGACGTGGGAATCCATGAAGCCGCCGTGCGTCGGCAGTGGATGCAGCGTGATCAGCGTGGCCCGGACCGGCCCGGACTCCGGAAGGGCCAACTCCCCCACCAGCGTGTGGCCGTCCTCCGTGTGCAGCTCGATGTTCTCGCGCCTGGCGGGCAGGACTGTGGAGGCACGGATGGGAGCGGGGCCCGCGGATTGGGTGAACTGGTACGACGCCGGATCAAAAGTCATGCCTGCCAGCTTAGCGACAGCGGAGGTTCTTCTGCCCGCGCGGGTCAGCGGTAGCGGTAGCTGCGCGTCAACCAGCAGTTGGTATGCCAGTGCCGGCGTTCGGCCAGGCCGGCGGCTGCGCCAAAGAGGTGGTCGTCCTTCCACACCACCAGGTGCGCGACGCCCGGCAGCACGGCCGTGGAGCACTCAGGGCAGATGTAGGTCTTTTCGGCGTTCCTGGCAGTCATGGTCCGGACCATCCATTCGCCGTCCGGGGCGCTTTCGCGGCGGGCGATGCCCGCCCGCGCACGCTCGAGGTCCAGCTCTGGCACGTCCCCGCTTCCCTTGCGTCCCGCACCCCTGCCGGAAACAGGTCCCTTTCCGGAGACTGGACGGCGGGGACGGTTGGAACGCGGCATGTAACCATTCTGCCCCAGCCGGGTGACTGCCCGCCCCGGTCCCTGGTGTTCCTTGCCGCCCGCCGCCGTGCCGCCGTCGGACACTCCCGGCCGGCCCACGCGGTAGTCTGTACGGCGTGCGACTTGTCATAGCCCATTGCTCCGTTGATTACGTTGGCCGGCTCAAAGCCCATCTCCCCCTCGCCACCCGACTGCTGCTGGTCAAGGCGGACGGCTCCGTGCTGGTCCACTCCGACGGCGGTTCCTACAAACCCCTCAACTGGATGAGCCCGCCGGCCACCCTCAGGGTGTCGTCCCCCGACGAGGTGGACCTGGAGCTTGGCGTGGTGGAGCAGTGGACGGTGCAGTCCGCCAAGACAGATGACCGGCTCATCATCAACATCCACGACAAGATCAGCGAATCCTCCCACGACCTCGGCGTGGACCCCGGGCTGATCAAGGACGGCGTGGAGGCGGACCTGCAGCGGCTGCTCGCCGAGCAGATTGAGACCCTGGGCCAGGGCTATTCCCTGATCAGGCGCGAGTACTTCACCGCCATCGGCCCCGTTGACATCCTGGCCCGGGACGCCGACGGTGCCACGGTGGCCATCGAACTCAAGCGCAGGGGCGACATTGACGGCGTGGAGCAGCTCACGCGGTACCTGGAACTGCTCAACCGCGATCCCCTGCTGGCACCGGTCCGCGGCATTTTTGCGGCCCAGCAGATCAAGCCGCAGGCAAAGGTCCTGGCCAATGATCGCGGAATCGACTGCGTCACGCTGGACTACGACGCCATGCGCGGGGTGGACGACAGCGAATCGCGGCTCTTCTAGATTTCAACTGTTGCTCCAGGCACCAAATTACCCCTTTCACCGGAGCCGTCCGGTCACCTGTTTTTTACCTAATTTTTATCCTTTTTGTTGTGCGGGCCGTTGACCTGCGGGAACGGGCATGAAATTCTTATCTCAGTCTTTGTGTAGGTGTTTTTCATGCTCGCAAGACATGTTGCGAGCGCGAAGCTCCTGCAGCGCCGGCCTCTTAAGGGACAGGGCAAACCAGGATTCTTCTCGCGGAGTGACCAAGGGCGGCACGAGGTGTGCCGGTCTTAAAAAGTTCCACAATGAGGAGAAATAAATGGCACAGGGAACTGTGAAGTGGTTCAACGCTGAAAAGGGCTTCGGCTTCATCACCCCGGACGACTCCGATGGCGATGTCTTCGTTCACTACTCCGAGATCCAGACCGGCGGCTTCAAGACCCTCGACGAGAACCAGCGCGTTCAGTTCGAAATCGGCCAGGGCGCAAAGGGCCCGCAGGCCACCGGCGTCACTCTGGTCTAGTTACCCGCCGGCCGCTTTAGGCGGCCGTCACAACAAATGGTCCCCGGGCAGTTTTGCCGGGGACCATTTGTTTATGCTCAATTTCGCAAATGGAATGCGACTTTATTGATTCCCCGGCTTTAGCACCCGCGGTTCACAGCCGCTGTTGAGGTGGTCAGGTGACCAATTTTCCCACCAGCCGGGCACCCTGCGCCAGGGACAGCCCGGGCAGGTAGGCCCGGGTAAGTGCCCTGCCGATGGCCGGCAGATGCAGCGGGTCCTGGTAGTAGAGGTAGAGGGCGCGGTATTCGGGTTTGAACCGCGACTTGAAAGCCGCCAGGGAGCGGAAGCCGTACACCGGCTCAAGTGCGCGGCCCACCAGGTCCAGGATCCGCACCAGGTTCTGGGCGCCCTCATCGGTGGCGCCGGCATCTTCGTTTGCGTCGCTTTCGGCCACCCCGTCCTGGGCACCCGGCTGCCCGGCGTCTCCCGGCTGGCCGCCGGCTGCCGGCTCTGCTGAGCCTGCAGGTTTCTCCTGGCCGGTGTCAGGACGGGTAGCCAGCGGAGAGCCCGACAGCGAGATCACGTCAACCGAATCCCGCAACTCCAGCACGGCCGACGCGATCAGGAACTCCATCACGCCCGGAAACCCCTCGCTGCCGCGACGCATGACGTCCAGCGTCCTGCTCACCAGCCGGCCGTCGTCGTACACCGGCAGCCAGCTGGTTACTCCGTGGACAGCGCCGTTCCCGTCGACGGCGAGGCAGCAAAGGACTTCCTCGTCGTCGAGCTCATCCACCCCGCCCAGCGTAAAGCCCATTTCCGGAACAGACTTGCCGGCCGCCCATTCCTCGGACACTTCGTTGAGCCGCAACCGGAGCCCCGCGGGCAGCGAGTGGTACGAGCCCCAGACGGCGTGCACCCCCAGCTTCGCGGCACGGTTCAGGGCGGTCCGGACGTTCTGCCATTCCTTTCCCTTGAACTCCAGCTCGTTCAGCGCCAGGCGCGTCTCCTGCGCAACGGCCACCCGGGAAAAGCCGCGTTCCCGCAGCATTGGCCACATGGTGTCGTCACAGGAGTACAGCGCCGGTATCAGGGCCTGGCCGCGGCAGTAGTCCAGGAAACCTTCCGTGACCTGCTGCTCCGCTTTTCGGTCGCCGATGGCGCCGCCCAGGGTCAGGGCCACCGTCCCGTGCTGCTGGAAAGGCATGGCACCGGTGCCGTCGGGGCTGAACCAGTAGGTGTTCGGCTCCCACAGCGCCATCCAGGACAGCGGGCCGCCGCCCCGGTGGAGCAGGTCGCGTGCGCGGTCCCTGTCCTGCCGGCCGAAGTTCAGGCCGTGGTTCCGGCCCACCAGCACCCACCACACCGCCACCAGGGCCACAAGCCAGAACACCGGACCGGAGTAGGCGAACAGTATCGCCTCGGCGCTGTCCTGGTCCGGAAAGACCCTGCGGAATTGCTGTGGAATCGGCACCGGAACGTACTGCCGCGCCAATTCGGCGAACAGGCCCAGCAACCCGCCGTCGCGGGCCAGTCCCCCGGACAAGAACCAGGCCGCGGTATAGGAACCGGCCAGGACCAGCCACGTCCCGCAGACCACGGCGACCAGTACGCGGCGCGCACCCGGGCGGGTCTGTACGCGGAACTGCCGGCGGTTGAGCCACAGGATGACTGCCAGCAGCAGCGGGACCACCACCAGCGGAAGCACGTGGGCGAAAGCAGAGGACAGCGGGGTTGAATGCGTGCCCTGTAGCCGTGATGGGACGAGGGCGAACAGTGTAAGGTACACGGCCGCCAATGCCGTGACTGCCAACTGGATGGTCAAGGCGATGTTGAGTGCGAGCCGGCGGCCGCGGCGCATGCCGTCCGCGCAGATCAGCAGCAGGATGACCGGTACCACCGCCAGGGCCAGGCCAAAGGGTCCTGCGAAACCTGCCCTTCCCGTTTCCAGGCAGGAGGCGTCAACAGTTGCCCCGCAGTTGAACACCAGCTGGCTGAGCGTGGGCATTGGGCTCAGCACGACGTCCCGCAGCAGCGCCAGCGGACCGGTTGGCGCGCGGGTGATGCCGGTCAGGATGGGACCAACGGCGAACACGGCAACGGTGAGCGCCAGCAGGTTCCTGGTCTCCCGGCCAGTGGACCGGTGGCGGTGCAGCCGCCCCTGGTCTCCCTGGATCCACCAGCCCGCAAGGAGACCCAGCAGGGCGCCGATGAGGCCAATGACCGTTTCGGCATGCCCCACGTACAGAACGAGGAGGAGCGAGATGGTGAGCACCGCGGTGCGCAGGCGGCGCTGCCACAGCAGGGTGATCCGCGCGCTCGCGGCAAGGCCCGCCGTCAGCACCGGGGCGTACGGGCCGATCAGGTTGTCGTCAGCCATGGTGTCCAGCCAGCCGTCTCCCACATAGGCGGCCAGCTGGGTCACCAGCAGGAACACAGTGACGGATGCGAACTGGCCGCCGAAGAACAGCCCGATGGCGGCGCGGCGCCCCAGCTTGCGCTCCGCAAGCCCCAGCAGCAGGACCATCATCAGCGACGCCGTGATGTAGGCGAGCGGGTTGGTGGCGAAGAAGAGACTGGTGAACAAAGACCACCACTGGCCCCCGCGCAGCCCCGGGCCGCTGACGGACGCCAGCCCGAGCAGGTGCTCAGGCGGTCCGTCAAGGAAGCTTCCGGTCAGGGCGGCGGCGCCGAGGAAGGTGGCAACCACACTCAAGGTGAAGGGCATGGCCGTCAACGTGCGAAGTACCCGGAGAACTGCGGGGCGTCCGACGGCGTTCCACATCAGGGCAACGGTACGGTCCGGATTTTTAGTGGTCACCACGTGAGCCCCCATTGGGTGCCAAGGAACTGCAGTGCATCGGTAAAGCGCTTGGAGGAGGTATCCCAGGAGTGCCCCGTATGCTCCACAACGTGTGCCTGCACCGTGAACCCGGCGTCCTGGGCGGCAGCGGCAAGCGTCCGGAGGTTCGCCACGAACTCCGGATCGTTCTGGCCTGCGGTCAGGTACATGCCGTGGGACTCGAAGCGTTGGTGTTTCATGATCTCCAGCGGAGTCTGCTTGATGAATTCGTCGGGGTGTCCGGGAAAGGCTGCGTCAATGGTTTTCTGCCGCTCCTTGGCAATGGCTGGCTCCGCCTCGCTGGAAAATGCCAGGACGTCGGCGTAGATGTGCGGATGCCTGGTCCCCATTTGCACGGCGCAGGTGCCGCCAAAGGAGAACCCGCCGATGGCCCAGTGGCTGTGGTTGGTGTCCACTGCCAGTGTTGAACTGATCCAGTGCGGCACGTCCTGCGACAGGTAAGTATCCGCTTTGGCAATGCGGCTGTCCATGCACATGGTGTTGGCGGACTGGGAGCCGTTGGGGTCGGGGATGACCACGACCGGGGATACTCCGCCATGGGTGGCGGCAAAGGAATCCATGTGTCCGCGGAGTGCGCCGCCGGTGAGCCAGTCGGCCGGACCGCCGGGCTGCCCGGCCACCAGCACCAGCACCGGCAGTGCGGGCCGGTTCGCCGCAAAATACGCCGGCGGAAGATAGATGTAGGCATCCCGCACGTTCATGCCGGACGCCGTGCCGGGAATCGCGGTCTTCCGCAGGGCGCCCCCGGCAGGCAACTCCCCCTGCGCCTTCCAGCCCTGGAGCGGAACGCCGTCGGGTTGCCCGGGGTGGCGCATGAGCTGCTGCTCAAGTGCCGGTATCCGGGCCAAGGCCGTACCGAGCAGATCGCTGACGGTCCTGTTGAGCCCAAAGTAGGCGTTGATCTGGATGGTTGAGAGCAGTATCACCAGGATTACGGCGAGGAAGCCTGCCCCGTAGTGGATCCAGCTGGACCTGGGCACCCTGAGGATGCCCAGGATGACGGCGGCGACGGCAGGCACGAACCACAGCAAAACAGGGTCGGGGATGTCCGCCGGAAAGACGGCGAGCACGTTGATCATCACCCAGTGGACTGTCGCCACCAGGACGAAGGCTGCCGCCACAGCGATGAATACCCGGATTGCCCAGGCCCGGATGCGCAAAAGCGCGCCTTCGGAGGCACGCATGGGTGGAACCAGGAGGTAGGCCGCACCGCCCACTCCCAGTACCAGGACGGCTGCATACAGCGGACCGTCCGTAAGCCGGATGTCTAGTAACCAATCCACGTGGCTAGCGCCACGTCCCTACGCCAATGACGGGTCCCGCTTCCAGCCAGGAGGACAGGCCCGTGTAGGCATCGAACTTCATGGCGAGGCGCACATCCTGCCCTTCGTATCTTAGTTCGACGATGACGACGTCGGGCTGGACTTTCACGGCTTCTGCTTCAGTAGGCTTCCGGCGGCCCAGGAGTTCCAGGGAGCTCCGCTTGAACGTGTACTTGGGGCGCACGCTCAGGGAAATCAGCCTGAACCATTCGAGATCATTGTCCTGATAACGACAAACCCCCATCTGCCAGCTGTTGTCAGCCATGCAAATGGAGGCGTCCACCGTGCCGAGGGCACGCCGCAGGTTGAAGCGGCGCACCCCCGAAAGGCACAGTGCAAAAATCAGCAATCCGAAAGCGACTGCCAGTGCGATGAACGAAATACCCGGTGCGTCCATCAAGGTCGTGCTAGCGGATCCCAGCGGTAGCCGAGCCGCCCAGCTGGGCGTTGTCAGCAACGATCACCACGCGGTTGTTGTCAACGGAGAAGAACCCGCCGTCAACATCCACCGCGATGCGGTCCCCGGACACCGGCTGGATGGCCAGTTCACCTTCGGCCAGGATCGCCAGCAGGGGCGAGTGGCCGGGCAGGATTCCGATTTCACCATCGCTGGTGCGGGCCTTGACCATCTTGGCCGCTCCGGACCACACGAAGTGGTCCGCTGCGACAATCTCAACCTCAAGCTCAGCCATATTACTTGGTCTGTTCCTGGATCTTGGCCCACTGGCGCTCAACGTCATCGAGGCCACCGACGTTGAAGAACGCCTGCTCCGCGATGTGGTCGAGGTCGCCGTCGCAGATGGCGGCGAAGCCTTCCACGGTGTCCTTGATGGAAACCGTTGAACCCTCCACGCCCGTGAACTGCTTGGCGGTGTAGGTGTTCTGCGACAGGAACTGCTGGATGCGGCGCGCACGCGACACCACGATCTTGTCTTCCTCGGAGAGCTCATCGACACCAAGGATGGCGATGATGTCCTGGAGTTCCTTGTTCTTCTGCAGGATCTGCTTCACACGGACAGCCGTGTTGTAGTGGTCCTTGCCGATGTACTGGGGATCCAGGATTCGGGACGTGGACGTCAGCGGGTCCACGGCCGGGTACAGGCCACGGGAAGCAATTTCACGGGAAAGTTCCGTGGTTGCATCCAGGTGCGCGAAGGTGGTGGCCGGCGCCGGGTCGGTGTAGTCATCTGCGGGAACGTAGATTGCCTGCATCGAGGTGATGGAGTGGCCCTTGGTGGAGGTGATGCGCTCCTGCAGGAGACCCATTTCATCCGCCAGGTTGGGCTGGTAGCCCACTGCCGAAGGCATGCGGCCCAGAAGGGTGGATACCTCGGAGCCGGCCTGGGTAAAGCGGAAGATGTTGTCGATGAAGAGCAGCACGTCCTGGTTCTGCACATCGCGGAAGTACTCCGCCATGGTCAGTGCGGACAGTGCCACGCGCAGACGCGTTCCCGGCGGCTCATCCATCTGGCCGAATACAAGGGCGGTGTCCTTGAGGACCCCAGCCTCTTCCATTTCAACCCAGAGGTCGTTGCCCTCACGGGTACGCTCGCCAACACCGGCGAAGACGGAAGTACCACCGAAGTTGCGGGCAACACGGGTGATCATTTCCTGGATCAGAACGGTCTTGCCCACGCCGGCGCCGCCGAAGAGGCCGATCTTTCCACCCTTGATGTACGGGGTGAGGAGGTCGA
>Ga0308158_10002176_pt1 | contig 18964 bp, 31 predicted proteins | sample PhyBR2_FD_201038 | JGI IMG/M metagenome (GOLD analysis project Ga0308158, IMG submission 201038) | Phyllosphere microbial communities from UC Gill Tract Community Farm, Albany, California, United States - DLSLB.R2 | ecosystem: Host-associated > Plants > Phyllosphere > Unclassified | place: USA...
GCCCTTCCGCATGTTCGGACCGTAACAGCCGAGCACCGGTAGGATGATGCAGTTTGGGGAAGTTCCGCAGCGCCGTCAGAATGAGGACCGGCATGATTCGGGTTCGCGCCGTCCTTGAGAGTTCCCTCACAGCCACCGTCCCCGGAATTGCGCGGGTGAAGTGCTCTATGACAAGATAGTGAAGTTGCGTTTTGGGCGTTGACCCCTGCACTGCGGTAGTGATACCGCGAACAGCCTGAAACACTATCGGATCGATGAATCTGCATGATGCGGGTTCGGACCGAGCAGCCAATGAGTAGAAGCGCCGTCGGCGCTTGGGGGAGAAGTGAGAATTTCTCCGCCAGGATCAGCCGACACGCCCGACCTCGGGGGTCGGTCATGGTCAGCCGGCACAGACGGCAGAGAGTCTCCGACACTCTGCGAGTTGATGGCCGGAAGCAACTAAAGAAAGAGACGACGCCATGGCGGGACAGAAGATCCGCATTCGGCTCAAGTCGTACGACCACGCTGTGATTGACAGTGCTGCACGCAAGATCGTGGACACCGTCACTCGCGCAGGTGCGACTGTTGTGGGCCCCGTGCCGTTGCCAACGGAGAAGAACGTTTACTGCGTCATCCGTTCGCCGCACAAATACAAGGACAGCCGTGAGCATTTCGAGATGCGCACGCACAAGCGTCTGATCGACATCGTCGACCCGACGCCGAAGGCAGTCGATTCGCTGATGCGTCTCGACCTCGCTGACGACGTCAACATCGAGATCAAGCTCTAAGGGAGGCAGCAATGGCGAACACTCGTTCATCCGCTCTCCCGACCACCCGCAAGGTCAAGGGCCTTCTGGGAACCAAGCTGGGCATGACCCAGGTCTGGGATGAGCAGAACAACCTCGTGCCGGTGACCGTGGTGGCCACCGGTAACAACGTCGTAACCCAGGTCCGCAACGAGGAAACCGATGGTTACCCCGCTGTGCAGATCGCGTTCGGCGAGATCGATCCTCGCAAGGTCAACAAGCCGACTGCAGGCCACTTCGAGAAGGCCGGTGTGACCCCACGCCGTCACCTCGTCGAGCTGCGCACTGCAGATGCTGCTGACTACGCGCTCGGCCAGGAACTCGGCGTCGACACGTTCGAAGCCGGACTCAAGGTTGATGTGACCGCGAAGACCAAGGGCAAGGGAACCGCCGGTGTCATGAAGCGTCACGGCTTCTCCGGTGTCGGTGCCTCCCACGGTCAGCACCGCAACCATCGCAAGCCAGGTTCGATCGGCGGAGCCGCGACACCTGGTCGCGTGTTCAAGGGTATGCGCATGGCCGGCCGTATGGGCGCTGTCAAGCACACCACCCAGAACCTCACGATCCACGCCGTGGACAACGAGAACAACTTCCTGCTCATCAAGGGCGCCGTTCCCGGCCCCAAGGGTGGAGTCGTCCTCGTTCGCTCGGCCGCGAAGGAGGCCTGAACGTCATGACTGATGTCAAGACAGTCGACGTCATCGATGCCGCTGGTGCCAAGGCCGGCTCCGTTGATCTGCCCGCCGAGGTCTTCGGTGTGCCGACCAATGTGCCCCTGATCCACCAGGTCGTCGTTGCACAGCTGGCTGCGGCCCGTCAGGGTACGCACAAGACGAAGACCCGCTCCGAAGTTCGCGGTGGCGGTCGCAAGCCCTACCGTCAGAAGGGAACCGGCAACGCCCGTCAGGGTTCGATCCGCGCTCCCCAGTACAACGGCGGTGGAATCGTGCACGGGCCGGTCCCGCGCGACTACTCGCAGCGGACCCCCAAGAAGATGAAGGCCGCCGCTCTGCGCGGAGCCCTGTCGGATCGTGCACGCCTCGATCAGGTCTTCGTGATGAAGAACCTGGTCACCGGCGACGCCCCGTCGACCAAGCAGGCGAAGGCCGCACTGGCCGGTCTGTCCGAACGCAAGAACACCCTCGTGGTGCTCGATCGTGACGACGAGCTCACCTACCTGAGCGTGCGCAATCTGCCCCACGTCCACGTGCTCACCGCCGATCAGCTCAACACCTATGATGTGCTGCTCGCCGACGACATCGTGTTCACCGAGGCAGCTCTTGCCGCGTTCCTGAGCGGAAACCGCAAATCGGAGGACGCATCATGAGTCTGAACTTCAAGGACCCGCGCGACATCATCGTCGCACCGGTCGTCTCGGAGAAGACCTACAGCCTGATGGACGAAGGCAAGTACACCTTCCTCGTCGACCAGGACTCGAACAAAACCGAGATCAAGCAAGCCATTGAAACGATCTTCGATGTGCAGGTCGCCAAGGTCAACACCCTGAACCGTCAGGGCAAGCGCCGCCGCACCCGCACCGGTTGGGGAAAGCGCAAGGACACCAAGCGTGCCATTGTCGCCCTCAAGGACGGATCGATCGACATCTTCGGTGGATCGCTCTAAGCGATCCTTCGTCAAAGAAGGACAAGACTCATGGGAATCCGTAAGCACAAGCCGACGACCCCGGGCCGCCGTGGCTCGTCGGTCGCCGACTTCGTCGAAGTGACCCGGTCTACACCGGAGAAGTCGCTTCTGCGCCCGCTGCCCAAGCGCGGCGGCCGCAACAGCCAGGGACGCGTGACCACCCGCCATCAGGGCGGCGGTCACAAGCGTCAGTACCGTGTCATCGACTTCCGCCGCCATGACAAAGATGGCGTTCCGGCGAAGGTCGCACACATCGAATATGACCCGAACCGTACGGCTCGCATCGCTCTGCTGCACTATGCAGACGGAGAGAAGCGCTACATCATCGCCCCGCAGAACCTCAAGCAGGGCGCACAGGTGGAAGCCGGTCCGGGTGCAGACATCAAGCCGGGCAACAACCTTGCCCTGCGCAATATCCCAGTCGGCACCGTGGTGCACGCAGTTGAAATGCGTCCCGGTGGCGGTGCCAAGATCGCTCGCTCTGCCGGTTCGTCCGTGCAGCTCGTGGCGAAGTACGGCCGTTTCGCACAGCTGCGGATGCCTTCGGGCGAGATCCGCAACGTCGATGCGCGCTGCCGTGCGACGATCGGCGAGGTCGGCAATGCCGAGCAGTCGAACATCAGCTGGGGCAAAGCAGGCCGCATGCGTTGGAAGGGCAAGCGCCCGACCGTCCGCGGTGTCGTGATGAACCCGATCGACCACCCGCATGGTGGTGGCGAGGGCCGTACTTCGGGTGGTCGTCACCCAGTCAGCCCGTGGGGTCAGTTGGAGGGCCGCACACGCCGGCCGAACAAAGAGAGCGACAAGTACATCGTGCGCCGTCGCCGGACCGGCAAGAAGCGCTGATTGGAGTACTGACTTATGCCTCGTAGCCTCAAAAAGGGTCCTTTCGTCGACGAACACCTCTTCCAGAAGGTGGCTCGTCAGAACGAGAAGAACACCAAAAATGTCATCAAAACATGGTCTCGTCGCTCGATGATCATCCCGGACTTCCTGGGACACACCATCGCAGTACATGACGGACGCAAGCATGTCCCCGTCTTCATCACTGAGTCGATGGTCGGACACAAGCTCGGCGAGTTCGCACCGACACGGACGTTCCGTGGCCACGAAAAGGACGATCGCAAGGGTCGCCGCCGCTGAGGCGGGGCACTCTTTCGATCCTAGAGAAGAGAGAAGGAAGCGATGGAAGCCAAGGCTAAGGCGCGGTACCTGCGCGTTACGCCTCGCAAGGCTCGGCGCGTCATCGACCTCATTCGTGGTCAGCAGGCGACCGAAGCACTTGCAGTGTTGAAGTTTGCAGAACAGTCGGCATCAGATCCGATTTACAAGCTCGTGGCCTCCGGCATCGCCAATGCGCGTGTCCGGGCCGACGAGGAAGGCGTTGCGTTCGACGAGAACGAACTGGTCATCTCCGAAGCCTTCGTGGACGAGGGGCCGACCATGAAGCGGTTCCGTCCGCGTGCCCAGGGTCGCGCTTTTCGCATTGAGAAGCGCACCAGCCACGTGACAGTGGTCCTGGCCAGCGGTGACGACCTGCCTCAGCGCAAGAGCCGGAAGGGGAACCGTTAATGGGCCAGAAGATCAATCCGAATGGATTCCGACTCGGAATCACCACGGATCACAAGTCGAAGTGGTTCGCTGACTCGACCAAGCCGGGGCAGCGCTACCGCGACTACGTGCTCGAAGATGTCAAGATCCGCCAGATGATGAACACCGGCCTCGAACGGGCCGGCATCTCGAAGGTCAACATCGAGCGCACGCGTGACCGTGTCCGCGTCGACATCCACACCGCACGCCCGGGCATCGTCATCGGCCGTCGCGGAGCCGAAGCAGACCGCATCCGCGGTCAGCTCGAAAAGCTCACCGGCAAGCAGATTCAGCTCAATATCCTTGAGGTGAAGAACCCCGAGGTCGACGCTCAGCTCGTCGCCCAGGGTGTTGCCGAGCAGCTCGCCAGCCGCGTGGCCTTCCGCCGCGCGATGCGCAAGGCGATCCAGAGCGCCCAGCGCGCAGGTGCCAAGGGCATCCGCGTTCAGTGCTCGGGCCGCCTCGGCGGTGCTGAGATGAGCCGGTCCGAGTTCTACCGCGAAGGTCGTGTGCCGCTGCACACCCTGCGCGCGAACATCGACTTCGGCGTTCACGAAGCCCACACCACTTTCGGACGCATCGGCGTCAAGGTGTGGATCTACAAGGGCGACATGACCGACAAGGAGCTTGCCGCCGAGCAGGCCAAGGCTCCTGCTGCTCGTGGCCCGCGTGGCCGTGGGCGCGGTCGTGGAGGCCGCGGACGTGGTCAGGAAGGCGCACCGCGCCGTGGCGACCAGGCCCGTAATACTGAGAACAGCGCCGAAGCCCCCGCGGCTGAGGCCGGATCGGAGGGCTGAGAAATGCTGATCCCTCGTCGAGTGAAATTCCGCAAGCAGCACCACCCCAACCGGGGCGGCGCCGCCAAGGGAGGCACGACGGTGTCCTTCGGTGACTACGGCATCCAGGCTCTCGAGCCGGCTTACGTCACCAACCGTCAGATCGAGGCCGCACGTATTGCCATGACCCGCTACATCAAGCGCGGCGGCAAGGTGTGGATCAACATCTACCCTGATCACCCGCTGACGAAGAAGCCTGCCGAAACCCGCATGGGTTCCGGTAAGGGTTCGCCGGAGTGGTGGATCGCCAATGTCAAACCCGGTCGAGTCATGTTCGAACTCGGCGGTGTGTCCGAGGAAGTTGCTCGCGAGGCTCTGCGCCTGGCGATCCATAAGCTTCCGCTGAAGGCCCGTATCGTGGCCCGCGAAGGTGGTGAGTGAGAATGGCTATCGGTTCGAAGAACCTTTCCATCGACGCGCTTGACGGTTACGACAACGAGCGTCTGCAGGAAGAGCTCAAGAAGGCCAAGGCCGAGCTGTTCAACCTGCGTTTCCAGTCGGCCACCGGCCAGCTGGAGAGCCACGGTCGCCTCAAGGCCGTGCGTCGCGACATCGCTCGTATCTACACCGTGCTCAACGAACGGGAGCTGGACATCCGTCCGAACCCCGCTGATGCCAAGGAAGAGAGCAAGTGATGGCGGAGACCACGAACACCGAGTCCACTGCTGCGGAACGCAACTCCCGCAAGACCGCACGTGGCTACGTCGTATCCGACAAGATGGACAAGACCATCGTCGTCGAGGTTGAGGAGCGCATGAAGCACCGCCTCTACGGCAAGGTCATGCGCAAGTCGGTCAAGTACAAGGTTCACGACGAAGAGAACACCGCCGGCATCGGCGACCTCGTCCTCGTGGCCGAGACGCGGCCCCTTTCGGCCGCGAAGCGTTGGCGGCTCGTCGAAATCGTCGAACGCGCCAAGTAGTCAACGCCACCCCACCCACCCGGTCCCGCCCGCGGCCTCCTGCAGGCCGTGGGCGGCTACCGGGAACGGGGTGAAATGTCAATGAATCCGTTCCGCAAGGCTCGCGCTCAGGCGTGAGAACCAGCGCGACGACAGGAGAAAATAGTGATTCAGCAAGAGTCGCGACTCAAAGTCGCCGACAACACTGGCGCCAAGCAGATCCTGGCAATCAGGATCCTGGGTGGCTCCGGTCGGCGCTACGCCTCGATCGGTGACACCATCGTGGCTACCGTCAAGGATGCAATCCCTGGCGGCAATGTGAAGAAGGGTGACGTCGTCAAGGCCGTCATCGTTCGCACTGCCAAGGAACGTCGTCGTCCCGACGGCTCCTACATCAAGTTCGATGAGAATGCAGCTGTCATCCTCAAGAACGATGAGGAACCACGCGGAACCCGTATCTTCGGGCCCGTGGGACGCGAACTCCGCGACAAGAAGTTCATGAAGATCGTCTCCCTGGCACCGGAGGTGTTGTGAGCATGGCGAACAAGCTCAAGATCAAGAAGGGCGACCTCGTCCAGGTCATCGCCGGCGCTCGGCAGTCCCGTGGTGGCGATCGTGGCAAGCAGGGCAAGGTTCTTGCCGTCTACCCCGAACGCAACCGCGTCCTCGTTGAGGGCGTCAACCGCGTGATCAAGCACAAGAAGGCTACGCAGACTCAGGCCGGCGGCACCGCTGGTGGCCGTGAGACCCACGAAGCCCCCATCCACGTGTCCAACGTGGCGCTCGTTGATCCCAAGGACAACAAGCCCACCCGCGTCGGATACCGCGAAGAGAGCGTCGAGCGCGACGGTCGCACCAAGACCGTTCGGGTTCGCATCTCGCGTCGCACCGGGGAGGAGATCTGATGACGGAAACAACCACCAGCCGTCCCGCACCGCGTCTCAAGCAGATTTACCGCGAAGAGATCGTTGCGAAGCTGCAGGAAGAGTTCAACTACGCCAACCCCATGCAGGTTCCCGGACTGACCAAGGTCGTCGTGAACATGGGTGTGGGTGACGCAGCACGCGATTCCAAGATGATCGAAGGCGCGATCAACGACCTGACTCTGATCACCGGTCAGAAGCCTGTCGTGACCCGTGCCCGCAAGTCCATCGCACAGTTCAAGCTGCGCGAAGGTCAGCCCATCGGCGCCCACGTCACCATGCGTGGAGCCCGGATGTGGGAGTTCATCGACCGCGTCATCACTCTGGCACTGCCGCGTATCCGCGACTTCCGCGGACTCTCGGATCGTCAGTTCGACGGAAACGGTAACTACACCTTCGGCCTCACCGAACAGTCCATGTTCCACGAGATCGATCAGGACCGGATCGACCGCGTCCGCGGTATGGATATCACCGTCGTCACCACCGCGGCAACCGACGACGAGGGACGTGCACTGCTGCGTCACCTCGGGTTCCCGTTCAAACAAAAATAATCGCTACGTTGCAGGTCCAAGCACAGTACGTGGGCGGAAACCGTAACGAGGAAGGGCAAGTGCCCAAATGACAATGACTGATCCAGTCGCAGACATGCTTACGCGTCTGCGCAACGCCAACTCGGCTTATCACGAGGACGTCAGTATGCCGTTCTCGAAGCTCAAGTCGAACATCGCCGAGATCCTCAAGACCGAGGGCTACATCACCGGCTGGAGCGTCGAAGACGCCGAAGTCGGCAAGACTCTGCTCCTGGACCTGAAGTTCGGACCCAACCGGGAACGTTCGATCGCCGGCCTGCGCCGTGTGTCGAAGCCGGGACTGCGCGTCTACGCGAAGTCCACGAACCTGCCCAAGGTTCTCGGCGGCCTCGGCATCGCCATCCTGTCGACCTCGTCAGGCCTCCTGACGGACCGTCAGGCCGCCAAGAAGGGTGTGGGTGGGGAAGTCCTCGCCTACGTCTGGTAAAGGAAGGAGAGAAGAACATGTCACGTATTGGCAAGAACCCGATCTCCGTTCCCAGCGGCGTCGAGGTCAAGGTCGACGGCCAGGATGTCGCCGTCAAGGGACCTAAGGGCGAGCTGTCCGTCACCATCGCCGAGCCGATCACCGTATCGCTCGAAGACGGTGTCATCACGGTTGCCCGTCCGGACGAAGAGCGCGAATCGCGTTCTCTGCACGGACTGTCCCGCACGCTCATCAACAACATGATCGTCGGTGTGACCGATGGCTACTCCAAGGCCCTCGAGATCGTCGGAACCGGTTACCGTGTCCTGGCCAAGGGATCGAACCTCGAGTTCGCCCTCGGCTACAGCCACCCGATCGTCGTCGAACCGCCGGAGGGAATCTCCTTCAGCGTCGACGGTCAGACCAAGGTTGCTGTCCACGGAATCGACAAGCAGCTCGTCGGTGAGACCGCTGCCAACATCCGGAAGCTGCGCAAGCCCGAGCCTTATAAGGGCAAGGGTGTGCGCTACGCCGGCGAAATCGTCCGTCGCAAGGTCGGAAAGGCTGGTAAGTAACGATGGCCTTTGGCAAGAAGGAAAGCTACGGCAAAGGCAGGGCAGCTGCTCGCAAGCGTCGTCACGCTCGACTGCGCAAGCATGTCAGCGGCACGACCGAGCGCCCTCGCCTCTCAGTGACTCGCTCCACGCGCCACGTCTTCGTCCAGGTCATCGACGACACCGTCGGCAAGACCCTGGTCTCGGCCTCCACCATGGAAGCCGACCTGCGGACATTCGAAGGCGATAAGACCGGCAAAGCCCGCAAGGTGGGCGAGCTGGTTGCTCAGCGCGCCAAGGACGCCGGAATCGATTCCGTCGTCTTCGACCGTGGAGGCAATGCCTACCACGGCCGTGTGCAGGCAATCGCCGAAGGTGCCCGTGAAGGAGGATTGGCCCTATGAGCACTGAAGAGAACAAGGAACAGCAGGCAACTGCTGAGACCCGCACCGACAACAGCGGTGACCGTTCCTCCCGTGGCCGCGGCCAGGGTGGACAGGGCGGTCAGGGTCGCGGACGCGGCGAAGGCCGTGGACGCGGTGGTCGCAACGACCGTGAAGACAAGAACCAGTTCATCGAACACGTCATCACGATCAACCGCGTGTCGAAGGTCGTCAAGGGTGGACGTCGGTTCTCCTTCACGGCTCTCGTCGTGGTCGGTGACGGCGACGGCATGGTCGGCATGGGCTACGGCAAGGCGAAGGAAGTTCCTGCCGCCATCGCCAAGGGTGTCGAGGAAGCGAAGAAGAACTTCTTCCGCGTTCCCCGCATCCAGAAGACCATTCCGCACCCTATCCAGGGCGAGGAAGCCGCAGGCGTCGTCCTGCTGCGTCCGGCCGCTCCGGGTACCGGTGTCATCGCCGGTGGACCCGTTCGTGCGGTCCTCGATGCGGCAGGCGTCCAGGACGTCCTGTCCAAGTCGCTGGGCTCGGCGAACGCGATCAACATCGTGCACGCTGCGATCGCCGCGCTGAAGGGCCTTGAGCGTCCGGAAGAGGTCGCGGCTCGCCGTGGCCTGCCCGTCGACGAAGTTGCTCCGCACGCACTGCTGCGAGCAGCTGCTGAAAGTGGGGCGAAGTCCTGATGGCAAAGCTCAAGATTACTCAGCGCAAGTCCGCAATCGGATACCGTCAGAGCCAGCGTGACACGCTGCGTTCGCTCGGTCTCAAGCGGACCAACGACGTTGTGGTGCAGGAAGATCGCCCCGAGATCCGGGGAATGATCAACGCTGTCCGCCACATCGTGACTGTGGAAGAGGTCGATTGATATGTCGAACAACGACTCGCTGAAGCTGCACGATCTGCGCCCTGCTCCCGGAGCCAAGACCGCCAAGACCCGTGTCGGTCGTGGTGAGGCTTCGAAGGGTAAGACCGCCGGACGCGGAACCAAGGGCACGAAGGCCCGCTACCAGGTTCCGCACGGCTTCGAGGGCGGCCAGACCCCGATGCACATGCGTCTGCCCAAGCTGCGTGGATTCAAGAACCCCGCCAAGGTGGAGTTCCAGGTTGTCAACCTCGACAAGCTGTCCAGCCTGTTCCCCGAGGGCGGAGACGTCACCGTCGCCGATCTCGTGGAGAAGGGCGCTGTGCGTGCAAAGCAGCCCGTCAAGGTTCTCGGCACCGGTGAGATCACCGTTGCCCTGAACATCACTGCAGACAAGTTCTCCGGCTCCGCAGCCGAGAAGATCAAGGCTGCAGGCGGAAGCACCAACGAGGCCTGATCCGTTCCACTCGGAACGGATTCCCGGCTTCAACGCTGGTCAAAGGGGGCGGTCACTTCGGTGGCCGCCCCCTTCTGCATCCCTGAACGCCGGCGGCGGTGGTCCGCATACCAGGCCGAGACCGGCCAGACGCCCTCTCGAACACCGCGTGAAACCGCTCCGATGCGATCTCAACCCCTGTCTGAAACCGCTCTTCGACCGCCTCGAACACAGGTTGCGCCGAGTCGCCGCGGGGCTTCGCCGGTTTCGGCCTGGAGGGCATACCCTGGTAGTCTTTTGCAGGTATTTGTCTCAATCGCCAGGTCGCGACCACGACTCTGACTTTTCATCCCCCAACGAGGAGGACGCTTGATCGGCGCAATCCGGAGGGCCTTCAGAACGCCCGACCTGAGGAAGAAACTCCTCTTCACCCTGGGCATTCTTGTCATCTTCCGACTCGGCTCGTTCATTCCTTCGCCTGGAATCGACTACACCAAGGTGCAGGAGTGCGTGGCTTCGCCTCAGCTCAATGAGGGCGGATTCGCCATGATCAACCTCTTCAGCGGCGGCGCGCTGCTGCAGCTGTCGATCTTCGCCCTGGGCATCATGCCGTATATCACCGCGAGCATCATCGTCCAGCTGCTGCGAGTGGTCATTCCTCGCTTCGAAGCCCTCCATAAGGAAGGTGCCTCTGGCCAGGCGAAGCTGACTCAGTACACTCGCTACCTCACCATCGGCCTCGCGATCCTCAACTCGACGACCCTCGTGGCGACCGTGCGCTCCGGTGCACTGTTCGGCGACGTCCAGAACTGCCAGGATCTCATCGCCAACGACACTTGGTGGGGCATTGCCGTCCTCGTCCTCACCCTGACCGCAGGAACCGGCCTGATCATGTGGCTGGGCGAGCAGATCACCGAACACGGTGTGGGCAACGGAATGTCGCTGCTCATCTTCACGTCCGTCGCTTCTGCCTTCCCGTCCTCGCTCGGTGCGATCTTCCGCGAGCAGGGTGTCGACATCTTCATCATCGTCATGGCCGTCGGACTCGTCCTCATCGCCCTCGTCGTCTTCGTCGAGCAGTCGCAGCGCAGGATCCCCGTCCAGTACGCCAAGCGCATGGTGGGACGTCGGATGTTCGGCGGAACGTCGACCTACATCCCGATCAAGGTGAATATGGCCGGTGTCATCCCCGTCATCTTCGCCTCTTCGGTGCTCTACCTGCCGAGTCTGATCTCGCAGTTCTTCGACCCCGAATCCAAGGCAGTCGAATGGATCAACACCTACTTCACCCGCGGTGACCATCCTCTCTACATCACCGTGTATGCGCTGCTGACGATCTTCTTCGCCTACTTCTACGTAGCGATCACCTTCAACCCTGAAGAGGTTGCGGACAATATGAAGAAGTACGGCGGCTTCATCCCGGGTATCCGTGCCGGTCGCCCGACCGCCGAGTACCTCAGCTACGTACTCAGCCGCATCAACTTCCCCGGCTCGCTCTACCTGGCTTTCGTCGCCCTCATTCCGCTGATCGCTCTGGTTCTCATCAACGCCAATCAGAACTTCCCGTTCGGCGGCACCTCACTGCTGATCGTCGTCGGCGTCGGCCTCGAAACGGTCAAGCAGATCGACGCGCAGATGCAGCAGCGCCACTACGAGGGTCTGCTGCGCTGATTCGACCGGACGCTGACGTTCAGCGGACATTCCATTGGAAGGACACCTTATGAGTTCACGCATCATCCTGATCGGCCCTCCCGGAGCCGGCAAGGGCACCCAGGCCGCACGCCTGTCCGAGGCGCTCGGCGTCCCGGCCATCTCGACCGGAGACATCTTCCGGGCGAATGTGAAGGGTGAGACCGAACTGGGCAAGCTGGCCAAGCGCTACATGGATGCCGGCGAGTACGTGCCCGACGAGGTCACGAACTCGATGGTCGCAGATCGACTGGCACAGGATGACGCAGCCGAAGGCTTCCTCCTCGATGGGTATCCTCGCACCAGCGCCCAGGTCGACGAACTCGACAGGATCCTCGCTGCAGAGGATAAGGCGATCGAGCACGTGGTCGAGCTCACCGCCGACACCGACGAGGTCGTCGCTCGTCTCCTCGCGCGTGCTCAGACCGAAGGCCGCAGCGACGACAGCGAAGACGTCATCCGCCATCGCCTCGACGTCTACGAAGAGCAGACCCAACCGCTGACCGATATCTACCGCAGCCGCGGTCTGCTTCGCCAGGTCGACGGACTCGGCGAAGTCAACGACATCACCGAGCGCATCCTCTCGACCATTCGATGATCTTCGGACCACGTATCGAGCTGAAGACTCCCGCAGAGCTTGAGCTCATGCATCGGGCCGGGCAGCTGACAGCAGAAGTGCTCTCAGCGGCCCGGTCCGCGGCCGTTCCCGGAGCCTCCACCGCCGAGGTGGACGCCGCTGCGGAAGCCGTCATCGACGCCGCCGGCGCCCGCTCGAACTTCAAGGGCTATCAGGGATTCCCTGCGGTCGTGTGCATATCCGTGAACGAGGAGATCGTCCACGGCATCCCGGGATCCCGTGTCCTCAACGCCGGGGACATCGTGTCGATCGACGGCGGCGCCGTCGTCGACGGCTTTCACGGGGACTCGGCGCTGACGATGATCGTCGGCGGCGACGAAGCAGGCACTGCAGCCGACCGTGAGCTGTCGTCTGCCACCGAGGCGGCTATGTGGGCAGGCATCGCGGCATTCGCGACCGGTACGAAGGTCAGCGACATCGGCGACGCCATCGATGACTTCGTCTCCGAATCATTCCCCCACCTGGGCCTCGTCGAGGAATTCACCGGACACGGAATCGGCACCTCCATGCATATGGCGCCTGAGGTCCTCAACTACCGTGCACGCTCGAACGGCCCGAAGATCAAGCCCGGAATGTGCTTGGCGATCGAGCCGATGCTCACCACGGGAGGTGCGGACACGCGCACTCTCGCCGACGACTGGACTGTCGTGACGGCGGATGGGTCACGGGCGAGCCACTGGGAACACAGCGTGGCCCGCCATGACGGGGGAGTCTGGGTACTCACAGCCGCCGACGGGGGAGCGGCCGGGCTGGCGCCGTTCGGAATCACTCCCGTGGCTCCGAAAGACGCCTGAGGGGAGAACTCAGGCGGCCGGCATCTGCTTTCTCAGGGCAGACCTGCCGACGAAGTAGACTGCGGCGAAGGTTCCGGACGCCGCCATCAGTGCGAGTGCGAACATCCACGTGGCCGTCTCGGCGATGGTGAATCCGAAGATCTGGAATGCGCAGAAGGCGATGAAAGCCGTGATCGCTCCCGCCAGCAGTCCGGAGGTGCGGGCCGTCTGGTAGGCGCGCTGATCCAGTGTGTGCTTCTCGTCATCCATGTCGTGGCTCCTCGTCGCTTGGCTGCGATCTCGGTCCTGTCGGCACCGATCCTTGTGTCTTCACGGTAGAATCCGGCCATGACGAGTGTCCAGAATGTCCCGAAACGTCGGACAGATGTGGGCGATCGGTATCGGATGACGCGGATCGCCTTCGACGTGGTCTCCGTTTTCGGGTGCCTGCAAGCCAGTGGACTGCCGGGACCCGTCATCGTCAGCGTGCTGCGTGAACACGGGTATTCCTCCTCGAGCGTTCACAATCAGCTCGTACGGATGGTCCAACGTGGCATCATCAGCAGCGAACGAATCGGGCGGGTCTCCATCTACCGTCTGAGCGAACAGATCCTCTCAGATTTCGGTGACATCGCAGGCGATCACGTCTTCCCCGACTATGCGGGGCGCTTCCACACCATCGTGTATTCGGTTCCGGAAGCTGAACGCGGACTGCGCGACCGACTGCAGTACATTGCGCGGAGCTTGGGATACAGACAGCTGAGACCGGGAATCCTCATCGGCTTCGCAGACCAGTCCAGACTGCTCTCGAAGAGACTGCCCCACATCCCTGTTCCCGGCTGGTCAGAGGCAGGAGTGCTGACCCCCGAGTCCCTCGCGGCGGCACGCAGGATGACGACTCGGGCATTCGAACTCGACGCTGCTCTCGCCCAGCTGCCGCCTCTGGAAGAGCGCATGAACGCATTGAGTTCGGGGGGTTCGGCACCCGGCACGGGTTGCGCAGGGCTGAGCCTGGGAAGCTTCTTCGATCTGTACTACGACGTCGCCCGTGCAGTGATGACCCACCCGCTGCTGCCGGAAACTCTCGTCGACGGGACTCAGCCGGCTTTGCGGTTCCGTGCGCTGATGCGGCAGTGCAATCTCGAATACTATCTGCGCTTCGATCAGCTGATCCGCGAGTGCGCGGGAGCAAGCTCATCCTTCGAACTCATCGAATGGCTGCCCGAAGACTGATCAGTGTCGGGTGTGGAGGCCATTGGACATGTCGGTCAGAGGGCCCAGGGCATGGTGGTCAGAGTATCCGGGCGATCCTCTTGACCGCTTCGGTGAGCAGAGGTCGGGGGAGTGCGAAGTTGAAGCGGATATGTCCGGCCCCGACCTGTCCGCAGAGTCGACCTTCGGTCACGGCCACCGCGGCGCGGGATCGGATGTGATCGGACAGGTTCGACTCCAGTCCATAGCCGCGCAGATCCAGCCAGGCCAGATAAGTGCCTTCCGGTTCGATATAGGCGGCACCCGGCAGCAGTGACCCGACGAGATCGGTGAAGTGGTCGCGGTTGCCTTTGAGGTAGCCGGTGACTTCGCTCAGCCAGTCATTCGCATGCGTGTAGGCGGCGGTGGTGGCGAGTATCCCCGGGTTCGACGCGGCTCCGGAGACGAACTGTCCCTTCTTCGCCCAGACCTCACGGTCGCTGGGGGAGGTGAGGATGAGCTGGGCACATTTGAGGCCGGGGATGTTGAAGGCCTTCGACGCGGCTGTCGCGGTGGCGGTGTGGGCGGCGGTCGCCTCGGTGAGAGTGGCATACGGAATGTGCCGCGCGGGGGCGTAGACGACCGGTGCATGGATCTCATCGGAGAACACCCGGGCACCGGCCTTCTCCACGACGTCGGCGAGGGCCAGCAGTTCGGCCTCGGTGAAGACCTTGCCGATCGGATTGTGCGGATTGCACAGGACGAACGTGGCTCCGGGGGTCAGAACGGAGGCGATGGCATCGAGGTCGAATGACCAGCCGGACTCCGATCGCAGCATCGGGACTTCGATGAGCTCGCGGCCGGTCACTCGCGCGACATCGAAGAACGGCATATAAGCCGGTGTCGGCAGCACGATCGGAGTGTCGGGTGGGGTGAGGTGGGTGAGGACGCCGAGGAACGCAGCCAGCACATCACTGGCCGGTTCGATGTGACCGACGGGGATCCGCCAGCCGTAGTGCTCGGAGCAGAAACTCGAGGTCGCTGTTCTCAGGTCGGCGGTCAGGTCGGCGGGAGCGTAGCCGTAGAGGTCACGATCGTCGATGGTCTGCAGCGACTGCCGTACCGCGGGAGCCACCCCGAAGTCCATCTCGGCGATGAAGGCGCCGATGGAGCCGGGGAAGGACGACCACTTGCGGCCGCCCTTCGCGACAAGGGACTCCTCGGTGATGGCATCGAAATCGGACATCTCTGTGCTCCTTTTCGGGGACTGCGTCGGGTGCGGTTCTCACGCTAGCAGTCGGGGCGGCCGAGGTGCGCTCCATTCGTCGTCAGGGGACATGGGAACGGTGCGCCGCCTCGGCGAAGATGGGATTGTAAGGGACTTCACGCTCAGAAGCGAACACCGTGTGGAAGATTCTTTCTCCGTAGTGTAGAGTTGATGATTGGTCTGTTCTCATTCAACTCACCCTTTTTCAGATGTGGGCGGCTTCTGCCATCCACTTCTTTTATGTGGTGACGAGGACTGCAGACCGAGGGGTCACCGGCATTGAGTCGGTGATACACGATTACGTCGAACGCGAAGGTTTCGCGGGAATACGAGGTTAGCGAACGATATGGCCAAAAAAGAAGGGGTCATTGAGATCGAAGGCACCGTTGTCGAGGCTCTGCCGAACGCATCGTTTCGGGTTGAGCTGAGCAACGGGCACAAGGTGCTCGCACATATCTCCGGAAAGATGCGTCAGCACTATATCCGCATCCTTCCCGAGGACCGGGTCATTGTGGAGCTGTCTCCATACGATCTCTCGCGCGGACGAATCGTTTACCGCTACAAGTAAGGATCTTCGATCATTCGCGTCCTGTCCGGCCGGGCAGGGACCGAAAGAAGGAAAAACGATGAAGGTTAAGCCCAGCGTCAAGAAGATCTGCGAGAACTGCCAGATTACCCGCCGTCACGGCCGGGTCATCGTCATCTGCTCCAACCCGCGCCACAAGCAGCGCCAGGGCTGAGCAGCTCGTTTCGAGCAGATCGAGGCTCCACAGCGGAGCCTCAGCAGCACCACACCCGCGCAAACCTCGCCATCTGCGTTCGGAGCCATGAGAAGTGAGAGCTTCCGGGGAACGGACACAGGACGATACCTCCGGTCGGGGGCCGGAGACCTTGGGAGACCAAGGACAGGTTTGCATCAGCACCTCCGAAACAACAACAGGAGACAGTACCCATGGCACGACTTGCCGGAGTCGACATCCCGCGCGAAAAGCGCGTGGAAGTCGCCTTGACTTACATCTATGGTGTGGGCCGCACCCGTGCGCGCCAGACCCTGACCGAAACGGGAATCAGCCCTGATACCCGTGTGAAGGACTTGAGCGACGCAGAGCTCGTCCAGCTGCGTGACTACATCGAGGGCACATTCCAGGTTGAGGGTGACCTCCGTCGTGAGGTGGCCGCCGATATCCGCCGCAAGGTCGAAATCGGAAGCTATGAAGGCCTGCGTCACCGCCGCGGTCTGCCGGTTCGCGGTCAGCGGACCAAGACGAATGCGCGTACCCGCAAGGGACCGAAGCGCACCGTGGCCGGTAAGAAGAAGTAACACGCTCACTCGGTTGGCTGAGGCCAACCACCTCGATCAGGAGTAGGACATATGCCTCCCAAGTCACGCGCCGCTACAGTGCGCAAGCCTCGCCGCAAGCTGAAGAAGAATATCGTTGCCGGCCAGGCCCACATCAAATCAACCTTCAACAACACCATCGTGTCGATCACTGATCCGACCGGTGCTGTCATCTCCTGGGCCTCCTCAGGTGAGATCGGCTTCAAGGGTTCGCGCAAGTCGACCCCGTACGCCGCTCAGATGGCTGCTGAATCGGCTGCTCGCCGGGCGCAGGAACACGGCCTGAAGAAGGTCGACGTGTTCGTCAAGGGGCCGGGCTCGGGCCGCGAGACCGCCATCCGTTCGCTGCAGGCCGCCGGCCTGGAACTGGGAACCATCCAGGATGTCACTCCCGTTCCGTTCAACGGCTGCCGTCCCCCCAAGCGCCGCCGCGGCTGATCCTTCCGTGGAACTGCAACGGATGACGGGTGAGATCCCGACATCGGTCGCAGAACGGATTCCCAGATAACCCGAACCGTTCTTCATGGCCTTTGTGGCCATGACGTGCAGTGCGAACGTCATATAGCGGATGTTCGCTGAAAGGAAGCCCACGTGCTCATTGCACAGCGCCCAACGCTCACGGAAGAAGTCGTCTCCGATAACCGCTCACGGTTCGCCATCGAACCGCTCGAGCCCGGATTCGGCTACACCCTCGGCAACTCGCTTCGCCGGACCCTGCTGTCCTCGATCCCTGGTGCCGCCGTCACGTCCATCCGGATCGACGGAGTGCTCCACGAGTTCAGCACCGTGCCGGGAGTCAAAGAGGATGTCACAGAATTCATCCTCAACCTGAAGTCCCTGGTCGTATCGTCCGAATTCGACGAACCGGTCGTCGCCTACCTGCGCAAGCAGGGACCTGGCACCGTGACCGCTGCCGATGTCTCTGCTCCTGCCGGGGTCGAGATCCACAATCCGGACCTGCACATCGCCACACTGAATGGTGAGGGTCGTCTGGACATGGAACTGACCATCGAACGTGGACGCGGATACGTTTCGAGCGCTCAGAACAAGAACGCGGATGCAGAGATCGGCCGGATTCCGGTCGATTCGATCTACTCTCCGGTTCTCAAGGTCACCTACAAGGTCGAAGCCACGCGTGTCGAACAGCGCACCGACTTCGATCGTCTGGTCCTCGACGTCGAAACCAAGCCCTCGATGACCCCGCGCGATGCCATCGCATCTGCGGGCAAGACCCTGGTCGAACTCTTCGGCCTGGCTCGAGAGCTCAACGTCGAAGCTGAAGGCATCGAGATCGGACCCTCGCCTGTGGACGCGGCACTCGCCGCCGACCTGGCGCTGGCGATCGAAGATCTCGACCTGACCGTGCGCTCCTACAACTGCCTCAAGCGCGAAGGCATCCACACCGTCGGCGAACTCGTTGCTCGCAGCGAAGCCGACCTGATGGATATCCGCAACTTTGGTTCGAAGTCGATCGACGAGGTCAAGGCGAAGCTCAACGAGCTCGGCCTGAGCCTCAAGGACAGTCCTGCCGGGTTCGAAGCCGGTCTCGTTGATGAGGACCAGTCCTACGTCGAAGACGAACAGTACTGATTAAGACCTAGGAGTAACTGACAATGCCAACCCCAACCAAGGGTCCCCGCCTCGGCGGTTCGCCCACACACGAGCGCATGATGCTCAACAACCTGGCAGCCCAGCTGTTCGAGCACAAGCAGATCAAGACGACTGTGACGAAGGCCAAGCGCCTGCGTCCGGTTGCCGAGCGCATGATCACGAACGCCAAGAAGGGTGACCTGGCCGCACGTCGTCGCGTGCTCGGCCAGATCTCCGACAAGTCGATCGTGCACGAGCTCTTCACCTCGATCGCCGAAACGATGGCCGAGCGTCCCGGTGGATACACCCGTATCACCAAGATCGGCCCCCGTCCCGGCGACAACGCCCCGATGGCCGTCATCGAACTGGTCCTCGAGCCCTACTCGCCGAAGCAGGCAACCGTGAAGGAAGCCGAACAGGCCACCGCCGCTGCCGCTCCGGCAGAAGAGGCACCGGCTGAGGCTGAGGTCGTCGACGAGGCTCCGGCCGAAGACGCCGCAGTCGAGGCAGAGTCAGCCGAGGCTGACGCCGAGACCGCTGAAGAGTC
>Ga0308158_10002177_pt1 | contig 18956 bp, 18 predicted proteins | sample PhyBR2_FD_201038 | JGI IMG/M metagenome (GOLD analysis project Ga0308158, IMG submission 201038) | Phyllosphere microbial communities from UC Gill Tract Community Farm, Albany, California, United States - DLSLB.R2 | ecosystem: Host-associated > Plants > Phyllosphere > Unclassified | place: USA...
CGAGCTGAGCGCGGCCCGTCTCGACGGCGATGTGATCGAGGTCGGCGAGGGGTACATGCCCTGCGACACCGTCGAGGGGCCCGGTGCGAGGGCCGTGAGCCTGTCCCCTCTCATGCCTGCCGGGACGGCGCTCAGCGGGGTGAGCGCGGCTTGGGTGCACGGCGCGGGCGATCGGCCGCCGGCCGTCCACCACGTCGCGCGGATCAGCCGCACCCGGCAGCGCGTCGCGTTGTCAGCCAGAGTCGTGCATCACGAGCGGCTGCTCCCAGCTGACGAGGTTCAGGCGATCAGCGGAATCTGGGTGCAGACACCGGCGGCAGCGGCGGTGACGCTGCTGTTCGGATCCGCTCGCAGTCGGCAGGATGCGACCTGGCTGCGCGCCCTCGCCGACGTCTCCCCCGGCCTGCTCGACGAGGTGCGCTCGCGGGTGCTTCCGCTGAGCCGCCGGCCCGGCACCCGGCATGCGAAGCGGATGCTGGAAGCCTGGCCTGTCAGGACGTCGTGACGCGGTACACGTCGTAGACGGCGTCGATGCGCCGCACGGCATTCAGCACGCGGTCCAGATGCACGGAATCGCCCATCTCGAACACGAAGCGGCTCAGCGCAAGACGCTCATCGGTCGTCGACACCGTCGCCGAGAGGATGTTGACGTGGTGCTCGCTGAGCACGCGGGTGACGTCGGAGAGCAGCCCCGAGCGGTCGAGCGCCTCGACCTGGATCTGAACGCGGAAGACGCTCTTGGTCGTGGGGGCCCATTCGACCTCGATGAATCTCTCGGGATCGGAACCGAGCGCCTTCACGTTCACGCAGTCCTGGCGGTGCACCGAGACTCCGCTTCCTCGGGTGACGAAGCCGACGATGGGGTCGCCGGGCACCGGAGTGCAGCAGCGTGCGAGCTTCACCAGGATGTCGGAGGCACCGCGCACCAGCACACCCGAGTCGCTCGTGCGCGGCTCGCGAGCGGGTGCCTGACCGGGGAGCTGGATCGCTCCGGTGCTCGTGTCCTCGTCGGCGGCGACCAGCGCCGTGACCTTCTCGAGCACCGACTGGGTAGAGACGTGCCCTTCGCCCACAGCGGCGTACAGACCCGAGACGTCCTCGTAGCGCAGCTGACGAGCGACCTCGGCGAACGACTCCTGATTCATCAGGCGCTGCAGCGGAAGGTTCTGCTTGCGCATAGCGCGAGCGATCGCCTCCTTGCCCTGCTCGATGGCCTCTTCGCGGCGCTCCTTGGTGAACCACCCGCGGATCTTGTTACGCGCGCGAGTGCTCTTGACGAAGCTCAGCCAGTCCTGGCTGGGACCGGCGTCGGGGTTCTTCGAGGTGAAGACCTCGACGACGTCGCCGCTCTTGAGCTCGGTCTCGAGCGGGACGAGACGCCCGTTGACCTTGGCGCCCATCGTGCGGTGGCCGATCTCGGTGTGCACGGCGTAGGCGAAGTCGACGGTGGTCGCCCCTGCCGGCAGCCCGACCACCCGCCCCTTCGGGGTGAAGACGTACACCTCCTTCGCGCCGATCTCGAAACGCAGGGAATCGAGGAACTCGCTGGGGTCGGCCGTCTCTGCCTGCCAGTCGGAGATGTGCGCGAGCCATGCCATGTCGGTGTCGGCGGCCTTGGCGTCCACCTTCCCGCCGTTCATCCGCTCCTTATACATCCAGTGCGCCGCGACGCCGAACTCGGCCTGCTGGTGCATCTCGTGCGTGCGGATCTGGATCTCGACCGTGCGTCCGGACGGACCGATCACGGTCGTGTGCAGCGACTGGTAGAGGTTGAACTTCGGGGTCGCGATGTAGTCCTTGAAGCGACCGGGCAGCGGTGTCCAGCGGGAGTGGATGGCGCCCAGCACGGCGTAGCAGTCGCGCACCGAGTTCACCAGCACGCGGATGCCGATGAGGTCGTAGATGTCGTCGAACTCGCGTCCTCGCACGACCATCTTCTGGTATACCGAGTACAGCTGCTTCGGCCGACCCACGACCTTGCCGCGGATGCGCAGCTCACGCAGATCCTCGTTGATCGACTCGACGACGCTCTGCAGGTACTTCTCACGCTGTGGCGTGCGCTGGGCGATCAGGCTGTTGATCTCGGCGTAGATCTTCGGGTGCAGCACCGCGAAAGAGAGGTCCTCGAGCTCGGACTTGATCGTCTGGATACCCAGTCGATGCGCGAGCGGCGCATAGATCTCGAGAGTCTCCTTGGCCTTTCGCGCCGACTTCTCGGGCGGCACGAAGCCCCAGGTCCGAGCGTTGTGGAGGCGGTCGGCGAGCTTGATCAGCAGCACGCGGATGTCTTTCGACATCGCCACGATCATCTTGCGAACCGTCTCGGCCTGAGCGCTCTCGCCGTACTTGACCTTGTCGAGCTTGGTCACTCCGTCGACGAGCATGGCGACCTCGTCGCCGAACTCGGCCGTCAGCTCGGTGAGCGCGTAGCCGGTGTCTTCGACCGTGTCATGCAGCAGCGCGGCCGCGATCGCCCGCGGCCCCAAGCCGAGCTCGGCGAGGATCTGCGCGACAGCGAGCGGATGCGTGATGTACGGCTCGCCGCTCTGGCGGAACTGGCCCTCGTGCTTCTCTCGCGCGACGCGGTACGCGCGCTCGATGATGGGCAGATCACCTCTCGGGTGATTCGCGCGGACGGTGCGGATCAGATTGTCGAGATCGTTGACCCTGGGTGCGCGCGAGAAGATGCGCGGCACCAGCCGGCGCAGGCTCGACACCTGCGATGTGGTCTGCGAATCCGCCATCTTCTGCTCCCGTCCCCGATCAGATCATCCTACGCGGGGCCGGGACCGTGCCCGACCCCGCGAGGGCCGGTCACACCGTTGCTGCAGCGCGGTCGCGTGCCTCGTGCACCTTGGCGTCATGGGCGACGATCGCGGGCTCCTTCTCGCGGAACAGCGAGTACAGCGGAGCGGCGACGAAGAGCGTCGAGTAGGTCGCGACGATGATGCCGACGAAGATCGACAGGGAGATGTCGGTGAGCGTCTCAGCGCCGAACCACAGCGAGCCGATGAACAGGATCGCACCGACCGGGAGGGCTGCGACGACCGAGGTGTTGATCGAGCGGATCAGCGTCTGGTTCACGGCGAGGTTGACGGACTCCCCGAACGTGCGGGACGTCTGATTGACGTCCTCGGTGGTGTTCTCCCGGATCTTGTCGAACACGACTGTCGTGTCGTACAGCGAGTACGCGAGGATCGTGAGGAACCCGATCACCGCCGCAGGCGAGATCTCGAAGCCGGCCAGCGCATACACGCCAACGGTGATGAGGAGCACGTCGAGCAGGCCGATGATGGCTGCAGCCGACATCTTCCACGTGCGGAAGTAGATCGCGAGGATCAGGAAGGTCAGCGCGAGGAAGATCGCGAGACCCCACAGCGACTGGCGCGTGACGTTCTCACCCCAGGCCGGGCCGATGAACGAGTCGGTGATCTCGTCGGCCTTGACGTCGTAGGCCTCGGAGAGGGCCGCCTTGACCTCCTGCGTCTCGTCCGGCGTCATCTGACCGGTCTGCACGCGCACGTCGCGATTGTTGACCGTGACGACCTTCGCAGCGGCTTCGGGCACCACCGAGCGCACCGCATCGGTCGCCAGGCCCTGGTCGGTCGACGACGGTGCGAGCACGACGAACTGCGAGCCGCCGGTGAACTCGATCGAGAACTGCACGGGACGGATCAGGGGCACGAGGGCCGAGCCGACCACGAGCAGGATGGCGATGATGAACCACAGGCGACGCTTCCCCACGAACGGGAACGAGGTCTTGCCCGAGTAGAGGTTGTTGCCGAACTCATTCATGGAGAACATCAGGCGTCGGAGTCCTTTCCGGCATCCTTGGATCCTGCGAGGGCCTCTGCGCGCTTGCGCTCGGCGATGGTCTGTCGCTTCTCGGCCTCACCGCGCGCTCCCTTGTTGCGTGCGGCGCGCCCGGAAGAACCGGTGCGCACGTCGCGGAACTGTGCGCGCCCGCGGTAGACCGCACCGAGCGCGTCGGGGTCGAGGCCCGAGAGCTTGTGACCGCCTCCGAAGAAGCGCGTGCGCGCCAGCAGCTGCATCACGGGGTGCGTGAAGATCACGAAGATGAACACGTCGATGAGGGTCGTGAGACCGAGGGTGAACGCGAAGCCCTTGACCGTGGCATCGGCGAGCACATAGAGCACGACCGCCGCGAGCACGTTGATCGACTTGGAGATGTAGATCGTGCGCTTGGCGCGACCCCAGCCGTCCTCGACGGCCGCGACGATCGACTTGCCGTCTCGCAGCTCGTCTCTGATCCTCTCGAAGTAGACGATGAACGAGTCGGCCGTGAAGCCGATCGACACGATCAGACCGGCCACACCGGCGAGAGAGAGCCGGAAGCCCATCCGCCAGGCGAGGATCGCGATGATGATGTAGGTCAGCACACCCATCACGGCGATCGAGGCCATGATCACCCAGCCGAGCGCCCGGTACGTGATCAGCGAGTACAGCGCGACCAGGCCGAGACCGATCAGACCCGTGATGAGTCCGATCTGGAGCTGCTGCGAGCCGAGGGTCGCCGAGATCGTGTCGGAGCTCTCGACCGTGAAGCTGAGCGGAAGCGCACCGTAGCGCAGCTGGTCGGCCAGGGCCTTGGCGCTCTCCTGGGTGAAGTTGCCCGAGATGCTGGGCTTGCCGTTGAGGATGACCGCCTGCATGGTCGGTGCGGAGAGCACCTTGCCGTCGAGCACGAACGCGAACTGGTCGCGCGGGGTCTGGTTGGCCAGTCGGTTGGCGTTGAGACGCTGGCTGACATCACCGAAGATCTCGGTGCCCTTCGCGTCGAACTCCAGGTTGACGGTCCAGCGACCACTCTGCTGCTCACGACCGGCGGTCGCATCGTCGATCACCGTGCCGTCGAGCTCCACCGGTCCGAGCAGGTACTTGGCGCTGCCGTTCTCCTCACAGGCGATGAGGGGCTTGTCCTCAGCGGCGCTCGAGTCGACCTCGGCCGAGCAGTCGTACGACCGCAGCGCGGCGATCTGCTTCTCGGTGGCCCAGCTCGGGTCCGATTTGTCGGTCGGCGACGGAGAGGGCTCGTCGTTCATGGTCTCGGCCGGCGTCGGGAACGGCGTCCTCACCCGCGAACGAGGTCGCGGGGTCCGTGGCCAGGATCACAGGGCGCAGCTCGAGCTTGGCGCTGGCCTGGATGCGATCACGGGTCGCCTGGTCGGCGACACCGGGGATCTGGACGACGATGTTGCGGCCGCCCTCAGTGGTGATGTCGGCCTCGGCGACGCCCGAGGCGTCGACACGCTGGCGGATGATCGCGGCAGCCTGGTTCAGCTGATCCTCTGTCGGTGCAGCACCGTCTGGCGACTCGGCGCCGAGGATGATCTGCGTTCCGCCCTGCAGGTCGAGGGCGAGCTCAGGAGCCCAGGAGCTCGCAGGCTTGCCCGCGTCGGTCTTGAAGACGTAGACGCCGAGGGCATTGATGCCGAACAGCACTGCGGTGACGATGAGCAGGCCGAGGAGGACTCGCCAGGCGTGGCGAGTCGGAGTTGTGGATGCCACTGAGTTCCGCTTTCGAGTGGGGGTGCCGTGCCGGCGCGTCAGTTCTCGTCGTTGCGCTCGAGGCGCGCCTTGGTCTCTTCCGGCGTCTCGACCTTGATCGACTCGATGCCGTCGGTCTTGTCCTCGGCGGGCGTCGCGTCAGCGGGCGCGGCGACCACGTCGTCAGCGGCGGCGTCGACCTGCTCGCTGTCGTCCACGAGACGGAGGATGGCCTGGCTGTGCACCTCGATGACGACGCCGGGGGCGATCTCGATCTGCGCGGGCTTGTCGAGGTCGACCGGGTCGTACGAGACCACGGTGCCGTAGAGGCCGCCCTGAAGCAGCACCTTGACACCCGGAACCGTCTTGGCTGCCTTCTCCTCCTGCTGTTCCTTCATCATCTTCTGACGCTTGCGGGTGTTCACGAACATGAACACGAGCATCACGCCGAGAAGGCCGAAGAGCATGAGGGACATGGGATCCATAGAGATGGGCCTTTCAAGGAGCGCACGCCGATGAGCGCACAAGGGTTCAGGGAGGCTTCAGCGATTATAGGTCATCGAACAATGCCACACCGTCGGGGTGGGCGATGCCGAGGTGGCGGTAGGCGTCCGGCATGGCGATGCGTCCTCGGGGGGTGCGTCCGAGGAATCCGATCCGCACGAGGTAGGGCTCGACGACGCTCTCGACCGTCTCAGCCTCCTCGCCCACGGCGACGGCCAGCGTGCTCAGCCCCACCGGACCACCGCGGAAGCGGCGCACGAGCGCGTCGAGCACAGCGCGGTCGAGACGATCGAGCCCGATGGCGTCGACGTCGTAGAGATCGAGAGCGGCTCGGACGTCGATGATCGACGCCGATCGTCCGCCGCCGTGCACCAGGGCGTAGTCGCGCACCCGGCGCAGCAGCCGGTTCGCGATACGAGGCGTGCCCCGCGATCGCCGGGCGATCTCACTGAGGGAGTCGTCTGGCAGGCTCACGCCGAGAACGTTCGACGACCGGGCGATGACCCGCTCGAGGTCGCCATCGTCGTAGAACTCGAGATGACCGGTGAAGCCGAAGCGGTCACGCAGCGGGTTCGGGAGCAGCCCTGAGCGCGTCGTCGCCCCCACCAGGGTGAACGGGGCGAGCTCGAGCGGGATGCTGGTGGCGCCGGCTCCCTTGCCGACCATGATGTCGATGCGGAAGTCCTCCATCGCGAGGTACAGCATCTCCTCGGCTGAGCGGGCCATGCGATGGATCTCGTCGATGAAGAGCACTTCCCCCGGCGTCAGGCTCGACAGCAGGGCTGCCAGGTCTCCGGCGTGCTGGATCGCTGGACCGCTCGAGAGCCGCAGCGGTCGCCCGCTCTCGTGGGCGACGATCATCGCGAGGGTGGTCTTGCCGAGGCCGGGGGGACCGGCGAGCAGGATGTGATCGGCCGGACGCTCCTGGATGCGCGCGGCCTCGAGCAGCAGCTGCAGCTGACCTCGCACCTTGGGCTGACCGACGAACTCGTCGAGACTGCTCGGGCGCAGCGCTCCCTCTATCGCGAGCTCGGTGTCGTCGAGCGCTTCGCGGGCGTCGCGGGAGCCGTCAGCCACGCTTGGCTCCCGGCCCCATGGCGGCGAGCGTGCGGCGCAGCAGCGCCGGCACCGACTCGCGCTCGGCATCGGTGGCATCCTCCGCCGTCTGCGCTGCGGCCTCGGTCGCGACCTTGTCCGACCAGCCGAGTCCCACCAGGGCTGCGGCGACCTGCTCGACGGTGGCCGTCGCGGGCGCTCCGGCCGGGGCGGTCGCCACCCGGGGCTGAACCTTCCCTGCGAGCTGCACGACGATGAGCTTCGCGGTCTTCGGCCCGATCCCGGAGACGCGACGGAACGGTGCATCATCCTCCGCGGTCACCGCTTCCGCGATCTGGTCGACCGTGAGGTGGGAAAGCACTCCGAGGGCGGACTTCGGCCCGACGCCGGTGACGCTGAGAAGCTGACCGAAGATCTCGAGCTCGTCTCGATCGCTGAAGCCGAACAGCGTCAGTGCGTCTTCCCGGACGATGAGGCTCGTATGCAGCTGGAGCTGCTCTCCCACCACGGCCGTGTGCGCGACGTCTCCGGGCACGAAGACGGCGAACCCGACTCCGCCGGTCTCGATGACGACGTGCGTGGAGTCGGCGTGCAGCACGGTGCCGCGCAGAGACGAGATCATGCGGCCAGCCTATCGGACATATGTTCTAGAGGCGCGTGCGCCACGCTCGGCATCGGCCCATGCCCGCTGCGCCGGCGTGAGACCCCCGGCCGCGCCCACGGGAGCCGCCCCGCCCCGCCAGGCGTGGCAGAGCGCGATCGCGAGAGCGTCGGCGGCATCGGCGGGCTGTGGCGGTGCGTCCAATCGGAGGATCCTCGCGATCATCGACTGCACCTGCCGCTTGTCTGCGGATCCGTATCCGGTGACAGCGGCTTTCACTTCGCTCGGCGTGTGGGTAGCGGCGGGAAGGCCGGCTTCCGCGGCGATGAGCAGCGCGACCCCGGATGCCTGGGCCGTGGCCATCACGGTCTGGACGTTGTGCTGCGCGAACACCCGCTCCACCGCGACGGCCTCGGGCCGGTGGTCGTCGATCACGGCCCGGATGCCCGCAGCGACGGCAGCGAGGCGCACCGAGAGATCGGCGTCGACCGGGGTTCGGACGACGCCCACGTGCACGAGGGATGCCCGCCGGGAGCGGTCGACATCGACGATCCCGATCCCGCAGCGGGTGAGGCCGGGGTCGATGCCGAGGACGCGCAGAGTGCTCACTCCCCCAGGCTAGGAGGTGCACGAAGGCCCCGGGCGCAGGCGCGCCCGGGGCCTTCGTGCACGGGTTCTACTCTTCGTCGTCGCCTTCGAGTTCGGCCTGCACCTCAGGTGTGAGGTCGAAGTTCGCGAAGACGTTCTGCACGTCGTCGCTGTCTTCGAGCGCGTCGATCAGACGGAAGACCTTGCGTGCGGTGTCGGCATCGATCTCGACCTTGAGGTTCGGGACGAACTCGACGTCGGCCGAGTCGTAGTCGATGCCGGCCTCCTGCAGGCTCGTGCGCACAGCCACCAGATCGGTGGCCTCTGCGATCACCTGGAACCCGTCGCCATGCGCCTCGACCTCTTCGGCACCCGCTTCGAGCGCCGCCATCATCACGTCGTCCTCGGTCGTGCCCTCCGAGCCGACGACGATGACGCCCTTGCGGGTGAAGTTGTAGGCCACCGAACCCGGGTCGGCCAGCGTGCCGCCGTTGCGGCTGAGCGCAGTGCGCACCTCTGCGGCCGCACGGTTCTTGTTGTCGGTCAGACACTCGATCATCAGGGCCACGCCGTTGGGTCCGTAGCCTTCGTACATGATCGAGGTGTACTCGACGGCCTCGCCGCCGATACCGGCGCCGCGCTTCACCGCGCGGTCGATGTTGTCCTTCGGGACCGACATCTTCTTGGCCTTGAGAACGGCGTCGAAGAGGGTCGGGTTGCCGGCCTGGTCGGGTCCGCCGAGCTTTGCGGCGACCTCGATGTTCTTGATGAGCTTCGCCCACGACTTCGCACGGCGCGCGTCGATGACGGCCTTCTTGTGCTTGGTCGTGGCCCACTTGGAATGCCCGGACATATGTCTCCGCTCGTCGTCTCCGCCCGAGAGTCGCCTCCAGGGCGTCGTCCATTCTATCGAATCGCGGCGGACTGATTCAGCGTCGCTCGGCGACGCGCTGCAGGAAGCGCTCGTGGAAGCGCGGTTCGCCCGAGATCTCGGGGTGGAAGCTGATCCCGATCAGGTTTCCCTGCTCGACCGCGACGACGCTGCCGTCGTCGAGCGATGCCAGAACAGAGGCATCCGCACCCACAGACTCCACCAGCGGTCCGCGGATGAACGCCGCGTGCACAGGTTCGCGGCCCAGGCTGGGCACATCGACCGGCCCTTCGAACGAGTCGACCTGGCGACCGAACGCGTTGCGCCGCACCGTCACGTCGAGCCCGCCGAAGGTCTGCTGCCCGTCGATCGCGTCGACCAGCCGGTCGGCGAGCATGATCAGACCGGCGCAGGTGCCGAACATCGGCATGCCCTCTCGGATCGCCTGGCGGATGCGTCCGGCCAGGCCGAACATGCGCGTGAGCTTGTCGATCACGCTCGACTCGCCACCGGGGATGACCAGTCCGTCGACCGTCGCGAACTCCTCCGGGCGACGCACCTGCACGGCCTCCGCGCCCAGACGCGTGAGCATCGCCACGTGCTCGCGGACGTCGCCCTGCAGAGCGAGCACTCCGACACGATGCTCTCCGGTCATGCTGCAGCCCCTCTCTGATCGCCCGCGTCCCGGCGAGACAGCCTATGCACCATGCGGCACCGCGATCGCCCGCATGCAGCCGGTGCGGCCGGCCTCGTTCATATCGTCCATGAGATCTTCCTTGCTCGGTTCACGGCACCAGTGTCAGTGTGCTGCCGGAGGCGTCGGCCTGAGCAGCTGGGCGGGGATCCGCTCCAAGCCGACCACATCGGCGACCAGGGCCGGGTCGATGAGCTCGCCGGAGCGGATGATGCTGAGGTGACCGTTCGGCTCGAAGACGGCGCACGCCACTTCGGAGCGCGAGCGCACGCCTGCTCTGCGCAGCGCGGAGTTCAGCTCCTCGTCGGTGAGGTGCATCCGGCGCATCGCCTCCACCACCGGGCTCCCATCGACGAGCACGAGTACCGGCCGTGAGTTGAGCAGGCGGCTGCCGATCGCCGTCGCGCGGATCTGCCCGAACGTGGCCTCGAGGACGAACAGGGTCGCCAGACCCACCACCCCCGCCGCCAGGGTGGGCGTGTACCCGAGGATCGCGCGCGCCGCCACCGCGCCGAACATGATCACGAGGATCGCGTCGAACGTCGACAGGCCATGCAGTGAGCGCGGCCCGAAGAGGCGCACGAGCAGGAGAAATGCGGTGTAGATGCCGATCGCGCCGAGCACGACCCCCAGCAGCTCTGTCGGCGTCGCGCCGAGATGTGCGGCGAGGTCATCGAGGTAGTCGGCCATGGGCCCATTGTCCCATCGGCTTGCCTGCCCGTCCGCGGCGCCGGATGCCGGGGCCGCGGACGCCGCGGTCGTCACCGCGAGCGGCTTACCAGCCGCGCTCGGCGAGGCGGTGCGGTGCGGGCAGGTCGGACACGTTGATGCCGACCATGGCCTCGCCGAGTCCGCGCGACGCCTCGGCGATGACCTTCGGGTCGTCGTAGAAGGCCGTGGCCTTGACGATCGCCTTGGCGCGCGCGACGGGATCGCCCGACTTGAAGATGCCCGAGCCGACGAACACGCCGTCTGCCCCGAGCTGCATCATCATCGCGGCATCGGCCGGAGTGGCGACGCCGCCGGCGACGAACAGCACGACGGGCAGTGTGCCGGTCTCGGCGATCTCGGCGACCAGCTCATAGGGCGCCTGCAGCTCCTTCGCCGCAACGTAGAGCTCGTCCTTCGACAGTGCGCCCAGGGCGGCGATCTCGCCGCGGATCTTGCGGATGTGCTTCATCGCCTCGGATACGTCTCCGGTGCCGGCCTCACCCTTCGAGCGGATCATCGCCGCGCCCTCGGTGATGCGGCGCAGCGCTTCCCCGAGGTGCGTCGCGCCGCAGACGAACGGCACGGTGAAGGGCCACTTGTCGATGTGGTTCACGTAGTCCGCGGGCGAGAGCACCTCGGACTCGTCGATGTAGTCCACGCCCAGCTCCTGCAGCACCTGCGCCTCGACGAAGTGACCGATGCGGGCCTTCGCCATCACGGGGATCGAGACGGCGTCGATGATGCTGTCGATCATGTCGGGGTCGCTCATCCGCGAGACCCCGCCCTGGGCTCGGATGTCGGCCGGGACGCGCTCGAGCGCCATTACGGCAACGGCGCCTGCGTCTTCGGCGATCTTCGCCTGCTCGGCGGTCACGACGTCCATGATCACGCCGCCCTTGAGCATCTCGGCGAGACCGCGCTTGACGCGCTGCGATCCGGTGGTCGGGTTCTGGTCGGTGGATGCCATGATCACTCCTCGTTGTGACAATCCGCACTTTGGCCTATGCCAAACGATAGCACCCTAGACTCGACACGATGGACATGGATATCACCGGAGCCTCCGCGGCGGAGATCGCGGACAGCGTACGCGGGCTGCGCGAGCGCGGGACTCTGCGACCCGGCGACGCCCTGCCACCCGTTCGCGAGCTTGCGACGACTCTCGGGGTCAATCGCAACACCGCGGTCGCCGCGTACCGGCAGCTCGCCCAGGCGGGACTCGTCGTGTCACGAGGGCGTGCCGGCACCGTGATCGCCGGAGTCGAGCCCGTCGCTCAGGAGGGCGTCGCCGACACCGTGCTGCGCGATGTGGCATCCGGCAATCCCGACCCGACGCTCATCCCTGATCCCACACCCGCCCTCGGGCGCATCGCCGGGCGCCCGGTGCTGTACGGCGAGCCCGTGATCGACGCCGGACTCGAGCAGTGGACCCGGGAGTGGATGCTCTCCGACCTTCCCCGCGATGATCTGCACGTGGTCGTCACCAGCGGCGCGGTGGATGCGGTGGAGCGTCTGCTCGCGCAGGCCCTGACGCGCGACGACGCCGTCGCGCTCGAGGATCCGTGCTTCCTCTCCAGCATCCATACCGTGCGACTCGGGGGCTACCGCGCTGTGCCGGTCGCCGTCGATGAGGAGGGGATGACTGTCGACGGCCTTCGAGCCGCGCTGAACGCCGGCGTGCGCGCCGTGATCAGCACGCCGCGCGCGCAGAACCCGACCGGGGTCAGCCTCTCCCCCGCGCGGGCCGCAGCCCTCCGCGAGGTGCTGGCCGATCACCCGTACGTGCTGATCATCGAGGACGACCACTTCTCGCTGCTGTCTCAGCACCCCTACGCCTCGCTGATCGCGCCCTCGCACCGCCGGTACGCGCTGATCCGCTCGGTGTCGAAGTTCCTCGGTCCTGATATGTGCCTCGCCCTCGCGGGGACCGATCCGACCACCGCGCAGCGCCTGGCGATGCGACTGAGTCCAGGCACGACCTGGGTGAGCCACCTGCTGCAGCGACTCGCACACGCCCAGCTGACCGACGAGACCGTGCGCGAGCAGATCTCCCGAGCTGCCTCGCACTACTCCGCACGCAACAGGGCGTTCAGCGAGGCGCTCGCGGCACGGGGCATCGCGACTGCCTCCACCGACGGACTCAGCCTGTGGGTGCGCCTGGACGTGACCGCACGCGACGCCGCGGAGCGGCTGATGCGCCGGGGCTGGCTCGCCCGCCCCGGCGATGAGTTTCTGCTCGAGGAGACCGCGCGCCCGTCGCACCACCTGCGCCTGACGGTCCACGACCTGACCGAGGCCGAGAGCGCGCGCCTCATCGACGACCTCACGACCGCCGCGGTGAGAGGATGACAGGATGAAGATCCTCTCGATCCAGTCGGCCGTCGCGCACGGCCACGTCGGAAACTCGGCCGCCGTCTTCCCGCTGCAGCGCATCGGCGTCGATGTGCTTCCGGTCTACACGGTCAACTTCTCGAACCACACGGGTTACGGCGCCTGGCGCGGACCGATGATCGACCCGGCCGATGTGCGCGAGGTCATCACGGGCATCGAAGAGCGCGGCGTGTTCGACCAGATCGACGCCGTGCTGAGCGGCTACCAGGGCGGCGAGGGCATCGCCGACGTGATCATCGACGCCGTCGCACGCGTGAAGGCCGCCAACCCCGGCGCGGTCTACGCATGCGACCCCGTCATGGGCAATGCCAAATCCGGCTGCTTCGTCGCACCCGCGATCCCCGTGCTGCTGCGCGACAAGGTCGTGCCGGTCGCCGACATCATCACGCCGAACCAGTTCGAGCTCGGGTTCCTCACCGATACCGAGCCGTCCGACCTCGAGTCCACGCTCGCATCCGTCGACGCGGCGATGGCCATGGGCCCCTCGACCGTGCTCGTGACGTCGGTGGAGCGGCCGGACCGCGAAGAGGGCACGATCGAGATGCTCGCCGCCGATGGCAGCGGCGCCTGGCTGGTCGCGACCCCGCACCTCCCGATGAAGGCCAACGGCTCGGGCGACGTGACCGCTGCCCTGTTCACGGCGCACTACACCGCCAGCCGCGATGCGAAGCTCGCGCTCGAGCGCACGGTCTCGAGCGTCTTCGACCTGCTGCAGAACACTCTCGACTCGGGTGACCGCGAGCTGCGCCTCGTCGAGTCGCAGGAGACCTACGCCAACCCGCGCATGCAGTTCACCGCACGCCAGGTGCGCTGAGCTCGCCGCCTCGACAGGATCAGCGGGGCCAGGCGCTGGACACGGCCTCGCGGATCTCGTCGAGCAGCTGCGGCAGCGCCTTGGTCTTCGCGATGATCGGGAAGAAGTTGGCGTCGGTCGCCCATCGCGGCACGATGTGCTGATGCAGGTGGGCGGCGACCCCGGCTCCTGCGACCTCACCCTGGTTCATGCCCAGGTTGAACCCGTCGCAGCGTGACACCTCGCGCAGCACCCGCATGCCGGTCTGCGTGAGCGCGCCGATCTCGGCGACCTCCTCCGGTGTCGCCTGGTCGTAGGTTCCGATGTGGCGGTACGGGCAGACCAGCAGGTGACCCGAGTTGTACGGGAAGAGATTGAGCACGACGAACGCGGTCTCACCGCGCGCGACGATGAGCCTCTCCTCATCGGGGTGCTTGGGCGCCTCGCAGAACGGGCACTCGTCGCGCAGGGGCTGTGGCCCCGCCTGGATGTACGCCATCCGGTGCGGGGTCCACAGCCGCTGGAACTCGTCGGGGACGCCGACGAGGTGACTGCCGTCTTCGAGTCCGGTCAAGCCAGATCCTCCGATGTCATGACGCGCGCGTGACCCGCGATCGCCGAGCGGATGCGCGAGACGGCATCCGAGATCGGAACACCGTTCTCCTGCGACCCGTCACGGAACCGGAACGAGACCGTTCCCGCGGCGCGGTCCTGCTCTCCTGCGATCAGGATCACCGGCACCTTCGCGGTCGTGTGGTTGCGGATCTTCTTCTGCATGCGGTCGTCGGAGTGGTCGACGTCGGCCCGGACACCGGCCTCCCGCAGCTGCCCGATGACGCCGTCGAGATACTCCGCGTACTGGTCGGCGACAGGGACGCCCATCACCTGAACCGGCGCGAGCCAGAGCGGGAAGTCGCCCGCGTAGTGCTCGAGCAGGATGGCGAAGAAGCGCTCGACAGAGCCCAGCAGCGCGCGGTGGATCATCACCGGGCGATGCTTCTGCCCGTCGGGACCGGTGTACTCGAGCTCGAAGCGCTCGGGCTGGTTGAAGTCGAGCTGGATGGTCGACATCTGCCAGGTGCGGCCGATCGCGTCGCGCGCCTGCACCGAGATCTTCGGCCCGTAGAACGCAGCCCCGCCCGGGTCGGCGACGAGCTCGAGCCCCGACTCGAGGGCGACCTCCCGCAGGGTGTCGATCGCCGTGGACCACTGCTCGGGCTCACCGAGGAACTTGTCGTTGCCTTCTTCGTTGGTGGAGAGCTCGAGGTAGAAGTCGTTCAGGCCGTAGTCGCGCAGCAGCGTCAGCACGAGGTTCAGGTTGGTCGCGAGCTCGTCGCGCACCTGATCCTGAGTCACGTAGATGTGCGCATCGTCCTGGGTCAGACCGCGCACACGGGTGAGCCCCGAGAGCGTGCCGCTCTTCTCGTAACGGTAGACGGTGCCGAACTCCGCCATCCGCAGCGGCAGCTCGCGGTAGCTGCGGCCACGGGCCCGGTAGATGAGGTTGTGGAACGGGCAGTTCATGGGCTTCAGGTAGTAGTCCTGGCCCTGACGGGTGATGTTGCCCTCCTCGTCACGCGCCTCATCGAGGTGCATCGGGGGGAACATGCCGTCGGCGTAGGTCTGCAGGTGACCCGAGGTCATGAACAGGTCCTTCTTGGTGATGTGCGGGCTGTTCACCACCTCGTACCCGTTGCGCAGCAGATGGCGCCGCAGGTTCTCCTCGATCTCATAGCGGATGATGCCGCCCTTGGGGTGGAACACCGCCAGCCCCGAGCCGATCTCATCGGGGAACGAGAACAGATCCATCTCGACGCCCAGCTTGCGGTGGTCGCGGCGCTCGGCCTCGGCCATGCGCTCCTGGTACGCGCGCAGCTCGTCCTTGCTCGGCCATGCCGTGCCGTAGATGCGCTGCAGCTGAGGGTTCTTCTCGCTTCCGCGCCAGTAGGCGGCGGCGACTCGGGTCAGATCCCAGCCGTTGCCGACCATGCGGGTGCTCGGCACGTGCGGGCCGCGGCAGAGATCCTTCCAGACGATCTCGCCGTCTCTGGTGACGTTGTCGTAGATGGTCAGCTCTCCGGCACCGATCTCGGCGGATGCGCCTTCGGCTGCGTCGGCTCCGGAACCGGGGCCCCCGGCGAGGTCGATGAGCTCGAGCTTGAACGGCTCGTTCGCCATCTCCGCGCGGGCCTCGTCTTCGCTGACCACCCGACGGGTGAAGCGCTGGCCCTCGCGGATGATGCGCTGCATCTCCTTCGAGATCGCCTTGAGGTCCTCGGGGGTGAACGGCGTGTCCACTCCGAAGTCGTAGTAGAAGCCGTCGGTGATGGGCGGGCCGATCCCCAGGTTCGACTGCGGGCGGATGCGCTGCACTGCCTGGGCGAGCACGTGAGCGGTCGAGTGGCGCAGGATGGCGAGGCCGTCCGGGCTGTCGATGCTGATCGGTTCGACGACGTCGCTCTCGGCGACGGTCGCGGCAAGGTCCTTCAGCTCACCGTTCACGCGCATCGCGACGACGGAACGGTCGGTGAACAGGGCGAAGCCGTCGCGCTTCTCGGCGCTGGGCTGGGCGATGTCTGACACGGGTTTCTCCAGATAGGGATATGGAACAGGATGACTCAGCTGCAGGCGCGATCGCGCCCTGCCCGCTCAGGCGTCCGTAGTTCGCGCGACGACACCGGTGACAGAGGTCACGAGGGGGCTCGACGCGGATTCCATGCCCTGAAGTCTACGCCGCAGGCTCGCGGCATCCCGCATCCGACGTGCGGACATGAAAAGCCCCGGTGTGCGAGCGCCCGCTCTGCGCACCGGGGCTGGGCGTCGATCGCTACCCGTTGACGATCGACGCGGGGTCGGAGGTCACACGCTCGTGTTTCGACCCGAGACCGCCCTGATGAGCCACGCGATCACCGCGAGCGCAAGAAGGACCAGTCCGACCCACAGCAGGAAGTTCAGGGACTGCACCAGTCCACCCGTGATTGCCAGGATGATCGCGATGACCGCGATGATGATCAGAAGAGGATTCATGACCGCTCCTTTCCGTTGTGGAACCCAGACGAGCTCCGATGAGACGACAGTAGGCCTGCGCGATCCGTTCACCGTAGGGGGTTGACTACGCCGGTCGAACCGTGCGACGAGAGCCCGGAAGCGCTCCGTCTGGAATGCTGAGCGCATGACCTCCTCCCCCTCGATCGTGTGGTTCCGCGACGATCTGCGGCTGGCCGACAACCCGGCACTGAGCGCGGCGGTCGACCGCGGCGAGCCCGTCATCGCCGTCTACGTGCTCGACGATGAATCGCCAGGGCTCCGGATGCCAGGGGGCGCTGCCCGCTGGTGGCTGCATCACTCCCTCGATTCGCTGAGGGAGCGCGTCACGCAGCGAGGCGGCGCCTTCGTCCTGAGGCGGGGAGCAGCTGACCGTGTGCTCGCGGAGCTCGTCGATGAGACGGGCGCCGGAGCGGTGTTCTGGAACCGACGCTACGGCGGGGTCGAGCGGGAGGTGGATACGCGGATCAAGGCCACGCTGCGGGAGAGCGGTGTAGAGGTGCGCTCGTTCGGCGGATCTCTGCTCTTCGAGCCGTGGACGGTGCGCACGGGCGGTGGCACGCACTTCTCGGTCTTCACGCCGTTCTGGCGTGCCTGCCTGGCGCTCCCCGCGCCGCGGGCGCCGCTTCCCGAGCCACGCGACCTGCGCAGACCGCGCTCGACTCCCGCATCCGACCGCCTGGAAGATTGGCGCCTGCTGCCGACAGCGCCCGATTGGGCCGGCGGCCTGCGGGAGTCGTGGCAACCAGGTGAGCCCGCGGCGCGGGCGCGACTGCGCGATTTCCTCGTCGACGATCTGCCGAGCTACGACAGCGCCCGAGACGAGCCATCGTCAGGCGCCACATCTCTGCTGTCGCCGAGACTGCGCTGGGGGGAGCTGAGCCCGTTCACCGTCTGGCACGAGGCGATCGCGAATGAAGGCGCGGGGCGCTTCCTCTCCGAGATCGGATGGCGTGAGTTCGCATGGCACACGCTGTTCCATTTCCCCGACCTGGCCACGCGCAATCTGCGCTCCGAGTTCGACGGGTTCCCCTGGCCCCGGCTGAAGCCGACCCGCCTCGAGGCGTGGCAGCGCGGAGAGACCGGGATCCCCCTCGTCGATGCCGGCATGCGCGAGCTCTGGCGCACCGGCTTCATGCACAACCGGGTGCGCATGGTGACCGCCTCGTTCCTCGTGAAGAATCTGCTCATCGACTGGCGCCACGGCGAGCAGTGGTTCTGGGACACCCTGGTCGACGCCGACGACGCATCGAATCCGTTCAATTGGCAGTGGGTCGCAGGGTCGGGCGCCGACGCCGCACCGTACTTCCGCGTCTTCAACCCCGAGCTGCAGGCGAAGAAGTTCGACCGCGACGGCCACTACGTGAGGAAATGGGCTCGCGATGCGCCTGCGGACCCCATGGTCGACCTCGCCGAGACGCGCAGAGCAGCGCTCGCCGCATACGAGACCATGCGGCGCACGCCGAGGTAGAAGCCGGGCGGCTAGAGCAGATCCGCCGGCAGGTCGTCGAACTCGGTCGCCGGCGCCGTGTCGAGCGCCTCGAGGCGGAACGGCAGCACGGCGATGCGGACGCGGCTGTGGGGCGTGAGCAGCACCGAGACCTCCGCGCCCTCTGCGGTGCGGAAGTCCACGAAACGGCTCTTCTCGGCGGCCTGCTCGATGCGCCTCTTCAGGTCGCCGATGTCCTGATCTCGTTCGAGCGGGATGCTGTCGTCGTCGTCTATGAGAATGATCGCCTGCTGCGTCTGCCCCGTCGTCATGCCAGTGAAGCTAGCTACCTCACCCTGCATCGCAGAGGGGGTTGCATTCGGGCACCCGACTCGCAAGACATGCGCGGCTCCGTGGAGTCTGCGTGTTCAGTCGTCGTCGCCGTCGTCGGTCGCCGACGGCGCCCGCGAGCCGTCGGTGAGTAGCCGTGTGCCGGGAACACGCTTGCCTACCCCGAGCTCACCCGGCGACGCGACGAAGCGGTTCACCACCGGCGTGCTGCGGAACTGCACGGAGGGATAGTCCTTGGGAGGCTCGCGCTTCGTGTCCGGCGCGATGTTCCCGGGGCGTCCTTTCGCCCACTTCCAGGTGAACTTCCCGAAACCGGTGAGGGTCACCTGGTCACCCGCACGCAGGTGCTCGACCGTTATCCGGATGAACTCGTCGTACACGCGGTCCGCTTCCTTGAGCGGAAGTCCTGTGGCTCCG
>Ga0308158_10002182_pt1 | contig 18947 bp, 17 predicted proteins | sample PhyBR2_FD_201038 | JGI IMG/M metagenome (GOLD analysis project Ga0308158, IMG submission 201038) | Phyllosphere microbial communities from UC Gill Tract Community Farm, Albany, California, United States - DLSLB.R2 | ecosystem: Host-associated > Plants > Phyllosphere > Unclassified | place: USA...
TGGCGCAGGCGCAGGATCATATCGAAGAGCAGGTCGAGTGGTTTACCGACCAGTTCTACGATGGCCTGACGCCGGAAGAGGCGGCCAAGGAAGCGCTGGCCTGATCAGATGAACAAGTCGTACCCAATGCGGGCGGTGCCTGCCGGGCATCAGCCCGGTAGCGCCGCCCGTTTTGCTCAGGCCGTCGTTCTGACCGTCTGCGCTTCGCTAGTGCAGGCTTGGGCCGCAGCACAGGCAATGCAGCTGCGCTGACGTCCGTTTAGCGCTGGCGCAAGGTTTCGCGTTATTTTCGGAACTTTTCTTCCCCTCGTTTGTCAAAACCTCTTTGGTCCAGTACCGATGTGTGCTGGACGGTGATCAAGAGGGGACTATGACAGACGGTTTTTCCTATCATGCGGCATTTGCCCGTAACCTGGGCTGGCTTACGCAGCAGGAACAAGACAGCCTGCGCGGCAAGCGCGTGGCCATTGCCGGCATGGGCGGCGTTGGCGGCGTGCATTTGCTGACGCTGGCGCGGCTCGGCATCGGTGCGTTCCGCCTGGCCGATTTCGACACCTTCGATATCGCCAACTTCAACCGCCAGGCCGGCGCCATGGTCTCGACCCTGGGCCAGCCCAAGGTCGAAGTGCTGGCGCAGATGGCGCGCGACATCAATCCCGGACTCGATCTGCAGCTGTTTCCCGATGGCGTCAACCCGGGCAACCTGGCTGCCTTTTTCAACGATGTCGACCTGTATGTCGACGGTCTTGATTTTTTTGCCTTTGACGCGCGCCAGGCCACTTTTGCCCTGTGCGCGCAACAGGGTATACCTGCCATTACGGCCGCACCGCTGGGCATGGGCACGGCCGTGCTCAGTTTTCTGCCGGGGCAGATGACGTTCGAGCAGTATTTCGGCTGGGGCGACCTGCCCGATGAAGAAAAAGCGCTGCGTTTCCTGGTCGGCCTGGCACCGGCCGGCCTGCATGGGCGCTACCTGGTCGATCCCACGGCAATCAACCTGAAAGAGCGGCGCGGGCCTTCCACCATCATGGGCTGCCAGTTGTGCGCGGGAGCGGCCGCCACCGAAGCGCTGAAGATACTGCTGCGGCGCGGGCCGGTGCGCGCCGCGCCGCATGGTACGCATTTCGATGCGTATCGCAACAAGCTCGTGCATACCTGGCGGCCCGGCGGCAACCGCCACCCGCTGCAGCGCCTGGCCATGGCGCTGATACGGCGCCGCCGCGCAGGCAAGGGGGCATGATGGCCGCGACGCCTGTGCTCGACGCTGTGCTTGATCCCGTGCTTGAAAACATCCTCGACCAGGCGCGCTGGGCGCCCAGCGGCGACAATACCCAGCCCTGGCGCTTTGAAGTGCGCGGGGCGCGCCAGGTGGTCGTGCATGGTTTCGATACGCGCAGCCACTGCGTGTACGATCTCGATGGCCATCCCAGCCAGCTGTCGCTGGGCGCCTTGCTTGAAAGCATGGCGCTGGCGGCCAGCGCCCACGGCCTGCGCATGGACGTGCAGCGGCGCGCCGGCTTGCCCGATACCACGCCCACGTTCGAGCTGGACTTCGTTGCCGAGGCCGGCCTGCAGGCCGATCCGCTGGCCGCGTTCCTGGCGCAGCGCAGCGTGCAGCGCCGCGCGCTCAGCACCCGTTCCTTGTGCGACGCCGAAAAAGCCGCATTGCTTGCCAGTTTGCCGGCCGGCTACAGCGTACGGTGGCTGGAAGGGCCACGCCTGCGCCTGGCCTGCGCGCGCCTGATGTTTGACAATGCCAAACTGCGCCTGACCATGCCCGAAGCGCACGCCGTTCATCGCGACGTGATTGAATGGCATGCGCGTTTCAGCGACACGCGCATACCCGACCAGGCGCTCGGCGTCGATGCTGTAACAGCCAGGCTGATGCACTGGATCATGGGCAGCTGGCGCCGTGTCGAGTTTTTCAATACCTGGCTGGCCGGCACGCTGGCGCCGCGCCTGCAGATGGATTTGCTGCCCGGCTGGCGCTGCGGTGCCCACTTTGCCTTGCTGGCAGAGCAGCCGCCGCGCCAGCTCGACGATTATGTGGCGGCCGGACGCGCCATGCAGCGCTTCTGGCTGGCGGCAACGGCACTGGGCTTGCAGCTGCAGCCGGAGCTGACGCCGCTGATCTTTGCCCGCTATGTGCGCGAGCAGCGCGTGTTCTCCAGCGCACCTGGCCTGCCGGCGCTGGCGCAGCAACTGGCACAGCGCACCGAGGCGCTGCTGGGCAAGAACGTGGCCGGGCGTGCCGTGTTTCTGGGGCGCATAGGCGCTGGCCCGGCGGCAACGGCGCGTTCCTTGCGCCGGCCGCTGCGCGAGCTGCTGGTGCATGGCAAGGAGGCGTGACATGCGCCGCATCGGCTCGCTTGAAATTGCCGTTTTCCTGGGTCTGCTGGCGCTGATACTGTTGCTGGGCATCGGTGGTGCAAGCTTGCTGGGGACCTTGCCGCTAGGGCAATGGCGCGCCATCAGCTTGCTCGCAGCTGTGATCGTGCTCACCTATCTGAGCGCTTTCATCATCTACCGGCTGGCGCTGCGCGCCTGGCCGCTGGCCGAAGGCAGCGCCGCGCCCGGTTCGCGCGCGGCTTTTGCCGCCAACCTCAATATGCTGTTTTACCTGTTGCTGTTCAACAGCCTGATCCGCACGCACTTCCTGCCCTTGCCGCTGCTGCGGCTGGTCTATCTGGCGCTCGGCGCGCGTCTGGGAGAAAACACCTACAGCGCCGGTGCATTGCTGGACCCGCCATTGACCACTATCGGCAGCAATACCATCGTCGGCCATGACGCGGTGGTGTTTGCCCATGTAATCGAAGGTGAAAGGCTGGAGCTGCAGCGCGTATGGATCGGCAGCGGCGTGACGATCGGCGCGCATGCCGTGATCATGGCTGGCACCCGCATCGGTGACGGCGCCATCATTTCGGTCGGCGCCGTGCTGACCAAAGGCACGGTAGTGGGCCCTGGCGAAGTGTGGGGCGGGGTACCTGCACGCCGCCTGAAAGGCTAGCAGTGGCTTTGCGGCGTGCCAGGCACAGGCCCGCCAGACCCATTGCGAACAGGGCCAGCGTGCCCGGCTCGCTGACCAGTTGTACCGTCGGGAAAATCGACAGGTCGGCGCTGTTGACGGTATTTAAGGTTAGCGTGTAATTGCCCGCCACCAGGTTATTGCTCAACGCCGTGTAGGCGCCGCCGCAATTGCTGCCGGTTCCCGTGCCGGCGGGCGCACCGCAAGCGAGCGGATCGTAGGTCAGCAGATTGCCACTGGTCAGGGTATTGCTTGAGTGGCTGAGATTGAGGTCGGCGGCATCGGCAAATTCGGTGCCGCCGCTGATGCCCGAGCCGACAGCGCCATCGGGCGACCAGTTGAAGACGGTCAGCCCCTGGGCATTGGTGATGGTAAAGCTGACCGACATATTGGCGCTCGACGACGAGCCGGCCCCGGCCAGTGCGTCAAGATAGACCTGCATGAATGGCGCTGCCTGGAAGTTGAACAGAATGGTGGCGCCCGGCGCACCCACCACCAGATTGACCCGCAGGCCGGTATTGGAACCGTTGCGCCCTGATGCATCGGCGTTGCCGGTGTCGAACAAAAAGGCCTCGGCGGCATTGACCGCATGGGTGCTGGTGGCGCCGGCAGGGAAAGGAGGAATCTGCGAGCTGATAATCTGCGCATCGCCGCGCGAGTACGAGGCGCCGCCTTGGCCTTGCTGGCTGAAATCGTTCTGCCCTTTGGTGACGGCACCCAGACCCGATTGCGGTGCATCGACAAAGCCATTACCGCCACGAATGACGCTGCTGCCATTCAAGGTGGCGGTCGAGCGCGAAATGTCGGTATTGCCTGCCACGGCAATCGAGCCGGTAGGGTTGCTGACGGTCAGGCCGAAGATATTGCTGTATGAGTAAGCATAGGCCGAAGCGCTGGCGTTGCCGCTGGCGCCAGCGGCCAGCAGAAAGACCAGCGCCATGGGCAGTATCAACGTCAGAAAAGAAAAAGGCTGTTTCATTTTGCATCCCGGGCTTGTAGGCCGTGGCGTTGCTGCAAGACGCCACGGCAGGCAGGTGTAAAGAAAACCGACAGGCTGCAGCCGCTCAAGCCGTGATCCGGCGGCGGCTGGCGTAGCCCAGGCCGGCCAGTCCCAGGCCGAGCAGGGCCAGCGTACCCGGTTCCGGCACGGCGGCCACTTTTACCAGATCGACGCTTTCCACCGCGTTCAGCGTCAGCGTATAGGCGCCTGCCACCAGCGCGTTGGTCAGCGCCGTGAAGGTGCCGCCGCAGCCGGTGCCGATGCCCGTGCCTGTAGGCGCGCCGCAGCCGGTCGGATCATAGGTAAACAGGTTGCCGCGCGTCAGGAAGTTGGTCGACAGATTGGTGTTGAGATTGGCTGCGTCGGCCGACTCGGTGCCGCCGCTGATGCCGGAGCCGACCACGCCGTCCGGCGCCCAGTTGAAGATGGTGGCGCCCGCTGCATTGGTAATACTGAACGTGACCACCAGATTGGCAGTTGCTGACGAACCGGCACCCACGTCATTGTTCAGGAACACCTGCATGAAAGGATCGGCCAGGAAATTGAAAGCCAGCGTGGCGGTGGGCGAACCGACCACGAAGTTGACGGAAAAACCGGTGGTCGAACCGTTGCGCCCCGAGGCGTCAGCGGTGCCTGCCGTATCGAGATGCGCCTCGGCCACATTGACGGCCTGGGTGCTCGTGGCGCCGGGCGGGAAGGGCGGGAACTGGGTGCTGACAATCTGCGCGTCGCCGCGCGCGTAGGTGCCGACCGGGCCTTGTTTGGTGAAATTGTTTTCGCCATTGGTGACGGCGCCCACTGCCGCTTGCGGCGAGTCGAGCGTGCCGGAGCCGCCATGGATCACGCTCGCGCCATTTAAGGTGGAGGTGCTGCGCGAGATATTGGTGGTGCTGGCCACCGTAACGACCCCGGTGGGATTGGTAATGGTCAGGCCGAAGATATTGTCATAGGAATAGCCATAAGCGCCTGCCTGCGCGCTGCCCGCCGCACACAGCATGGCCAGTGCGGCTGCGGCGGGCAGCAGTTTCAAGTTTGAAATGTTCATTTTGCGAACCTCGTCATGGATGGAAAGTGGCGTCGGATGAGTCCTGTTGAGGGGTCTCATGCGTCTTTAAAGCCACTTTTATGCCAGGCCAGGATTGTGCTGATAAATCAAGGACTTGCAGGCCGGAGGGTAGCGTTTCATGGCAGATGGCGCAGGCAGGTGTAAAGAATGCCGACAGCGGGCAGCGCCAGGTTCAGTCTGGCAGCAGTTCGGCCATGCTTGCCTGCAGGCGGGCAACAGGATGGTATTGCCCGAAGATCGAGGCCAGATGCTGCGCGGCCCGCCTGGCGTACGGGTCGGCCAGCAGGCGTGTGCAAAGCTCGCGCAAGCGGCCTTCGTGCAAACGGTCGGCGCGCAGCAGCACGCCGGCGCCGGCACTGACGATGGCGTGCATATTGAGGAACTGGTCGAGGTTGCCTGCTATGCCGATCACCGGCACGCCGGCACGCAGCGCCTGGTGGCTGGTTGGGCTGCCGCCATTGCAGATGACGATGCTGGCATGGCGCGCTGCCAGGTCGCCAGGCAGGAATGGCGCCACGTAGGCGTTGGACGGCACGCTGGCCAGCTCGACCTTGCCGGCTGTGGCTGCGACCACGGTAACCGGCAGCGGCGCCAGCGCACGCAGCACGCGCGCCAGCAACTGCGCCAGGCCTGAACTGCCCAGCGTGACGTAGATGACCGGCCTGCTGCTGTTCATCACGCTTTGCTGCCACCACGGCGGCATGGCCACCGGCGGCGCCCAGGTAATCGGGCCCAGGAAGCCATGCCTGGCCGGCATGGCTGGCGCGCCGAACAGCTCGGCAACATCGGCATACAGGGTGCGATCGGCATCGGTATAGATGCGGCGCAGGTCGCTGCCCAGCGAGGGCAGGCCATGCTGCCGGCGCACGCGGTTCAGTGGACCGGCGTGCGAGGCAAAAGCGAATGGCCGCACCAGCCGGAACAGCGCATCGGCCAGCCAGATCGGCAGCGTACGCGTCAGCGGCAACGCAGGCACCGTGTAGTGCTGGCGCACATGCGGGCTCCAGTACGCGTTGCTGATGCCAATATAGGGTATGCGCCGCAGGCGTGCGCTGACCGACAGCGACAGGCGAAAGTCGCCGATCACCAGATCGGGCTGTACCGCCTGCAGCAGGCGCAGATCGTCGGCCACGTAAGCTTGCAGCGTCGCCTCGTCGTATACCGGACTGCCTTGTGCCAGTGCCTGCAGGAACTGCTGCGGGGAAATGCTGTCGATGTGCCAGCGCTGGAAACTGCAGTTCCGGAAACAGAAATCATATCCGTCGGCGCAGGCAAAATGGATCTCGTGGTGTTCGGGTGGCAGGCCTTGCGCCAGCACCAGCAGGCGCGCTACATGGGCCAGGGTTACGGCTTCGGCAATAAACAGGATCTTTTTTCGACGCATCGGCGCTCCATGGCTGGTGACAGGCAGCAGGCCTGGCAACCCTGGTTGGAGTCTGTGCAGTGAAAAAAGTTCCGGCTGTGCTAGCCCCAGCGGGGCGACATGATTTGGCAGCCTGCGCTACAGTCAGCGCAAAGGAGATCGCCATGACCGATGACACATACAAGCACGCCCTGAACGCCCACAGCACGCCCGAGCCCGATATCACGCCGCCACCCGAAGGCGACCCTGTCACGCCGCCACCGGACAGGCAGCCCGATGCCGATCCTGTACCGATTGAAGAGCCAACGCCGCCGCAGCCGCCCGTGAAAATGCAGTAAGTTTGCAGTGAGCTTCGCGTGGCGCGCCAATTAAACAACAGACGCCAAGAAAAGCGTGCTCTGGCACACACAAATCGATGTTCAACTTGCGTGTGTCACGCAGCCGTCACGATTCTGTTCTTATAATTAGCTATCGAAATCACATGGCGTTTTGACGCGAATACGGAGACCATCATGGGCAATTCTTTATACAACAAAATTCATCTGGGACGCCGGCCAGTGCTGGAAAACAAAAGCCTGCTGGCATTGGCTTTGACCGGTGCAGTGGCTGGTTGCGGCCTGGTCTGGCTGGTGTTGCGTACGTTGAAATAAACAACAGTTCTTCAGTTTGCCATGCGCCGCGCGCCTTGCGTGCGGCCATGCACTGACGTTGCCTGTTGCCCTTGCGCAGCGGGGCGCGTACCATGAGGGCCGAAACCCGGCCTCTTATGGAAAAGTATGAAGAACGAAAAATTAACAACCGACGAATATGATGCATTGGAACAAGTTGCGCGCGGCATCAAGACCGAGCGCCCCAGTGCATGCGTGGCCCGCAATGCCAAACGCCTGTCGGGCCTGAAGCTGCTCAGCTATGCGCGTGACGGCCGCCTGTCGCTGACGGAAAAGGCGCAGCAGATGCTGTTCCTGCGCCGCTGCATCATGGGCCTGCGCGCCGTGGCCGCCGATCCGCTGGCCAAACTCGATACCGACGTCGCTTATTTCCTGGGCAAGAAAGCCCATATCGTGGCGCGCGCCGACGGCGAAGGGCACGATATTTCCGACAAGGGCCGCGATTCGCTGGCCGACATCGACAATCTGGGCCTGTAAGGCCTTGTAACCGGCCGGCAAGGCCGGTATTGCTGTGACTAATCCCCTGGAGAAAACTTTGGACAGTGCGATGAACTGGTCGGCCCATGAACTGACGATGACGGTGCTGATGACGCCCGACATGGCCAACTTTTCCGGCAACGTGCACGGCGGCACGATCCTGAAATATCTCGACAGTGTTGCTTACGCGTGCGCCAGCCGCTATTCGGGCAGCTATGTGGTGACGCTGTCGGTGGACCAGGTGATGTTCCGCCAGCCCATCCACGTCGGCGAACTTGTCACCTTCCTTGCCTCGATCAACTATACCGGCAACACCTCGATGGAAGTCGGTATCCGCGTGGTAACGGAAAATATCCAGCAGCGCCTGGTGCGCCATGCCAACAGCTGCTACTTCACCATGGTGGCGGTGGATGCGCAGCGCAAGCCTGTTGCCGTGCCGCCCCTGGTGCTGGAAACCCCTGAACAGAAGGTGCGCTTCGAGCAGGCCAAGCTGCGCAAGCAGGTACGCCAGGAGCTGTCGAAGAAATAGCTTTCGCCTCGCCAAACAGAAACGGCCACCAGATTGCTCTGGTGGCCGTTTTTTTTCATGCTGCGCCGGTCGCGGCGCAGATGCCATCAACCGTGATTAACGGTCGCCGTAACTGCGGCGTGCGCCGTCGGTGCTGCGCGGGTTGGAACCCTTGTAGCCGCCGCCGGTGCTCGGTGCGCCGTCCTTGCGTGGTGCGCCCGGTTTGCTGAAGGTACGCTGGCCTGGCTTGGCGCCACCGCGGTTGTCACCTGGTTTCCAGCCGCCTGGACGGGCGCTCGAACGTGGTGCCGATGCGGTTTTCTTTGGCTCGAAGCCTTCGATCACGTTGACCGGAATCAGTTGCTTGGTGAAGCGTTCGATGCGCTTGACGTTCATGCCTTCAGCATGGTTGACCAGCGAGATCGCCAGGCCATTGCGGCCTGCACGGCCGGTACGGCCGATGCGGTGAACGTAGTCTTCCGGGAACTTCGGCAGATCGTAGTTGAACACGTGGGTAATGGTCGGTACGTCGATGCCGCGGGCAGCAACGTCGGTAGCAACCAGTACCTTCACCTGGCCGCGGCGCATGCCGTCGAGCGTGCGGTTGCGCGCGCCCTGGTGCATGTCGCCGTGCAAGGCGGCAGCCGAGAAACCGGCGATATTCAGGCGGTCGGCGATGGTGTCGGCGTCACGCTTGGTGGCGGTAAACACCACGGCCTGGTCGAGCGAGTCATCGCGCAGCAGGTGGTCCAGCAGGCGATTCTTGTGCGACAGATCGTCGACAAAGTGCACGCGCTGGGTGATGTTTTCATGCTTGTTGGTCGAGCTCGCCACCTGGATGATCATCGGGTTCTTGGTGATGCGGCGGGCCATATTGCCAACCACGCCGTCCAGGGTTGCCGAGAACAGCATGGTCTGGCGGCCTTCTGGCGTGGCTTCAACGATTTTTTCGATGTCGTCGATAAAGCCCATGTCCAGCATGCGGTCAGCTTCGTCCAGCACCAGGATTTCCAGTTGCGAGAAATCGATCTTGCCCGATTCCATATGGTCGATCAGACGGCCTGGGGTAGCAACCAGGATTTCCGGGTTCTTGGCCAGCAATTGCATCTGTTTAGGGTAAGGCATGCCGCCCAGAATCGACACAGCCTTGATGCGGCGGATGCCGGTGCTGTATTTGTCGGTGTTGGTGGTCACTTGCAGTGCCAGTTCGCGCGTAGGCGTCAGAACCAGCATTTTTGGCGTGGCAGCCTTGAAGCGTGGACGTTCGCCACGGGCGCGGGCAGCCTGCATGTCCTGGTTGGCGGTACGGCTGGCTGCGCCTTGTTCGGCGCTGGCCAGTTTGTGCAGCGATGGCAGCATGAACGCTGCGGTCTTGCCCGAACCGGTCTGCGACGAGACGAGCAGGTCACGGCCTTCGATCGCGGCAGGAATCGCTTGCGACTGTACCGCGGTTGGCGCGGTGTAGCCCGATTCGGTCAGAGCGGCGAGGATGGACGGATGCAGGCCTAGGGATTCAAATGTCATTCTTTTTTTCTTTCGTGAAAATCAGCGTTCTTGCAAAAAGCAGAACGCAAAATAGCAACGCCAACCAAAACGAAATGACTCGACTGAAAAGAAATTTCGGCACAAAAGCTTTGCGCCGGGACGGTGTCAGGTGCGACACACAAGGCGGGAGGGCTTTATAAGGCAGCATCCGGTGGATGCGCCTAGGCTTGCGAAGCTGCTAGTTTGATATTGCATGATGCTGCGTAGTTGCTTTTGAAGGCATATTGCAGCGCACAACGACACTATACCGTATTTTCTTCGCTTTTGCACGGCTTATGTTGGCCTATCATGCAGTATGCCGTATTTTTACCGCCAGTTGTGGTTTGCCGGTGTCATGGGGCACTGCCTGGCGCATCGATGGGCACGGAAAAAGCAAACCGGCCGCAACAGCAAGACTGTGGCGGCCGGCGAGGGCAGTGCAGCGTACTGACCAGGCTTAGTGGCGGGCCTTGGCGCGGTGGTTGCTGCTGCCGCGGGCGATGCGTGGCTTGACCAGCGAGATCGGCGAGGCATTGGCCTTGCCGCCCTTGGCGGTGTGGCGCGAGCTTTTGCTGGCGCGCTCAGGGCGGTCCGCTTCAAACAGCATGGTGGCGTTGTCGGCGATTTCCTGCGAGATGTTCATGTTCATGGTGGCCGAGGTTTTCGGCACCAGGATGGTGGAACCGGCGCGCAGGCTCGTACGTTGCGGAATATTGTTGGCCTGGCGCAGCACGTCGGCGGTGGTGCCGAACTTTGAGGCCAGCGTTTCTATGCGTTCGCGCGCACTGGTGATCTTGTGCGTGGTCCAGCTCGACAGGGCGTGACCCCATTGCGCCAGGTTGGTGGTGAACTTGGCCGCGTTTTCCTGCGGCAGCAAAATCTTGGTTTTCTCGCCACCGATAATGACCGGGCGGTTGAACTGCGGATTGAGTGCCTTGAATTCGTCCATCGACAGCTCGGCCAGTTGCGCCGCTACCGTCACGTCGATGTCGCTGGTCTTGTCGATGGCCGTAAAGTAAGGGTGGTTGTCGACCACGGGCAGGGTCAGGCCATACTGGGCCGGATTGCCGATAATATTCTTCACCGCCTGCAGCTTGGGCACGTAGTTGCGCGTTTCGGCTGGCATCAGGTCGGCCAGGCTCTCGAAGTCGGTCGGCTTGCCCAGCGACTGATTTTTCTTGATGGCGCGCTGCACCGAGCCTTCGCCCCAGTTGTAGGCCGCCAGCGCCAGCTGCCAGTCGCCAAACATGTCATACAGGCGCTGCAGATAGGTCAGGGCCGCATCGGTCGACGCCAGCACGCCGCGGCGCTCGTCCTTGAACATATTCTGTTTCAGGTTGAAGTCGCGCCCGGTGGCCGGCACGAATTGCCACATGCCGGCGGCGTTGGCACTTGAGAAGGCCTGGGGATTGAAGGCCGATTCGATGAACGGCAGCAGTGCCAGTTCGGTTGGCATGCCGCGCTTTTCCAGTTCCTGCACCACGTGGAAGATATAGCGCGAGGCGCGCGCCGTAGTACGGGCAATATAGTCGGGCCGCGTGGCGTACCAGTTGACGTGGTTGGCGACCAGCTGGTTGTTAATGTCGGGAATCGCATAGCCGCTGCGGATGCGGCCCCATACATCGGCTTCGCGCAAAGGGTCGGAACTGTCGCTGAGATTTTTCATCAGGCGATCCGTTTTTTGCAGGCGGTTGTCGAGAGTGGGGAGGTTGGCCGTGACCTGGGCGGTCATCGGAATCAGGGCGGGGTTGGTGGCGGCGACTGGCGCGTAATCGCTCTCAACACCGGTGTCGTTCGCCTGGCTGAAGGCCGGCGCCAGCGCCAGCACCAACGCTGCCAGAGCGCCAGATTTAAAGGAGTTTTCGTGCATATTATTCCATTGTTGTCGTCGGAGAAACATCGGACTGACCCATGAGCAGCAGCGAGTGTACGTAGTTCCACACGCCCGAGTCAAGAATTATGTCAGTTCGATGACGGGAAATCCTGGAAGTTTCCATTCGCTAATCATGCGAAAATGGCCAATAATATTTGCCCGTTTTGCGGTTCGGCCGCTGTTATAGCATAGTACGGGCAGGAGCTGGCGCAAGCTTGGACAGGCGGCGATATGACGCGGCGCAAAGTATGCGTACAATTTGGCTTTGGCCGGCCCCTTGCCGGTTCTGTTTATTGAAAGACGCCAGTACTATGACTACCCCGCCGCGCCACGAAGACGACAATGCCGTGATTATTGCCAATACCGTCGACTGGCTGGAAAAAGCCGTGATCGGCCTGAACCTGTGTCCGTTTGCGAAAGCCGTGCATGTAAAGAAGCAAATCCGCTATGTGGTATGCGATTCGGCCAATCCCGAAGAACTGCTGGCGCTGCTGATGGACGAACTGCAGCTGCTGGCCGATACCAGCCCGGAAGAGATCGACACCACCTTGCTGATCCATCCGTATGCGCTCAACGATTTCCTGGACTACAACGAGTTTCTCGACGTTGTCGAAGCGGCAGTAGAAGACATGCAGCTCGATGGCGAACTGCAGGTAGCCAGTTTTCATCCGCAATACCAGTTTGCCGAAACGTTTGATGACGATATCAGCAACTTTACCAACCGTTCGCCGTATCCGACGCTGCACCTGCTGCGCGAAGACAGCATCGAGCGCGCCGTCGCAGCCTTTCCCGAAGCGTCCGAGATTTTCGACAAAAATATTGCCACGCTGGAAAAGCTGGGCCTGGACGGCTGGCAGAAGCTGGGCCTGTACCAGCATGTGGTGGCCAAATGAGCGACGAACTGTGCGGCACCTTGCCCGAGCGTCCCGACACACCGTGCGTCGCGGTCTGCTCGACCACCTTCGATGAAATATGCCGTGGCTGCGGGCGCACCGTGGTGGAAGTGGCGCACTGGGTGTCGATGACGGCGCAGGAGAAGGAGGTGGTGTGGGTGCGGATCCTGGCGCAGGGTTATCCGCGCAGGAATACCTGAGATAGATACGTAGGTCGGATTAGGCCGCAGGCCGTAATCCGACAATACCTCAGACGCCAACAATGTTGTCGGATTAGGTGGGGCCGCCGAGGCCCTTCAGGCCGTAATCCGACAGACAGGCCGACCCGGCAGCCGATTAATAGCTGCCGATAAAATCCTTCTTGCCGATATCGATGCCGTTATGGCGCAGGATGTCGTACGCGGTGGTGGCGTGGAAGTAGAAGTGCGGCAGCGCGTAGTGGAGCAGATAGGTCTGGCCCGTGAAATGCTTGGTTTTCTCGCCGCTGCCGGTGGTGATGGCGCGCGTTTCGCTGCCTTCGATGTCGGCTTGCGGCAGGCTTTCCAGGAAGGCGATGGTCTTGGCGATGCGTGCTTTCAGTTCAGCAAAGCTCTGTTCGCTGTCTTCATATGGCGGCACGGCCACGCCGGCCAGGCGCGCGCCGCAGCCCTTGGCAAAATCGGTGGCAATCTGGATCTGGCGCACGAAAGGCAGCATGTCCGGGAACAGGCGGTAGTGCAGCAGCGCGTTCGGATCGATTTTCTTGTCCTGCACATGCGCTTCGGCCTTGTCGAGAATGGCGGAAAGGCTGTTCAGGATTTGTTTGAAAACGGGAATCGATGCGGCGTGGATGGAAAAGGTCATGGAAGTTCCTCTGGATAAAGTGGCGCGATCATAGCAAGGCGCGCGATTTTTTGCTTGGCCGCACCATGATCTCCCCCAGTTGTGGTATCGAGTTCACACCTGTGCGCCTGGTTTTGTTGCTTTACATTTATGTCTGTGAGTTTATGTGCATTTTCCATGCATAATTGCCGATAGGGAAATACTCCCACTCACACCTCCCCCAATAACGCTCAATGATCGTACGCACGCCTTTTCTTGCCCGGTGCCGGCATGGCTGATTCCATTTTCCGCCGCTGGCATGCCAGCCTGCGCAACTTGTATGGTTCGTCGATCTATGGCGCGCTGCTGCTGGTAGTGCTGGGCGGCCTGGCCGTGCCGGCGCTGCTTGGCAGCTATCTGCTGGTCGGCGTCCACGAGCGCCAGTCGGCGCGTACCAGCCTCAACGAGTCGCTGCAGCGCTATGTCGATATCCTGGCGCTAGGCATGCAGGAGTCGCTGTGGAACATGAATGCCGAGTCGGCCCGGTCGCTGGTCGAATCGGTGATGCGCGACCGCGCCGTGCTGGTGGTGCAGGTGGTCGGTGTGGCCGATACCGAATTTCTGCGCCTGCAGGCGCCGCAGCGCCCGGTCGGCAATGTGTTTCGCGGCGGGCGCGATATCGTGGTGCGCGGCGAGCGCATCGGCTATGTCATGGTGGAAATGGACGATGCGCGCAGCCAGCAGGACCTGCGCGAAAAGCAGATTGCCTATATTTTTGTGCTGGGCGCCCAGCTGGCCATCTCGATGGCGCTGATCGTGCTGTTCATGAACCGGCGCCTGCTCAGGCCCCTGCGGCGCCTGATGCGTTTTTCCGACCGCCTGTCGCATGGCGATTTCGATACGCCGTTGGTGCCCGATGGCAACGATGAGCTGGGCCGGCTGGCCACGCAGCTCGAACGCATGCGCGCCGCCATCGGCCAGCTGTTCGAAGATATCGGCCAGCGCGAAGAGCGCTTTCGCACCATCGTCACGCAGGTGCCGGGCGCTGTGTTTCGCTACCGCCCGGATGGCCCCATCGATTTTGTCAGCGAGGCCATCGAAGACATCGCCGGCTACACGGCGCAGCAGTTCATGCGCGGTACCACCCATGCCTGGGTCGACCTGATCTGCCCGGAAGACCGGCGTATGCACCGCCGTGCGGTCAAACAGGCAATAGCCGAGGTGCAGCCATACGCGCTGGAATACCGGATCCGCGACATGGCCGGCATCGAGCGCTGGGTGGCTGAAAACGGCCAGCCGCAGGCCGGCGAGCAGGGTGTGGTGTGGGTCGATGGCATTATTGCCGATATCAGCCAGCGCAAGCATCATGAAATGCGCATCGAAGCGCTGCTGACCGAGCAGAGCGCCATTCTCGACAACGTGATGTTCGGCGTGATGTTTGTGCGCCACCGCCGTATCGTCTCGGTCAACCGCCGCTGCGAAGAACTGTTTGGCTATGGCCGTGATGAAATGCCGGGCCAGTCGACGGCCATCGTGTTTCCTACCGTGTATGACTTCGAGGATGCGGGCGAGCGCCAGTATCCGGCCTTGCGCAATGGCGGCGACTTCAGCGAAGAGCGCCAGTACAGGCGCCAGGACGGCAGCCTGTTCTGGGCACTGGTGAGCGGCCGCGCACTCGACCTGGAGCGCCCGGGTGAAGGCAGCATCTGGGTGTATGCCGATATTACCGCACGCAAGGAGGCGGAAGAAGAGCTGCGCCTGTCGGCCGCCGTGCTTGAGCATATTGCCGACGGCGTGATGGTGGTTGATGTGAACGACATGATCGCCGCCGTCAATCCGGCGTTCACGCAAATTACCGGCTATACCCAGGCCGAAGCGGTCGGCATGCATTCGTCCATGACCCGTTCGCAGCGACACGACGATGACTTTTACGTAGCCATGTGGGATGAGCTGACCAGCACCGGTTTCTGGCGCGGCGAGATCTGGCGCCAGCGCAAGAACGGCGACGTTTATCTCGAATGGCTGACCATCAGTGCCGTGCTCGACAACCGAGGCGTGCCGACGCACTACGTGGGCGTATTCAGCGATATCACGGCCATCAAGCAGGCGCAGGAAAAGCTCGACCACATGGCGCACCACGATCCGCTGACCGCGCTGCCGAATCGCCTGCTGTTCCACGACCGCCTGCAGCACGCCTTGCAGCGCGCTGCGCGCAGCAGCGAACAGCTGGCCATCCTGTTCATCGACCTGGACCGCTTCAAGAACGTCAACGACACGCTGGGCCACCATATCGGCGACGAACTGCTGCAGCAGGTGGCCAGTGAACTGGCGCTACGCCTGCGTGAAGGCGATACGCTGGCGCGCCTGGGGGGCGATGAATTCATCGTGCTGCTCGAAGGCGTCGATGGGCAGTTCGGCGCCAGCCAGGTGGCTGAAAAGCTCGTTGCCATGTTCGAGCAGCCGTTCCTGGTAGCCGGCCATGAATTGTTTGTCACCTGCAGCGTCGGCGTGAGCCTGTATCCGCACGATGCGCAGGACCTCAACATGCTGATCCGCAATGCCGACGTGGCCATGTACCAGGCCAAGGCGCGCGGGCGCAATGGCTACCGCTTCTATGCGCCGTCGATGACGGGCGAAGGCATCGAGCGCCTGCGCCTGGAAACGTTTTTGCGCCGCTCGCTGGAAAAGAACGAGATCTTCCTCAATTACCAGCCGCAGGTGGAGATCGAGACGGGCCGCCTGGTCGGCGTCGAGGCACTGGTGCGCTGGAACCACCCGGAGCTGGGCCTGGTGCCGCCGTCGCGCTTTATTGCGCTGGCCGAGGACAGCGGTTTTATCAACCAGCTGGGCAAGTGGGTGCTAGAAGAGGCATGCCGCCAGATGCTGCGCTGGCAGCAGCAGGGACTGCGCGTGCCGAAGATGGCGGTCAACCTGTCGCTCAAGCAGTTCGAGCGCGGCAGCATTGCCGGCATGGTGGACGCCATCCTGCAGGAAACCGGGCTCGAGCCGGAGCGCCTGCAGCTCGAAGTGACCGAGTCGGTAATCATGAATACCAGCGACGCGCTCGGCTACATCAACGACCTGCACGCGATCGGCGTGGGGCTGGCCATCGACGATTTTGGTACCGGCTATTCCTCGCTGGCCTACCTCAAGCAGTTGCCGGTGCAGACGCTGAAGATCGACCGTTCCTTTATCAAGGATATCGCCAGCGACGCCGACGACGAAGCCATCACGATTGCCATTATCGAACTGGGGCGCAGCATGCAGCTGTCGGTGATTGCCGAAGGCGTGGAAACGCAGGAGCAGGCGGCATTTCTTCTGCGCCATGGCTGCCGCCTGGCGCAGGGCTATTTTTATAGCCGTCCGGTGACGGCGCAAGATATAGTGGAGCGCTGGACCGAACCATAAAAGAAAAGGATGCCGCATGGCCGCACGACAATCGACTTCCCGCCGCCGTTTCCTGCTCGGCGGCCTCGGTCTCGGCGTGGCCGGCGTGGGCGCGCTGGTACTGGGCTGGGGCGTGCTGCCGCCGCGCCAGCGCCTGCATGGCAGTACGGCGCTGCCGATCGATAGCGGCGCGGTGGCGCTCAACGGCTGGCTGGCGATCCGCCCGGACGGCAAGGTGCTGCTGGCCATGCCGCGCAGCGAGATGGGGCAGGGCGTGCATACCGCGCTGCCGATGCTGGTGGCCGAGGAGCTGGACGTGGCGCTTGATCACATCGAGCTGATCCAGGCGCCGATCGACAAGATCTTCGGCAATATCACGCTGCTGCGCGACGGCCTGCCGTTCCACCCTGACGATCGCAGCCGCACCCGCGCACTGGCCGAATGGACGGTAGCCAAGGCGGCGCGCGAGCTGGGCGTGATCGTTACCGGCGGCTCGTCGAGCGTCAAGGACGCATGGCAGCCGATGCGCGAGGCCGGTGCCGCCGCGCGCGCCATGCTGGTCCGGGCCGCAGCGCAGCAGTGGCAGGTCGATCCCGCACAGTGCACGACCCAGGGCGGCGCAGTCCTGCATGCCGACGGCCGGCGCGCCAGCTATGCCAGCCTGGCGCGGCAGGCGGCCGGTATCGACCCGGGCGCGCCGGTGCTCAAGACCCCGGAACAATTCAGGCTGATCGGCCACAGTGCGCCACGCCGCGATACGCCGTCCAAGGTCGATGGCAGCGCTGTCTTCGGCATCGATGCGCGCCCGCCTGGCATGCTGTACGCTAGCGTGCAGCTGCCGCCGCGCCTGGGCAGCACGGTTGCCGGCATGGATGGCGCACCCGTGCTGGCCATGCCGGGCGTGCGCAAGGTGATCGACCTGTCGGGCGCCCTGCAAGGGCGCAGCGTGCCATGCGTGGCGGTGGTGGCGTCCACTTACTGGCAGGCAAAGCAGGGCGCCGCCGCCTTGTCCGTACAGTGGCAGGCTGGCGCTGGCGGCACCCTGGCGAACCAGTTCATTTTCGGCGATTTCAGGCGCCGGCTTGACATGGAGGCCGGCCATACCTACCACGCCAGCGGACGCGTGCATGACCCGGCGCTCAAATCGCTGCGCGAGGTCAAGGCCGAGTACCGTGCGCCGTTCCTGGCGCACGCCACCATGGAGCCGGTCAACTGCACCGCGCAGGTGAAGGACGGCAAGGTGCGCCTGTGGGCTTCGACCCAGGCGCCCGGCATTGCAGTGGAGGCGGCGGCAAAGGTGGCCGGTGTCGATGCCAGGGACGTCAGCATCGAAGTGCTGCTGCTGGGCGGCGGCTTCGGGCGGCGCCTGGAGGTGGACATGGTGGCGCAGGCGGTGGCCATTGCGCTGCAATGCGACGGCGCACCGGTGCAGCTGATCTGGACGCGCGAGCAGGACACCATGCACGATATGTACCGGCCGGCAGCCCTGGCGCGCTTTGCCGCGCGGCTCGATGCACAGGGGCGCATCGCCGCCTGGGACTGCAGATCGATCAGCGCGTCGATCACGCACCAGTATTTGCAGCGCAATTTCGGTTTGCCGGGGATGGGGCCGGACAAGACCACCGCCGAAGGTGCGTTCGACATGCCCTATGAAATCGCCAACCAGCAAATCGCCCATGTGATTGCCAGCAGCGAGGTAGCTGTCGGCTACTGGCGCTCGGTCGGCCACTCGCATCACGCGTTTTTCAAGGAAAGCTTTATCGACGAGCTGGCGCATGCGGCAGGGCAGGACGGCGTTGCCTACCGGCGCGCCATGCTGGTACAGCACCCGCGCCACCTGGCCGTGCTCGATGCGGCCGTGACCAGGGCTGGCAGCGCGCCGCCGGGCACCGCACACGGGGTGGCGCTGCACCAGTCATTCGGCAGCATCGTGGCGCAGGTGGCCCAGGTGTCGGTGGAAAACGGTGAGATCCGCGTGCAGCGCGTGGTCTGCGCGATCGATTGCGGCCTGGCCGTCAATCCCAATATCATTGCGCAGCAGATGGAGTCGGCGGTGGTGTTTGGCCTGTCGGCGGCGCTCGGCGGCGAAATCACGTTTGAGGACGGCAAGGCGGTGCAAAGCAATTTCCACGACTACCCGGTGCTGCGCATGAGCCAGGCGCCACAGGTCGAGACCATCGTCATGCCCAGCCGGGAGGCGCCCGAAGGCGTGGGCGAGCCGGGCACGCCGCCGATTGCGCCGGCCGTGGCCAATGCGCTGTTCAAGCTGACTGGCCAGCGCCTGCGCACCTTGCCGCTGCGACTGGCGTAAGCCGTTTCAGCCGGGTTCTGCAAGCAGCGTGCGCAAATTGCAGTCGCGCTG